>WNFD01003192.1_pt1 | contig 16429 bp, 11 predicted proteins | sample 5400491 | NCBI WGS metagenome assembly WNFD01 (sample SAMN13153343, study PRJNA577476) | soil metagenome | isolation source: 120 cm saprolite under Douglas fir tree site 2 hole 2 replicate 2 | place: USA:California | collected 2015-04-18 | reverse complement strand
AAATCCCGGTCGATTCCATGGCGATCACCGTGACGGCCAGGCTCTCCAACCAATCAGAAAGCGCCAACACACCAGCCGTCATAGTAGAGAAGGTCCGGATATGCCGCTGAACTTCTCCATTGGCCAGAGTGATCAAAATACAGGCGACGACCGTCTTTTTATGCACATCTAAGCCGCAACAGCGCTCATGGACGACTTGCATACCAACTCCTCTCTCACTATGCGTTCTTCGTCTTCACTGAGATCAACGAGAGGTGCGAAGTAAGACACAAATTTCCTACGCGTGCTCAGTTGTTTCCATCTGGCGACAATCAGCTCTGCTGGACGCACCCGGGTCAGCTTCGTAGACGGGTTGAAGCACACCACTGTGAGCCGACCTCTACACGTTGGCCTCCTGGGTATTCTATCCCATTTTCATCATTTTCTCTGCCTCAGAGAGTCATCATGCTTCGTAGGGCATTTACCACGACCCTTGTGCTGGCTACATAGGCCATCCGTTCAACAAGAGCATGTTTGACAACGACGACTCCGCCTTTCAAGCGCCGTTTGTGCGAACAGATGTCCTGAGTAGCCAGCACACGGGTCCTTCAGGATTGAGAAGAGCCGGGCTCGGGTTGGTGCGCCTGTAGTGATGGAATCGCATGGCCCATGGCGAGCAGTGCCAGTCCGACGATGAGAGCCCCCGACCAGTACGGAGATGCATGGCCAAACCGAGCGTACAGGGTGCCGCCGTACAATGGGCCGAGAATACGCCCCAACGATTCCATCGACTGACTGCCGCCCTGGACGGCCCCCTGTTGGCGAGGCCCGGCGGCACGCGAGATCAGGCCGCCCAGCGATGGCTCGATCAGCCCCGAGCCAACAATATAGACTAGGATACCGGCCCAGAGGAGGAGCGGCGAGGGGACAACGGCGATAAAACCGATCAGCAGGTACGCCAACATCTCACAGACCAGCCCCGCCATCGCCAGCTTGACCTCGCCGAAGAGCGGCAGAAGGCGTCCGATCAGCACCCCTTGCATCAGGATATCCCCGACACCCACCGCAAAGTAGATCAGGCCGATGCCCACCGGAGTCCATCCCAGGCTGTCTTTGACTAGCACTATGGTGATGGATGAGAATACCGCAAAGGGGAATGCGAAGAAAAAGGTGGCCAGCAGCAGCCAGCGCACCCGTGGGAGGGCAAACACGCTGCGCAGTTGCTTCAAAGGATTCAGTTCCGCCAGGCTGGTTCGCGCGGCGCGGCGTTCTTTGCCGAGGCTCTCGGGAAAGTTGAAGTACCCCCAGATACTATTGGCAGCGAAAATCGCCGCCGCCAGGTAGACGGGCGCCGCATAGCTTATTTGGGACGCGAAGCCGCCGACCAGGGGTCCAACGATAAAGCCCAGGCCCGCCGCCGCGCCGAACAGACCGAAATACCTGGCGCGCTCCTCGGGTGCGCTGATGTCTCCGATGTAGGCGAACAGAATGCTCGTGTTGCCGCCGGTCAGTCCATCGATGATTCTCCCCAGGAAGAGCACCCAGAGCGCTCCTCCGAGGCCGAACAGCACGTAGCCGACCGCCGAACCGAGCAGGCAGATCAGCAGGAGCGGGCGGCGCCCGTAGCGATCGCTGAGCAGGCCCAGTCCTGGCGCCGCGATGAACTGGCACAGTGCGTAGGCGGTGACGAGCCACCCCACCACGGTCGCCAGGGTATGTTGGTCGCTGATATACTTTTGCACGATAAATGGCAGCACCGGGCTGAGGACCCCGAAGCCCATGGTGTTCAGAAAGGCCGTCACCACGAGAAAACTGACGGCCTTACGGCCAGGAGTCCTGGCGCCCTTCGCGTCGGGGTTGGGTTCTGCCGTGTCAGATGAGTTCATCGTGTCCTCCATCACCGCTCTCTCGAATTGAGAGCGTACATGAGATAATTTCTCCATGCGAAGGGGGTTCCCACGCATATCACCACTCGCAAGGCTCTCCGTCATCGGCTGGCCGATCTTACCAAGCTCGCGCTCCATGCCTACGATCGCGCCGACAGTCGCGCTGCTTTCTCCCCTCCGTCAGAGAGCCTGTAAGGAATAGCTTACTGCGTAGGGAGATGAACCTGCATCATCCACTTGGATGATTCGCAGCGTGATCGTGCGGGGATGACGCGGCATTGGGACGAGGCGAAGGAGAAAGGGGCAGGTGAGCCGAAACCACTGCTCCTTCCTTACGTTCAGGTGAGCGCAACGTACGGGCTTCGCGCGTGGGTTCCTGAAGAGGCACGGGCGCTAGAGGAGCTGCAGGCGGCGGCTCACTTCATTGGCTGCGACGCGATTGTTCACGCCCAGCTTGCGGTAAATGCTCTGCACCTGCGATCGAACGGTGTTGACGGAGATGATCAATTCCCGCGCGATTTCCGGGTTGGAGCGACCTGTGGCAAGCAGGCGGAGCACGCGCCGCTCCTGTGGAGAGAGCGGTTCGACCAGGTTCGACGCGTCTGAGGGAACGGAAGGGGAGAGGGTAGCCCTTCCCGCCTGTTCTTGAGCAAAGGCGTGCAGGATGGTCTGGAGATAGGCGATCAGCGGCCCCTCGCGCAGGTGGGAGACGGCGGCGCGAAGCGCATCGGCAAGCGTTTCTCCTTCGTCCAGGAAGAGACGGAGGTGGCCCCCGCCACGCGCAAGCGAGAGCACCGCCCGGAGTCTCTGCCTGGCCTCTCGCACCTGCTTCATGGCGACATGCGAGAGTGTCATGAGCACCTGGATCTCCAGCTCGCTGCGCGTGCGCCCCGCTTCGCGCGCTGCCGACAGCAAGCGCGTGAGGAGGTTCAGCGTCTCTCGTGCCTCCCCCTGTGCCATGAGCCAGCGGACCACGAGCAGTTCTTCACCCTCCCGGTAGGCAGCGGGAAGTCCCTCTTCGTGCTGGTCTCGGCTGACTACCCAGCGCTGCACGGCGGCGAGATCGCCGCTAGCGAGGCGTAGCCTGACCTGCATGGCCTCGACTTTCCGGAAGAGGAGCGGCGACCGCGCTGGCTGCATCCGGACCAAAAGCCCGGTGAGGTGCTGCTCGGCTTGCGCCGTCTGCCCTCGTGCGTGCAGTACGCGAGCCAGCATGATGGTCGCCTGCGCCCGGTGTGCTTCGTGCGCAAGGAGCTCTCCGAGGTCAAGCGTCTCTTGCGCCCCACCCCAGGCCCATTGCAGATCATTCCATTCATAGGAAAGCTGCGCCAGACCAAGTAGGGCATGGCAGATGTCGTCGAGATCCTCTCGCTCCCTGGCCTGCTCCAACACCAGGCGAAAGTGCTCGGCGGCCCGGTGCAATTCTCCCTGCGCGTAATACACCTCACCCAGCATATTGATGGTCGCCCGCGTGAAATAGCGGTTCTCGGCGGCTTCACAGAGCGTACGCGCCTCCTGGAGCGCTGCTTCACCCACAATGATCAAGCTGACGCTCCGCCAGGGAAGCTCATCCGCGGGCAACCAGGCGAGTGCCTGGCTGGCATAGGTCACTGACCGCTCGGTCTCCCTCTGCTGGTGTGCAGCCAGGGACCGCAGGGCGAGCACTTCGCCGAGTCTGAGCGTGTTGCCGGAACGTTGCCAGCCTTGCTCCGCCATCTGGAGTGCGTTCTCAATCCGCGCCAGGGTTGCGGGAGAGGGGTGATCCGAGAGGGAGATGAACAGCTGCGCCGTGGCGTAGCTGAGGCAGAGCGCCGGGTGCGCAGTCATCACCGCGGCTGGGATCTGCTCGAGCCAGCCTCGCAGCGTGTGGAACTCATGGCCTTCCCGGAAGTGCTGATCCCCGGTGAGGCGTTCGATCAGTTCAGCGGCGCGCGCACCGTCCTGAGCGTGGAGTGCGGCTTCAACCGCCTCCCTGAGGAAGCCGTACTGTTCGTACCAGCGACTCGCTTCGTGGGACAAAGCACGCAGCCGGTCGTCCCCCAGGCGGCGGCGCGCCTCGGTTCCCATGGACTCGGCAAAGAGCGCGTGATAGCGGTACCACCGCCCCGCTTCGTCCAGCGACTCCAGGAACAGCCCTCCACGCTCCAGCGCCTCGAGGAGCCGTTCGCTGTCGTGGCTCCCGGTCACCGCATCACAAAGGGAACCCGTTAAGCGGCTGAGCACGCTCGTCTGCAGAAGAAAGAGTTGCAGAGGCTCTGATTGGCTACGCAGCACCTCGGCCACGAAGTAGTCCTGAAGCGACCGATGGCTGCCCGCGAAGGTAGCGAGGAGGTGTTCGATCTCCTGGCAGGAAGTGCGATCCCGTAGCGTGAGGGCCAGCAGGCACAGCCCGGCGGCCCAGCCATCCAGGCGGGCGTCGATTCGTCTGATCGTTCCCTCCGGGAGGGGGAACGGGGTGACCGGTTGCAGGAAGACGCGCGCCTTCCTGCGCTTTTCGCAGGAAGGCGCGCGTCTCTTCCTGCGAAAAGCGCAGGTCTGCGGCGCGCAGTTCTAGGAGGTCGCCGCCGACGCGCAGCCGGGCCAGCGGAAGTGGGGGATCGCTGCGCGACATGATGACGAGGTGCAGGGTTGCGGGCAGGTGATCGAGGAGATAGGCCATCGTCTCGTGAACCTGAGGTGAGGTGATGACCTGGTAATCTTCCAGGATGAGAATCGCGCCCTCTGGACGAGAGTTCAGTTCATTGAGGAAGGTCGTGAGCACCATCTCGAGGGGAGACGGCTCAAAGGGCGGCTGCTGCGAGGCGTACAAGAGCGCGAGGGCTGCCGATGCCCGCCTGGAAGGGCCTGGTAGGCAGTGATGATGTAGCTCCAGAAACGCGCCGGGTCGTTGTCCCCGGGATCAAGCGAGACCCAGGCGAGCGGCGGGAGGTGGTGGCTTCCGCTTTCGCTTGCGGATGCCTCGCGGTCAGAGAGCCATTGGCGCACCAGCATGGTTTTGCCGTAGCCCGCTGGCGCGATAAGCAGCGTGAGCTTGCGCGCGAGGGCGGCGTCAAGCTGCGCGAGCAGTCGCCCTCGTGAGATGAGAGAGGCAGGCAGACGTGGGGGATGGAGCTTGGACCCGAGCAGGAGCTCCTGGCGCTGCGATGCAGGAGAGGCAGCAGCGCCGTCAGCGATGCCAATGCCAGGAACTGCCCTCGTCCCTTTTACCAGGGAAGCGTGGTCGAGCCGCAGGGGGAGGGTCCCATCCTTCACCCCAGCAGGCGCATCGGGCGTAGGGCGCGTTTCGCCTGCCTCGCGCGTCAAAGCGTTGGCCGTTGCCTCCAAACAGGCAATGGTCATGTCGGCGGTACGCCCGACATAGCGCTTGAAGGTTCGGCTGTTCTGACTGCGATAGGCATACCAATAGCCCTCGCCGCGCGACCGGGCTTCCCTCTGGAGGGTCAGGTGGCCGTGCTTACCCTGAAAGGCGAATGAGGAATGGGTAGCAAGCCACGCGAACCAGTGTTCGCCCTCACTCTCTAGAGGGCGGGGAGACGGACTCTCCGGTTCGCGCAATTCGTAGGCATCCCGCTCGGGCGCCCAGATCAGCGAATGCTTCGCAACTTTCGGCACGGCTGCTCTTTCATCTGTGAACATGAATTACCCAACAGCTGAACATGGATGAATATAACAGGTGAGAGCGATCCGCGCAAGGGGCACGCTCGATTCTCTTTGTAAAGAAGGGTTGCAGGTAGCAGTGCAGTCGAAGCGTTGGGTAATATGAAGAAGGAGAAAGAGGGTCGGCGCTGCCGTGAGTTCCATTCTACATCGGCAACAGCGGCTCAATGCCGCCGTGTGCACGTAAGAGATCAAATTTGGTTAAACGGCTGCGTACACTTAACCACGACGCCAATCAGTCCCCAACACCACAAGCAGCAGCGCCGTGATTGTCCCAAGCGTTAAGAATGCCACCAGGCCGAGGTACAGTGAATCAGTGCGCAGTACATTGCTCAGCGCACGCCGGTCATAGAGGTTGTCGAGCCGCAGATCACATGTTTGGAGCGCAACCCGCACATGTGTCACTGCCGTTGGGGCATCGCTTGTGCGCAGCCAGACATGATTAAAGGGCAGCCTGGGATCAGCATTGATGTGATTAACCTTAATAGCTGTATGATAGAACCCTGCATATATCTGGTAGTCAATCAGGACACCTGCAAGCGAATCCCCTCCGCTGTTGCCGGCATCAGCATTGCTGTTGATCGTTGGAATGTGTTCTACCTCGGCAACCGCTGTGCTGGTTACTTGGAATATCCGTTCTTGAATAAAGAGCGAGGGGTAGGAAGAGAAAGATACATGAGACAGAACAAATGGTCGATTGTGTCTGCCTGTCACGCTGGGCGTCTTGGAGATCATCGGACGCCCGTCGGTTCCGCTGAGATTATTTATGCATCTTTCTAGTATTAATAGAACATCTGTTCTTGCATCGACCTCTCCTCCCTGCACTGGCTCTCTTGTACCTGCATTCTCACATACGCTCTTCTGTATATAAACTCAGCAATCATTGGCCCTCAGCTTGTACTTTTCTCTCACTATCCTACAACAGATTTACCACGTAGCCAGCACTCCTGTTGCAAGCCAATGGGCCGAGCGCACCGATCTGGATGCAGGTCACATTCCAACGGAACCAGCCTGACAAGGCAAGTGTTGTACGCAGGTGCAACATCTTTGATGAAAATGCTGGGGGAAAAGGACGGGAAGAAGCAGTCTACCAGCACAGCTAGGCGAAGTGCGTTGCCTCATCTACCATCTGCCTCGTTCATGTCACAGCCGTCACATGCTCCTCATTCAAAAGGGAGAGAAAAGGAAGGCCTGGACAGGCGAGAGGTCGCCACTCCCTTTTGCAGGCCAGAGAGGCTGTAGGGATGGCAGAGGCAGAAGTGAGATGAGGCAAGGCGCTATTATCTGCACTCGTTTAGGCGGTGGGACGAGGCGAGATCGCATAGAGCTCCCAGGCAATGTCATCCGGGTCATAGAAGCTGATGTACTGGCGATGGGTCGCGGGATCTTCTTCCACCCCATTGTTGCGTACCCCTGCCGCCTCTAATTCCCTCTGCAGGTCTTCGAGCTGGCTGGGGTCTTCGACGGCGAGCGCGAGATGATCGAGACCGACGCGAAACGGATCGAAGTGATCCTCGCCTGGCGTGTGCGCATCGGCTCCAAGCAGGGCGATCAGCATGCCAGACACCGTGACGAACACCGCTTGTTCTGTCTCCCTCACCAATGGGCAGCCGAGGGTGTCCACATAAAAGCGTTTGGCCCGTGCGAGATCGGTGACTCGTAGACCAAGATGGCTCCAGCCGTTGGCGCTCAACTTCATGGTGGTTTCCTTTCATCGCTCACACATGCAGGCACCTTCTGCATGCGTGCTCAATACCTATAGCAGTCCAAGCATCGGCCTGTCGCAGTGTATCACGCGCACCGGCTCGTGTCAAAAACCGCTGCTCCTGTTTCAGGAGGAAGGCGGTCAGTGATGATGCCATCCGAGAGCGCACATGGGCGAGATCGGGTGGCGTGATGCTCTCACTCTGCCCGTGCATGTGCTCCGATCTCGCCTCTTTTCAGCTCAAAGAAGCGAACAGGAGACGAACCATGGTGCCGGTTTCAGAAACTGCAAGCACACGGCACATCGATTTTACGGGGTACTCCTGACGCGTGTTCACCCTCATTCTGAAGTAGTATACCTCAAAGGTTTCCCTACTTCATGAGATGCATCGATCCTTCTCCCTTCTCTCTTCATCGGACAGAGCATGGATAGGAGAGGGGCAGCATTTTTGCTGCCCCTCTCCTGCATCGGTGGTGCGTGTTCTGTTCGCCATCAGGCGGGAACAGCCTCGTTCGCGGCTTGCAGGATGATGTGCGCCACCTCGTCGGGATGCGAGAGCATCGGGACATGGCTGGCCGAGATCTCACGCGCCGTGGCCTTGCTGCGCTGCGCCATCCAGCGGTGCTGATCGGGATGGATCATGCGATCCTCGGACCCAAACAGCGACCACGAGGGCAGGGATTTCCAGGCTGGCTGCCCGGCTTTCGTCTCGAAGATACTCGCAGTGGGGGGCACCTGAGACGCAGCCAGAGTACGCGCCTGCTCCAGATCAAGGTCGTTGGCGAAGTTCTGGGGGAAGAAATCGGGATCGATCCAGGCCAACCCCCGCGCGCTAACGAGCAGATGCTGGAAGACGTCCAGAGGTGGGAACTGCGCACCGGAGCCGAGCAGCGTTTCCCCCTCATCCAGGATGAAGGCCGAGATATAGACCAGGCCCACCACTCCCGGCGCGTCGGTAGCCGCCTCAGAGATGACGAAGCCACCAAAGGAGTGGCCGACCAGCAGTGTCGGTCCCTCCAACTCCGCCAGAATCTGGCGCGTTGTGGTTACGTCATCAGCCAGGGAGGTGAGACCGTTCTGCTCCGCGATCACGAAATGGCCCTGGGCCTGGAGCGTCGGGATCACTTTGCTCCAGCCGGACCCGTCGGCCCAGAACCCGTGGACTAAGACAATGTTCGCTTTGTTTGTGGTGCGTTTTGACGCAAAAATGCCCATACCTGTTCTCCTTTTTTTCATGTTTTGAGCAGCAACGCTGCTCTTGCTTTCCTGAAATATCTGCACTACATGCAACGATGTTCGCGCGTTCCTCTCCTGACGCTGGTTGTAGCACAAAGCGCCTAGGTGAGCTGAGTTGAGAAGCCCTCACGCAGCCAGGCCGTCGCAAGCGCGATTGCTCCCCGCGCTGAGGCGCTGTGCGCCAGAGCATTCAACGTCACAAAGTCATGGATGGTGCCCTGGAACCGCACTGCCGTGACGCGCACCCCGGCCTGCCGCAGCTTGCTGGCGTAGGCCTCCCCCTCGTCGCGCACAATGTCGGCCTCGGCGGTAATGATGAGCGCCGGGGGGAGCCCGTGCAACTGCGCTATGCTGGCCCGCAGCGGGGAGGCAGTGATCTCGTTGCGCTCGCTCGGGTGGCGGGTGTATTGCTCCCAGCACCACATCATCGTGTCGCGTCGCAGGTGGTAGCCCTCGGCGAACTGGTGGTAGGACACCGTGTCGAAGGCCGCATCGGTGACCGGGTAGAACAGCACCTGCAGCCGGATATCCGGTTCCCCGCGCTCCCGGGACAAGAGCGTGAGCACCGTGGCCAGATTTCCCCCCACGCAATCGCCGGCCACCGCGAGGCGCCCGGCATCCAGGCCATGGTCCTGCCCGAATCTCCCGACCCACCGCGCCGCCGTGTAGCACTCCTCGAGGGCGGTCGGGTATCTCACCTCCGGACAGAGCCGGTACACCGGGAAGACGACGGCGGCCCCGGCTCCGACCGCGAGTTCGCGCACCAGCCGGTCATGCGTCTGCGGACTACCGAAGACCCACCCTGCACCATGGATGTAGACGATGACGGGCAGCGGAGCCTGCGCTTTTTGGGGCCGCAGAATACGCAACGCCACCTGCGCGCTGGGACCATCGGTAATAGTCAGGTCTTCCATGTCGACCGCGGGCTTGCGAATCGTGCCAGATTGCACTTGATCGAGAGCGAGCCGTCCCTGCTCTGGGCCAAGCGTGAACAGCAAAGGTGATCGAGCAGCCGCCTCTGCGAAGGCGTGCGCCTCGGGTTCAAGCTGAATCTGGTCGGTCATGGGCCTGGCTCCTCAATGACATCTGACAGCGCACAGCGTGTCTGCTGCACAAGAACGTTCCTTTATCGCTCCTCATTCAGTACAGCCTGATCTACTTTCCGCCTCCAGACGCTTTGCCAGTTCGCGGGAAAACTCTACTATCACCTGCAAGGGGCTATGGTAGAGCTGGATATGTTCAATCAGCCCCTCATGGTTGCGTGTCAGAATCGTGGTTCCGCGGACCTGTTTCCCAAAGGCTGTTCCTTGCCATTCGAGATAGGTTTTCCTGCCAGTGGTGGCTTCGTGCGTGAATTCTAGGGTTTCATACATGCCGCCGGACGTGGCCGCGAAGAAAGCCGCGATGGCTGCCAAGCCGACACATGGGCCGCCCAGGACCGAAGCGTCAAGCGTCGGATGCGCAGCAAAAGCCTTGCCGAATTCGGCGGTGCCATGTTTTCTGACGATTGCAATCCAGTCGTGTCCTGGTGCGGGCTGAGTCATGATGAAATACCTTCGGATGAGCGGATGAGCAAGCGGTAAGCCCTAACAAGGTGCTCGGGTGTTCTTTCGCTCTCCCATGACGCTGTTAACTTGACGCAGACCTCAGCTTCGCGATTTCATCGCGTGCTGCGGCCACTAATTCCGCATTCGTGTGAGCATGGCCCCAGAGGCCCCAGCCCCCTTCTTTCGCTTCTGTTAAGAGCACCCACGTGCGGTCTTTCAGTGTTTCGTCACCGGCAGCAGTGCTCACGAGCTGTGTCAGCTGTGCTACCACGGCGAGCTGTTTTTCGCGGTCCAGGGCACCCTCGTTGGTCAGGACCTGCACGCGTACATAGGTTTCGTCACCATCCACATTGGCGAGTGTGCCTGCTGGCAACTCGTGCACGAAGGCGGCGGTGTTTTTGCGGAACATCGGGATATCCGGCACTCCCTCGATCGTTTTCACCGTAGTGGCCGCATCAATGGCCAGTTGCTTCGGATCGGCAAATGTCCCAGCAATGGCGTAGATATCGATCATTGGCATAGCGTTCCCCTCTCTGTCAGCATGAGTTTTTGATGTGAAGACATACAGGATCCCTCTGAACAGGTCCAAGCCGTTCAGTGCGAGGAGGTTTCTGTTTTGTAGTATACTGAGCAGCGTACCCGAAGTCACCGGACATCGCAACACTTTCGCACCGCACATGCCTTCACATCGCAGCACGTGTGAAAAGGAGACGAAAAGGGAAGGTCCATGAAGGGGTCCTCATACCGCGAACGAGACTATGCCTTTGGGCAGTTGATGCTGACCTTGCGCACGAAGCTAGAGTTGACGCAAACCGAATTAGCTGAGGTGCTTGGTGTCGGGCGCCGCGCCGTGATCGATTGGGAGGGAGGCCTCACCTATCCCACGACCGACCATCTCAAACAGTTCGTGGTTCTCGCCATCCAGCGCCAGGCTTTCCACGCCGGTCGTGAGGCAGAAGAGATTCGTGCACTCTGGCAAGCATCCCACCAGAAGGTGCTGTTCGATGAAATGTGGCTTGGCAGGTTACTGCCTGATGCCGGATCGGCTCCAGCATCAAAGCAGGTCGAGGAGATCGCTGTCACTGCCCACGCGCTCGCTTCTCTTTCCGGGGGTGGACCACGCGTCGATTGGGGCGACGCGCCAGATGTGGCCAGCTTCTATGGGCGTGAGTGGGAACTGGACCTGCTCTCCACGTGGGTGGTCCAGGAGCGCTGCCGGGTAGTGAGCGTGCTGGGCCAGGGGGGCATTGGCAAGTCGGCGCTGGCGACGCAGGTGATGCACCGTGTGGCGGAAGACTTCGAGGTAGTCATCTGGCGTTCCCTGCGCGATGTCCCGAGTTGCGAAGCGCTGCTGGATGACTGCCTGAAGATCCTGGCTCCCCAGGCGCTCTCGGACGCGTCTTCTAGCCTGGAAAGCCGCCAGAACCTCCTGCTGGACTGCTTGCGCAGCCGGCGTGTCCTGCTGGTCTACGACAACCTGGAGTCGTTCTTGCAGGAAGGGAAGGACGGCGGTCGCGTGCGTGCCGGCTACGAGGGCTTCGCCCGGGTGCTGTGGCGGGTGGCACAGACCGAGCATCAGAGTTGCTGGCTGCTGACCAGCCGGGAGAAACCGGCTGACCTCGTGCCGCTGGAAGGCAACAAATCTCCCGTGCGGACACTGCGCTTGGCCCAGTTGGATGCCAGGGCATGCCAGCAGTTGTTGGCCGAAAAGGGGGTCGCAGGGAGTACCGCTGAGCAACTGCGGCTGATCGAAGTGTATGCGGGCAATCCCCTGGCCCTTAAAATCGTGGCGCAGACCATCGTGGACCTCTTCGATGGCCAGATTGCCCCCTTCCTCGAGCAAGGGGAGGTGGTCTTCGGCGGGGTGCGCGCCCTGCTCGATGAGCAGTACGCCCGCCTCTCCGCCACGGAGCAGAGCGTGCTCGTGTGGCTGGCGATCCTGCGCGAGCCGGTGACCGTGCAGGAGTTGCTGGCAGTGCTCGGCACACCCCTGCCACGCCCTCAGGCGCTTGAAGCGGTCGAGAGCTTGCGCCGCCGCTCACTGATTGAGCCAGGCTTGCGACAGGGGAGCTTTACGCTGCACTCGGTCGTCATGGAGTATGTGACGGCACGGCTCATTGCTGAGGTGATCAGCGAGATCGAGCAGGGCACCCTCTCTCGCCTCACCGAGCATGGGTTGGAACTGGCTTCCAGCAAGGACTATGTGCGGCAGACCCAACAGCGCCTCCTGCTCGCCCCCATTCTGGCTGGCTTGCGCAGCTCCTATCCTCTGCGAACCGCGCTAGAGGAGCGGTTGTTCACCCTGCTCAATCACCTGCGCGAGTGGGCTGACGACGCGCAGGGGTATGGACCGGCAAATCTGCTGGCGCTGCTGCGAGAGCAACGCGGGCATCTGCGTGGCCTTGACCTGTCGCATCTTGTGCTGCGTGGCGCCTATTTGCAAGATGTCGAGATGCAAGATACGACGCTTTCCGGGGCTATGCTGCGAGAGACGGTCTTTACCGAGTCCTTTGATCCTCCCTGGTCCGTGGCAACGAACTCCCATGGAACCTCCTGGGCGATGGGCAGCAGGCGCGGAGGAGCACGCGTGTGGCGTGACAGCGGGAAAATGCTGGACCTGGCCTGGCAGGCGCATACCGCTGCGGTACAGGCACTCGCTTTCAGTCCGGATGAGCAGATGCTCGCTACGGGGAGTTGGGATGGCATGATCAAGCTGTGGAACCTGGAGAACGGGGCCTTGCTCTGGCTGGGACAGCATACTGGCAGCATCCATCGTCTCGCCTTTACTCCTGATGGCCATACACTCGCCAGTGGCGGAGATGACGCGGTCATTCGACTCTGGGATGTCTCCACAGGCAAGCCCCTCCAGACGCTCTCAAGCCAGAGCAGCCCGATCTATGCACTGGCCTGGAGTCCGGATGGGTGCCTGCTGGCAGGTGGCTGCTTCGATGGAAGCATTCACCTGTGGGAGATGCAGGGGGGACAGGCGGCTCAGCCAGGCGCTTCGCGTATTCTCACGGGACACAGCGGCCCTGTGTGGTCACTGGCGTTCGCTCCCGATCGATGTACCCTGGCCAGCGGGAGCTTTGATCGAACCGTCAGGCTGTGGGATGTGGAAAGTTTAGAGGTATGTGAGACGCTTGCGGGACATACAGCCCCGGTGAATACAGTGGCCTGGAGCCCGGATGGGAGCCTGCTGGCCAGTGGTAGCCGTGACCAGACGATCTGGCTCTGGGATGTCGAACGGGCTAGTTATCGCACAACGTTCCACGGGCATACTGCCGTGGTGCATGATCTCGCTTTCCTGCCCGACGGTCGCGGCTTGCTCAGTGGGAGTGAAGATGGCAGCTTACGAGTGTGGGATGTGGAGCGCGGACAGTGTGCGCGTGTCATCCAGGGCTACGCACTCACGCTCTACGATGTGGCCTGGAGCGCCGATAGTACCCGGCTTGCCAGTGCAGGCTCCGATACCCTCGTGACCATGTGGGAGAGCGACGGCAGGACTCCGCCCCGGTTACTACGAGGCCATAGTTGGATAGCATATGGAGTCGCATGGAGTCCGGATGGGCGGCGGCTTTCCAGCAGCGGGTTGGACAATGCCATCCAGGTGTGGGACGCGACCACAGGTGCTCTGGTGCAGACCTTGCGCGACCCTGACCACTTCGACACCTCCTTCTTCGGCATCGAGTGGAGTCCCGATGGAAAGTTGCTAGCTGCTGGCAGCTATCAGCAGGAGGTGCAGGTGTGGGACGTGAGCACGGGCACCCGCTTGTGGGTGGGCCATGGGCAGCCCACCACGATCCGCCGGGTGGCGTGGAGCCCGGGCGGGAAGCAACTGGCCAGTTGCGGCTACGATGGCAGCGTCTTCCTGTGGGAGGCCGCCACCGCTACTCAGCAGGCCCGCCTGCAAGGGCATCGTGGCATGGTGATGTGCGTAGCGTGGAGCCCGGATGGGACGCGCCTGGCCAGTGGCGGCGGGGGGCGAGGCAGTGGAGAGCTCTTCGTGTGGGATGCCCGCAGTGGAGCCTACCATGGAGAACCCCTCTACGTCTTACGTGAGCGAAGTGAGATCGTGTATGCGCTCGCCTGGAGCCCGACCGGCACGATGCTGATCAGTGGCGGCAGTGACGGGATGCTCCGCTGGTGGGATGTCGAGCGCGGAGAGTGCCTGCAGACGCGCCAGGCGCACCAGGGAACAGTCCAATCCCTCAAAGCGAGTCCCGATGGCCGCTTGCTCGCCAGTTGCGGGGACGATGGCGCTATCACCATCTGGGACCTCGCGAGTGGCGAGCATCTGCGCACCCTGCGGCGGGATCGCCCCTACGAGCGCCTCAATATCACGGGCATCCGGGGGCTCTCCGAAGCACAAAAGGCGTCGCTGCGCGCGTTGGGAGCGTTCGAAGGAACGTCTCCTGACGAGTAAGGATTGATCTTCATCGCTGGACGGGTACGATTTCTCGTGAAGCCCCCTTTTTCTGCTGGCCATCTGCTAGTGTGACCATGTTGCCTCATCTATAAGCTATCTCGTTCATGTCACAGGCACTCCTTGCTTCTCTTCAAAAAAGCAGAGACATATAAGAAGCTGGAGCCCATGGCTGTCGAGGATGCTGGGGAGCGTGAAGAAAAGCAGAGGGATGAGCCATCACAGCTTTCGTCTCTATGGGAAGACGCCGGGATCACTCAAGAAAACAGCTTCGCGCGTTCGCTCCAAATGTGGTATGCTAGAGGCAGAGAGAACAGGGGGAGCTGGGCCCATGTGGCAGTGTCCCAGCCCCCAGGCAGGCGTTCACCCACGCAGCGGGCACACCCGACAGGTATCAGTGTAGCGGATGGGTCCTCTTGAAGTCAGCGTCCAGCAGGTGACGTGTCACTTCACACCTCACTTCACATTCCTTCAAAGTGTGTCGCTTCGCCGGGTCACGCGAGATCAGGAGATCGCTCGTGAAGAGACATGTGTACCGTGAGCGCGACTACGCCTTCGCTCAGTTGGTGCTGACGCTGCGCACCGCCATCGGCCTGAGCCAGGTGGGCCTGGCCGAGCGGCTTGGCGCCTCCCGGCGCGCCGTGGCAGGGTGGGAAGGGGGCCTGAGCTACCCCAAGACAGAACGCCTCAAAGAGCTGATTACCCTGGGGATGCAGCAGCAAGCCTTTGGCGCCGGGCGCGAGGAGGAGGAGATCCGCGTGCTGTGGAAGGCGGCGCACCAGAAGGTGCTGCTGGATGACGCCTGGCTGCATGACCTGCTCGCTCCTCCTCCACCCGTCCGGCTTTCCCCACCGGTCGGGACGCCCGGGGCCCACGAGGCAGCGGAACCTGCCGCCTCCCCGCGCGTCGACTTAGTGGAAGCCCTCGACGTGAGCCACTTCGCGGGCCGCGAGGTGGAAGTGGCCGAACTGACCCAGTGGATCGTGCAGGAGCAGTGCCGCCTGGTAACGCTGCTCGGGATGGGCGGCATCGGCAAGAGCATGCTGGCCTCCTACCTGGGAAGTCGCTTGGCTCCGCAGTTCGAGGCGGTGCTCTGGCGCTCGGTCCGGGACGCCCCCTCGTGCGAAGAGCTGGTCGCCGATTGTATCACCTTCTTCTCCCAGACGCCGCCCGCGGAATTCCCCACCTCGCTGGAGCTGCGTATCACGCAGCTCGTGGTGCGCTTGCAGGCGAGCCGCTGTCTGCTGGTGCTCGATAACCTGGAAACCCTGCTGGCGAGCGGTGACCCAGAGGGCAACTACCTGCCCGGCTACGAGGGCTACGGACGGCTGATCGAGCGTCTGGCCGAGTCGGCCCACCAGAGCTGTGTGCTGCTCACCTCCCGCGAGAGGCCCAGGGAGATCGAAGCGCTGGAAGGCACTCGCTCCCCGGTGCGCTCGCTGCGCCTGGAGGGGGTGGACGAACAGACCGCCCGTGTCCTGCTCAGCGACAAGGGGCTGGACGGTACACCTGCCGCCTGGCAGTGCCTCGTGGCCAGCTACGCGGGCAATCCGCTGGCCTTGAAAATCGTGGCGCAGGCTATCACCGACCTCTTCGATGGAGATCTCGACCGCTTTCTTCAAGAAGGGGAACTGATCTTCAACGGGGTCCGACCGCTGCTGCGCCAGCAGGTGGGGCGGCTCTCGCCTCTGGAGCACCTGCTGCTCACCTGGCTAGCTGTGCTGCGCGAGTGGACGCAGCTCGAAACCCTCGTACAGGTCCTGCATCCCCTGGTGCTGCGCTCGCAGGTATTGGAGGCGTTGGAGGCGCTCTCTCGGCGCTCGCTGCTGGAGCGAGGGCAGCAGGCGAGCTTTGGCCTGCAATCGGTGGTGATGGAGTACCTCACCGATGAGTTGGGCGAACGCCTGGCCGAGGAGATCGTGCTGGGCGAGCCCCAGCAACTGCGCCAGGTGGCCCTCGCGCTGGCGCAAGCCAAGCACTATGTGCGAGAGATCCA
>WNFD01011800.1_pt1 | contig 16434 bp, 18 predicted proteins | sample 5400491 | NCBI WGS metagenome assembly WNFD01 (sample SAMN13153343, study PRJNA577476) | soil metagenome | isolation source: 120 cm saprolite under Douglas fir tree site 2 hole 2 replicate 2 | place: USA:California | collected 2015-04-18 | reverse complement strand
GCCCCGGCGACATCCTCGCCGACCGGGACCTGCTGCTCAGGGTCAACCTGATCCACGAGCACACCCACAGCCACGACGCCCGGGAGCACGCCCACGAGCACGGAGCCGACCATCACGCCTGAAAAGCCAGGGGGGGTCCAGGGGGGAGTAGCAGCCCCCCCGGAGCGACTGGAAGGTCAAGCCGGGCGGTAGGCCGCCACCCAGTCGATCTGCATGGTGACGTGGGCGGGTGTCGTGGCATCCGGGCAGGGAGTCCACTGGTCACCGCACGTCCCCGCCTGGGCCTGGGCGTCGAGCTCCATCGGGATGGAGGGGACGTTGGGCGAGCTCATCGTCGCCCAGACAGCGCCGTCGAGCGTGAACCTGAGGACGCCCGCCGTCCACTCGACGCCCATCGTGTGCCACTGGCTGAAGTCCGCGGTCACCGATTGCTGCACCTGCGAGTCGTTCGAGCCGTAGTGAAGGGTGGCGGTGCTCTGGCTCCGGTTGCCGCCCCCGTCCTCGGCGAAGTCGATCTCCGGCGGCCAGCCCCCGTTCGAGGGCCACAGCAGCAGGATGCCGGCAACGCCGTTGCCCTTGTCCATCCGGAAGCGCACCAGGTACTTGCCGTACTGCTGGGTCAGGGCCGGGGCACTGGAAACGCCGCCGGAGACCCACCGGTTGCCGAAGGCGGGGTCCTTGTACGTCTGCAGCTCGAGCACGCCGTTGTTGACCACGACGTGGGACGGGTCCCACCAGCCGCCGGGATCGCCGCCCGGCTGCCCGCTGTAGGTGCCCCAGGCCGCCGGGTTGAGCGAGGTGCCACCGAAGTCGTCCGAGAAGGCCATGTTCCAGCCCGGGATGTTGCCCGTGGGCATGGCAACGCCTGAGGGGCTGCCCGGTGCCGGCGTGGGGGTCGGGGACGGGGTTGGCGTCGGGGTCGGGCTGGGCTTAGGCGACGGTGTCGGCGACGGTGTGGGCGTCGGCGTGGGCGTGGTGCCACCCGGCACCGAGGCGGCGAAGTGGTCGATCTTCCAGCCGAGCCCGTCGTCCCACGACTCGATCCCGGCCCTGCCCGCCGGCAGCGGAGACGAGTCGGTGTAGGTGAGGTTCCACCCGCCGGGCTCCGCGGTCCCGTCCTTCCAGGCCCGCACCGAGATCACGGCGCCAGATCCAGAGGTCACGACCCTGGTCCGCTCCCAGTACGAGGTGCCGTTGACGGCGGCGAAGGCGACGCCGGCAACCCGGGTCTGGGACCCGCCGCTCACCTTCATGATGTTGAGCTCGGGGGTGCCGTTCGGCGAGTCGAGCCCGGCGGCGTAGTAGGTCCCGGTGCCGGAGAACCTCGACACCAGGTGCCCGTTGTCGTTGGCGTAGTCAGCGGAGGTGTAGCGGGCGACGACGTCGGTGTCGGCGGCGGTGTGGGTCCCCAGCGTCGCCCGCACCGTCCCCATGGCGCCGCTGCCCAGCACCCGCCCCTCGTTGCCCGACACCGACAGCACCCCGGCGATGCCCGCCTGGAGGGTCCAGGTGTTGCCGTCCGAGGCGGTGCCCCACCCGGCGGCGGTGCTGCGCCCGGCGAAGCTGTCCTGGGCGAAGACTGCGGCGCTCCCCGGCGGGGTGGGCGACGGCGTCGGCGCGGGAGTCGGCGTCGGCGTGGGAGTCGGCGTCGGCGTGGGAGTCGGCTTGGGGGTCGGGGTCGGCGTCGGCGTGGGAGTCGGCTTGGGGGTCGGCGTCGGCGTCGGGGTCGGGGTCGGCGTCGGGGTCGGCGACCCGAAGAAGGCGCTCATCGGGGTGGCCGCCGCGTCGTTCGAGGTCAGCGGGGCCAGGCCCCATGCCGATTCGATGGTCTTGAGCAGCGAGTAGTGGTTGTAGGCGGTCGAGGTGCGGAAGCCGGCCGGCACGCTCTTGGCAACCACCAGGGTCGCCACCTTGTTCGAGTTCGTGCTGGAGTCGTCCTCGTCCCAGGTGATGAACAGCGCCGAGTTCTGCGACGTGAACGCGGGGGAGCCCAGGATGGCCGGCACGGTGCGCGACAACCAGGTGTCGCCTGTGCCGATCGAGCAGTCGTGCATGTTGTTGCAGTTGTTCGGGGAGATCCAGACGTAGTTCGCCGTCGTTGCCGCCGAGGAGATGTCGCTGCCGAAGCCGCTGAAGGGGACGATCTTCCCGCATTCCGACGGGTTCGTCCGGATGTCGTCGAAGTAATAAAAGGGGTTGTGGTGCTGGACGTACAGGCCGTCGCCCGAGTCCCCGGGCGAGCAGAGGGCCGGCATCGACTCCATGTACGCCTTCCACGTCCGCCCCGATGCCTCCACGCGGTCGACGGCGATGTTCGGGGCGGCCTGGAAGCAGTCGTTGCAGTCATCGGTGACGCCCAGCTCGCTGCCGGCCGTCAGCGCCAGGTAGTTCGGCAGGCTGGGGTGAGAGATGGCGGAGTAGTTGGTGGCCGTCCCGTACTTCGCCGCCAGCCCGTTGATGTAGGGCGCCTCCCCCGTGTTGCCCAGGATCGAGGAGGCGGAGGTGTTCTCCATGACGATCGTGAAGATGTGGTCGAAGGCCGGGACCCCGGATGTCGCCGCCGCCCGGGTGGCAAGGGGGGCAAGGCCGGCAGCAAAGAGAAGCAGTGACGTCACAAGGGCGCGCCCGCGCTGATGCAGGTTCATGCGATCACTCGATTCGCTCGGTGGATGGGGGACCGTGGTGGTCCCCGCCGGATTCGGCCGCCGCCAGCTCTGGGCCGTCTACTGAATTGATCGGAGACTCGCGGGCATCTCCGCATGCCCTAATGGCGTGACCGTTTTGCCGTCATTTGTGATGGGGCTCATCTGACTACCGGTCACCACTCTGGGTGATGGGTTGGTGGCCACTCTCAGTGGCAACCAACCTGTGCACATCCCACCCCAGGTGGGGTAGGATGGGGGGCATGAAAGAGCAATACCAGCGGTCAGTGGTGAACCGGCTCCGCACCGCCCGGGGCCATCTCGACGCCGTGCTGCGCATGGTGGAGGAGGATGCCTACTGCCCGGACGTGATGAAGCAGCTCTCGGCCGTCCAGGGCCAGCTCGAGCGGGCAAGCCGGATCGTGCTGCGCAACCATCTGGAGACCTGCGTCGCCGCGGCCATGGTGGCCGGCCGCACCGGGGAGATCGTCGACGAACTCATGGAGGCGATGCGCTTCGACCGCGTCACGACCGGCCCGATCGATCCCGACGGTGACGGAGGCGCGCCGCTCACGGCGTGACGCGGGTGGCCGGACCGGAGGGCAAGGCTGCGGACCCGGGCAGGGTCCTGGTCTTCGACGTGGGGGGCATGACCTGCGCCTCCTGCGCGGCCCGCGTCGAGCGCACGCTCCAGCGCCACGAGGGTGTGGCCTCGGCCGGCGTCAACTTCGCCACCGGCCGGGCCACCGTCGAGCTTGACGGCAGCGTGCCGGCCCCCGAGCGCGACCTGATCGGCGCGGTCGGGAGGGCGGGCTACCGGCTCCAGCCCCTCGGGGCACCGTCGAGCGGAGCCGGGCGCGACGCCGAGCTGGCCGAGGAGCAGGCGGCCTGGCTGCGGCGGCTGCTCGTCGCCTGGCCCCTTGCGGCGGCGGTCCTTGTCCTGTCGATGGCCTGGCCCCATGCGACCTGGGCACGGTATGCCTCGGCGGTGCTGGCGACGCCTGTCGTGTACTGGTGCGGCTGGCCCTTCGTGCGCTCGGCCGTGGCCCGTGCCCGCGTCGGCTCGGCCAACATGGACACCCTCATCGCCATCGGGACCACCGCCGCGTTCGCGTTCTCCACCTTCGAGTTGCTGCGCGGCGCCCACGACCACGGTGCAACTGCCTTCGGCGGCCACCTCCACTACGACACCGCTGCGCTGATCGTCTCCTTCCTGCTGCTCGGCCGCTTCATCGAGGCGAGGGTGAAGGGCAAGGCCTCCGGTGCGCTCCGGGCGCTGGTGGAGCTGGGAGCCAAGGAGGCGTGCCTCCTTGAGAGAGGCCGGGAGCGGATGGTGCCGATCGAGTCGGTGCGCGTCGGCGACACGCTGCGTGTCCGCCCCGGCGAGAAGATCCCCGTCGACGGCGTCGTCGTTGCCGGGATCTCGGCGGTGGACGAATCGATGCTGACGGGCGAGTCCGTCCCGGTCGACAAGGCCATGGGCGACCGGGTGGTCGGAGCGACGGTCAACCAGCAGGGCGTGCTGACCATCGAGGCAGCCGCCGTCGGTGCGGACACGGCGCTGGCGGGGATCGTGCGGCTCGTCGAGCAGGCCCAGGGGTCGAAGGCGCCGATCCAGCGGCTCGCCGACCGCATCGCCGCGGTCTTCGTGCCGATCGTACTGGTGCTGGCGGCGCTGACCTTCCTCGGTTGGTGGTCGATCGCCGGCGATGCTGGCAACGGCCTGCTCGCCGCGGTGGCCGTGCTCATCGTGGCCTGCCCCTGCGCCCTCGGCCTGGCGACGCCCATGGCGATCATGGTCGGCACCGGGCGGGGCGCCAGCTTGGGGGTGCTGATCAAGGGTGGCGAGGTCCTGGAGCGTTCCCGGGTGGTCGACACCATGGTCATGGACAAGACCGGGACCCTCACCGCCGGCCGGCTCGTCGTGACCGATGTGAGCCCTGCCCCGGGTGAGAGCGAGGTCGAGCTCCTCCGTCTGGTCGCGGCGGCCGAGGCGGGCTCGGAGCACCCGGTCGGACAGGCGCTGGCCGCGGCGGGGGCCGGTGGCGGGGACCCGCCCGCAGCCGTCGAACGATTCGAAGCCGTGCCCGGCCTAGGTGTGCTGGCCACGGTCGAGGGCCGGCGGGTGGCAGTCGGCCGTCCCGCCCTTCTCGAACGGGAGGGCTTCGAGGTCGCCGCCGGCCTCGCGGCCCGGGCGGGCGAGTTCGAGGCGGGGGGCCGCACGGTGGTCTTCGCCGGTTGGGACGCCACCGCGCGGGGGCTGATCGCGGTCGCCGACACCCTGAAGCCCGCAGCTCCGGGCGCAGTCGCCGCCTTGCAGGGCATGGGGATCGACGTCGTGATGGTCACCGGGGACAACGAGGCGACTGCGCGGGCCATCGCGGCTCAGGTCGGCATCGGTCGGGTCCTCGCCGGGGTGCTCCCCTCCGGCAAGGCGGCCGAGATCGCCCGCCTCCAGGCGGAGGGCCGTGTGGTGGCGATGGTCGGTGACGGTGTCAACGACGCGCCCGCCCTGGTGCAGGCGGACCTCGGGATCGCCATAGGGACGGGCACCGACGTCGCCATCGAGGCGTCCGACATCACGCTGCTGTCGCCCGACCTCAACGGCGTGGCGACCGCCCTCCAGCTCTCCCGCCGGACGTACGCCACGATCCTGCAGAACCTCGGCTGGGCGTTCGGCTACAACCTGGCGGCCCTGCCGCTGGCAGCCTTCGGGCTGCTGAACCCCATCGTCGCGAGCGCCGCCATGGGGTTCTCGAGCGTGTCCGTCGTGGCCAACAGCCTCCGCCTCTCGCGCTTCCTCAAGGCCCACGCCGGCCCTGGTCGCCGGCCCCAGATGCGGTCGCCCGCCCGGGCACGGGCGAAGCTGCGCCGCGGCGTTGCCGTGGCCTGGCTCACGCCGATCGTGCTCCTCGGTGGCACGGTGCTGGGCCTCGCCGCCCTCCACCGCCCGCCGCCCCCCAGCCGGACGATCGCCGTGGCGATGACCGACGACGCCTACTCGCCGAGCACCATGGCGGTGGCCACCGGCGAGACGGTGCGCTTCGTGTTCCGCAACGGCGGCACCGTGGTCCACGAGGCCCTGATCGGCGACGCAGCCCTCCAGGCCCAGCACAATGCGGCCGCCGGCGGGGGCGCCGCCCATGACCACAGTGGGTTGGCCGTGGTCGATGTCGCCCCGGGGGCGACGGGGCAGATCGTCTACACCTTCGGTCGCCCCGGCACGGTCCTCATCGGGTGCCACCAGCCGGGGCACTACGCCCTCGGGATGCGGGCCGTGATCACCGTCTCGTGAGGCTGGTTTTCATCCCGAGGGTGGCCCAGGCGGGCGGCGGCAGGCTCCGCAGATCCCGGCGAGGGCGAAGTGCCGGCGATCCACGTCGAAGTCGAACTGCACCCGCAGCGCCGCCAGGAAGGGCCCCAGCGTCTCGGGCGACACCTCCACCACCCGGCCGCATCGCTCGCACACCAGGTGCTGGTGGTCGTCGTCGGCGAGGTGGAAGATCGCCGGGCCGTGGGCCAGGTGGGTGTGGTCGATGATGCCCAGTTGCTCGAGGGTGTCGAGGGTCCGGTAGACGGTGGAGACGTCCACCGACGGGAAGCGGCGGTGCACCTCGGCGGCGATGTCCTCCGCCGTGACATGCGACTCGGCAGCGAAGAGGGCCTCGAGGATGGCCTGGCGGGCGGACGTCCTGCGCATGCCGCTGGCCGCGAGCCGGTCGAGGATGGCGGCCACCCGGGCGTCCGGTGACGTGGCGTTGGTCAAGACAGGTGCCCGCAGGTCGCCATGGTGCACCACTCTACCGGGAGCGATTTCCCCGGGCGTGGAGCCCTTTCCCCATGGTAGGGTGATCGGTATGGCGACGGTGAAGGTGACGGTGACGCTGCCCGAGGAGCAACTGCGGTCCATCCGCGAGCTGGTCACTGCCGGACGCGCCCGCAACGTCTCCGCGTTCGTGCAGCACGCGGTGGGGTTGGCTCTCGACGATGTCGCCGGATGGCAGGAGATCCTCAGCCAGGGGTTGGCCCAGTCGGGCGGTCCCCTCACCGAAGAGGAACGGCGCTGGGCCGACCGGATCCTCGGCGACGCCGGGGCCAGCACCGCGGCGTGAGCCCCGGAGTCATCCTCGACGCCGGGGCTCTCATCGCCCTTGAGCGCAACGAACGCCGCGTGATTGCCCTTCTCGCACGTGCCCAGGAGCGAGGCGCAGGCATAGCGATCCCGGCTCCCGTGCTGGCCCAGGTCATCCGCCGCCCTGCCGGTCAGGTCCGGCTCATGCGGCTCCTCCGTCAACCGGCGACTGCAACCATCGCGCTCGACCGCGTGGAGGCAACACGGGTCGGTGTTCTCCTGGCGGACTCCGGAACCAGCGACCTTGCCGACGCGCACGTCGTCGTCTGTGCCCGTCGGCTTCGACGGCCGGTCGTCACATCCGACCTCGACGACCTCCGCCGCCTCGACCCGGCCATCGAGCTGGTCCCGGTCTGACCGGCTACCGCACTGGCTCAGGACGCACACTTGGATTTGCTGAAAGCTGGGGGGAATCGCCGTGGTCATCGGCATCGCCACGAAGGGCTGCCCTGAGCGTCGCTCGACCACTGAGGGTGAGCCCCGGCGAGATCATGGCCTGCCCCTGGCCTCCGTGACATCCTGTCGCCCATGGCCCAGCCCGCACCTGACATCCTTGACCGGCTCGCCTGGGCTGAGCAGACCGCCCTCTCGGTCGGGGAGCTGTTGCTCGGCAGCTTCCGCACCGGCGTCGCAGCCGAACGCAAGGAGCGCGGCGTCGTCACCGAGCTCGACCGCCGGGCCGAGGCACTGATCGCCGGCTCGCTCGGCGAGGCGTTCCCCGGCGATGGGCTGCTCGCCGAGGAGGGGACCGGCCGGGAGGCGACGAGTCCCTACCGGTGGGTGGTCGATCCCCTCGACGGGACGACGAACTATGTGGCCGGGCTCCCCATGTTCGCCGTGTCGCTCGGCTGCCTCGACGCGGCGGGCGCGGTGCTTGGCGTCGTCCACGCCCCCGCCCTCGGGGACACCTTCACCACCGTGCGCGGCGGCGGCTTCGACCGGCCGGAAGCATCCGCCGGTGCCGATCTCGGCGCAGCCGTCTTCATCGTCAACAAGGCGTACCACCCGGCCCCACTGCTGTGGTCCGTCGCCGGGGGGCTCATGGCCTCGGTCCGTGCCTTCCGGACCTTCGGCTGCGTCAGCCTGGATCTGGCGCTCGTCGCGGCGGGTCGCGCCGACGGCCTGGTCCTGCTGCCGGCAGACCCCTGGGACGTCGCGGCGGGGATGCTCCTCGTCCGGGAGGCGGGGCTCAGCGCGGGCGATCTCGCGGGGGGCGCCGAGCCCGATGGCCGGCGCGGCATCCTCGCCACCAGCGGCGCGCTCTTCGCCAACGCGGCGGGGCTGCTGCACGTTCCTCCCCTTGCGGGGTGAGGCCGGGGATGGCCCCAACCTCCGCTTGTGCCACCCCGGGGCAGGGTCCACAATTCACTGATGGAAATCGGGCCTCTGGTCACCCAGCGCCTCCTCACGGTCGGTCCGGACCACAACATGCTGGAGACCGCCCGCCTCATGCACGAGCGCAACGTCGGGGCCGCCATCGTGCCCGGTCAGCGCCTACATGACGACGACACCGGTCTGCGCCAACACGACGTGGGACGTGGTCGTGGCGGCCAAGACCATGCGGCGGGGCGGGTTCCGCCACCTCATCGTGCTCGACGACGGCATCCCCATCGGCATGCTCTCGATCCGTGACCTGGTGGACGCCCTCCTCGAGGACTACGAGCGCAGCCTCCTCCCCTGACCGCGTCGGCTCCCTCGGGAGCAAACCCCCTGTGGTGTATCTTGTTGTCCCCCCGGTCGCGAAAGGTCACGAGGCATGTCGACGGTCGAAGATCACATGAACCCCCACGTCACCACCGCCCGCCCCGACCAGACCCTTGAAGAGGGCGCCCAGCTCATGGTCGAGCGCAAGGTCGGCGCCGCCGTCATCCTCACCCAGGGATCGGTCGTCGGCATCGTCTCCGAACGCGACGTCATGAAGGCAGTCGCCCGAGGCATGGTGCCGTGGAACACCAAGCTCGAGGACCTCATGACCAGGGACCCGCTCTGCGCCAGCCCGTCGATGGACACCCACGAAGCCATCGCCCTGATGCTGGACCACGGGTTCCGCCACCTGCCCGTCGTCGACGGCGACAAGCTCGTCGGGATCGTCAGCGCTCGGCACCTGTTGCGGGCGGTCGATACCCCCGCCACCACCCCCAGCGCCGAGGCCTAGGCCCCCGGCGCCGGGAAAGGCGCCGATGTTCAACCCGACGATGCTACCGTTATCCTCCACCGAGCCTGCACGGGCTTCAGGGGAGATCCGGGTCATGGATGCGAGCGACGCTGAAGCGCTGAACATAGCCCAGGAGGAGAACCGGGCGCTCAACAGGATCATCGAGGTGTTCTCCTCGGGCATCGACCTTGACCGTGTCCTGTTCGCGACGGTCGACCTCGTGCAGGAGACGACCGGTGTGGATGCGTGCTTCCTCCACCTCTACGAACCGGCCGACGGCGGCCACCTCGTGCTGCGGGCCGCCAGCGAGCCGTACCGCAACGTCATCGGCACGGTGAGCCTGGCGCTCGGCGAGGGAGTGTCGGGGTGGGTCGCCGAGCACCGGGAACCGGTCGTCATCGCCTATAACAAATGGGCGGACGCCCGGTACAAGTACATCCCCTCCCTCGGCGGCGACCGCTACACCTCCATGCTCTCGGTCCCGCTGATCTCGCCCGCCGACCGGCTCATCGGGGTGGTCAACCTCCACACCGAGGAGCACCGGGCCTTCGGGCGGCGCGACATCGACCTGCTCAGCCACGTCGCCTCGCTGCTCGCCACCGCCATCGAGCACGCCTCGCTCTTCCGGGAACTCGAGGACAAGGAGGAGGCCCTCCAGCGGATGGTGAAGCGGACCGTCGCCGCCCAGGAGGAGGAGCGCCGGCGGGTGGCCACCGAGATCCACGACGGCGTGACCCAGCAGCTCATCTCGATCTGGTACCGGGTGCAGGCCTGCGAGCGGCTGCTCGAGCGGGACCTGCCCGCGGCCCGCGCCGAGCTGGAGGAGGCCAAGTCGCTCATCGGGGAGGCGCTGAACGAGGCCCGGTCCGCCATCTACGACCTCCGTCCGGCCACGCTCGACGACCTCGGTCTCGTTCCCGCCATCGAGGCCCTCACCCGCCGGACGTTCGGCCCCGACGTCGAGGTCAACGTCGCCACCGACATCGCCCCCAACCTCCCGATGCACCTCGAGACCGCGCTCTACCGGATCTGCCAGGAGCTGTTGAACAATGTCCGCAAGCACGCGGGGGCGGGCCGGGTCGAGATCAACCTGGAGTCGGGGCGCGAGCAGATCCGCATGATCGTTATCGACGACGGCAAGGGTTTCGACGTCGGCGCCTACCGGAGCCTCCGGCCCGAGACGTCCTTCGGCCTCGCCGGCGTCACCGAACGGGTCGAGATGGTTGGCGGGCGCCTCGAGATCACCTCCGAGCTCGGGAAGGGCACGCGAGCGGAGATCCGGATCCCGCTTGAGCGGGGCATGGCTTCCGAGGGGGTGGCATGAGCGACTCCTCGGGCTACATCGGCTCCGACGGGGGCGACGGCCGGCGCATCCGCGTGCTCATCGTCGACGACCACCAGATGGTGCGGGCCAGACTGCGGGCGATGCTGCGCGACACCAAGGTCGAGATCGTGGGCGAGGCGGCCGACCTCGCCGGGGCGCTCGCCGAGATCGATCGCCACTCGCCGGAGGCGGTCCTGCTCGACGTGCGCCTCCAGGGACAGTCCGGGCTCGAGGCCTGCCGGGTCATCACCCAGAAGCACCCGGGCCTGGCCGTCGTGTTCCTCACCGTGTACGAGGACGAGCAGTACGTCTTCGAGGCGCTCCGGGCGGGGGCGAAGGGCTACATGCTGAAGCGGGCCTCCCCCGAGGACATCGTCCGGGTCCTGGAGGAGGTCGGCAGGGGCGAGACCATCGTCGACCCCGCCCTCACCGGGCAGATCGCCCGCCGCGCCGCCCAGGTCCGCCCGGGTCACATCTGGCCAGGGTCCGAGATGGGGCTCACGCAGCGCGAGAGCGAGGTGCTCCGCACGATAGTCGACGGCCTCAACAACCGCGCGATCGCCGAAGCGCTCGTCATCTCGGAGGACACGGTGAAGACCCACGTGCGGGCGATTTTTCGCAAGTTGGGGGTCACCGACCGCGCCCGGGCGGTTTCAGTTGCGCTGCGAGAGGGCATTTTCAGATAATCCGATGGCCGGCCATTGGCGCGCGGGCGCCTGTGCCCGGCTGCTAGTGTACGAACCATCGCTCACCATCCCCCGGTGGGCGCTTTTCTGGACGGAGGTGGTTGAGTAGTGGCAATTCCCCCCGGGACATACAACCTGGGTCCTCAGAACGGCAAGTTGCTCGTCAAGACCGGCCGCGAGGGTATGGGCGGAAAGATGGGCCACGACCTGGTCATCGAGGTCGGTCGCTGGAGCGCCACGGCGAACGTCGCCGAGGACCCGTCGGCGAGCAGCCTCACCGCGTCGGCCGAGGTCGGCTCGATGGACGTCGTGAGCGGCGAGGGCGGCGTCAAGCCCCTGAGCGACGGCGACAAGGCCGACATCAAGAAAACCATCGTCGACAAGATCCTGGGCAACACCAAGATCGACTTCAAGTCCACGTCGATCAGCGGCGGCGGCTCCAACGCCACGGTGCAGGGTGACCTCACCATCGCCGGCAAGACCGCCCCCGCGCAGTTCCAGCTCCAGGACCTCGGCGGCGGCCGGATCAAGGCGACCGGAACCGTCGTTCAGACGAATTTCGGTGTCAAGCCCTTCAAGGCCTTCATGGGCGCCCTGAAGGTCAAGGACGCTGTGAACATCGAGATCGAGGCGACGGTCCCCGGCGCCTAGCGTCTTTTTCAGCACCGAATCAGCGCGGGCCTGGCCCGCGCTGATTCGCGCTCGGGCCCCGACCGGGCGACGAGGCGCGGGCGCAGCCGGCGCTGCGACCTTGACGAGAGACCTAGACGACGGAGCTAGACGAGGGAATGGCGGGCGAAATCGAGCGAGAGGGCCAGCGTCTCCGCTGGCGAGGGCTCCCGGGAGAACAGCAGGTAGCGGACCTGCATCTTCGCCAGCCGCAGGTTCGGCCCGGGGTGCATGCCACCGAACGGGCCGCGGCGACGGACGCCGAACCAACGGGCGTAGCTCATGGGCATCTCGGTCCGAAACTTGATCTGGCGCTCGTGGAGCCAGCTGACGTACCAGATGAACGAGGCGGCAAAGACGGCGCCGAGGACGATCAGGATCAGGGTGTTCCAGCCGCTGGGGTGGTCCACCAGGCTCGGAGCGAAGAACGCACCGACCGGAGGGAGCACGAGACCGAGACCGAAGAAGGCAAGCTGGGCGTAGCGGGCAGGCTTGGAGCAACGGACCAGGTAAGCGAAGTGGTCCGCAATGTAGTCCGGAAGACCCCCGTGATTTGACATGTCTACATTGTAGGTCGTCTCGTTTGTAATGAAACTAAAGTCGAAGGCACAAATTTGCCGGAAAAACCATCCCCCGTCCGGCGGATGCGGTCGATTAGCAGAGTTTGTTCTATTTCGAGGGGCTTTGAGGCGGAAAAAGCCGCGCAGAACTACTCCGTGGCGGACGGCGCGGGTTCGGGCCTGCGGGGCAGGTAGGACTCGATTTCCCACATGACTTCGTCCTTCTTGTGGTAGCCCTCGATGCGGACCACGGGCTCGCCCTTCACGAACAGCACGCAGGTGGGGAGCAGCTCGACGGCGCAGGCGTCGTGAGAGAGCTCGGGGCAGTCGTCTGCGTTGAGGGCCACGACCTTGAGCCGGCCCTCCTGGTCGTTGGCGATGGCTTCGAGCTCGGGTTCCATGAGCGCGCAGGGGCCGCACCAGTCCGCCCAGTTGTCGACCAGGACGGGGATCTCGGAGCGGAGCACCTCCTGGTCCCAGTTCAGGTCGTCCACGATGACGATCTCAGCCATGCCGGTTCACCCTCCTGTCCCTCAAGCTCGACCAGGCCAGGATACCCGCTCGGGACGGCTAGTCAGCGTCCCTCGCCGCCGTCCTCGTCGGCCGGTTGCGAACCCTCGACCTCGGCGATGATCTCGAGGGCCCGAGGGGCGTTTGCACGGTCCACGAGGACGTCGACGACCGGCTGGCCGATGGCCCTGGTGTAGGGACCGGGGGTCCAATGGTCCCCCGAGATCCACACCTCGATGTGGTTCTCCTGCAAGGCGGTGCGGATGAACTCCGCCATCGGGTCGCCAAGCTCGGGCTCGCCGTGCAGCCGGCGAACGACCACGAGGTCCCGGTCTGCCGGCGGCCGGTGATCGTGCCGCCGGCGGGGCGCCAACTCCTCGACGAGGTCGACCTCGTCATCGGGGCACCAGGTGATGCCGTCAACGTACTCAGCCGCGCAGACCGGGCAAAACACACCACGAGTTTACCCGGGAGTTACCAAGCGGTCTACAGGGCCGACCATCGCCGGACCTCGGTGTGCCAGTCCGGGACCGGGCCCGGCAATGGGTCGGGCCCGGGCGCCCGGAGCCCGTCGAGGGCGACCGTCAGGAGGCGCTCGTAGGCGATCGCGTCCCCGGAGGGACGGCGGCTGAACAGCTCGATGAGGTGGTGGACGTCGACGCTGCCCGCGTCCCGCCGGAAGGCGCCGGCCCGCTTGGCTCGCCGCACGAGCCGCTCGACCAGGTCGTGGGCGTGCCCGGCGGTGGCCCTCATGTCGTCGGTGACCGGGATCGTGCCGGCAACCGCCGAAAGCACGCCGGCCCGGAACGCCACACACGCCCTGACGAAGCCTGCGAGAGCCTCCCAGGGGTCCCCGCGCCGCGCCAGCGCCTCTTGCGCCACACTCACCTGCTGGTCCATCGAGGCCCGGCAGAGGTGCTGGAGCAGCGCCTCCTTGGTGGGGTAGCGGCGGTAGAGGCTGCCCATCCCGACCCCGGCCAGGGCGGCGACCTGGGCCACGGAAGCCTCCGGGCCGTGGGCGGTGAACACCTCCCTGGCGGCGTCGAGGACCGCCCGGTCGTTGCGCCTGGCTTCCGCCTGCCTGCCGCGCTTGCCACTCCGTGGGTCCGCCTGCGCCATTTGACGGAGCATAACACTCCGGTATGCTTACCGGAGAAGAATGCTCCGTTATGACCCGACGCTCCTCGACGCTCCTCGATGATCAAAGGAGGCGACCATGTGGCTGGTCCGGCTCGATGCCTTCGGTGGCCCCGAACAGCTCCACGCCGTCCAGGTGCCCGACCCCGTACCCGGTGACGGGCAGGTCCTCGTGCGGACCGCCGCCGCCGGCATCACGTTCGTCGAGACGCAGGTCCGTGCAGGGCGGCCGCCGTGGCCCGGCCCGCTGCCGGCGCTGCCGCTCGTCCTGGGCAACGGCGTCGAGGGTGAGGTCGTTGCGGCCGGCGCTGGTGTGGACCCGGTGCTGCTCGGGTGCCGCGTCGTGACGGCCACCGGGGGGTCTGGCGGCTATGCCGACCACGTCGTCGTGGACGCCGCGGCCCCCATCGCCGTCCCCGACGGCCTGGGGCTGGGGGAAGCCGTGGCGCTGCTGGCCGACGGCCGCACCGCCCTGGGCATCGTCAGGGCGGCCGCGCTCGGCCCGGGGGAGCGCGTGCTGATCACCGCTGCGGCAGGGGGCGTGGGCAGCCTGCTGGTGCAGCTGTCCAAGGCGGCCGGCGCCCGGGTCGTTGCCGCGGCGGGCGGGGAGCACAAGCTGGCCCTGGCCGGGAAGCTGGGCGCGGACGAGACCGTCGACTACACCCGGCCAGGGTGGGCAGATGCGCTGGACCCCGTGGACGTGGGCTTCGACGCTGTCGGGGGCACCGTGGCCACCGACCTGCTCGGAGCGATGGCCCCCGGCGGCCGGGTCCTGGTCTACGGCGGAGCCGGGGGCCCCATGACCAGCAGCGACGCGGTCGTCGCCCGGGGGCTCACCCTCATCCCCGGGCATCTCGTGGTCCGCTCACCCGAGGACAACCGCGCGCTCGTGGAGCGGGCCCTGGCCAAGGCCGCCGCCGGGAGCCTCCGTCCGGTGATCGGGCAACGGTTCCCCCTCACCGACGCGGCAGGCGCCCACCGGGCCATCGAGGCCCGCAGGACCGTCGGCAAGACCATCCTCATCCCCGGTGGGGCCGGCGGGCCAGGGGGGTCCAGGGGGGAGTAGCCGCCCGGCGGAGCGCAGCGGAGCCGGACCAGCTGCGAATCCCCACCGGGTCGTCGAACACTCCGAAGGAGTGGGCGACGACTGGAGAAGGAATATGTAGGGCGGCGGTGTTGTTTTGAGTATCAGTTACGCTGCCGGATGACGGCCTGACGCTGCGGAGGTGGATGCCATGATCGATGTGCTGAACGGGGTTGAGGAGTGGTTGGAGGAGGGCAAGAAGGTGGCGTTGGTGACGCTCATCGCCACCGAGCGGTCCGCCCCGCGTGACCCGGGTGCCGCGTTCGCCGTCAACGAGGACGGCAGGGTCCTCGGCTCGATCTCGGGTGGTTGCGTCGAGCCCGCCGCCATCAGTGAGGCGATGAACGTCATCGAGACCGGCGTACCCCAGCGCATGACCTACGGCATCACCGACGAGGACGCCTGCGCGGTCGGCCTCACCTGTGGCGGCACCGTCCACCTGATGATCGAACGCGTGGACTGGTAATGGGAGACCTCTTCAAGGCAATCGCCCACTCAATCCGCGAGAAGGAACCGGTCGCCGTCGTCACGGAGGTCCAGGGCCCAAACCCTGGGGCCAAGATGCTGGTCGGCGACGACACCGCCCTCGGCTCCCTCGGCGACGAGAAGCTCGACGCCGCCGTCATCGAGAACGCCCGGGGCATGATCGACATGGCCCAGACCGGGCCCGGACCTGTTCGTGCTCGGGGCGGTCAACCTCGCCAACGCCGTGGTGCGCCTGGGCAAGTTCCTCGGCTACCGAGTGACGGTGGTCGACGCCCGTAAGATCTTCGCCAACGCCGAGCGCTTCCCCGAGGCCGACGAGATTGTGGTGCAGTGGCCGAACGAGTTCCTCGAGACCGCCCCGATCAGCCGCCGCACGGCCATCGTCATCCTGACCCACGACCCAAAGTTCGACATCCCGATCCTCGAGTTCGCCTTGAAGTCGCCGGTGGGCTACCTGGGGGCCATGGGGAGCCGGCGCACCCATGAGAAGCGCAAGGCGAACCTGCGGGAGATCGGTGTCTCCGAGGAGGACATGGAGCGCATCCACGCGCCCCTCGGCCTGGATCTGGGGGCTCGGACGCCCGAGGAGACCGCCGTGTCGATCATGGCCCAGATCATCGCCCTGCGAACCGGCCGTTCCGGTGGCCACCTGCACGAGGCCTCAGGTCGCATCCACGCCTGAACCGGGTAGGGTTCGGGTGTGCCTTCGTGCCTGTTCTGCCAGATCGTCGCCGGTGACATCGACGCGGACGTCGTCCGTGTCGGTGAGCGGACGCTGGCGTTCCGCGACATCCGCCCCCAGGCCCCCGTCCACGTCCTGATCATCCCGAAGGAGCACCTCGACAGCGTCGCCGATCTGACGTACGACCACGCCGACATGCTGGTGGAGGTCGCCCAGATGGCCAAGTGGCTGGCCGTGGCAGACGGCGTCGCCGACACCGGGTACCGCGTGGTGACCAACGTCGGGGCGGACGGGGGCCAGACCGTCGGCCACCTGCACTTCCATGTGCTGGGGGGCCGCCAGATGACCTGGCCACCGGGCTAGTGCC
>WNFD01010445.1_pt1 | contig 16436 bp, 14 predicted proteins | sample 5400491 | NCBI WGS metagenome assembly WNFD01 (sample SAMN13153343, study PRJNA577476) | soil metagenome | isolation source: 120 cm saprolite under Douglas fir tree site 2 hole 2 replicate 2 | place: USA:California | collected 2015-04-18 | reverse complement strand
CAATTGAGGATCAAGTTCGCGTCCGGCAAGCAACTCTTGAAGGCGCTGAATCCCAAGATCATTGCCTCCCAAAAAGAGTGTTATGGACTGAAGCACTGCTTGATCAAGACGAGGCCGCTCATAAGCGACCTCCCCAGGCTTGGGCAGGTTTCGCTCTTCGGCAAACCTTAGATACTCGACCAGACGGCCGGCAAACAGATACGCGAGGCCCCGCCTTTCAGCGGACTCATCGGATGCCCCTGCGACCGAGCTCGGGTCAATTAGGACCTCAAGCCAATTCGAACGGCTCATGATGCCTCACTCATCGGCACAGGCGCCTGGCGGAGTCTGCGAAGCAGGTAGGGAATAAGCGTCGTGAAGAGCATTGCCTGAAAGTCGAGTTCGCTCGTGTACTCGCCGAAGACGATTTGTTCATGAAATTCGCGCCTAATTCGAGAAACAAAATCGGCATGTGGCCGGCCTCTCAACTGTCTGTCAAGGAACAACCAGACCTCCACTGAAGCCCCCGCTTGTCTTTGTCGAAATGCCTCTCTGATTTCCTGGCACGTAATTCGAGGCAACCCTTGACCAAAGATTGCGATCATCGCGTTGGTCCGTTGGACCATATCGAGGCTCCGCGCAGCTAAGCCGCCCGCTTGAACAACCCGCGGATTGTCAATCCTGAAGTCCCAGTTGCCGATTGCTAGTGGGACGTTTAGTTCGCGATCAAACATTTGCTCAATGCGGCGGAAGACATCGAGGGCCGTATTACGGTAAGAGTCGACCTCAGCGCCGCAGCTGACAAACAGATCCACGCCGATCATCTCTTACTGCACACGCCTGTCCGACTTCAGTGGGGCTCGGACGTATCGACGCCAAACACTTGGCCAGATCCGAGAGTATCCCACCTCACGTAAGGCTAGCGCGGAGGGCGGACGCCAGCCTCCTCGGGGCATTGTTGATCCACTCAATAGTCACGATATGGTCGTCTCAGAGTGGCCGGCTTTAGGCATGAAGGCGTCGAACTATGAGGGGGCGCCTAAAGCCGAGGCTCGCTTAACGGCTTCCCTCAGGATCGATACTGTGTCAAGAAGATCGATAGTCATTACTGACGCCAATTGCGTTGATATGGCACGCTTCAGACGACTCATCTCATCGAGGTGATTCGCCGTCCGGTGCTGTTCGAGTTGCGCCAGATCTGCGTCCTTATCTCGATTCGCCGCCAAAAACCACGCGCGGGGTATTGCTGCCTCGATTGATTCTTCTTCGAGTACAAACAGTCGGTTCCCGAGGACACGATCAAGTTCGGCGTGGATGGAAGCCTCATTTGGCCTTGGGCGGTCAACCATCGAAACAACGCGACGGGCGTAGGGCGAGTCCTTTACGACGAGCGGAGTCAGCGAGGTCGTGACCGCCGAAAGTGTCCCAGCGACTCTCGTGAGTCCTCCGGCGGCAAGAACTTTCACTTGGCCTCTCGGTGTTCCGAGGAGAGTTAGGGCTCGTTCGCAGAGTGCCTGGTCTGAACTACCCTCGACGACCAGGTAGGTCCCTGGGAAGAATAGGTCTGATGTGTCGTTACCTAAGAGCTGGAAAACAATGTCATGCAGTTGGGCTAGCGATCCAACTGAACCGACTGACACCAGATCGCCCTCGCGTTCGACAACCCGCGTGGCCTCGGGGACGTCACGGTCCAGCACCAAATGCGAGTGTGTCGCAACTACGATCAGTCGCGACGTCGACTGCTCAACGAGTAGCTCTTTGAGGCGACGCTGTAGTCGTGGCTCAAGCCCAGATTCTGGCTCGTCGATACATATCACCTGGAGCTCGGGATCGGTTAGCGCCGCGAGAATGGCTAAAAGAGACCGAAGGCCGGCTCCTTGATTCCAGATTGGGACTTGATTGAAGTTGAGTTGCTGAGCGGCAGCTAGTACGAGGTTGGGCAATTCCAGCTGTGACAGGAATTGATTAAGGCGATTGACCTGGGTTATGTAGTCGGTATGACCGAGGAGCAGTTTTGGTAGATCGCTCCTAGCAGGACCGAAGGCCTGATCGAATCTCATCGGACTGGCGTTAATGATTTGGAGCATCTCGGCGTTGTAGTGCTCAAGCAATCGGCCTCCAGTCTCAGCCGAGGCAGCCACGTGCGATCGATCCGGCTGGAGCAGCACGCAATGGCTCGCCCCGATCGATCCCATCACAGTGCGAAAGATCAGTTGCAATACTGCCGACTTGCCAGAGTTATTGGCTCCGGTCAAAGCGACGTAGCCCCGTTCGGGAACGTCGATTGAGAAGTTCGATTGGAGTGGGCCGTATTGCTGGCCTAATGAGATGTTCACGTGCTTGCTCGGATGGTAGACCGGCTGCGCCGCAGGCGCTTATCTTGTTACGCCTTAGGCGTCTGTTGTCGTCCGATTTGTCGTCCGTTGTCCTCCACCTGGATAGTGGCTGTCGGGGCGCGTCATCGCTTGGCGACCCGCTCGTTTTGAAGTAGGTTGGCCCGCTCCGTCTGACCTGTCTCCAAGTAGGCGGCTATAAGTGCTTTGGCCGCCAGCTCATTCTCAGGGTGCGAGCGGTTAACCCGCTCGAGAAACGGGATGGCTTCAGAGGGACGATTCCGCGCAATACGCGCCTTGGCGACAGCGACCAGGACGACCGCCCGCCATCGATCCACATCGGCTCGGACCGTCTCAATAACGCTTCCAGCACTACTCTGGCCAGACGTCACCTTGGCCTCGATCGCTTCCCACTCGGATAGGAAGACTCCATCCCCAATTGCATCTGCGAGCCGCTCCAGCCTTCCAAGTTGATCTTGGTCCAACGGGGACCTGGAAGTCGCGATCTCAGTCGCGCCGTCCCGCAACTCGACAGCATCGACGATGCAAGTCGAAAGGTCGAATCGAACTCGTTCGCCTTCCAGGAGCAGGCAGCGGCTTATGGCCGGCGGCAGCGAGCTTTGCATGTCGCTTAGCCGTTGGCGAAGGCGGGTCCGCTGGAGCTTCGGATCGATGTTCGGGAACACTTCGTCGGCGAGAGCCGGCCGACTTGGGGCGTCCTTAGGATTACGGAGAGCGCGGGCCAGCGCGTAGAGCCACAGGAAGCTGGCGACCGGCTTTTGTAGCAGGTCGCTTGTGACGTCATCTTTCGCAACGGTCAGGCTGAACTGCCCGATGGTGGCGACCGACAATCGGGGTACCGAACCGCCCGTCGCCGCGGCTGGCGCCGGAGCCTGCAGTTGGCCATCCCGAGATGGCGATGGCTCGCCCTCTCTGGAATCGGGGCTTGGCTCGTCTGTGGTCGTCGTAGACGGTGAAGGCGGGGTTGAGGTCGGCGTGCGGCCATTCATCAAATCTGCAAAAGCGTTGATCAACGCAATTGGAAAGAGCTGATACCAGTGGCCGTCGGGACCGAACTGAATTCCACCCGCGAGAAACGAGTGCTCGTTGATCTGCGCTCCCACCACGGCGATCTGAGGTCGTGCAGCGGAGTCCATTCGAGTCATCGCGCCAAGGCGATCAGCGACGTAGGAGGAGTCACACACCAGGCGGTCGGCAAGGCCATCGAGCTGGGCTCGAACGGCCAACTCGGAATGGCTATCCACCCGGAGGCTGCGCTGCCAAGACCAGATGAAATTTCGCACGTATTCCTGTACGGAGCCAGCTGAGGGGACAATCAGGCGGACCACATCCGGCCCATCAGCACCATTCCGTTCGAGAACTGCCGTAAAGCTCTCGTCGGTCATGTCTTCACGAATCGTGCCCTGCAGGCCGAGGCGGACAGAGGATTGGCCCCATATGTCTGTGCTACCGAACGAGTAACCCGTGTTTCCGAAAAGGGTCCAGCCAAAGCTGCGCAATCGCTGAACCAGCATGCCGTTGATCGACGCCTCCATTTGGGAGTCGAAATGCTTGGTGATCTCGCCAGCTTGGAGGTCGGCGAGCGTCTTGGTCCCTTGCACACCCGGAACCGTTGGCGGGATCTGGTTGTTGATTGCCAGCAGCGGTGCGGTCAGGAAGGTGGCTCTCGTTGCGTCGCTGGATACGGCTACCGACACGCGTTGGCGCTCCTTTTCGATCCGATCGCACAACAGAAGGAACCCGCCCGAAATCACGATCGATAAGACGACCAGGAGCCAGTCGTTGTAGACCCGAGCGAAGTGGGCCATGACGGCAAGCCAATAAAGGCAGAGCCCGCCGGCAACCGCCCGGCGGGTCGGGAATGCGAGGCCAGCAATCCCGGGGATCAACCCCACGACCAGCAGCCAAGAAGGCGGAGCCGGAGGCGCTCCCGGGGGTGGCGTGCCCACCAAAACGAGCAGGTTGATCGCGGCCAGGATCGGCAGCAGGTAGACGGCCGCGATAACCATCTCGGCTGCCGTCCGTGGGAACGGCAGGGCTGGGTCGCGGAACAGCCAATTCCAGACACCCTGAGGCGAGGTGGGCGGACTGCCCATTGTGGTCTGGAGCATAGACGGCTTCAGAGAAGTTGGGCTTCCGAGGATTTCGTCGATGTTCATCGTGCAGGCTCCCGAATGTGATCCGAAGGTGATTGCAACGCTCCAAGCCGGCGCTCGCGCATCAGCCAACGCATCAGTCGCTTGCCGATAAGCGCAGTAAGGCGGCGTTGAACGAACCGACAGTTCTCGGGGAGAGGCATCATCGCCGCTGCGCGCAGGCTCTCCACGACAACCTGTTGGTCGAGGTCTTCTTCGTCGATCGCTGGCGGCTGCGTCCGAAGCCGGCGTGCCACACCCACCAGAGCCGGGCCCAACATCCCGAGTAGAACCGGACCCCACAAAGTCGACGGACCGTAGCGGTAGGCCCGGATAGTTGCGGCCAGCAGCTGGTCCTGGCGGCAAGCCGGGATATGCCGGCTATGCATCACCCTCGGCAGCTCTTCCAGGGATGAGCAGCCAAGCGCCGGATCACGATCCAGGGCCTCCCTGAACAAACGTCGCGCGTCTTGGAGATTGCAAGCGTCCCGAAATCCAATCCTGATCAGACCGGATAGCGAAGCGGTCACTGCCTTCCTCCTGTGAGCGGCTGAAACGAGATGCACCAAAGCTAGGAAGGGACCGTCGTCTGACCGTCGTCTGCGGCGTCGGTTACGGCCTCGCCACCGAAGCTGGCTTGAGATCAAAGCGTCGTTCGAGCGTCGTTTCTGGCGTCGTTTCTCTGAAATCAGGCCAAGTCAGTGGGCAGGTAACGGGTAGCGGCCAAGAAGCCGACTCACCCTGGGAGGTTAGCCAGCTGCCAGAGCCAAGTGACGACAGCGACCTGAGCGCACCGCTGAGCCGACGTCTGCATGTGCGGCTATCCCCTCCTGCGCGAGCCGAGCTTGCGAGGCGAGCAGGAAGCGCGGGCGTGCCCATCAGCGTCGCGGCGCGCCACTTCATTGAGGCTGGCCTGAAACGAAGTTCGACCGCTCAGGCTGATTCCAACGATCACAGATCGGTCGGAATCGCCGCCCTGATTGCGGCTGAGCACGCAGTGCTCATGGTCGCATCGGTGCTACCCGAGGGGGAGAGCCGGATGCGCGCGCTCGCCGAACGAGCCGCCGAGGCGGCCGAACGGCGGCTGGCGCTCTTCCGGGAAGCGGGCCAGTGAAAGAGCGCTGCTTTGTCAAGGTGGAGTTCGATCCGGCGACGTCAGGCAGCCAGGTCCGGCGCGCGGTCGGCGGCTTTCTGCGTTACATCCAGCACCGCGACCTCGACTCATCAACTAAGCCCGAGCGTTCAGCGCCTGACGTTGCTGGCCTAGTCAAGTACGTCGCATACCGCGACAAGGCGAGCAACCGCGCTGAGCTCTTCGGCCCCGACGGCAGTCTCGGCACCAAGGGGCGCAAGGACTTCGTCGACTTCGTCACCCATTCGATCCGGGGCTCTGAGCCTCAGCTCTTCCGGACGCGCGCAGGAGACATGATGGATCGCCGTCGGGCGGTGTCGCGCTTTCTCATCTCGCCCGAGTCCGCTCAAGGCCTGGATCTCCAACGGCTTGCACGAGCGGCAGTGAGCCGGTTGGAGTCGGAGATGGGCGTTAGCGGCTTGCGCTGGATTGCGGCCATCCATCGCAACACTCCCCATCACCATGTCCATCTGGTACTGGCCGGCCTGCGCGATGACGCGGCCGGCGGCTACCGCCGCGTCGACATCACCAAGTCGAGGCTCGCCGCTATCAAGGAGGCGCTGAGACTGGAGATCGAGCGCCAGCGTGGCGAGCGAGTACCTACGCCGCGAACGGTCGAAGTGCCCGACGCGATGCGTGTGGAAGAAATCGTCTCGCCCATCGTGAATGCGCCCCCACTGGCTCCGGCACGGGTTCAGCTCCTGCCGTTACGACCGCTGGCTCGGCCACGCGTCGCATCGCGCAGACCACCGGCACCCGCGTATCAAGGATCCCCGCACTCAGCCTCGATTCTGGCCTTGCGCGCGGTGGCGCGGCGCTACTCACGCCAAATGCAACGCGAGGTTGAGCGGGAGGCCCGCCTTGCCGAATGGGAGCGCGCGGCTTGAGGTTGCTCGAGCTGGCCGTACGTCTTGTTGTGGAAGTCGCAGCAGCGTTCGCTCGATTGCTGCTGCCGAGCTGGTCATGGGATGCATCCGCGCCTCACAGCCATGGCACCAGCCGCTGGGCTCGGGCGGGCGACCGCAGCGAGCTCGGCCGACTGGCATCGCCTGATCGGATGCACGGGGACGGCGTCGTGCTCGGCTGGCACGACCGCCGCATGCTGCAATCGCCGGCGGAGGACAACGTCCTTCTCTTCGGCGTTCAACGTTCAGGCAAGACCTCGACCGTGGTGGTGCCGACTCTGATCGCTTGGGCAGGAGCAGTGGTTGCGACCTCGACTAAAGAGGAACTCGTCGCGCTCACGTCACGCATTCGCGCCTATCGGGGCCCGCTGTGGGTCTTCGCACCGCTTGACCGCGATTGCGCCTGGATGGTGGAATTCGGTCTTCGGCCGGCGACCTGGAATCCGCTCGACGCGGTCGACTCATGCGGAACAGCCGCCGAGCTGGCCGATCACTTCACCGCCGAGGGTAAACGCGGCAGCTCAGCGCATTGGTACCTAGCCGCCTCGAGCCTCATCACTGGACTGGCTGTGTGTGAGCACGAGCGTGGCGGCGATATGCGCTCTGTGCTGGCGCGACTGAATCGCACGGCGCACTCGGAGTTCGTCGGTTTGTCGGCGGTGGTTGAAGACAAGAGCGCGTCTGAGCTTCTGCTCGCATTCGCGCTCACCCCCGACAAGGAAGCGGGCTCCATCGCCTCCACCGCGCGATCGTCGCTGTCGCTGTGGACTGACGAGCGAGTAGCTGCGGCCACTCGCACCGGTGCCGATGCGCTCGACCTCGATCGCTTGCTCAGCGAGGCGGGCACGCTTTACCTCGTCGCCCCCGCCGAGGAAGCCGAGCGCTGCCGCCCACTATTCTCCGCCCTACTCCTATCCCTTTTGCGGCGCGCGACCTTAAAGGCGCGCGCCCAGGGCGGAGTCCTCTCACCACGGTTGCTGCTCGCGCTCGACGAAGCGGCCAATTTCGCGCGCATCCCCCGCCTCGCTGGCTACGCGTCCAGCGCACCCGGCCAGGGCATCCAACTCTTGCTTTGCTACCACGACTTGGCTCAGGTCGAAACTGGTTACGGCGAGGCGGCCGCACGCACGATCTGGAACAACTGCCGAGCTCGCGTCCTCCTGCCTGGACAGGGCGACATCAAGACCCTCGAGCTGTTTAGCCGCGCCATCGGCGACGAGACGCGGACCTATCGAACCAACAATCGCGACCGTTGGAACACCAGCTCCGGCGAGCAGCGGGTCGGTCGCCCTCTGGCATCTGTCGACGAGCTCCGCCGCCTGCGCTCTGCGGTCCTGCTCTATGCCAACGCGCCGCCCGCCCAGCTCGAGCTCCGGCGCTGGGACCAGGTCCGTGCCTGGCGCCAACAGGTCCAACCCCGTCCAACCGTGAGTGCCGGCAATGCCGGCGAAGGAGTCAGAGATTGACTGACATCAGCGTCAGGCCGGACTTCAGCGGATTGCCACCCAGCGTCCTTCATGGCCTCGTCCATCTCACCAACAACGCCGCCGCGCTGCTCACGCTCATCTCCGGGCTCGGGATCGTCGTTTCTCTGATCGCCCTCGTCCTCGCCTCCTTCACCGCCAATCCCCAGCTGGCCGAGCGCGCCAAAGGCGGTATCGCCGTCTCCGTCGGTGCCCTGGCGCTGCTCTACATCGGAGTGGCCGCTGCCAACTACGCCGGCCACCTCTTCGGGCAATAGCGATGACTGACTACAGCGCCGAGGCCAATCAGCTCGTGAATCAAATCGTGATCGCAATCGCCAACTGGTCGACGGCGGTAGCGGTTGCCAGCGTCCAATGGCTGCTCGCAGCGCTGGGCCAGTCGAGCGAGCCGGACCTCAGCGTGATCGTGCCCGTCTACGACCGCATGCTCGCGATCGCGCTCCTACTCGTGGGCGGGATCATTGCTCTGGCGCTGATCGAGCGCATCGCTTGGGGTTCGCTGGGCACCGGCATCGCCCTGATTCCTCGCGTCATCGCGGCGTGCTTCTTCGCCTACTCGGGCCTCGGTGTTCTCAAGTACCTCGCTGGCTATGCTGCTTTGCTCGCCACCGCTTGGACACCTGACTTCACCGCTCTGAGCAAACTGCTGGTGCACGGCGTCGCAGTAAGCAATGCGGTCGTTGCTCAGGGCACATCCGGGCCCCACGTCAGCACCTTCGGCTTGATCCTGACCGCGCTCACTATGAGCTCGCTCACGGTCATCCTCCATCTGGAGCTGGTCGTCCGCTCGGCCCTTATCCTGAGCGTGACCGCGTTCGTGCCTTTGGTCTCTGTACTCGCAATCTGGCCACGTGCGATCGGCGCCGCCACCGCTCTCGCTGAGTTCCTGGTCGGACTACTTCTTTCCAAGTTCGTACTGGCCACGACTCCGCCCTGCGATTTGCTCACGGCTCAGCGGGCTCGATCGCTCGCGGCTGGGCGGGGACCGCAGTTTCAATGGCACCGGCTGGCCGACTCCTAGGCAGCGCCCGCAACGCAATACGCCCGCTGACCCGCCCGATTGGTCAGCACATCAACTCCAAGATCACAGCTCGGCTCAACCGTTTTCGGCCTCGCCCGTGACGCGCTCTCGTCTGCCAATCGATCCAGGTCTTGTCGGCCCTGGTCGACGCGGAGGGGGTTCGGGGGAACCGGCGTCGCATCCGGTTCCCCCGTTAGTTGGCTCTAGCGTTGAGGCGGATCTCCCTCTGCTTGTCGACAGCCGAGAGGTTGCGCGCCTACTTGGCATCGGCCGGACGAAGGCATTCGAGCTCATGGCGCGAGATCAGTTGCCGGTGGTTCGGATCGGTCGAAGCGTGCGTGTTCTGCGTTCGGCTCTCGAGCGCTGGGTTAGTGAGCAGGTAGTTGGGCAAGCTGCAGATCAGGCCAAGCACACGGGAGGCGAGCTTCGCTGAGGCGCACTAAGCGTGGTAACGGTGAGGGCTCGATCTACCGGCGCTCCGACGGACAATGGGTCGCTGCGGTCTCAATACCAGGTCGGCGCCGGAAGGTCGTTTACGGAGCCACTCGGGAAGACGTTCGGCGGAAGCTAAATATCGCACTTGGCGCAGCTGAGGCGGGCACCTTACCCGATGCCCGCGGTACAACGCTTGGTGGCTTCCTGGATATTTGGCTGGCGGAGGTCGCCAAGCCATCGGTTCGGCATTGGACTTTCAAGGGCTACGAGGTTCACGTTCGACTTCACCTCAAGCCTTCATTGGGTAGGCTGCCGTTGGATCGGCTTGAGCCCGCTCACGTCCAGAGGCTTTTGAACGAGAAGCTGAAGTCTGGGCTTTCTCCGAAGTCGGTCCGCTACCTAAGAGGCACCCTACGGACCGCGCTCAATCACGCAGTCCGCTGGGGCTATATTTCGCGCAATCCAGCAGCTGTGGTCGATGGGCCCCGCCTCGAACCCTATGAGGCACAACCATTCACTGTCGAAGAGGCACGTACTTTCCTGGACGCCGTTAAAGGCGACCGGCTGCAGGCGCTCTACTCAGTCGCGCTGACTGTGGGTCTCCGCCAAGGCGAAGCTCTCGGCCTACGCTGGCAGGACGTCGACCTTGAGTTGGGCACCCTGACCGTGACGAAACAACTACAAAGGATCGATGGCCGGTTCCAGCTGGTGGAACCGAAGACGAAACGAAGTAAGCGGACACTCGCGTTGCCTGGCATCGCTGTTCGCGAGCTGCGCGATCACAACTGGCGGCAAAACGTCGAGCGAGAGAAGGGCGGTCCGGGATGGAATTCCATGGCCCTTGTGTTTACGACGATTGCTGGCGAGCCACTCGACGGAACGGTCGTGACCCACCAGTTCCACAAGATCCTCGAACGAGTTGGTATCCCCCAGCGTCGATTTCATGACCTGCGTCATTCATGCGCAACGTTGCTCCAAGCCCAAGATGTCTCGCCGCGGGTCGCGATGGAGATTCTCGGTCATTCCAATATCGCGGTGACGATGAACATCTACACAAAGGTTGTCACGGCACTGAAGCGCGATGCAGCCGACCGAATAGACGATCTAATGCGCGATCGGTAAGGCCATCCCGGTCAGGCTCTCCTAGGGTTGCCGGGACAGGTATCAGATGTGGAGCACCGAGGAGCTGACCGGTCTGGGGAAAATGGTCAGGAACTTCTCTGCGCTGGACGCGTGTGTAGACCGGCTGCTAGTAGGATTCATCGCCGAGTCGTCGGTCGCAGAGATTATCGTGGCCGGCCAGTTTGTGAGCTGGAAGTTCGAGAAGCTAGAAGTGATTGCTCATGAATGCCTATACGACTCTGAAGCCAAGACAGCACTACTTGACTGGATCAAGGCATCGAAAAGGCTCAACGAGCGACGCAACGACATGGTCCATTCCTGGTTTGTCGAAGGTGACACCGGCGGCTCGTTGACCAGGATGAAAGCATCTACACGCGGCGGTAAGTGGCGAGGTGAGTCAGAGACTTTGCAGCTCGAACAAATACGTGAATTGGTTGACCTCCTTGAGCAAGGAATCCAGGTGGCCCACAGCGTTGCCCAGGCCCTCAAGGAAACTGGCCGGTGGCACGGCGAGCTTCTAGTGCTCAAATCGTCCCAAAGCCCTACCGAGTCGGGCGAGCCCTAAAAACGTCCAACGTGGTCGGCCGCCCGAGCATGCGGACGTGGCACAGTACTCAAGTGTTTTTCGACGACACCATCAGAGAGGCCCTGCTCGATAAACATGGGTACAAGAGGGCGTCTCATCGTCCAGAGCACTTCGCCCTCGCGACCTATCCGGCGCGTGAAGGACAGCGGTCGTGGGTCAATCAGACCCTGGCTAGTCTGGGCTCAGGTGGCGCCGAATCCCTCTTTCGCAATGTTCAAACACAGGGCAGGTTCCTTCAGTCCTACAACGAACTTGCCGTTGCCGCCATTCTGCAGACGCTAGGGATGAAGGTAGCGTATGAACGAGAGATCCAAGGCAAGACGCCAGACTTCTTAGCACTTGATCCAGACGATCGCCCAACGCACATCGTCGAGGTTCTGAACCGAAAGAGGCCGAAGGCAGTCGAGGCGGCAGATCGCCGCTGGCAAGAGCTCGCAGATCGGTTTGCGCTCATTGACAAGCCGTGGAGGCTAAGAGTTGCGAGATTCTCAGGAGATCGTGGCGGCCCGTATTCTGACGAGGCGCTTCACATGGTTCGCGAAACCGAGAAATGGCTCACCTCAAATCCCATTGCAGTCAATGAAGGCTGGTCAATTGGCGACTACGCTTTCACAGTAGTTGCCAAGAGTCCTGGCACACAATTGGAGGTGTTGACTCCTATCGAGGAGGTATGGATTGACAGTGACACCCTCGCTAAGGACATTCGGGATAAGGTGTCGCGTTACGACGATGTCGCCGAGAAACTCGGCGTACCTCTCATCGTGGTCGTAGGCGCAGACGACAACCTTGCCGTTAGCTCCGACATTGTCAATTCCGCACTCGGCGGGCAACTGAGTGTCAGCCTCAACCTCAACGTTTGGGGAATCGGAACCGGATCGACGAAATCGAGACCAATGAAGATGCATGCGACCGACGCACTACGAAGCTGGAATACAGCGCTGTCTGGGGTCGGATGGCTCGAGGCGGCGATCGACGAGCCCGGAACGATCACACTGTTTTCCTACGCCAAAGCCGCTCGGCACCACGGGATCGCGTCCTCAAACCGGGTGGTCTTGCGGTAGAAAGCTGACGGCTACGGCTGGGCCAGCGGCGATGGCTCAGCGGCGACTGCGACTCCCTCGGCGCTTAGGGCAGACTCACCGATCTCCTCCTCGGGCCATGCTGACGACTACCGAGAATCGATTCCCTGCCTAGTTCGCTCGGCCTCTTCGTCCTGCCATCGTCCTTGTGCCTTGTAGCCGTCCGCAATTGATCGAAGGACGGATGCTGTGCGCGGCCATCGATTCCGTATTAGTTCCTCCCAGTGGGCGAACTTCGTTGCAAGCTCGCGTTCCTGTTGCCCTCCGTCGGTCAGGCCTCTGGAGGTTACGCCGCGATTGTTGTGGATCTGTTCGCCAAACCCCCTTTGGACGTAGTCATTCGCGAGGCGCTCTATCGAGTTACGAACTGGCAGCGTCGGCCATGTGGCATCGTCGTCCTCCTTCGCATGCGCAAATACATGGCCTATGTAAAGCGCACCGATGTCCGATCGGTCGACGGCCGAGAGCAACTCCCTCACATTGTCGAGCCATTGATTGAGGCGGTCTTCATCGACGATGCCTCCGCGTGCGTTACTCCCCGGGACAATTTGCCACTCTTGAAGAACGTGAAACGCATTACGAGCCACTTCGGGGGTGGGCCGCGGATCTTCAGTACCGTCACTACGCTTGAAGGCCATCGACAGGATCTGGACAAAGAAGGTCGGGTCCGTAGCGAGTCTGCGTTCAAGTGTTGGTGCCGGGACGCCGTAGCCCAGTGCTGGTAGGAGCCTCCACTCAATGACAGCCAGTCGCTCTTCATCGAAGTTCCCTGCCCGCAGGACATCTAGAAGGCTCTGCAGATGGTAAGGCGCGATCTGAATGTCCGTCCCAGGAGCGTCGATCAAAGCCTCTAGAGCGTCAGCAATCAGAGTCGGCTCTGCCGGCGGCTCGGTCCGGTCCGAATACAGCGCGAGCAGATCAACTGCCGCATTTGTGCGTCCGTGAGCGAGCAGACTTCTCGTGAGTTCGTTGATAAACCTAAAGTCAGAGCCTAAGCCGACCGGCATGAACTCTCGCCAGTACGACGCCTCAATCTCAGGACCGAGGGAGGCCGCTATCTCCCAGGCATCCGGGAATGTCGTGCTCATCCGCAACACACGAGCTTGTGCAACCGCGTGTCCATCAAGGTCGGGAAGAATTGACTTGGTCCATTCCAGATTCATGTTGTCAAACCGTTTGCGGGCGTACCCTAGGCCAAAGTTGATTTGGGTGGCGTTGTCGCTTTCCAATTCCGTCGCAAGATCTGAACTGCTGAGTTTCAGATCCGCTGCCGCAACGGCCCATCCAAGGAAATAGGGCTCCTTCACGACATCACGCAAACGTTTGATTCCATCAAGGCCAGTCGTGCGTTCAATTTCTCGAACTGCTGCGATGCGCGCGTCCGCGACCTTGGCTTCGTAGCCTTCGAAGTCCTGCGTGCGCGGGATACCGAGGTCTGGAGCGTGGCTATTGAAAAGAAACTCGAGGCGGGTCAGAGCGTCGGCGGGTAGGAACTTCGCGGCCAGCTTCTCGACCTCGGCAATCTCGCCCGACGGCATAACCCACCGAGCATCGGGAAATGCGCGATGTCGCTTGGCCAACTCATCCAGAGCCTTCCAAATTTCTTGGCGCTGCGGTTCGCTAACCACGCGGCTCGTCACCCAACTGTCCTAACTTCCGGTAGAGCTCAGCGCGGCTTTCGGTTGGAAAGTCTGGAATGCGTTCGATCATCTCGGGCCAATGCTCCGGAGACACATCGAGGATTGACATCAGGTCTTCGAAGACTCCCTTAATCACCTGCCAAACCTCCTGCGCCGGCGGTTGTGGCGCCATAGTCTTCCACGTTTTCCAGGGACGAAACCGAGGTTCATGATTGAAGGAACCGCCGCCCAGAAACGCAGGAATGAGGTGGAGCAGGATGTTCCATGCGATCGCCGGATGCCGCTCGCGCAGGCTATCGAGGACCGCTAAACGAGCATCAGGCGCTGCGGAGGTTTGCGGAAAGGTTGGCATCAACACGCTGATGTAACTTCCTTTGGGCCGATTGGCGAGCCGTCCGCCGGGGTCCAACTCTGTTAGTTGAGCGAGCATCTCCATCGTGAGAGCGAAATGCTCAGGGGACCAAGCTAATGATTCAAGCGCCCAAAGAAGCGGCGGATGGCCACTCGTGATTGAGAATCCTGTGTCCGTGTCAGTGAATAGCTTGGCCAAGACTGGCTCTGGCCCATGCAATCCTCGATCAACCGCTCTAAGGAACTGTGCCGGAGCCCCTTCGGCCAGAAGCGGCAGGACATCGCCAAGGGACGTCCAAAGGTCGCCCGTCTGATCCCGGTTGGCGCGGTCAAGTAGTTGGTGCACGACACCCTCGGTCCATGTCCTCGCGGTAATTCCACCACCGCCGACAATTTCGTCGCCATAAGCTCCAAGAAGAGCGAGAGTCGTGGCAATGCCGGTTCTGAGGCTCGCAGAGTGGATTCGACTCTTGCCGTATATGGGCGCCGCCCACCGTTGTTCGACAGGAAGTTCTAGTTTGGGATCTACTGCGCCTAGGACCTCCTGCGCCGCATGTTCCAAAGCCTTGAGGTCGGCCAGGGTTAGCTGCGGTTTTGCGTAGTCCCATGTCGCTTCCGGAGAGATGATGCTCCAGATGTTGCCTACCTCGACAAAAATTGGGTCTTCACCTCCGGCCGCTTCGCGAAGCTGGGAAAGCGCCGATTCGAGCGACTGACCCAATACAGTGTCCATTACCTCAACGTCACCGCTCTTGAGCTCGGCCCAACCACCCGCCAACCACGCCCGCCGGTACACGGCGGCGTGCAGCCAATCCCGCCATTGCGGCCGAGGAGTGATGCCGACAATAGAAGCTTGGCGCTGAAAGGCAATGAGGCTTCGCGATGCGGTAACAGCCAGACTGTGGGCGCGATCGTTGGGAACGCTGGCGCTCTTAAGCAGCGCCGTGAACTGTCCAATGTGCACGCCTCCAAGCTTTATGTTGGCCGGCATGTCGCGAAGCGTCACAAACACGATGTGATGGCTGCGCATGAGTTCAGCTTCGCGCTGCAGTGCATCGTCATACGGCAGCAAGATCAGAAGCTTCGTGGTGTGATCGAGACTGCGTAAGGCTGTGGCGTCTTTGACGATTAGCGCGCGGCTGAAAAGATCGAGGCGCAAACTCTCATCGGCAGCGCTCACTGACCCTGCTATGAATGCGAAAACGTCCTCCCTGCTGGCGGCTGCGATTACTGTGCGTGTGACATCCCCGTCAAGGATTCTCAGAAGTTCCTGTGCGTCTGTTTGTCGCCCCGCCAAGACCATCTCCGATGTGAGATTTGGATTCGTCGAACTCGAAAAGCCTGACCACCACCGCTCCAAGCCCTGAACTCCGAATGCCGGCTTTCCAATCGTTTCGGAGAAGGTGTAGTGGGCGCCGGGGGCTTGAAAAAACGCGGTTTCAATGTCGTCTACATCGAATACACGAATCGCCTTCCATGGCGAGGTCCTCTGGCGGCGCGAGATCCAGTCGTCCTTTTCAGGCCAGCGTCTAGGTGTTACGAATACGAAGGTGGTTTCGGCCTGGACCTCACCGAGGGGTTCGTCGGTTCGGGTGCGATAGTCTTCGCTCGCCTTCGTGTCCGGGTGCTCTCCGGTTCCAAGCTCCCACACACTCCTACCCTCGGGAACAAAAGGAGTGCCCTTGCTTGCGACTACACGGCCGTCATATCCGGGAACCTCGCTTCCCTCACCACCACGCATTTGCAATTCAACGACTTGGTCGTTCGATTCTCCGACGAGCCCGCGAACAAGCCGGGCAAAGTCCGAGCGCGCGAACATTCGGCGAGCCCACTCCTCCACATCAGCCGCGTCGGCGAGCTGTGGCGGCCTACTTGCTGAGCGACTCATGTCGGTAGATTGTCCGTGCTCACACCACCCGTGTGCGAGCGGGCGCCCAAGTCTTGCCAAGGGCCCGCGCAGCCGTCCGGTTGAATGGCCATCCCCAGGTGGCGGAGCATCGATAGAGTAAGAGTCATGCGTGGAGGCGGGTTGCTACACCCGTTGCTACACGGTTGCTACAGAGGCTGGCCTGGGGTCGCTCGCGACAGCGATTGGCGAATTCAGATTTGGCTCCGGACCAGGGATTCGAACCCTGAACCTTGCGGTTAACAGCCGCCTGCTCTACCGTTGAGCTAGTCCGGAACGGCTCGATGATTTTAGGCCCTGCCGTTCC
>WNFD01003188.1_pt1 | contig 16453 bp, 23 predicted proteins | sample 5400491 | NCBI WGS metagenome assembly WNFD01 (sample SAMN13153343, study PRJNA577476) | soil metagenome | isolation source: 120 cm saprolite under Douglas fir tree site 2 hole 2 replicate 2 | place: USA:California | collected 2015-04-18 | reverse complement strand
GGCGAGCACAGCCAAATCGTAGTATTTTGGAAGGTCGATCAAATTGCTAACGCGGAAAGCGAGACCGATTCCGAGGAGCACAACACCGACGACAAGGCCCGCCGGCGTTTCGTCCTGAGATACTATCGACTGTTCAATCGTGAGCAGTGCGAGCTTCCGCAAGCAGTCCTCAACAAGTTGCCACCGATCCAAACCCAAGAGCATGATCCGATTGACGCCGCTGAGCGGATCATCGCCGGGATGCCCAACCCGCCGGACATTCAGTACGCAGGATCACAAGCGTTTTACAGCCCAACCACGGATCGCATCACCCTGCCGCCACGCGAGCTTTTCGCCAGCACCGAAGAAATTTACGCCAGTTTGTTCCATGAGGCCGGGCACGCGAGCGGCCACCCGAAGCGCCTCAACCGTGCATCCATTGCCGAAGCGGCGCCGTTCGGCTCGCCTACATATAGTCTTGAAGAAATGGTCGCAGAAATGTCAGCCGCGTTTTTGTGCGCGGAGGCTGGAATCTCGCCAGCGGTTATCTACAACCAGGCTGCCTATATTCAAGGTTGGCTTGCAAAAATACGGAGTGACAAAAGGCTCGTGATAATGGCAGCTGCCCAAGCGCAGAAAGCGGCCGACTTCATCCTGAACCGCTCAGCACTTTCGTTATAAGGCGCACCCAACTTTCAAAACCCAAAAGGGGGACGCGTAATGCGCCCTCCCCTTCGTCTACCCTGCCGGAGGCGAACATGGCGAGTGCCCAACCGTTTCTCCAATGTAGAGAGCCGTATCGAAACGCACTCTCAACTTGCCGATGGGATTAGTTTGAGCGGCTGTCGGGTTGTTTTATATTGTTGGCCAAGCGACAGGCCCTGCCTTTCGAAAAGGGAGTAGGAATTGGCAGCGTCAGGAATAGAATTTGATCGGCGGATGGATTGCACAATGCGAAGCCGCGCAGCGGATAAAGCAGCGTTTCGGACTTAGCAATGCGCTGGATATCTGGTGGGCGAAAAGCTGCTGCACTTCGTCGAGGCCGCCGAGCACCATCCTGAGTTTGAGCAGGAACTGCCATCTTTCGTGGCCAAGATTAAACGCGTGTTCAGCCTCGCCGAGGTCGGCAACTACGCGGTGCACATTGAGCGTACGCAGCCGCTTAGTGCACCCCCAGCGAGCCGCTATCCGCACAATCTCATCGATATCCGGGCAAATCCATTAGGCTCAAGGTTCGGTTTAGGAATCAGTCGTAGGCGCCCTACCCTGCCCTGCCGCATGCACCGGCTCGGCTGGCCGCTACTCACCGCCAGTCGCATCGGCCGCCTCGGACTCGTGCCGTGATGTTGTGGAATCAGCTATCGACTGGTTTGGCGTCTCGAGAGTTTCATGCCGCGCCTCTCCGGCTATCGATAGCCGCGCGGTCGCATCGGCCAGCCGGTCGGCCGCTTGAGCGAGCTTCTCCGCACTTACAGCCAACTGCGCCACAACCTCAGCCAGTCCGGCTGCGCGCTGGGCGGTTTTGGGCCGGGCCGGTTTTGTCGCCAGCTTTTTCTGCGCCGGCCTTTTTTGCGCCGGTTTTGCGGCGCCCCCCAGCTTATTCACCTTTTTCATAAAATTGCTCCCTCTCTTCCCCTGGTCCGTCCGCGGGCCCACCGCGGCAGCGTTGGGCCAGTTTGGATATTGGCCGGTTTCTCCTGGTCGCCATCAATCCGGAAAGCCAACTGGCGAGGGTCCGATTTTGGGCGTTCCGGACGCCGGCTGGGTTGGTTAAGCCGCGCGAGCAGCAACTCGCTCACCCGGAAGCGCACCACGCGATGCGGGTCGATTATCAGTGCTTCACCGGTACTTGGATTACGCCCGCGCCGTTCGCGCTTTTCCTTGACGCTGAGCGCGCAATTCCACGCGCCAGCGTAGTGGCAACCTCATTCGATACCGCGATAACCAGGATTTCGGCTTGGGCGCGTCGTTTAAGCCTCGAGTCAAGCGCCCCCACAGTCAGCCCCGGTGATTACCTGGCCCGGGGACGTGAACATTTAGGGTCGGGGAAACCACGCCGCGGAAGCAATAAAGCATGCCTGTGTGAAAGCACGCAAACAAGATACCGTGCTTAAAAAAAAGGGGAATCGGCGTCGATGCGTGCTCGCGAGCGAACACGTAAGCGTGCTGTCGTGCTCACGTGTGCGCGAGCTTGCTTGCTAGGACGCTTTACGCAAGCGGCGGGACAAGGTATCCTCGAGAAAAAATGCCCAACATTTAATCGATTGTGCCTTGCGGCGATGCGGACCGAAGCGGCACGAAAGCGTGCATGCACAAAAGAGAGTGAATGTGCTCGCGTGCTATTGTGCTTTCAAACCGCAGCGTGTGCTTCATGGTGCACGCCGGGGCCGAGTTGTGGGCACCGTTTGGCTCGCCTATCGACAGCCGCGAGGAGCTACTCTCGGAGATGGGCGCTGCGTTTCTGTGTGCAGAGGCGGGAATTTCACCCGCCGTGCTCGAGAACCAGGCCGCCTACAAGGCTGGTTAGCGAAGCTGCGGGGCGACAAGCGGCTTGTTGTGATCGCCGCCGCTCAGGAACCGCAATGACGATGTTGAGTAATTGCCTGGCCGCCGAGTGCAGAGATCCTCGGGCGGTCTGCCCATTCGCGAGGAATGAGTAAGTGCTGATCGTGCTACCGTGTTTATGGCAAGCCTAATTGCTGTGGTTCTGTCAAGGCATATTCATGTGCTCGTGACGTTGGTGGCTCCGCCGGCATCGTCCAAACCGGGAGTGTCGCGTATTCGCTAAGCCTTTGCCGCCGGTATTCTGGCGACTGCGGAATTCGGAGCGCCCTACCCTATCAAAATATTGTGCTCGCTATCCGACGCGCCCCAATTGATAACGCGCGTGCTTTCACACAAAAACGATTGCACGCGTTGTGACACCGCAAACTGGCAGCCTTGCCGGATTTCGGGTTCGCTAGATAACTTCGGCTTGCAAGCACGCAAGCACATTGTCAAGCGCCCACAGTCAGCCCCGGTGATTACCTGGCCCGGGAACGTGAACATTTAGAGTCGGGGAGACCACGCGATGGAAGCAATAAAGCACGCCTATGTGAAAGCACGCAAACAAGATACCGCGCTAATCACTAAAATTGCGGGATCGGCGTCGATGCGTGCTCGCGAGGACGCTTTACGCAGCGGCGGGGCAGGGTAGGGTGCCCCGAGAAAAAAAATGCCCAACATTTAATCGATTGTGCCTTGCGGCGATGTGGACCGAAGCGGCACGAAAGCGTGCGTGCACAAAAAGAGAGTGAATGTGCTGGCGTGCTATTGTGCTTTCAACCCGCGCGTTTGCCTCATGGGTGCACGCCGGGGCCGAGTTGTGGTTTCGTGTTGGCGTGCTAGTGTGTTAGCACGAACGTGGTGTGGAGGTGGTGGGGATGGCGGCTTTCATTGGCCTGGTCTCCCAAAAAGGTGGCGTCGGTAAAAGTACGCTCGCGCGGCTCATAGCGCGGGAGTACGCGGCGGCAGGGTGGCAGGTCAAAATCGCTGACCTTGATATCTCCCAGGGCACAAGTACCGATTGGAAGCAGCGCCGCGAGCGCGGTGGGGTAAAGCCGGACATCGCGGTTGAACCCTTCGGTACCGTCGCCCAGGCTCTCAAGGTGGCGCAGCTGTACGACCTACTGGTTTTTGACGGCCCACCACATTCGATGGCGGGAACGCTCGAGATCGCTAACGTCTGCGACGCTGTTATCTTACCGACCGGCCTCAGCCTCGACGATCTCAAACCGTCCGTGCTTCTTGCACATGAACTCATCCAGAATCGGATTCCCGCCGATCGTGTGATCTTCGCGCTCTGCCGAGTCGGTGATCGGGAGAACGAGATTGCTGAGGCACGAGCTTACATCACGCGCGCCGGCTATCGCGTTCTGGAAGGCGAGTTACCAGAGAGAACAGGATACCGACGGGCAAGTGATCAGGGCAGGGCGGCCACCGAAACCACCCATCCGAGCTTGCGCGAGCGTGCGGAACGCTTCGCCCAGAATGTCATCGATTTCGTGAGCAGTCGCTCAGAGAACAGAGAACCCAAGGCAGAGGTGAGATGACATGGCGACATCAGTTCCCACTCCTTTGAGAAGCACAAAAGGAGAACCGCCGGCGCGCGAGGAGACTCGTGACAATGTACAAAAGCCTGAACTTGCTCGGATGGTCGCGCTTAACTTCCGTGTCCCAGCGGAGTTCAAAAGGAATTTCAAGATCGCCGCGGCTACCTATGGCGTTAAGCAGTCAGAGCTTCTCCAGCAAGCTTTCACCGAATGGCTTCAGCGTCATGGAATGGGCGGCAGCGTAGCATCATGATTTCTGAGTTTAAGGGCGAAAAACTGAGGAGGTGCTCGTCGGCCAACGTTGGTCGACCAAAGATCCAACGAGCAAGTGAAGTGGAAGGGCAGGGTTGAGCGGAGGGGTGGATAAGCTATCAGACATTCTGATCAGGTTACAGCGCGCCGGCGAACGGCCGAAGAATGAGCATCCCGCGTCCGCCGCGGCACCGCGGGAACAGGCGGGTGGTCATCTGCTTCCCGATCGGCATCCAAATCGTGATTTCTTTATCGCCGACCTAGTGGAATGGGCGGTCAAGGATGACAGGCATTCGATGGAGCATCCGATGTTCAGCCTGTCGAAGAACCCTGACCGCAAGATCAGACGCTACGAGCACAACGGCAATGTCGTCGTCATCGCACCTGGCGCGTATGGTCTCGCGACCATCTGGGACAAAGATATTCTCATTTATGCCGTAAGCCAGCTCGTTGCCGCGATAAACGCGGAGCGCAAGGACTTGAGCGCGACAGTTCGGCTAACTGCCTACGACCTGCTCGTAAGCACCAATCGACACACTGGCGGGGGCGATTACGACCAGCTTCAGAAAGCTTTTGAGCGACTGTCCGGTACCCGGATTACGACCGACATACGGACGAATGGTGTCCGTCAGCGCGAGGGGTTTGGCATTATTGATTCCTGGAAGATCATCGAAAAGCACCCCACTGATGGCCGGATGGTCGCGATCGAACTTCGGCTGTCAGACTGGCTCTATAATGCGATTCTCGGCCGCGAAGTACTGACGCTCAGCCGCGACTACTTTCGGCTCTCGCGCGGCCTCGAGCGTCGGCTCTACGAGCTCGCGCGCAAGCATTGCGGCCACCAGGCGAAGTGGGTTGTGGGTCTGGAACTACTTCACAAGAAGAGCGGCTCTAACAGCCCGCTTAAGCGTTTTCGGCTTGAAGTCAAAAATATTGCCAAGGCGGACAGTCTGCCCGATTACCGGCTTAGCTATGACCCCAACACGGACCAGGTGATGTTCTACACGAAGGATCCAAAAGCATTGGCGGCGAGCATGAAAAGGGCTGAGGCCCCTCAGTCAGAGGGTGAATCCGCATAATGGACGACGCTCGGGTTATCAGGAACCGCAAGCCCGCCGCGGCGCGGTACGTGATCGAAGCAGAGACGAAGGCACGGGGTTTCAGGAACTATTGGCAGCGGTCTTCGGGTTTTCAGGAACCCCAACTCGTCTCGAATCGGGTTTTCAGGAACGATTTTCGGGTTTTCAGGAACGATTTTCGGGTTTTCAGGAACCGAAAGGCGGGTTATCAGGAACACCAACCGTCGGGTTATCAGGAACCGAGCTTTCGGGTTTTCAGGAACTCCAGCCCGCGAAAAGCCGCCAATCCACACACAAATCCGGCCGCACGTGACACCTTAACTCGCGCGCGCGATCTTAACCGATCTATTTAACATCCTAACCCCAACGCCGCCTCAATAGGGGCTCCGCCCCTAGCCGGCTCAAACCCACCCAAACCCGGCTTACCCCATAAGGAGCGCCCTACGGGCGAACACTTCAAACCACATACCGCCTCCCCCCCGCTTCGCGGGCTGGATAAAAGGCCGCTTTGCGGCCCGGAAGTCGGAATTTAGAGATCGAAGGTGTCCGGTTTGTGCCGGGATAAGTCCCATATCATTGCGCCGGAGCACAATTTCGGGTCAGCGCGTCACTTGGCCAGATGCTGTTTAGACCACTGCCGTGTCCCAGGCCGTATGGAGATTTCGCGCATGCGGGTGGGATTCCATGGCGATACAATTGCCGCCTTTGTCAGCATCCGTGGCTGCGTGCAAGGGCTGGTGAATATCGCCAACCAAATCAATCAGGAACGCCAGATCGCCGCTGGCGCCCCATTTGTCACAATTTCCCTCTTTGAGGCGGCTCACGTTACTCATCGATCTTCGCCGTAACGCTGGGGCATCGCGCCGGCAAATCAGTCCTCCGATCCTGTAGACAGATGTCAATGTAGTGCCAGGGCGCGGTTGACCGGTCTTCTTCTCTGAATTCGGTGTCAGGCCGGACTGACGCGGCGGCCATCGCCCTCTCCAGGGAGTTGGTATTCGACCCGGTCCGGAGAATCCTGGCCACCAGCTCGCGTGCCGCGGGCGAGAAGTTATCGGCCGCGATGATCGCAACGATTTCATGACCCTGATTACCCCAGGGCCAGGCCGCAGAGTTCGCGCGACGCCGATAACGGCGACGGCAAAAGCGGACAGGAATGCCAATTTCGCTCGGCCAATGGAAAGCACCCCATTGTCCATTTCAGCCTGTTATCGCGCTACCGCCAATGGCGCGGCAGCCTCCCAAGCGCAATATTAAAGCTCGATTACATTGAGCGCCGTGGCAGTCGTGAGCACTCTTCGAGCCCGCCACAAGGCTCTGCCAGCTTGGCCTGAAGCGCCGAGGTCGAGCCAATGAGTGACCCCGGGTCGCAGCAGCCGCTTCCCCTGAGCGCACACCTACGAATCCGCGATCATATTCTTGCCGATGTAGCCCGACCGGCAGCGAATTGCTCTTGCAAGAGTGTCAACCTGACGAGACAGCGAAGCGCTGTTAGCAGCGATGGCGGGACTTGTTGATATCGCTGACCGGACGGGCCGGGGTTGTGGATTGGCGACTCTGCCGAAAAGCCGAAAGGCTATTACATAAATGCAAAACGCAGCTAAGGTGAGGACTTTAGAGGGCATGCAGTCGAAGCCGCAGAATGAAAAATTTCGGGGAGGTGCTCGCCGAGGCACGCAAACGACGCGGATTGACGCTGAAAGCGGTAGCTGCGCGGGTTTTGAAGGACGATGGCACACCAATGAGCCCGCCATACCTGAACGACATCGAACTCGGTCACAAAGGCCCGCCCTCGGACGCCATGATACGGCAATTTGCAACAGTCCTGGCGGTCGAACTGGACGTGCTGCGCTTCTACGCCAACCGGGTATATGAAAAACCCAAGGGCGTGGACCCCGAGCCGGGGCAAATCGTCGCGGCCTATCGCGCGTTCCGGCGCGAGCTCGATAAGAAGCGGACGAAGAAGCCCATAACCAAACCACCCGTTAGAAGGGGAGGGTGACGATGAGCACGCGACCGAGCGAACGGCGAATCGAACCGCATTACTACACGCGTGACTACCTTGAAGAACTGTGCGAGCGGACGGTAATCGAATTCTGCACCGAGACCTACGGGCAAGAGCTGGCACCGCTGCCAACCGACGTGCTGACGCAATTGCTTGAGCGGGATACGTCGGTCCTAAATCTGTATGCGGCGCTCGATGACGGCATCAATGGGATGACCACGATGTTCGGCGGCGACCGCCTGCCGCGCGTGGACATCGCGGCCGCACTCAGCCGGCAGTGGTTTCGCGAGAATCGGCTGCGCACCACACTCGCGCATGAATACGCCCATGTGCTGCTGCACGCGCCACTATGGCGCGCGCAATGTATGGCGGGAGGGCAGGAAGGCGAAGCCCTGATTGCGCAAGCTTGCCGGCGCGATACGGTCGAAGACCATGCGCAGCGCGGCGATCGGATCGAGTGGCAGGCCGGCTACATCTGCGGCGCGCTGTTAATGCCGAAGCGCCGGATCGATCTGCTGGTCGGACGATTCCTGTCAACATGCTCAGTTGCGCCGCTACTGGTGGCCGGTTCGGCCGATGCCGAAGAACTGGTCGAGCGGGTTACCGTTGGGTTCCGAGTGTCGCGCCTGGCAGCCCGGGTGCGCCTCGGGCAACTCGGCGTGGTCAAAGATGAAATGCCGGCGAGCTCATAAGAGCCGGGCGCGGCGGTTGTGAAATTCGGAAAGGAGCGGTTGGTGACCGAATAGCCCTGGTGTAAAGCAACTTGATTCCGGTTCACCGTCCGAACTGCTCGAATATGTCTCAGCAGTGATTTCCCCGATGAAGTAATCGAGTTTCGCAGAGGTTATAAAATTTAGCAGGCAGTCTTACCGTCATTCCTCAAGTTTCAAACGCTGCGCCTTCAACATGCCGGCCGTATTGCACAGGGCAGTGGCCGGTCTTACCTGACCAAAAACGAGGAGTGCGTCAAGAAGCCCTGTTTATGTCGATCGGCGATGCGGCAAATTAGCCGATAGGTAAATGAATCCACCTGACAGGCCCTGTAACTTGCTGATACGAAGACTCTCTGTCCGGTTAAGCACTTGCACTTGCCAGGTCCTGTAATTCAACGAACCCCGAGTGGCAACGATAAAGTAGAGCAGGGCGCTTGTGGATAGTATGCGAGCTCGTGAGGGTCCCATCATTCACCCGATAATTGACACGCTGTTAGCCAGTTGGAATAGTTAAGACTCAGCCGGGATCGCTCCTGCCAGCGTCGAACAGATGTAGCGCGAGAGATTGTTACGGTCGTGTTAATCAATGTTCAAAACCAGAGTTGTAGCCGGTGCGACGGTTGCGGGCGACGAGCATTAATCGTTGACGTGCTGAGGACGCAAGCTTTGCGTTTGGGATTCTGCGCGAGTTGCTTCCGCGAACTGGCCGCAATCTTGTTTCACACGGCAGATATTTTGCGAGTCAAGACCGGAGGCTAGCGAACCCGAGTGGCTGGGCGTTGAAGGGGCAGGATAGGGCGATGGTGGTTGGTTGGTTTGTGCATACACGCCAAGACGGGGCTGAAGAGTATTCAGGCCGGGGTTTCAGGGACCGGAACCGGTCTATAAGCGTCGGCAGTGATTCGCTCGCCGCTGATGTGGTTCTCGCTGAAACTCACCACAGCCGCCTTTGCCGAGGCCGGCGCGCTCGGCCTGGCTAACCAGAACAAACTCGGCGAAGCTGCTCTACCGGATCCGACCGGGTGCACCTGTAGAGGAAGGGATACAAGAGACTTTAACAAAAGGCCGGATGGTCAGATGAGGAGGATGGGATAGCTAAGGGCAGAAGCCAAACCCAAGAATAGTTACCCTCGTTTTCTCAGAGGGGAGATGGCACCTGCGTCCTGGCAGGGGCGCAGGTGCCGTTGCTCAGCGAAAGCCATTGAGGTTGCAACGCAATGATGCTTACCGAGCTTTACTATTATTACGGAAATTATTCGGCAGCGAAAGCTGGCAACACACGCGCCTTCAGTTGTTACCCAACCACCGAAAAAGCCGCGAGCCCCGCGGTGCTTATTTCGGCTTCCGGCCTCCGCCGTAACCGCGAGACAGCGCGTGAGTTCGAGGTGTCACTTGGCAGGCAGTCACGAAACGAGTTAACAGGGAAACCACAAAAAAAGCGGGACGACCCGCGTCACCAAACGCAAAGCCGCCCCTAACCCGACCACGGAGGTAACCCATGGCCGAGCTGACCGAACATACCTTTTTTCGGTTTTTCGCTCACCTTTTTTGCGCACCGCCGGAGTTCGCGGCTGATGAGCTAGTCGACGCACTCGAGGCCGCTCTGCGGCGCGTTACGGTGCTTCCTGCTGACGCTTCGCCGCCACTGGTTGATCTCGCACGCCGCGCACTGGCGGCTTTGACGCGGATTCGCATTGCCCGCCGCCTGGTGAGCATCAGCGGCCACGTTGCGCTCGAGTTCAGGTTGCGTTCCGACGAGCTGCAATCCAGGTCGCGCGAGCAGCGCATCGCCTTCGCGCGGCAGCTGGCAATGTTTTCTGTGCCGAAAGATCACCGGGACGGTCCCGGCAACGGCGGCGGCCTGAGATGCGTCATGGCGCAGTTGAGAACATACCCAAATCACCGTAATTGCGGACGTTGCGGCAAGCCCGTGCGGCAGGACAGCGATTGTCTGCGGGCACACCTATGTGGCGGAGTCGTGTTGTTTCATTGGGGATGTTTCGTGCGGCAGATGCGGGAGAGCGAGGCGACGCGGGAGGAGCGGAAAGCATCGTGATCGGCGAAATTCCCCTGTTCGACGAAGATCCCGCTCTGGAGGCGGAACTCAGACGGATATACGGCCCGATTGTAGTCGAGTACTTGAGCAAGGACGCATGTCAGGAACTGTCAGCCAATTGGGACTCGCTCAGCGGCCAATGTTCCTTGCACGCCGACCTGGGCAACGGCCCGATGGTGGCATTGGGGCATGCGCTCCCAGCCCTCTCCATCATCGCCGGCACTCGAATACTGGCCACGAGAGCGGGCAAGTCACTGAATCCGCGGGCGCCTTTCCTGAACCGTGTTTTGGCGTGTGGCTTTCGCTATCACGCAGTCTTGCCGCCCTCCAGCGACGGCCCGAGCTTTTCGATACGTACACATCACCGGCGCGACTGGAAACTCGGACACTTCGAGATGACGCCGGAAGAGATGACAGCTATCGAGCGTGCGATCATCGAGCAGCAAACCATCCTGATAAGTGGCCGCACGAATTCGGGCAAAACCTCGTTACTCAACGCGATGCTCGCCCTTGTCCCACCACAGGAACGGTTGCTGGTCATCGAAGATGAACCGGAGCTGGAGATTCGCCCTGGCGGTAACGTGACGCGGCGGCGAGCGACTGAAGCTGCGGATCTCAAGCGCCACATCATCGAGGCCCTGCGCGACCGGCCCGACCGACTCATTTGTGGCGAAATCCGCGGCGCTGAGGCGGCTGACGTTTTGGAAGCGGTCGCAACCGGCCACAGCGGCGCATCGACCATCCACGCCGGGAGTGTTGACGAAGCGCTACGCCGCCTTCAGAGGCTAGCCAAATGCGACCGAGAGTTAGTCTGCCAGGCCATCAATATGGTTATTCAAGTCGAGCGCATGGCAGACGGACGCAGGGCGATCACCGAGCTCAAGGAACTCAAGTTAGCGTAATGGATTTATTAACCAAGTTTATCCAGGAAGCCGGACAAGGGGAGCCATCGGCTCGTGTGGCGCTGGCGCGTGAACTAAAGTCAGCACCGCTGATTCGAATTCAGAATGTCGCGAATTACTGTTTCACGAACCAGCGCGGCCCCTTCGATTTTCAATCCGATTGTCCGAATATCGCTCCGCCTTGGCCCTTATTCCTTATGTCATTCAAGGTACCACCATGGGTGGGAGGCAACGCCAGCGGAATTGAATTTGGCTATTTGATTTCCGCCGCGCAGGACGAAGCCGCTGATGGATGGCGGGCTAATTGTATGCTGCTTCGCTCCAATTCGCATTTATCCACGATTCGAATCCTTGACTGGCGCACTAATAAAGACGGCCAGTTGTTGCCCATCGACGGTTTGCCCACGACGGACAACAAAGCTCGTGTATCAGTTTCGAAGGAAGTAACTTGGCCAGGCGAGCTTTTCGGCAACAGCCAGCTGGACGGCAGCATAGTGGCGGTTCCATTTCTAGCCATCTCTTTCTGCCACTGCAAAAACGTGGATATCGTTCGTGAGCCGGTACCACCCAGGGTAAAGGCCAAGCGTGAACGCACGCAGGGCTGGAGTCTCGACGCTTGGCACACGCTCAAAATTGAACCGATGCGCAAGCAGTTGGCGGAGGCTGGGGTAGAGGGCACAGGCGAACTAAAGCGCGCACTGCATATCATGCGCGGCCATTTCAAGGATTACCGGGAAGGCCGCGGCCTCTTCGGCAAAGTCCATGAAATGTGGTGGTGGGAGTTTCGGGTGACCGATTCGGGCCACCAACACCGCTACGACATCGACCCACGGTTATAAGGCCATTCGGCCAAGTAAGTAACAACGAGGAGAAAGAGAATGAGAGTGAAACGAGTAATCAGTTTAACGGTGCCGATACTTTTGTACGGCGCAACAACCGCGTTAGCGGCTACGTCCGGCACGCCCTTGGACACGGTCGCAACGCAAATAATGACAATAGTGTCCGGCCCTATTGCGTTGCTGCTCATCATCGCGGGGTTCGCCGGAGCCGGGATCATTTACTTCCTCGGTAGGAATTTCGAAGCGGCTTTCATCACCCTCGCGGCGTTAGCGATCGGTGGTGTTATGTGCAGCCAGATCCAGGTGCTCGCTGCCTATTTGTTCCCCCTCGCTGGCGCGCTGATCCGATGAGCGTACCAATCCGCGCGCGATAATCCGGGAAAGAACAGGAGGATCCAGTGCCTAAACCTTCTCTAGAGAAAGCCCCGTGTGCGATTTGTGGCGAATACAATTCCGACCGCCGCGTTCGAGACCGTCAAGGCATCTTACACACGCTGTGCGGCCGTTGCATTCCTAAGTGGATGGAAAACAAAGAAAGAATGGCTCCGTCCGCCGTACCCCAATGCCAGACATAAAGGAGTAAGCAGGATGATCATGGGGAGCCCGATGTGCCGTTCATGGAAATCATAAGGCTACTCAGTGGACCTATTGCGCTGGCGCTGATGGTCGCCGGCTTGCTCGTGGGCGGAATTGTCTATCTGCTCAAACGCGATAGGGAATTGGCCCTTTTCACACTCGCGGCGCTGATGGTCGGTGGAGTGATCTGCTGGCAACTGCAGTCGCTCGTTGCGTACCTATTTCCCCTAGCATCATGAAACTTTATCAATCGCTGACCCGGCCCAAGCTCAAGCGCGGCGCCGAATGGAAGCTCAGTACAATGAACGGACTGTTCGCGCTGTTGCTATCGGTTGTCGGGTTAAGCACGTGGCACTGGCTGCCGTTCGCGGGGGCCGCGCTGTTTTATTGGCCGGGGAATTGGGTGCTCCGCGCGGCGGCGAAACACGATTCTCAATGGTTCGCGATTTACAGCCGCTCGCTGAGGCAAGAACTGGTCCGCGAGCCACACGGCTATGCCTGGACGCGAGACTCCAAGCCCCGGCCGATAATTCCGGCTCCGTCCAAATGGGTGAAATAAATGAACCTCCATCCCAACGATAAATCGCTGGGCGCGGTGGTGCCGTATGGGCATTTTCTCGGCGACGGCGAAGTGTATCTGCGCGGCAAGGGCATCATGCGTGCCTACGGGCTGCATGGGCTGAGCATCGAGGCGTCATCCGAACAGCAGAACGCGTCCGCGGCACAGCGATTAGCCCGCGCCATGTCGGTGTTCGGCACCAACGATATGCTTCATTGCATATTCTACCGGCTGCCCGCGACACGCTATCCCGAGCGGCGCTTCCCATCGCGTGCGGCTCGAATGGTCGACGACGAGCAACGGGCCCGGTTCGAAGCCGGGAATTACTGGCAGAACAGGGCGCGGCTGTACGCCACGGCCCAGCAGGAATCACCGCTACAGTCCCGCGCCAAGCACGTGTTCTTTTCAACGGGAGATGCGCAGTCGTCATTCGAGCTCACGCGGGAGCGTTTTCATCAGCGTTGCACCAGCTTCGAGGACACTTGCGGCCTGCCACTTGATCACCTGAACCGGGCTCAGGTATTTCGCGACCTGATCCTCAGCATCACCGGGCGTGACTATCCTGCGATCCCGCCGAGCGGGAAAGCGCGGCTCAACGAAATAGTCAGTAGCGAGCGCTGGTACGGCGGCATAGCGCCCTGGGTAGGCGACCTGCACATGCGGCCAGTGTGCGTTACCGCACCTCCGGCCGAGACCGTTCCGCAAATGCTGGCTGCCCTGCTCCGCCATACGGGGCAGATGACGCTCTCGATCCGCTTCATCTGCCAGGATTCGCACGACACTCAAGAGCAATTGCAGCTTGAGCGGACATTCTGGGTAAGAGCACAGCTCGGTTCGCTGATGGACATTGTCGCCAAGGCGCTAAACATGCCGCGGCGCAAAACCTTGAACCAGGATGCGGAGCGCCAGATCGCCGAAGTGGACGAGGCAATCGCGGCATCAGCGGCCGGTATGCCCTTCGGCTGGTGCACCATCACTGCCGTCATTTTCGACCCAAATCCCGAGCTGGCGTCCCTGCGTGCCCGCGATCTGGTCAAGGACCTCAGCGCCCTGGGCATTGGCGCACGCACCGAAGACGCGAACGCGGCTGAAGCGATCATGGGCACCTGGCCGGGCGACGGCTGGTCGAACGTGCGCCGGCCGATGATAACCGCCGGCAACTTTGCCGAATTGATGCTGCCGGTTGAGCACTGGCCTGGCACGCCGTTCATAGATTCGCCCTTCTACGAGAAGGAGACGCCGGTACCACTCATTTGCAGCGGCACGGGCCGTGAGCCCTTCTATCCGCCCTCGCACCTCGGCGCCGTAGCGAACCAACTCGTTATCGGCCCGACAGGCGTGGGCAAAAGCGCATTGCTCGGCGTCCTCGTCGCCGCAACCACGAGCCTGCCTAACGCCCGTATCGTCTGGCTGGACCTCGACTATTCATCCTTCGTCCTGGCTCATGCGATGGGCGCCGTCTATCGGGAACTGGCCGCGGATGGCTCATCACCGCTCTGCCCGCTCGCCCATCTCGACGACCCTGACGGCATCGGCTGGCTGTTCGATTGGTTCACCCGGCTGTTCGCCCGCTGGCAGATTCAGCTCGACGAGCAACAAGCGGTGGATTTGACCGAGGCGCTCGAACTCGCCAAGTCCCTGGGTCTGCGCACCCTGAAGCTGTTCGCCAATCTCATCCAGCAACCGCGCCTGCGGGAAGTGCTCAGCAATTACACCACCGGTGGCAAATGGGGCCACATCTTTGACGGCGAAGCCGTTTCGCCCGACGCCCACGGCGGCGGCGCGGTTACGGTTTACGAAATGCGCGGGCTGGTAGCACTCGGCGAACGCGCAGCGGCCCCAGCGACGGAACTAATCCTTCACGGCGTTGAGGCAAGTATGGGTACGGCGCCGACTTTCATCTATGTCGACGAGGCGTGGCGCATGCTCAGCGACGAGGTATCGGCGGACTGGCTCTATGATGCCATCCGCACCTTCCGCAAGCGCAACGCCGGCATCACGCTGGCTACGCAGTCCCTGACGGAAATAGCGAACTCGCCGTACCGCGATCTCCTGCTGGAATCATGCCCGGGAAAGATATTCCTCCCCAACCCGGAAGCGAAAGGTGAATATGTGCGCAACGCCTATCTCAGGCTGGGACTGTCGGAGCGGGAGATTGAGATCATCGGCGAGGCCCAGCCTCGGCGCCAATACTACTTCCATTCCAGCCAGGGACGGCGCCTGTTCACTTTGGACCTCGGGCCGATTGCGCTCGCGCTCTGTGCGGCTACTGGCTATCGCGATGTCGCCCAGGCCCGTGAACTCCTGAAACAGCAGACCTCAGCGCAATTCCTTGACGCCTGGTTACATGCGCGCTCGCTCGGGCCCGCACCCCAAGCGCCTGCAGCCAGCACGACCAGGTTGACCGAAATTACGTACACCAACGGGAGAACTCATAATGCCGATTGACAGGGATAATCTTCGCGACCTGCTCACTGCACTCGGAATCATCGGCGCTGCGATGTTGGCTTACTGGCTTCTGCTCGCAACGCCGGCACATGCCCAGATAGCCGTGACCGATCCACCTGTAGAGACGGCTACTGCTCAAACCGCATCAGAACTAAACGCCACAAATAAAACTCTCGCGAAGGATCTTCAGGAAAATACGCAAACGGCACAATCCGTCACGACTGGCGGCGGCGCCGGGGCATGGCAGAGCAACGCAGGCTATTTCGCCTCGCTGGCGAGTAACATCTCACCTTTCGGGAATCGAACAAACTAATCAATCCATTACCACTGTGCTGCAGGGCCAACAGCTCATCGTCGAAGCAATCCTGGCGCTTTGTCAGCAGGTGCAGCTGGAGCGCCAACTGCTCGTTACGCAAATCACGCTTGAGGCCACCAAGGCGGGCGAGGAGCTCAATGAACGAGCTCAGCAGCAAGCCACAATGGCAACGAGCGACAATCTCGGAGTGCAACCGTGAAAATCAAACAAATCATTTTGTTCGCCGGTGCGATGTTCGCGGTGTCATTTATCACGGTCACGTGGCTGCATGGCTGGCGTATCACTCCGCCGTCAAAGGTGACAGCGCCCGACCCGACATCGACTCCTAATAACCAGCGGGATCCGTTTTTGGGAATCACGCCCGATGAGGCGCGGCGTGAGCTGAACGCCGAGCGCGTTCCGAACGCGACGACGCCATTTCGGCGGCGTATGCGCGATGGCGGCTATGCGCTCGATACTCGCATACATGAGTGGTACGACACCGACCTCGCAGGGCTGCAGTACCACTGCACCTGGCTCCCGGACTATGACCATCTTCCCGGAACCTACCTCAGTTGCCCTGGCCAGCGACCACCCGGCATTCCCGACCAACCCGGTAATTAAGACACATGGTTGATAACAATTTACTAAACGAGGTT
>WNFD01009279.1_pt1 | contig 16459 bp, 16 predicted proteins | sample 5400491 | NCBI WGS metagenome assembly WNFD01 (sample SAMN13153343, study PRJNA577476) | soil metagenome | isolation source: 120 cm saprolite under Douglas fir tree site 2 hole 2 replicate 2 | place: USA:California | collected 2015-04-18 | reverse complement strand
TGCATCCATCTGCGCAACGGCGTCAAGATGGGCGACGCGCACATGGTCGACACGATGATCAAGGACGGGCTGTGGGACGCGTTCAACGGGTATCACATGGGCAACACGGCCGAGAACGTCGCCCAGCGCTGGCAGATCACCCGCGAGCAGCAGGACGCGTTCGCCGTCCGCTCGCAGGAGAGGGCCGAGGCGGCGCAGAAGGCCGGCCGCTTCAAGGACGAGATCGTCCCGGTCGTCGTCAAATCCCGGCGCGGCGACACGACAATCGACACCGACGAGCACCCCAAGCACGGCACCACGGCCGAGGTGCTGGCAAAATTGCGCCCGGCCTTCGACAAGAACGGCACGGTCACCGCGGGCAACGCCTCGGGCATCAATGACGGCGCCGCCGCGGTCGTGCTGATGACTGCCGAGGCCGCGGTGCGGCGCGGGCTGAAGCCGCTCGCCCGCATCGTCTCCTGGGCGACCGCCGGGGTCGACCCGGCGATCATGGGTACCGGACCGATCCCGGCCTCACGCATGGCCCTCAAGAAGGCCGGCTGGTCGGTCAATGACCTCGATTTGATCGAGGCTAACGAGGCCTTTGCCGCGCAGGCCTGCGCGGTCGGCAAGGAGCTCGGCTTCGACCCCGACAAGCTCAACGTCAATGGCGGGGCGATCGCGCTCGGCCATCCGATCGGCGCCTCGGGCGCCCGCGTGCTCGTCACCGTGCTCTACGAGATGCAGCGGCGCGACGCGAAGAAAGGCCTCGCGACGCTGTGTATCGGCGGTGGCATGGGGATTGCGATGTGCGTCGAGCGCGATTGACGTACGACTGAGCGAAAGCCCCCACCCCCTCCCTCCCCCGCAAGCGGGGAAGGGAGGGACCGGCGCCGTTAGGCGTGGGAGGGTGGGGGCAAAATGGTACGAGGGAGGAAAACATGGCCAGGGTGGCGGTGGTCACCGGCGGGACGCGCGGCATCGGCCGGGCGATCGCCGCGGCGCTGAAGGACGCCGGCTATAAGGTCGCGGCCAATTACGGGAGCGACGATCGGAACGCCTCGCAATTCGGCGCCGAGACCGGCATCCCGGTGTTCAAGTTCGACGTCGCCGACTGGGATGCCTGCGCCGAGGGCGTCAAGGCGATCGAAGAATCGCTCGGCCCGGTCGAGGTGCTGGTCAACAATGCCGGCATCACTCGCGACGCGACGATGCACCGGATGAGTTTCGAGCAATGGAATGCAGTTATACAGACAAACCTCACATCATGCTTTAACATGTCGCGGGCCGTCATCGAGGGGATGCGGGCGCGCGGCTTTGGCCGCATTGTCAGCATTGGCTCGATCAACGGTCAGGCCGGGCAGTATGGCCAGGTCAATTACGCGGCGGCGAAATCGGGCCTGCACGGCTTTACCAAGGCGCTGGCGCAGGAGGGCGCCGGGCGCGGCATCACGGTCAACGCTGTGGCGCCCGGCTATGTCGATACCGAGATGGTGCGCGCGGTGCCGAAGGACGTCCTCGAAAAGATCGTCGCCCGCATCCCGGTCGGCCGCCTCGGCAAGGCCGAGGACATCGCCCGCACCGTCTTGTTCCTAGTCGCTGACGATGCCGATTTCATCACCGGCTCGACCCTCTCGGTCAATGGCGGCCAGCACATGTATTGAGGCGGGGAAGCGGACGGGAGAGCGCCGTGAGCTTTGATATTTTCCTGCAGTGCTTCCGCAACCGGGAACCCACCACTTTTCCGCGCGGCTTGTTCGAGGAAATTTTTGCCCGACACGCGATCGCGCCCCGGTTTCCGCTCGACGAAGTGACCTACGGCGATGGCGGCGCTGCGATCTACGGCGGCGATGACGACGATATCCAAGGTCTGATGTTCAACCATTGCGGCGGCGAGACATTTTTTTCGGCACTCTACCAGCTGGCGCAACGCACGGGATCGGTCGTCTTCTGGCCCGATACCGCACCGTCGACAGCCGTCACCGACGCCGGGACAATCGCCCATCTGCCCGAGGGCTTCGACCGGCTGGGACCCCCATACGTCGCTCGCAGCGGGTGCGATCTGGCGGATTATATTTCCCGGCCGACGTGACGGTTCGCGCAGATCGTCGCTCAGTCATCTGGCACTGATGATCGTATTCACGATAGGCCATTCGACCCGCTCGGTCGGCGAACTGATCGGGCTGCTCAAGGAGGCGCGGGTCGAGCGGTTGGTTGACGTGCGCTCGGTGCCGCGCTCGCGCGCCAACTCGCAATTCAACGCCGATGCATTGCCCGAGCCGCTCGCCGCGGCCGGCATCGGCTACACGCATCTCGCCGCGCTCGGCGGGTTGCGCCATCACCCGAAAGGAGCGCCGCGCTCGACGAATACCCTGTGGCGCAGCGACGCCTTCCGCAACTACGCCGATTACGCGATGACCCTTGCGTTTCGCGCGGGCCTCGACCAATTGTGCGGCCTCGCGCGCGACGAGCGCTGTGCGATCATGTGCGCCGAGGCGGTATGGTGGCGCTGTCACCGCCGCATCATCGCGGACTACCTGTTGGCGCGCAGCGTCGCCGTCGCCCACATCATGGGCCTCGACAAGATCGCGCCGGCAATCGCAACGCCAGGGAGCCGCGAACTGCCCGACGGCACAATCCTCTACGCCGATACGGACCAGGGCGGCATGCGGCGGGAAGATGAGAGGACACCTTGAACGGTCGCTCTGCCTATAGCGTGCGGATCGAGGGGGCAAAATACGGTGTCAGCTTTGGCTCGGCGCTCGCGATCGCGATTTCCTATACGACCAACCACTCGATCCTATGGGCAATCATTCACGGGGTGTTCGGTTGGTTGTACGTCGTTTATTTCGTGCTCTTCCGAGCCTAGCGGCGGCGCCCGGCGTCAGTGCACGTGACCTTCGGGGGCTGGCGGACGGGGCGGCTCGTGATTGAGCGATTGGATCCGCTTGACGAGCGCCGCCGCCATGCGGTCCCAGCCCGGGCCATCGGCGGGGCCCCAGCGGTAGCGCAGATAGCCTTGGCGGTCGATCAGGAATTCGATGTGCGTCGGCATTGCCGGACCGCCCTCGACCGATGGGGTGCGGCGGAACAGGCCGTAGGCGGCGATCGTCGCCGGATCGGTCTCGGCGATCGTCAGGTGCCGCAGCTCCGGCTCCGCCTTACCGGATGGCTCTGTCTCCTTTGCGATCGGCAGGGCGATGACGCGCACCGCCGCGCCATCGAGCTCGGCCATCGCGGCATCGAGCTCGTGCAGGCGCGGCAACGAGCCGGGATCGTTGAACAGCACGAGCAGCACGATGAACCGGCCGCGCTGCTGCTCGAGCGTCTCCTGCGCCGCGTGGCCGATCTGGAAGGCGAAGTCGGGGGCGACCAAATCGCCCCGAGGGCCGGCATCCGCGGTCATCGCATTGGCTTGCTCGGCATCGGCCTGGGCGCGCAGGAAGTTGAGCAGGTCCCAGCGCTGGTTTTCGCTCAGCTGACCTTCAAAGCCGGGCATCGGCGTCCCGGCGATGCCGTGGCTGATCCACCAGAACAGGGTTCCCTCGCCGTGGTGGAACAGGTGCTCGCCGGTCAAATCGACCGGCTTGATCGGCAGCGAGCCCGCGGCCTGGCCGTCGCCGTGGCCATGGGCGCCATGACAGAGCATGCAATTCTCGGCATAGAGCGGCATGCCCCGGGCGATCGACAGGGCGCCATAGCGGACTGGCGAGTGCACATAGCTCGTCGGAAACGCCTCGACGACAAAAGGATTCAGGCCCACGCCGCTCGCCATTACCGCAGCGGCAACCGAGGCCGCGGCGAGCAGCCAGCGCTGCCGCCGCGCCGCCCCCACTGTCCCAGCGAGGCCCAGCGCGCCCACCACTGCCGCGGCGCAGAGGACGAGCCGGGTGCCCTGGGTCCACTCGACAGCCGCGGAGTTGATCGCGATCGGGAATGGCCAGACGGGCTGGTCGTGCAGGCCGGGCGTCAGGTGGACGAGCGCCCCCACGGCCAACAGCACGAGGAGGCCGAGACCGGTCTCGCGCATGACGTTGCGCCGGAGCCGGCGCAGCGGCTCGGGGGACGACGATGCGAGAAGAAGCGGGGTCAGCCTGATGCGGTTGACCGCCGCCAGGCTCAGCATCGCGGCGAACAGGGCGAGCTTGACGAGCAGCAGCCGGCCGTACGGCGTCCCGACCAGGGCCGGAACACTGCCGACCAGATACCAGTTGTTGACGAGGCCGGTTGCGACCAAGCTGGCGACCGTAACGAGGCCGAGGGTTGAAAAGCGCAGCGTCGCCTGTTGGGCGATCGGCAGCCAACCGGGACTTCGGGCCTGCCGGAGCACGAAAATCAGCGGGATCAGCGCGCCGAGCCAACCGCCCGCGGCCAGCAAATGCAGGATGTCGGCGCCGAGATGCCACAACCCCGCGCTGCCGGTATCGTCCGCCCCATGCCCGGCGAGCGCCAGCGACCCGAGAACAATTCCCGATAAGAGCCCACCGACGCTGCCGACGAAGACCCAGCCCGGTTGCGGGCGGGTAAAACGGCAAAACAACAGGAACCCCGCAAGCACGATTTCAGCGGCAAAGCGGAACTGCCACAGGCGGCCAAACCCGGTTGTCGTGAGGACCGTGCCGATTAGCTGGCCGGAGAGGGCCGCGCCGAGCGTGCTTCCGCTCATGCCGGCGGTGACGACCCACAGCCAGAGAAGCCCGCTCGCTATGGCGAGAACCACGCTCCAGGCAGCCAGGCGCAGCAGAAAACGCGCGAGCTGCCGGGCTTCCTCGGCGGCGCCGCCGGCCGTTCGCCAGGCCGGCCGCGCGACCGCGAGCAGAAACGCAAAACAGCCGAACGACGAGGCGACCGAAGCATAATGCGTGCCGCGGACCAAGGCTGCGAACAGATCGCTCACGGCACGACCTCGAAGCTGAAACTTCCCTCAGTCGTGTGGGTGTCGACCGACAGCGCGTGCCAAAACACCTTGTACGTGCCGGGCGGCAAGCTCGGCAGCGACACCTTCATCAGGGATCGATCGCTCGGGTCGATCGCACTGTTGTGGCGGTCGATTTGGGCGCCATTCTGATCGACGACCCGCAAATTGCTGAACGCCGGTTCGAGCTCCTGGGTGAACCACACCCTCACCTCGCCCGGCGAGCCGTGCACCGTGCTGCCGACCAACGGGGCGGCGTGGTCGAGGAAGGCATGCGCGCGGGCGCCCGGCGAGAGGACGACGCTCGCCAGAAAGGCGAGCGCCAGGCGCGCAGCCGCGAGGCTGGTCGGTTTTGTCAGCGGCATGGCTTCACCATTGCAGCAGCGGACGGCCGATGCTTTTGGGGAAGATGTCGTCGAGGTAGAAGTGCAGCTGGATCACGCCGCCCAGGCCCTTGCCGGAGAGCGCGTTGACCGGGAGGATCGCCTCGGCGCCGATCTGATAATACTGGCCGGCCCAAAGGATCCCGGGTTGCACGGTACCGGTGGTGTTGCGGCTCAGCCCGCGGTTGACCGGCGTCGACAGCGCGACCTCGATGAGCGGGATCAGGTGGTCGAACGGCGGCCTGAGGCTCACATCCTTCACGTGATGCTGCAAGTATTCGAGGCTGTATTCAAAGGCAAAGCCATAGTTGAAGTTGTTCGGGTTGGGTAAACCGGCGCTGCCCGGCTTGGTCGGGAAGTCGTAGCTCAAATTGCCGGTGATCGCGAACGGCCGAAAATAGGGCAGCGTGTCGGGCAGATCGCCAAACCCCTTGCCGAAGTCGAAAGTCGGCGTGATCGTCGTGAAATCCGATGCTCCCAAAGCCGCGACCCGGCCGGTATGCGCCCAGCTGACATTGAGCCCGGCGAGCGCCATCATCTCGCGCTGCGGGTCGATGAAGAGCTGGTACTGCAACCCGGTATGCAACCCGCTGAGACCGGTGACCGTCGGCATGCCGGGCGTCTTGGAGCTGACCCAGCCCTGGCCGATGGTGAACCCTAGATCGGGCGTGATCCGCTTGGCGATATCGACATCGAGATCGAATTCGTGCGTGCCGTCGGCGGCGGTCGGCGGGCGGGTGAAGGTCGGCAGCGACATCTCGTCGGCGACGAACGGGTCGTCGGTCAGGATGGTGGCCGGGAAGAATCGGTCGCCGGCGAAGCCATGGGCGCCGGCCAGGTCGGGCCTGCCGGCGAGCAGCACCGCGCCGGCGAGCAGCCCCGCGCGGAAGACAGCCCCGTCAAAGGGATCGGAATCGGACTTAGCGGACATTTTAAAACTCCCCCAGGAGTAGAGCGTATTCATGCGGTTGACCGAGCCCCGGACGCCGACGCGGGCACCGTCGCCGCTCGGCACGGAGTCCGCGTCGGGCGGTGACGGTCGGTCCGTCGGCCGGTCGATCAGACCGGCAGGGGAGGCGCTCTTGGGAGGGGGCGGGAAAAGTCGTCGGCACCCGCGGGGGCTGGCGCCATCCGATCGGGAACGAAGGCTACCCAATGCAGGATCACCGCGGGCGGTTGCGGCGGGTCGACGAGCGTGACTGGCGTCAGGGAGGCGAGGTCGAGCCGAACTCGGCCGGACGGCGTATCCCCGGCATGGGAGTGTCCAGAGGCCCAACCGGCGCCGAGGGAATTGGCCAGATCCGGGTCGTGGTGATGCTCGGTCTGCGCCTCAGTCGAGACGCCGAGGCCCGTCGCGTCGGCCAGCCGGGCAACACCGAGCGGGAGGAGGATTTGACAAAGCAGCGCGGCGACCCCGAGCCAAGTCGCGATCCCGCGCCGGGTTCCACGACGCATCGGCGCCTAGCCTCGCCGCCGGGAGCGGTACGCGCTGGGCAGGTCAGACGTTATTTTACGTCCTCCGTCGCACACGCCTCGCCAGGAATGGGGGCGGCTCGCGCTGAGTCCAGCATCAACACACCGATGGCGGAAGAGACAATGCGGCAGATCGGCTGCGTCGCGGGTCGATATTTGGGGCGGTTCGGCCGTTTTCTCGGCCTGTCACTGTTCGCCGCCGCGCTCGGCATAGGCGCCGGCCCGGAGGCCTCGGCCGGCGGAACGCTGACCGTTGCGATGACCGCGGGCGACGTTCCGGTGACCACGGGAAATCCCGACCAGGGGTTCGAGGGGTACCGCTTTGTCGGCTACAACCTCTATGACGGGTTGCTGCTGTGGGATCTTTCGAAATCGGACAAGCCGTCCGAGATCCGGCCCGGCCTCGCCACGTCGTACGAGGTCGACCCCGAGAACAACAAGCGCTGGATCGTGCATCTGCGACACGGCGTGACCTGGCACGACGGCTGTCCGTTCAGCGCCGATGATGTGGTGTGGAACTTCCAGATGCGCACCGACAAGGACGCGCCGTATTTTTCCACTCAGCAATTCACCTATACCCGCGCCTTCCTGCGCAACGTCAAATCGGTCACCAAGATCGACGATTACACCGTCGCGTTTGAAAACGATTTTGTCGAATCGCTGTTTCCCTACACGCTCAGCTACGTCTTGATGATCAGCCCGTGCCGGGCCAAGGAGGTGAACTACGATTGGGCGCGGTATGCGCTGCACCCGTCCGGCACCGGCCCCTACAAATTCGACAAGATCGTCCCGCATCAGCGCCTCGAGCTGGTGCCCAACGCTGAGTATTGGGACAAGCCGCGCATCCCCAAGCAGGATCGCCTGGTCCTGATCCCGATGCCGGAAGCCTCGACCCGCACCGCCGCGCTCCTTACCGGCCAGGTCGATTGGGTCGAGGCGCCGTCGCCCGATGCGATCGCCCGGCTCAAATCCGCCGGCATGCAGATCGTCACCAATGTCTATCCGCACGATTGGCCATATCTGCTCAATTTCACCCACGGCCCGTTCAAGGATCTGCGGGTGCGTCAGGCGGCCAATTACGCGATCAACCGGCCGGACGTTGTCGACATGCTCGGCGGGACCGCGATCCCCGAGCACGCCGTGGTGCCGCCGTCGATGGCCTATTACGGCCATCCGCCGACCTATGACTATGACCCCCAAAAGGCCCGTGCGCTGTTGGGCGAGGCCGGGTGTCTGCCGTGCAAGGTGACGTTCGGCATCTCGACCTCGGGTTCCGGCCAGATGCAGCCGCTGCCAATGAACGAGCTGGTCAAGTCGCAGCTCGAGGAGGCCGGCTTCGAGGTCACCCTTCAGACGATGGATTGGAATGCGCTGCTCGATGTCTATCGCGCCGGGGTCGACAAATTCCCCAATTATGACGGCCTCAATTTCTCGCGCGGTCTGCTCGATCCGGTCAACGCGATCATCAAGCTGGTCGCTCGCGCCTATTGGGCGCCGGCCGGGTCGAATTGGGGACATTTCGAGAGCCCCGAGACCGAGGCGCTGATCGCACAGATCTTCAATGAGTTCGACGGCGAGAAGCGGTTGTCGCTGCTCAGCGATCTGCACGAGCTCGAGGGCCGTCAGGCGGTGATGATCTTTGTCGTGCACGATCTGAACCCGCGGGCGATGTCGCCAAAGGTCCAGGGTTTCATCCAGGCGCAGAGCTGGTTTCAGGATCTGACCCGGGTCAGCCTCGCGCCGTAACCGGCCGCGCCGCGAAACGCCGACCAATTTACATCGAGGAGAAACATGAAAGAGAGCCGGGTTTGCACCGCGTTGTTGATGGCGGGGGCCGCATTCTTGGCTGGCGCCGGAGCCGCGCAGGCGGCAGGAACATTGACCGTCGGGATGACCGCCGGGGATCTACCGGTGACCACCGGCAACCCCGATCAGGGGTTCGAAGGCTACCGCTTTGTCGGCTACAACCTCTACGATTCGCTGGTGCTGTGGGATCTTTCCGGGGCGGGCGAAACGGCTGCCGACATCAAGCCGGGTCTCGCCACCGAGTGGCATGTCGATGAAGGCGATTCCAAACGTTGGATCTTCACCTTGCGCCAAGGCGTGAAATGGCATGACGGCTGCCCGTTCACCGCCGATGACGTGGTCTGGAACTTCGGCTACAGCGGCAACGAGAAGGCACCCCAGTTCAATGCCGCTCAGTTCGCCCAGGCGCGGGCTTATCTGGGGACCTATGCCGGCGTCGAAAAGATCGACGACCACACCGTCGCCTTCACCACCAAGGTGCCCGACGCGCTCTTCCCCTACATGATGAGCTACGTGCTGATGATCAGCCCGTGCCGTGCCAAGGAGGTTAACAACAACTGGACCGAATATGCGCTGAAACCCTCGGGCACCGGCCCCTACAAGTTCGACAAGATGGTGCCGCATCAGCGGATGGAGTTCGTTCCCAACACCGAGTATTGGGACAAGGCGCGCGTGCCGAAACAGGACCGGCTGGTGCTGGTGCCGATGCCCGAAGCGTCGACCCGCACCGCGGCGCTGCTGACTGGCCAGGTCGATTGGATCGAGGCGCCGTCGCCCGATGCGGTAGAGCGGCTGAAATCTGCCGGAATGCAGATCGTCACCCGCGTCTATCCGCACAACTGGTCTTATCAGCTCAACTTCGTCAAAGGCCCCTTTACCGACAAGCGCGTGCGCCAAGCGGCCAATTACGCACTCAATCGCGAGGACATGAAGGATTTGTTGAACGGGCTGATGCTCGAACAGTACGCAACACTCACCCCTTCGACGGCGTATTACGGCAAGCCGGTGCTTTACAAATACGATCTTGCCAAGGCAAAGGCGCTGCTGAAAGAGGCCGGCTGCGTCCCGTGCAAGGTGAATTTCGCGATCTCGACTTCGGGGTCGGGGCAGATGCAGCCGCTGCCGATGAACGAACTGGTGAAATCGCAGCTCGACGCCGCCGGCTTCGAGGTGACGCTCCATTCGATGGATTGGAATGCGCTGCTGCAAGTCGCGCGCGGCGGCGTCGATGCGAGCCCCGAGATCAGCGCGATCAATGTCAGCCGAGCCACCCAAGACCCGTTCAACGCGCTGATCCGCCACGTCTGGACCGGGGCCTGGGCGCCCAAGGGCGCAAACTGGGGCCACCACGGCAACCCGGCGATGGACAAGCTGATCGAGAGCATTCTCGGCGAGTTCGACACCGCCAAGCGCCTGGCGCTTCTCACCCAGCTGCATGAAATGATGAGCGAGGAAGCCGCGCTGATCTTTGTCGCGCACGACCTCAACCCGCGGGCCATGTCGCCCAAGGTGCACGGTTTTGTCCAGGCGCAGAGCTGGTTTCAGGATCTGACCCCGGTCACGCTCTCGCCATGATTTATTACATCCTGCGCCGCATCCTCTACGCGATCCCGATCGCGTTCGGGGTCAGCGTGGTGTGCTTTTCGCTGGTGTACATCGCCCCCGGCGACCCACTGCAGACCGTGATGCCACCCGATGCGACCGCCGAGACGATCGCCATCGTCAAGCACGCCTACGGCTTCGACAAGCCGCTGCCGGTGCAATTCGTCATCTGGCTCGGGCGTGTCGTGACCGGCGATTTCGGCCTGTCGATCGCCACCCGCCGCCCGGTCTTTCTCGAAGTGACGGACGCGCTGGCCAACACATCGATGCTTGCATTGTTTGCTGCCCCGATCGCGTTCGTCACCGGGTACGCAATGGGCGTCATCGCCGGATGTTTTCCAGGGCGGTGGCTCGACCGGCTCGTCACCGGCGCGGCGGTGACCGGCGTCAGCCTGCCGAATTACTGGCTCGGGATCGTGCTGATCATCGTTTTTGCCGTGGAATTGATGCTGCTGCCGGCCACCGGGATGGGTCCCAACGGCTCGACCGGCTTCCACATTACCGAGTGGAGCAGCGCGAAATTCCTCGTGCTCCCGGTGGTGACGCTGGCGATGATCCCGATCGGGATCCTCTCGCGCACCACCCGTGCCGCGGTCGCCGAGGTGCGCAACCAGGATTTCGTCCAGACGCTGCGCGCCAAGGGCCTCTCGGAATGGGCGGTGACAAGGCATGTGCTGAAAAATTCGCTGCCCCAGGTGATGGCCGTCATGGGCCTGCAATTCGGCTATCTGATCGGCGGCTCGATCCTGGTCGAGACCGTATTCACCTGGCCGGGCAGCGGCTTTCTGTTGAGCAAGGCGATCATCAATCGCGATGTCCCGGTATTGCAGGGCATGATCCTCACGCTGTCGTTGGTGTTTGTCGCCACCAACCTCGTCGTCGACCTGCTGCAGTCGGTGATCGATCCGCGCATCCGGCGCGGCTGAGCTCGGGATCGCCAGGATGACCGATATCGTCGCCCTCGAACGCCCGCTCGATGCGTTCGCCGAGCAGGCGCCGCCGGCGACCCGGGTGCGCGGCTATTGGCAATCGGTGTTCTACCGGTTGCGGCACGACCCGGTCACCTTGGCGTTTGCCGCGGTTGTCCTCCTGATCGTGTTGGCGGCGCTGTTCGCGCCGCTGATCGCGCCGTTCGACCCGTACAAGGAAAGCATCGTCGGGCGGCTGAAGCCGATCGGCTGGCGCGGGCATCTGCTCGGCACCGATGAACTCGGCCGCGACATGCTGTCCCGGCTGCTCTATGGCGGCCGGATCTCGCTGGCGATGGGCGTCGTTCCGGTGCTGATCGCCACGATGATCGGCGGCATGCTCGGCGTCATCGGCGGTTTCGTCGGCGGACGCGTCAACACCGCGATCATGCGGACGATGGATGTCTTCTACGCGTTCCCGTCGGTGTTGCTGGCGGTGGCGATTGCCGGTGCGATGGGCGGCGGCATCGGCAACGGCATGCTGGCGCTGACGCTCGTCTTCACGCCGCCGATGTGCCGGGTGGCGGAAACCGCGACGACCCAGGTGCGCGCGCTCGACTACATCGAGGCGGCGCGCGCGAGCGGGGCGAGCACGGCCGCGATCATCCGCTACCACGTGCTCGGCAACGTGCTGGGGCCGGTGTTCATCTATGCCTCCTCGCTGGTCAGCGTCAGCATATTGCTTGCTTCGGGCCTGTCGTTTCTCGGGCTGGGCGTGCGCCCGCCGACGCCGGATTGGGGCCTGATGCTCAGCACCTTGCGCCAGTCGATCTATGTCGTGCCGCTGGTCTGCGCGGTGCCGGGCGCGGCGATCTTCATCACCTCGATCTGCTTCAACCTGGTCAGCGACGGACTCCGCGCTGCGATGGACGTACGGATGTAGCCATGGCGGACGTGATTGCGCTGAGCCCCGTTCTCGACCCGCGCGACCGCGGCGGTCCGCTGCAGCCGATGTTGATCGCGCGCGACCTGCGCAAGCATTTCCCGGTCAAGGGCGCGCGCGGCAAGTCGGTGCAGGCCGTCGACGGCGTTTCGTTCACGGTGCGCAAGGGCGAGACGCTCGGCATCGTCGGCGAGTCGGGCTGCGGCAAGACCACCCTCGCCCGGCTGCTCTTACACCTGGTGGTCCCCGATGCCGGCGAACTGGTCTTTGACGGCGACGCGGTCAACGTGCCGGATGGGCTCTCGGTCAATGCCCTGCGCCGCCAGGTGCAGATGGTGTTTCAGGATTCCTATTCCTCGCTCAACCCGCGCATGCCGATCCGCGACTCGGTCGCGTTCGGGCCCTTCATCCAGGGAAGGAAAAAGCCCGAGGCGCGCGACATTGCCCGCGACATCCTGGCGAAGGTCGGGCTCGACCCCGATCTGTTCGGGCCGCGCTATCCGCACGAATTGTCGGGCGGGCAGAAGCAGCGCGTCAATATCGCCCGGGCGCTCGCCACGGGGCCGCGCATGGTGATCCTCGACGAGCCGGTCTCCGCCCTCGACAAATCGGTCGAGGCCCAGGTGCTCAACCTGTTGCGGGCGCTCAAACGCCAGCTCAACCTGACCTACGTCTTCATCAGCCACGACCTGAACGTGGTGCGCTACCTCAGCGACCGCGTCCTCGTCATGTATCTCGGGCGGGTCGTCGAACTCGGTCCGGTCGAGGCGATTTTCAGCCGCCCACGGCACCCCTATACCCAGGCGCTCCTGGCGTCGCGCCCGTCGATGGACCCGGCGAGGCGCATCGAGGAGCCGCCGATCACCGGCGACCCGCCAAACCCGATCGACCCGCCCGCGGGCTGCCGGTTTCACACGCGCTGCCCGTTCGCCGAGGCGGTGTGCATGGCCGCCGATCCCGCTCTCGACCCCTGGCAGGGGCCGCACTCGCATATCGCTGCCTGCCATATGCACGACCCGGTGTCGGGTCATAGCAAGGCCGCCAATGCCTGACACGGCGACCCCTTATGCGCACCCTCTGGTCGAGGTGAACGACCTCCATGTCCGCTTTGTCACGCGCGAGGCGACGGTGCACGCGGTCAACGGGGTCAGCTTCACCGCGCGGCGTGGTGAAGTCCTGTGCATCCTCGGCGAGTCCGGCTCGGGCAAGACCGTGACGTTGCGCACCCTCTTGCGGCTGTTGCCGCCGCGAGCGACGCGCATCGAGGGGCAGGTTCTGGTCGACGGAAGAGACGTCTTGGCGATGCCGGCGCGGGAGCTGCGCGATCTGCGCGGCGGGGTCGCCGCGATGGTGTTCCAGGAGCCGATGACCGCGCTCGATCCGGTCTACACGGTCGGCCAGCAGATCGGCGAGACGGTGCGCCGTCATACCGGTTGCGATCGCCGTGCCGCCCGCGCCCGCGCGCTCGAACTGCTCGAATTGGTCCGGGTGCCGTCGGCCGCGCGGCGGCTCGACTCCTATCCGCACGAGCTTTCGGGCGGCCTGCGCCAGCGCGCGATGATCGCGATGGCGCTGTCGTGCGATCCGCGGCTCCTGCTCGCTGACGAACCGACCACCGCGCTCGATGCCACCGTCCAGGTCCAGGTGCTGATCCTGTTGCGCCGACTGCAGCGCGAGCTGGGCATGGGGATGATTTTCGTCACCCATGATCTCGGCGTCGCCGCCGAGATCGCCGACACGATCGCGGTCATGTATGCCGGGCGCATCGTCGAGATCGGGCCGGTCGCCGAATTGCTGCGCGCGCCGCTGCACCCGTACACCGCCGGGCTCCTCGCCTCGACCGTGCACGGTCAGCCGCGCGACCGCGACATCGACGCGATCCCCGGCAGCCCGCCCGATATGCGCCACCTGTCGCAGGGTTGCAGCTTTGCCCCGCGCTGTCCCCGGCGGGATGCGGCGTGTCACACGATGGTCCCCGAGCCCCGTTACCCGTCGCGCGGCCGGATGGCGGCCTGTCTGGCCGTGCCTGCTGTTATGCCGTCAGGCTGACGCCCGGCTCAGCCATCGGCAATCGCTGCGTTGGTGACGCCGTCGCGCTCCAGCGCGCGCGCCACGCGCAGGGCGGCGCTCTCGCGCCACGGCGCCGCGGCGATCTGCACCCCGATCGGCAGCTCGCCCGCTTCGCGCAGCGGGACCGCGACGATCGGCAGGCCGATAAACGAGAGCGGCTGGGTATAGACCCCGAGATAGGGCCGAGCCGGCACCAGGGCGCCGTCGATCTCGACCATATCCTGCCCGATCAGCGGCGCGCTGCACGGCGTCGCCGGCATCAGCAGAATGTCGGTGTCGCTGAACAGCGCGAGAAGCTGCTCGCGATACCAGCGGCGGAAGCGCTGCGCCTCAATGAGCCAATTCGCCGGGATCAGCGCGCCGGCCAGGAAACGGTCGCGCGTCATCGGGTCGAAATCGCCGGCGCGCGCCTTGAGGTCGGCAAAATGCAGGTTGGCGCCTTCGCTGGCGGTGATCACAAACGCGGCGGCGCGCGCCCGGGCCGCCTCGGGGATTTCGATTGTCCGGGTAACGCCGAGCGCCCGCGCGACTTTCGCCACCGCCGCCGCCGCATCGCCGCCCCCGGCGAAGTATCCGCCGGTGACGGCGATGCGCAGCCCGTCGACGCCGCGCTCGATTTCCGGCAATGCCGGCTCGACCGCGCGGACGGCGCAGGCCGGGTCGCGCGGGTCGGGTCCCTGCATCGCATCGTAGGCGGCGGCGAGATCGCCGACCGAACGCGCCAGCGGGCCGACATGATCGAGGCTGGCGGCGAAGAGGCGCGCGCCGGACCGGCTGAGGCGCCCGTAGGTCGGCTTCAGCCCGAAAATGCCGCAGAGCGACGCCGGCACCCGGATCGAACCGTTGGTGTCCGAGCCGAGCGCCAACGGCACGAGGCCGCCGGCGACCGCGGCGCCCGACCCGCCGGACGACCCGCCGGCGACCCGCGCCAGGTCGTGCGGATTATGCGCCGGCCCGTAATGCGTGTTCTCGGTGGTGAAGCCGTAGGCATATTCGTCCATGTTGAGGGCACCGACCAGCACCGCTCCGGCAGCGGCGAGGCGCCGGACGATCGCCGCATCCGCCGTCGCCGGCGGCCGCTCGCGGTCGATCTTCGACCCGGCGATGGTGACCAACCCCGCGACATCGAACAGGTTCTTCACCGCGAACGGCACGCCGGCGAGCGGCCCCGGATCCTCGCCCCGCGCGAGCGCGGCGTCGACCGCGCGGGCGTCGGCCAGCGCGCGCGCCTCGGTGACCGCGGTGAAGCTGTTGAGGGCGGGGTCGCGCGCCGCGATCCGCGCGAGCGCCGCCCGGGCGGCCTCGACCGCGCTCAGCGCGCCGCCGCGCACCGCAGCGGCGATGCCCAGCGCATCGGTTTCGTTCACGGCAGAAAAACCGGCGCCGGCTCGGTCTCGTCGGGCAGCGGGACCGCCATGACAAGCGCCGCCATCTCGGCGATCCGTTGCAAATTGAGGATGACGCCCGGGCGATGCACCGGGTCGAGCGGCAGCCCGATCAGCGCCGCGGCGGCATCGACATAGGTCGCCGCGTCAAACGGACGATCGGCCAATGGCTGCTCCGTCGGATAGACCGTGCCCGCCCCTCTCCCCGCCAGCGGGGAGAGGGAGGGACCCGCGCGAAGCGCGGGAGGGTGAGGGGCGCGCACGGCGCGAGCCTACATGCTCTGCTCTAATCGCTTGCAGCGACAACCACCGGGCGGGCGTGCGGAATAGGGGGTGGGGCCGCTTCGACAATCGGGAAGTGGCAGGCGACGCGGCGGTCGGGCATGATTTCGCGCAATGCCGGCATCGTCGTCTTACACGAATCGGTCGACTGATAGCAGCGCCCGTAAAGCGGGCAGACATTGGGGTCGGGATCGATCGGGCTGCGCGGCTCGCCGGGCAGCTCGATCCGCCGGTGGCGGGTCGCGCTGTCGCCGAGGCTCGGCACCGCCGAGAGGAGGGCCTTCGTATAGGGATGTGCCGGGGCGGCGAAGACCTCGTCGGCCGGACCGCTCTCGACGATATGGCCGAGATACATGACGAGGATGCGGTCGCATAAGAGGCGCACGACGTTGAGGTCATGGCTGACGAACAGGTAGGAGAGCCCGAGCCGCTGCTTCAGATCATCGAGCAATTGGAGGATCACGGCCTGGACCGACACGTCGAGCGCCGAGGTCGGCTCGTCGAGGATCAACAGGCGCGGTTCGACGGCGATCGCCCGGGCGATCCCGACCCGCGCCTTCTGCCCGCCGGACAGCTGATGCGGAAAGCGGCCGAGCAGTTCGGGCGGCAGCCCGGTCAACCGCGCGACTTCCTCGACCCGGGCGCGCAATGCCGCCCCGGCGAGGCGGGTCAGCCGGCGCAGTGGGTCGGCGATCGCGCGAAAGGCGGTAAAG
>WNFD01005271.1_pt1 | contig 16467 bp, 13 predicted proteins | sample 5400491 | NCBI WGS metagenome assembly WNFD01 (sample SAMN13153343, study PRJNA577476) | soil metagenome | isolation source: 120 cm saprolite under Douglas fir tree site 2 hole 2 replicate 2 | place: USA:California | collected 2015-04-18 | reverse complement strand
AGGCCGATGCCACGGCGGCGCGGCGTCGCTTGATGAGTTCCTTGGCCCGGACGACCGCGGCCGACGCGTCGGCCGCGTACCCGTCGGCGCCGACCACGTCGGCGTACTCCTGGGTCACCGGGGCACCGCCGACCATGACGATGACCTGGTCGCGCAGCCCCGTCTTCTCCAGCGCGTTCATGTTTGCCTTGAACATGGGCATCGTCGTGGTGAGGAAGGCGGAGAAGCCGACGACGTCGGGCTTGTGCTCCCTGATCGCGTCGATGAACTTCTCCGGGGAGACCTGCACGCCGAGGTCGATGACCTGGAAGCCGGCGCCCTCGAACATGATGTTGACCAGGTTCTTGCCGATGTCGTGGACGTCGCCCTTGACGGTGCCCATCACGATGGTGCCGATGGACTCGGCGCCGGTCTCGGCGAGCAGCGGCCGGAGCACCTCCAGGGCGCCGGCCATGGCCTTCCCGGCGATCAGCATCTCGGGGACGAAGAAGTCGCCGCGCTCGAAGCGGGCGCCGACCTCTTCCAGCGACGGGATCAGGGCGTCGTAGAGGAGTGTCTCGGGACCCAGTCCCATCCCCAGCCCGGCGTTGGTCAGTTCCAGCACCGCGGGAGCGTTGCCCACCAGGGTGAAGTCATATAGCTGGCGGAGGAGTTCGTCGGGTGTCACGCGGCACCTTCTTCCGTGCTCTGGCTTTTAGTGCGCCGGTTCTTTCCGTGCTCTGGCTTTCAGCGCGCTGGCCGGTGTCTCTGGGACCCCTGGCCGGTGCCCCAGGGCCGCGGACAACGCGGCTGCCTGCGCCGCGCACTCCGCCGCGACGCCGGCTATCCGGGCGGGGGTGAGCCGGGTGGCCGGGGCGGACACCGACAGCGCGGCCACGACCGTGCCGCCGTCGCGGCGGACCGGCGCGGCGACGGCGACCAGCCCGGGCTCGAGTTCCTCGTCGGTGATGGCGTAACCGCGCCGGCGTACCTCGGCCAGGTGGGCGTCCAGGTCGGCCCGGCTGGTGATGGTCCTGGCAGTGCGGCATTCCAGGCGGCCCGGCGGCATCTCGACGGCGCCGTAGGCGAGCAGCACCTTGCCGAGCGCCGCGCAGTGCAGCGGCACCGGGCGGCCGAGCCAGTTGGTCCCGCCGATCAGGTACGTGCAGTCCACCTGGGCGATCTGCTCGACCATGCCGTCGCGCTCCACACCGAGGTTCACGGTCTCGCCGGTGGCCTCGCCGAGCCGGTCGAGATAGGGCTGGGCGACATCGACCAGTCCTGCCTCGGCCCCGCCCCGCCAGGCGTACCGGACGAACACCTCGCCGGGCCGGAACCGGCCCGCGCCGTCGCGGCGCACCAGGCCGCCCCGCTCCAGCGCGAGCAGCAGCCGCGATGTGGTGCTCTTGGCCAGCCCGGTGGCGGCCGCCAGTTCGGTGAAGGTCACCGAGCCGGGGGAGTGCACGACCTCAGTGAGCAGCCGTGCCGCCCGGTCGACCGCCTGCGTTCCGGTGGGACTGGTCACCACGCGCGACCTCTCTTGACCACGGGAGTTCCATGTTACGGAACTCTGTTCTACGATGTGATCCTACGTTCGGGGTGTTTGGACGGTCAAGGCGGGCATGTCGTCAAGCACGGGCATGTCCGAGCACGGGCCTGTCCAAAGCACCGGGCCTGTCCAAAGCACCGGGCCTGTCCAAGCACCGGGCCTAAGCACCGGCTCAAACCGGCTGGCCCGGCCCGGCTGGAACGCGAGGTGGCGATGTTCCGCAACACGATGCCGCGGTACGAGATCCTGTCTCCCGACGCCATCAATGTCCTGGACCAGGGGTGGCGCCGCATCGTCTCGGAGATCGGCGTGCAATTCGCCAAGCCCGAGGCGGTGGAACTGTTCCGCCAGGCCGGCCAGAAGGTCGATGGCGAAGTGGTCTTCCTCGACCCGGACTTCGTGCTTGAGCAGGTGGCGCAGGCGCCACGGGAATTCGACGTCCAGGCCCGCAACCCGGCGAACACTGTGCACATCGGCGGAGACCAGATGGTCTTCAGCGGCGTATACGGGTCGCCCTTCGTACGGGAGGGCGATGTCCGGCGGGACGCCACCATGGAGGACTTCCGGCGGCTGACCAAGCTGGCCCAGTCGTTTCCTGAGCTCGACTCGGCAGGCGGAGTGATCTGCGAGCCGAACGACGCGCCGCTCGACTCCCGTCATCTCGACATGATCTATGCACTGCAGACGCTGACCGACAAGATCTACATGGGCAACGTGGTCTCGGGGCCCAACGCCGCGGACACGATCCGGATGACCGAGATCCTGTTCGGCGGGCGTGCGAACATCGAGGCGACCCCGGCGACGATCTCGCTGATCAACTGCAATTCCCCGTTGCGCTGGGATGATCGGATGCTGGATGCGCAGTTCGAGTACTGCGCGGCCAACCAGCCGGTGGTGACGACGCCCTTCCTGCTGATGGGCGCGATGTCACCGGTGACGATCCCGGCCGCGCTGGTGCAGCAGCTGGCCGAGGCGCTGTCCGGCATCGCGCTGGCCCAGCTGATCCGCCCCGGCTGTCCCGTGATCTTCGGCTCGTTCCTGTCCAACATCGACATGCAGTCCGGCTCGCCTAGCTTCGGCACCCCCGAGTCCGCCATCGGCCTGCTTTGCACGGGCCAGCTGGCCAGGCATTTTGGCCTGCCGTTCCGCACCGGCGGTGGCTTGAATTCGAGCCAGACCGCTGACGCGCAGGCGGCCTACGAAGCCCTGATGACGCTGCTGCCCACGTTCCTGGCCGGCACCAACTTCGTGATGCACGCGGCCGGGTGGCTGGAGGGCGGCCTGGTGAGCTGCTACGAGAAGTTCATCATCGACGTGGAACTGCTCCGGATGCTCCGTGTCGAGTTCACGCCGCTGGAGATCGACGAGGCCTCACTCGCCTTCGGTGCCCACGAGGAGGTTGGCCACGGCGGCCACTTCCTTGGCGCCCAGCACACGATGGAACGCTTCCGCGAGTGCTTCTACCGGCCGCTGCTGTCCTCCACCTCGAACTACGAGCGCTGGCTGCGGATGGGCGGCAAGGACACCGCGGCCCGGGCGGGCGAGATCTATGCCAAGAAGCTTGAGGAGTACGAGCAGCCCCCGCTCGACGACGCGATCCGCGCTGAACTCGAGGATTACGTGACCCGCCGCCGCGCCGAGCTAGGCGACTAGCCCGTTCCCGCGTCCACTAGCCCGTTCCCGCGTCCACTAGCCCGTTCCCGCGTCCACTGGCCCGTTCCCGCGTCCACTAGCCTGTCCCCGCGTCCACTGGCCCGTTCCCGCGTCCACTGGCCCGTTCCCGCGTCCACTGGCCCGCGTCTACCTGTGTGACTGCGCGATGTGCGCCGTGGGCGCGGGCCAGACACCAAGCGGACAGATGCGCTGACAGTTGCACTGAAGCTTGCGAGATACGTCAGCTGACCGATGTCTCGCCGGGCGGCGCGCGCAATTGTCTTATATGGCACGCCGGTCCCCAGACAGGCCGCTAACCGCGTGCAGGGGTCAGCGGCCTGGTCGGCCCCCCCTGCCTGGGGACCGGCTGCCTACGTGCTCCGCGCTTGTTGTAGTTGCCTGAACGCATTTCCCGCCTGCCGCAGTCGCGCCGAAGCCCTCAGGCTGTTCCAGGTGGCGTTCGATATCAGGCCGATGCTCCGCTGACAGCAGCCGCGTTCACCCGAGGTCTCGTGCTCACGCGGCTGCGGTGAGGCGAACCCGGCGCCGGACACGTCCAGCACCCTCATCCCGCGCACCTGCCAGCCCGGGGGACAACCCCCGGACCCCCGCGCATACCCCACCTCCGTGGGAGAAGCCCGCGTCCGTGCCGTGTGACGGGTCGTCCCCGCGCTGCCTACGTGAAGGGGAATGCCGCGCCGGGAGCCTCCGCAGAAAAATCCCGAAAAGTTGTTGGCTCTCCGGGGGCCCGGGACTCCTACCTGTGTCACGACGGCAACCGGCACACCTCGCATACAACGACCGGGGGCCGCGGGAGGGATCGGCAATGAACAGGCTCGCCCGGGCATCGGGGATCGCGGTCAGTGGGCTGACCGCAGCCACCGCGACCGCCTTGCTGCTGGTGCCAGGTCACGCCCGGCTTGAATATCCCGGCAACACCAACGGAACGGCCGACGGCGTGGCCACCTCGCCCGCCCTGGGACCCGTGGGGGGCGGGTCCCGGGGCGGGTCATATGCGGGTCGGCACGCGCATGGGCTGACGGTGAACGGCAGCGCCAGCCCGTCCGGGCTGTCCGGCACCGGGGATGGACCGGCCGGGGCCGGGTCCAGGGGCGGTCATCACGCGCTCTCGGGGTCGCTCAGGCCGGCGCTTCCCCCGCTCTCTTCGCAGTTGCCCGTGGTCACCTCGGTGCCTGGCCCCGCTGGCACGATCGGCGATCCGGGCGCGCACTGCCTGCGGGGGTACGTGTGGCGGCAGGCATACGCGGGCGACTACGTGTGCGTCACCCCGGCTAGCCGCACCCAGGCCGTCATCGACAATGCCGCGGCGGCCGACCGTATCGCCAGCGGGGGCGGTGTTTTCGGCGCGCACCCCTGCCAGCAGAGCTACGTGTGGCGCCAGGTTGTCCCGGCCGACTACGTGTGTGTCACCCCGGGTACCCGCACCCAGGCTGTCGCCGACAACGCCCAGGCCAATAACCGTGTCGCGCTGCTGAGCCTGTGGCTCAGTGACTGGACGCCACCGGCCCAGCCGTCGCAGGAGAAGTGCTCAGGAGGGGTCTGCACAACCACCGAGGGCCGGTCGGACGGCCCGAAGTTCCAGATCAACGGAGATCATTTCAACTTCGGCCCGGTTGTGCTCCAGATCCGCCGCAATGACGGGACCGTGCTCTGGTCCACGACAGTTACCGCCACCTCCTACCCAGGTTTTGCCGGGGGCGCATTGTATGCGCGGACGCCTATTGGTGATTGCTCCGGCGTTCCCGGAACCGTCAAGAACGACTACGTCATCGCCTATGACACGGTCGCCCGCCACTGGTCGAACGCGATCCAACTCGACTCTGACTGCGGCTCCCAATGACCATCTCGAAACGGGGGACGGTACCGGCGGCGCCTAGCGCCGTCGGTGCCGCCTATACAACCGCGAAACCGAATAGACGCCGTCACCGGACACATTCTCATGGAGGACACGATGCAGTCGCTTACCCGTCGCCTGCGCGGGCGGCCGGGTGCCCCGGTCGCTGTCGGATTCGGCCTGCTCACCGTGTGCGCCTGCGACGCGAACCGGTCCGCCGCGATCCCGGCGCACCGGGCGAGCACCGTATCGGTCAAGTTCGCTGACCACTACGCGGGCCCGTTCTACCAGGTCACCTCCGGTGTCGACGGGCTGGTGACCGCGAACCAGGTCTTCGAGCCTTGATCGGGCCGGGAGGCACGAGCGCCATGTTCGGCCGGATTATTGCGCCGTCCTCTGTCCTAAAACACCCTGGAAGCCCTACCGTATGCGCATGTATGACCGCGAGATTGTGGCCGCCATTGTCGAAGGCGACCCGGCCGGCCTTGCGGCGGCTTACGACCAGTACGCCCGGGGGCTGCACGCGTACTGCCGGACCATGCTCAGTGAGCCCGCCGACGCGGCGGACGCTGTGCAGGATACCTTCGTCATCGCCTCATCCAAGGTGGGGGGGCTGCGCGAGCCCGAGCGGCTGCGGGCATGGCTGTATGCCGTGGCCCGCAACGAATGCCACCGTCGGCTGCGGGCCAAGACCTCGTCCGCGCCGCTCGATGAGGCGGCCGAGATGATGGACTACACCGAGGATGTCGGCGTCGACGCCGAGCGGGCCGAACTCCGCGCCCTCGTGTGGGCCGCGCTCTCCGGGCTGAACTCCGGCGAGCGAGAGATCATCGAGCTGAACTTGCGCCATGAACTCGACGGCGCCGACCTCGCGGACGCCCTTGGCGTGCCGCGTAACCAGGCGCACGCGCTGGCCTCGCGGGCCCGTTCCCAGTTCGAGACGTCACTGGGCGTCCTGCTGGTAGCCCGCTCCGGGCGTGAGTTCTGCATGGATCTCGCCAACATCCTGGAGGGCTGGGACGGCGAACTGACGGTCCTGATACGCAAGCGGGTCAACCGGCACATCGACCGTTGCGAGGTTTGCGGCGAGCGTAAACGCCGCGAGCTCAGCCCCGCGATGCTGCTCAGCCTGCTTCCGGTGGCCATGCTCCCGGCCAACCTGCGGGACCAGATCTTCCGCCTCGTCGCCGATGTCTCGCCGGGCGCGGCCACCTACCGCGCCCGGGTGGCGCACCGGGCGGAGCCGTTCGGCGCCAGTGGTTTCCCGCAGCCGGTCAGCACGCCGTCAGCGGCACGCTGGCAGGGCAACTACGCGCTGGCCGCCGTGGCCGTGGTCGCGGCCCTGGCCCTGCTCGGCGGCGGCGGCGTGTTCTTCACTGACTTCGTCACGCACGGCGGGTCGCCGGCCGCGGCCGGGACGCCCGCTCAGCCTGGATCGACGGGCTCCAGCGGACCTGGCGCACTCGTTGTCACCCCTTCGGCGTCGCCCCTAAAGACATCACACAAGCCGTCGCCCACTCCGACACCCGGCCTCCCGGCGCCGCTTCTGACCGCACCGATCCCGGCCGTGCAGCCCCCGCCCCCGGCCCCCATCGTGCACCCGTCCACGCCCCACTCGACCAAACCCCCGCCACCGCCGCCGCCGACGCCGCCGCCGACAACCTCGCCACCAACAACCCCGCCAGCCCAGGGCAAACTGACGCCGTCCGCGACACAGGTGGTGCTATCGCCAGTTGTGGGCGCGGCGGCTCAGCAGTGGGCTGGGACCTTCCAGTTGACCGCCACGGGCGGCCCGGTTGACACCTACAGCGTCTCGGTTCCCAGCACCTTGGCTTCAAACATGACGGTCACTTTGTCGACGACGGCGCCGCTTGCAGTTGGTCAGGTTGTCACAGTGACAGTCACCGCGAACGCTGCTGGTCTCGTTGGGGCGCTCACGGTGAACCCGGGCAATATCCCCATCACCATCGCGTATCAGACACCTACGTAGCGGCGCTGGAACCCCTGACCGCGGGGACCGGCCCAGGCCAGGCCCGGCCTCGGCCGTGTTCCGTGCACCCCGCCAGGCCGGTTAAGCCGCCAACCGCGGCACCGCGGTACCCGTGGTGGCGCCCGGCCCGTGGTTTGACGGATCGATAAGGCAATTGCGCCACGCAATTGACTGAACGCTGTTCTATTGAAACCTGTTCTAGCGTGAGCGCGCACAAACTGGCCGGCTTATTTCGCAGTCCCCCTGTCGTAAAACCCCATAATCGTCCTACCGTAGGCCTATGCGCGACCGCGAGATCGTGGCTGCGATCGTGAAAGGCGATCCGGCCGGCCTGGCCGCGGCTTACGACCAGTATGCCCAGGGCCTGTACGACTACTGCCGGTCCCTGCTCGGCGAGCCTGCTGACGCGGCGGACGCTGTCCAGGACACTTTCATCGTCGCCTCCGCCAAGGTGTCGGGGCTGCGCGAACCCGACCGCCTCCGGGCGTGGCTGTACGCGGTGGCCCGCAGCGAGTGCCATCGCCGGCTTCGCGCACGGGCCCGTGTCTCGTCGGCGCCGCTCGACGAGGCGGCCGAGACAGCCAGCGATGCGGAGGATCCTGAGGCCGACGCCGAGCACGCGGAACTGCGCAACCTGGTGCGGGCGGCACTCGCCGGGCTGAATCCCGGCGAGCGCGAGATCATCGAGCTGAACCTGCGCTACGGGCTGGCCGGTGCCGACCTCGCGGACGCCCTCGGCGTGTCCCGTAACCAGGCGCACGCCCTGGCCTCGCGGGCACGTTCGCAGTTCGAGACGTCGCTCGGGGTACTGCTGGTGGCCCGCTCCGGACGTGAGTTCTGCCCAGATCTGGCTGGCCTCCTGGAGGGCTGGGACGGGCAGTTGACCGTGCTGCTGCGCAAGCGGGTGAACCGGCACATCGAGCGCTGTGACGTGTGCGGCGCCCGCAGGCGCCGCGAGCTCAGCCCGGCGATGCTGCTCGGCCTGCTGCCCGTGGCCCTGCTTCCGGCGAGCCTCCGGGAACAGGTCGTCCACCTCGTCGCCGACACCACGCAAGGCTCGCTCGCCTACCGCGCGAGAGTCGGGCACCGCGCCGGGACCTTCGCCAATTCAGGGTTCCCACCGCAGGTCAGCCCGGTGCACCTGCCGCGCTGGCGGGGCAATTTCGTGCGGGGAGCCGGGGCCACGGCCGCTGCCGGCGCGCTGCTCGGCGGCACCCTGCTCTTCCTGCCGCACCACACCGGGCCGGCGACGGCCGCCGGCCCGCAGCCCGGGTCGTCCGGCTCGGTCGGGGTGGGGCCGCACGCCTCCGCGTCCGGGTCCGCGTCCAAGTCCAGGTCCAGAACCGGGTCCGGACCTGGGTCCGGGTCCAGGTCCAGGTCCGCGTCGGGCACGTCGGCCGGCGCACCAGGCTCAGGGCCGCAGCCGCGGTCACGGCTTGTCGCCGTCTCGGCTTATCCAGCCCCGAACCTGGCCCTGACGAGCCCGGCGGCGCCTCCGGTCGTCTCGGCCCCGGCACCCAGCGCGCCCGCCCCCCAGCGCCAGCCGTCCCAGCAGCCGCCGCCCCCACCGCCCCCACCGCCCCCGCCGGGCACGCTGCTATGTTCGCCGACGCTGATCCAGGTGGGCCAGGCGATCACGCTGACCGCCCAGGGCGGCCCGGTCAACTACAGCATCAGCGTCCCCGTGCTCCTCACGGTGAGTTCATCCTCCGGCTCGCTGAAGGCCGGGCAGAGCGTGAACGTGACGGTGAGCCTCGCCCCGGGCCACTTGCTAAGCGGCAACGTGACCCTGACTGTCTATCCCGGCCCGACCACGGTCATCGTCGTTCCGCTGGGGCTCTGATCCGCAGCAGGAGGGCCCAGACCACTGCCTACCGGCCCGCCTCCGCGCGTAGCTGAGCGGCGGCGGCGGTCATCGCGGCGAGCTTGCCGAAGGCCACATCGCGCGGCAGGTACTTCATCCCGCAGTCCGGCGCGAGCACCAGGCGCTCCGGCGGCACGTACGGCAGGGCCCGCCGGACCCTCGCGATCACCTGATCGGGGGTCTCCACCGTCAGATCGTCCAGGTTGAGCACGCCCAGGATGATGGTCTTGCCGGCCAGCGCGGCCAGCACGCTGCAGTCCAGGCCGGACTGCGCGGTCTCGATCGATATCAGATCACAGCTGCACCCGGCCAGTTCGGGCAGGAACGAGTAGCCGTCCGGGCGGTCGTGGATGATCGCCGCGTAGCCGAAGCACAGATGCACCGCGGTCGTCCCGGTCACCCCGTCCAGCGCCCGGTTGATGACGGCCACACCGTAACGCCGTGCCTCGTCCGGCCGCGCCTGCAGGTAAGGCTCGTCGAGTTGCACGATGTCCGCCCCGGCCGCGAAGAGATCCCGGACTTCCTCGTTAACAGCCTCCGCATAGCCGAACGCAAGTTCCTCCGTACTCCCATAGAAGTCGTTCTGCGCCTGCTGGGCCATCGTGAACGGCCCCGGCACAGTGATCTTGATAGTCCGGCTGGTGTTGGCGCGCAGGAAGGCCACATCCGCCACCTCGATCGGGTGGCGCCGCCGGATCGGCCCGGTCACCCGCGGCACCGGGTTCGGGTGGCCGCTGCGGTCAAGCGCCGTGCCCGGGTTGTCGATGTCGACGCCGTCCAGCGCGGTCGCGAACCTGTTGGAGTAGCTTTCCCGGCGGATCTCGCCGTCGGTCACGATGTCCAGGCCGGCCAGTTCCTGGGCCCGGATGGCGAGCACGGTCGCGTCCGCCTGCGCCTCGTCCAGGTGATCGGGCGGGACCCGCCACAGTTCGGCGGCCCGGACGCGCGGCGGGAAGCGCTGCCGCAGCCGCCCGCGGTCGATCAGCCAGTCCGGCTGCGGATAGCTGCCAACCAGTGAGGTAGGGAAGAGCATGCAGAAACGATGCCAGACCGGCGGCGTCGGCGCACCCCCCGTGAGCACGGGAATGCACCGTTATGCCACCGCTGGCCTGCTTGTGACCTGGGTGCTGACGTGTCGCCTGGTCACACTCAGCGGGCCGAGCCCGGACAATGCCCGCGTGACCTGGTCGGCCAGCCGGGGGCTGGCCGAGGTCGACTCCGCCAGCCCGATCGCGGACGTGCCCGCCAGCCAAGAAGGGAGAATCTCGGTGACGTCCGCGACGACGTGCGCCTTGGCGTGGCAGGACCGGGCGAGCCCGGTCAGGTATCGGGTGTCCGCATCGTCCTCGGTGCCGAGCACCAGGACGACGTCGCAGGAGGTAGCGACGGTGCGAATGGTTTCCGTTCGGTCGGAGGGGGCGTAACAGAAGGTGTCGGGGTCCGGGCCGCGGGCGGCCGGGAACCGGGACCGCAGCGCCGCGGCCACCGACGTGGTGTCCTCGACAGGAATGCCGGGCAGCGGCAGGTAAGAGACGTGCCGGGGATCGGCGGCGCTGACTGCCCCCGCGCTGGCCGGGCTGCCTGCGATGATAGAGCGGCCGGGTGCCTGGCCGAGTATTCCTGGGACCACCGGATGGCCGGCCTGGCCGATGAGCACAACCTGGTCGCCACGATCGGCGAACCGCTTCACTTCCGCCTGCGCGGCCGCGACCAGCGGGCAGGTCGCATCGATGACGTCCAACGCGCGCGCGGTGGCCTGGTCCAGCACATCCGGCGCGGCACCGTGCGCGGGGATCAGCACCGTTGCTTCGTTAGGTATCTCATGGAGGGAGGTGGCGAATACGGCGCCCTCCTTCTCAAGCTCGGCGCGCACCTGAGGGCTCACGGCGAGGTGCCCGTAGACGTATACCGTCCCGGTGCCGGCGAGCGCCTGCCGGACCCGGCGCAGCGCCTGCCTCGCGCCGTGGCACCACGGGCTCACCGCGTCCATCAGGCGGCGGGTGCCGACGACCGCCGACCATTCCTCGACGGCGGCGCGGGCCGCGGCGAGCGCGACGCCGTCCACGCCGCTGGCCCCGGCGCCGATGGCCGTGCCGACGCCGTTCCGCTGCAGAGCCGAGGTGACGAAGAGGGTAGCCCCGGCGTCGGACGGCGACGCGTCGCCGCACCGTGGCACCGCGGCGTAGCTGACCCGGATGCCCCTGCGCCGCAGCGTCCCGCCGACCAGTGGCGCGGCCGGGCAGGGCAGCAGGCTGCCCGAGGGATCCCCGATCTCGGTCGCCACCAGCACCTCGCCGGGCCCCACGGTGGTTCCCGGAGCCAGGCATTCACGCGCGATCGATCGGCTCATGGCCTTATATCCCCCCGTGCCGATCCCGGGTTCTCCCGGGTGCCCAGTCCCGTTATCCCCGGTAACCGGGCCGCGATTCAGTCTGATGATCACGGTTCGGGAAACACGTGGCCCGCTGCGGGGCTGGCCCTGGATTGCACGCGGGCCCGCTGCCGGGGCGGCCCCGGATTGCACGCGGGCCCGCTGCCGGGGCGGCCCCGGGTCTTACGTCAGGCCCGGACCGGATAAGTGTTTTGATATTCCTAGTGGATTAAGAGGGATATATCGGGGCATCCTGTCCCTGCGGCAGCGGCGCCCGGTGCGCGCGTACCCCGCAGTTGTCGACCCTCTCGAGGAGGACTGGCGCGATGACCGTTACTGACGAGCTGCTGGCCAACAACGAACGCTACGCCGCGACCTTCAACGGCCCGCTGCCGCTCCCGCCGGGCAAGGGCGTGGCCGTAGTCGCGTGCATGGATGCCAGGCTCCACGTCCACGCCCTCCTCGGCCTCGCCGAGGGCGATGCGCACGTCATCCGCAACGCTGGCGGCGTGATCACCGACGACGAGATCCGCTCGCTCACCATCAGCCAGCGCCTGCTCGGGACCCGTGAGATCATCCTCATCCACCACACCGACTGCGGCATGCTCACGTTCACCGACGACGATTTCAAGGCGAGCATCCAGACGGAGACCGGCATCAAGCCCCCGTGGGCCGCCGAGGCATTCCCGGACGTCGATGAGGACGTGCGCCAGTCGATGGCACGGATCAAGGCGAGCCCGTTCATCCCGCACAAGGACGCAGTCCGCGGCTTCGTCTTCGACGTGGCCACAGGGAAGCTCCGCGAAGTGGTCTAGCGCCGTCTAAAGGCGGAGCTGGCGAAGGGCGTCCTTGCCGACTGGATCACCGCGCGACTCGGCATGTCTGAACCCTTTGCGTCCCGCGGGTGGCCAGAATCGGCCCATGCTGCGAATAGGGACAGTTGTCATGGGTGTCGGTGAGATGCGCCGGGCCCGCGAATTCTGGCAGCGGGCGCTTGGGTACGTGCCGCGAGACGGCGAGCCCGGGCCCGAGGACGACTTTATCGTTCTAATGCCGGCCGACGGCCACGGCACCGCGCTGGCCCTGGGCACCAGCGAGTCCCCGGTGCAAGACCACCCGCGAGTCCACCTGGACCTCTATACCGACACCACCGCAGAGCAGGCCGCCGAGGTCGCCAGGCTGGTTTCGCTCGGTGCCGAACCGGTGGAGTGGGATCTGTACCCGGAGTCGCCGGACTTCATCGTGCTCGCCGATACCGAGGGCAACCGGTTCTGCGTCATCAACAAGAACCACCACCAGGAAGCCGCTGCCGGCTGAGCCCGGCCTCGACACACTCCTCAGGCGTCGGGGGAGTCGGTGCGGCCCTGCTGCTCGGCGAGGAACTGCTCGAACTGGGCGCCGAGTTCGTCGGCGGTCGGCATCCGGTCCTCGTTCGGTCTGCTCCGCGGCTTCGCGCAGGGCCTCGTCGGGCAGTTGCAGCCCGGTCGCCCTGGTCACCGAGTCGAGCAGGGTCACGGCCGCGGCCGGGTAGGCCGCCTGGGCGAGGTAGTGCGGGACGTGCACCGCGAAACCGACCGCGGGGCGGTCCTCCTCGCCCAGCCGGAACTCGAGCAGGGCGGCCGCGCTCCCCGGGACCTGGAGCCGGTCCACCAGCGGGGGGTAGCCGTCCGTCAGCCCGGACCTGGTCCCGTGAGCGGTAACGCCGAGCGGCCTGGTGTGCGGGGCGCCCATCGGGATGCCGTGGAATCCGACCGTGAGCCCGGTCCCCATCCGCCTCGCCAGGTCGCGCACGCCGGTGCTGAAGCTCTCCCACTCGTGGTCGGGCTCAGGCCCGTTCAGCAGCAGGAACGGCGTGCCGACCGCGTCCCGCACCAGATGTATCGCCAGTTCAGGAACGTCGTAGTGCTCCCAGTGATCCCTGGAGAAGGTCATCGGTGGCCGTCGGGACCGGTAGTCGATCAGGCGGTCCACATCGAACCTGGCGACCTCTTTATGCTCCAGCGTGCCCAGCAGGTGCGCGGTCAAGAGCTTGCCTGCCGCACCCGCGTCGATGAAGCCGTCCAGGTAGTACAGCAGGGCCGCTCCGTCAAGTTCCGGCGCCTCGGGGCTGACCTCGTAGAGGTCTCCCGGGTCTCGCACTATGATCACAGCCCTTCCGGGGTGTCCGCCCGCTGTTTACTGACACCAACCATTACAGACACCAACCATCAACGGCCGACCATCCATCCCGTGTGGCCAGATCGTTTGTGCCACACGGTACCGGTGCGGGCGCGTTTTACTCCACTTCGGCCGACCCAGTGAGCCGGAGCCTGCGTTGTGCGCGCTGGTAGAACGTGGTGCGGCCGAGCCGGACCACGTTCGCGGCCCCGGGCAGCAGGGTGAGGTCGATCGTGTCGCCGGTGCTCATGTGCCCGACCACGATGCCATCGGCTTCCACCGCCAGTTCGCTGCTGAGCTGCAGGACGCTGAGCGCCAGCTTCTCGCCGCTGGACAGGAACAGGGACCGGTTGAAGGCCGAGTGCGGGGCTACGGGGGTGACGAGCAGGCCTTCGGCCATGGGGGAGACGATGGGGCCGCCGGCGGAGAAGCTGTATGCGGTCGACCCGGTGGGGGTGGCCACGATCACGGCGTCGGCCGAGTAACGGACGAACGGATTCCCTTCCACCCACAGTTCGACGGCGGCGCTCGTGCCCTTGCCGGGGATCCGGGCCAGGTCGATGTCGTTGAAGGCCATGGTGTGCTGGCCCGAGAACGCCGCCGAGACCCCGGCGCGCGGCTCGGTCGTGAACTGGTGCTGGTCGATGGCGGACAGCGCATCGGGCAGTTCCGGCACGTCCACCTCGGCCAGGAAGCCGAGCCGGCCGAGGTTCACGCCGAGCACCGGCGTGCCGGTTCCGAAGGCGAGGCGCATCGTGCGGAGCATGGTGCCATCCCCGCCCAGGCTGACCAGCAGGTCGGCGCGCTCCGCCATAGCCTGCGGGGTGCACGTGGTGACATCGCCGGTGATCCGCCCGGTCTCGCCGTCCAGCCCGAGCACGGTCACGCCGCGAGCCCGCGCCCAGTCGGTGATCGTAGCCATCGCCGGGCTGCTGTCCCGGCCGGGATGCAGCACCAGGCCCACCACACTCACCATGCCCACCGGCTCCGCCTCCTTACGACGCGATGTATGCCCGCGCCCGGGCCGCCCTGACCGCGTCCGAGAGCGTCTCGATGTCGTAGGCGCCGTAGTGCCGCCGCCCGTTGATGAAGAACGTCGGGGTGCCCGACACCGTGCTCAGGTCGGCGGAGTCGACGTCCTCCGCGACCCGGGGCGCCCCGACATGCTTCCTGAGGTCCTCCGCGAACTTGTCGGCATTCAGGCCCAGCTCGCGCGCGTAACCGACGAGGTCCTGCGGTTTGAGCGCATCCTGATGCAGGAAGAGCACATCATGCATGTCCCAGAACTTTCCCTGTTTCGCGGCGGCCTCGGTGGCCTCAGCCGCCAGTTGGGCGCGCGGGTGCACGTCGGTGAGTGGGAGATGCCGCCACACATACCGCACATCACCGAAGCCCGCGAGCAACTCGCGGACGGCAGGTTCCGCCTGGCCGCAATAAGGACATTCAAAATCACCATACTCAACGACAGTCACCGGCGACTCCCTCTGGCCGCGCAGGTGGTCGCGATCGGGATCGACCGGCACGGCGAGGTCCGTGATGACCTCGGCGGTGCCGAGCAGCGCCCGCAGCTTCAGCGGCTTGGGCAGCATCTCGGTGACCCGGAAAACGAGCCAGGTGAAGCCGGACGCACAGAGCGCCGCGGACAAGACGCCGAGCTTGGCCTCCTGAAGTTGCGCGCCGCTGAAGGCCAGCGAGGCGATAAGCAGCGACACAGTGAAGCCGATCCCGGCGATCGCGCCAGCGCCGGTGACCGAGGCCCAGCCGACCGGCGGCACGAGCCGGCCACGGCTGATCCTCGTGACCAGCCACGAGGTGCCGGCGATGCCGAGGGGCTTGCCGACGACATAACCGAGCAGGATGCCGAGCGTGATCGGCGACGTGTACGCCTTGGCCAGGAAACTCAGGCTGACCGTGATGCCCGCGTTGGAGAGCGCGAACAGCGGCACGATGACGTAGCTCGTCCACGGGTGCAGGAGCTGCTGCAGCCGCTCGTTGGGGGACAGCGCCGAGGAGAGCCCGGCGCTGGCCGACCGGGCCAGCTCGGGCGTGGGCTGCTCGCGGAACAGCCGGAACAGGTCCGTGGCCCGTTCCAGATCAGCCCGCGGGGCCGGGTAGGCGCAGGTCATCAGGCCGAGCGCCAAGCCGGTCACGACCGGGTCGATCCCGGACTCGAAGAGCGCGATCCATGCCGCCACCCCGAGCAGCGCGTAGAGGAGGCCGTTGCGGACTCCGACCCGCCGGAGCACGAAGGACGCGCCGAGGATGGCCAGCCCGGCGAGGAGGGCGGGGACGGCTATGTTCCGGCTGTAGGCGAACGTGATGATCCCGAGGGCGACCAGGTCATCGACGACGGCGAAGGTGAGCAGGTAGGCGCGGAGCCGGTCCGGGAAGCGCGGGCCGACCAGGGCCAGCATGCCAAGCGCGAACGCGGTGTCGGTGGACATGGCCGCGCCCCAGCCGTGCGCCGAGGGGCGGCCCGCGTTGAAGACCAGGTAGATGCCGATCGGGACGATCATCCCGCCGATGCCGGCCAGCAGCGGCAGCGCTACCCGTCGCCGGTCGCGCAGCTCGCCCATGTCGAACTCGCGGCGCGCTTCGAGCCCGACCACCATGAAGAAGAACGTCATCAGCCCGGAATTGACCCAGCCGCGCAGGTCCTGCGCCATGCCCCCACCGCCGAGGCGGACCGAGAGCTGCGTCCCCCACAGCGTCGCATACGACGAGGAGTCGATGTTCACCCAGGCCAGCGCCATGACGGTGGCGCCGAGCAGCACCGCCGCGCTGCCGGTCTCGGTGCGCAGGAACTGCCGCAGCGGGGTCTCCAGGCTCCGGGCCCAGGCGGTGCGCCCGGAAAAGGTCGAGGCGGACCCGGATTCAGCCATCCACGGATTCTCCCTTGCCGACCGCTGCGGCGACCTGCCGGCTGAGATGAGTTTCCAGGTGGCGCAGAACATCCAGGTGATGGCTGGCCCAGAGCACGAGGAGCGCTCCACGAAGCTCGGACTCCTCGCCGCTCACGATCGCGTCACGCACGCACTGCAGGAGTTGC
>WNFD01011836.1_pt1 | contig 16473 bp, 11 predicted proteins | sample 5400491 | NCBI WGS metagenome assembly WNFD01 (sample SAMN13153343, study PRJNA577476) | soil metagenome | isolation source: 120 cm saprolite under Douglas fir tree site 2 hole 2 replicate 2 | place: USA:California | collected 2015-04-18 | reverse complement strand
CGCGCAGGACGACGTTGCTCTTGAAGAGCTGGATCGGCGACTTGACCAGGTAGGTCCCGGCGGGCAGCATCACCACCTGCCCCGAGGGGCAGGCGGCCAGCGCGCTGTTGATCGCCGCCGCTGCGTCCGTCGTGCCGTTCCCGTAGGTCGAGGCGCTGATGGTGGCGCATACCGTGGTCCGGACCGGGATGCCGCCCGGCACTCCCGGGTTCCACACCGTGATGCGCTCCGGCGGGATCGCCGTCAACGTGGTGACGAACACATTCGCGGTGCCGGTCTTCGAGGTGTCCGCCACGCTGGTGGCCACGACGTGGTACGTCCCCGCAGTTCCGGGCGCGGTGTAGACGCCAGCCGCGCTCACCGTCCCGCCACCGGCCTCCTGCACGGACCAGGTCACCGCGGTGGACTGCCCGGCGGTTGTGCCAGTGACTGTCGCCGTGAACGTCGCCGTGCCGCCCGGGGGCGTGGAAGCGCCGCCGGGCGAGACCGAGACCGCTATGGGCGGCGGCGGCGTCGCCGTCACGGTCGCGGTGCCCTTCTTCGAGGTGTCGGCCACGCTGGTGGCCACGACGTGGTACGTCCCCGCAGTTCCGGGCGCGGTGTAGACGCCAACCGCGCTCACCGTCCCGCCACCGGCCTCCTGCACGGACCAGGTCACCGCGGTGGACTGCCCGGCGGTCGTGCCAGTGACTGTCGCCGTGAACGGCGCGGTCCCGCCGGTCACCACCGAAGCGGCCTGCGGCGAGATGGAGACCACAATCACGGGAGTCGACGTCACCGTGACCGTCGCGGTGTCCTTCTTCGAGGTGTCCGCCACGCTGGTGGCCACCACATGGTAAGTTCCCGTCGTTCCCGGCGCGACGTAGTAGCCGGAGGAGTCCACGGTGCCACCGGCCGCCTCCTGCACGGACCAGGTCACGGCCGTGGACTGCCCCGCGCTGGTCCCGGTGACGGTCGCTGTGAACGGTACCGCCCCGCCTTTCAGCACGGAAGCGACATGGGGCGAGACGGACACCGCGACGACGGTCGTGGACGTCACCGTGACGATCGCCGCGTCGCTCATGGGGGTGTCAGCGACGCTCGTGGCCACGACGTGGAAGGTCCCCGTCTTGGCCGGCGCCGTGTACTTTCCCGACCCGTCGACCGCACCTCCGCCGGCCTCCTGCACGGACCACGTGACGCCTGACGTTGCGCCGGTCACTGCCGCTGTGAACGCGACGGTGCCGCCCAGCCCCACTGTAGTCTGGTGTGGCGTCACGACGACTGAAGCGGCCGTGGTGACCGGTGGGACCCCCGAGCCGCAACCGGAGCCGAGTACGCCTGCAACCATGAGCAGCCCGAACACGGTCATGGAGCGTGCCTGCATCTGCTACCTCCAGTCGAGCCCCCGTCCTGAAACACCCACGCAGAAAAATTCCCATGCAGGTACAAAAACCGGCGTGCTTCCGGCGCGTTAGTTAGCAAGCGGTCGCGCGGATGTCATCCATACAAGCTGCGGAGACCTGCGCGGATTACCGACCTGCCGTGAGAACCTCCCGGAAGAACAGGTCAGGAGGGTGTGCGGCGACGTCCCACGATCGCGCTCCTCGACGACGGCCATCGCTTCTTTCTGCAGGCGCGGCCCCTGCCAGGTGCGGCACCAGCACGGCCGGCTGGGCGGGAACTGCAAGACAGAGGCGTCCGGTCGGAGACTTTCGAGCCTGGGCGCAGCCGACCCCCCCTTTTGCGCAACGGGGCTTCCCGCGTATCATTCGAGCGATCGCCGGGGGGAAAGCGCCGCTGCGGTACTCCGATCCGTTCCGCCGCTCGCGGCCACTGAACATCGATGTGTGGGATAGCCGGGATCATCGGCCGAATCGGCGACCGCAACCGCGCTGCTCTTCAGCGGATGAGCGACGCGATGGTCCACCGCGGGCCGGATGGCCAGGGCACGTGGGAGTCGCCGCCGGACGCCGATGGGTACGGCGCCTTGCTCTGCCACCGCCGCCTGGCCATCCTCGACCTCTCGCCCGCGGGCGCGCAGCCCATGGTGGACCCCGTCAGCGGCCACGTCATCGTGTTCAACGGCGAGATCTACAACTTCCAGGAGCTACGCCAGCGCCTGGTCGCCTCCGGGCAGACGTTCCGCTCCACCGGAGACACGGCCGTGCTGCTGCGCGCGCTGGGTACGCAGGGCCCTGACGCGGTCGCGTCGCTACGCGGAATGTTCGCCTTTGCCTCCTGGGACCCGCAGCGGCGTCAGCTTCTGCTCGCGCGCGACCCGCTGGGAATCAAGCCGCTCTACCTCGCGCGCTGCCCCGACCCGTCCGGAGAGTGGTCGCTCGCCTTCGCCTCGGAAGTTCGCGCCCTGCTCGCTTCGGGCCTCTTGGGCAAGCCCAGGTTGAGGTCCGAAGCGGCGGCCTCCGTGGTGTGGAACGGGTTCGTCGCCGGCCCCCAGACGGCCGTCGAGGGGATCGAGTCGCTCTGGCCCGGGCAGCTCCGCGTGTACGGAGGCAGCGGCAAGGAGGACTTGGCGCGGGACTTCTGGACCGTTCCGCCGCCCGGGGGCAACGGGATGGACGAGGCGCTCCTCTCCTCAGTTTTGGAGGAGTGCCTCCGGATCCACCTGATCAGCGACGTGCCACTCGGCGTCTTCCTGTCGGGCGGCATTGACTCGTCCGCGGTGGCGAACCTGGCGCAAAGGGCCAACCGCGGGCCGATCCACACCTTCACGCTCGCCTTCGAGGAGCCGGCGTACAACGAGGGGCCCATCGCGCGGCGCATCGCGGAGGCGATCGGCACCGAGCACCGGGAGGTGGTGCTCACCGAGCAGCAGGTCGTGAACCATCTGGACGAGGCGCTGGACAGCCTCGACCAGCCCACCTTCGACGGCCTGAACTCATATTACATGTCGCATGCAGTCCGGCAGGCCGGATTCACCGTCGCTCTGGTGGGGACGGGAGGCGACGAGCTGTTCGGCGGCTACGCCTCGTTCCGCGACGTGCCCCGGCTGCACCGCTGGGCGCGGCGGCTGCGCTGGGTTCCTCGCGGGGCGCTGGAGGCCGGGGCGAGGCTGGTCGCGTCCGCCATGCAGCTTTCCAACGGCGCGATCCCGCCGCAGACCCGCTGGGCCAAGCTGCCTGGCATGGTGCGCCGCGCGGACGACCTCATCGGGCTCTACCAGCTCGCGTATGCGCTCTTCCTGCCCGACTTGCAGCGCACGCTGGCCCCCGTCGACGGCGGCCTGGTGGACGGTCTCCCCGCCGCGCTCCGCGCACGTCTGGAGCAGGAGATCCGCGCGAGGACCCCGCTCGCGGCGATCAGCGTGCTCGAGCAACGCTTGTTCCTGGCCGAGCGCCTGCTGCGGGACAACGATGCCGCCAGCATGGCCGCGTCGATCGAGCAGAGGCTGCCGCTGGTGGACAAGGTGCTGTTCGAGGCCGTTTTGCGTCTGCCCGACGCGGCCCGCTACCAACCGGTGCTTCAAAAGGCCGCGCTGCGCCGGATCGGGCTGCGCGGTCTCGATCCGGCCCTGTTCGACAGGCCAAAGAGCGGATTCGTGCTTCCTTTCGACCGCTGGATCCGGCGCGGCCTGAGCAAGGCGATCGGCCAGACTCTCCTGGACCCCGTCGCCGTGAGCGGGGCGGGGCTCAGTCCCACGGCGGTGCGCCAGCTCTGGCAGGCGTTCCTCGACGGCGCTCCCGGCCTCTACTGGTCGCGCATCTGGGCGATCTACGTCCTGGTGCGCTGGTGCCTGCGCCACGGGGTGCATCGTTGAGCTCGCGCAAGTATTGCCTGATCACGCCCTGCCGCGACGAGGCCAGGTACGCGCGGCGCACGCTCGACGCGGTCGCTGGCCAGTCCGAGTTACCGGCGCTCTGGGTGATCGTGGACGACGGCTCCAAGGACGCCACGCCCGCGATCCTCGCAGAGTACGCCGCGCGGTTTCCCTGGATCAGCGTGCTCCGGCGGCCGGATCGCGGCGACCGCAAGCTGGGTGGAGGCGTGATCGACGCCTTCTACACCGGCTACGACACCATCGATCCGGGGACGTTCGAGTACATCTGCAAGCTGGATCTCGATCTCGACCTCCCTCCCGGCTACTTCGCCGGCCTGATGGACCGGATGGAAGCCGAGCGGCGCATCGGGACCTGCTCTGGCAAGCCGTACTTCTTCGCGCCCGGCCGGCCGGACGCGAACGTGCGCTTCCCGCTCACCGACCTTTCCACTCTCATCTCCGAGAAGACCGGCGATGAAAACTCGGTCGGCATGACCAAGTTCTACCGCACCACCTGCTTCCGCCAGATCGGCGGGTTCGTGCGCGAGCTGATGTGGGACGGCATCGACGGCCACCGATGCCGGCAGCTCGGATGGCTCGCCGTCTCCTGGGACGACCCCGAGCTCCGATTCGTCCACCTGCGCCCGATGGGCACCAGCCACAAGAACTGGTGGACCGGCCGGGTACGTCACGGGTTCGGCCAGTACTTCATGGGCACCACGCCGATGTACATGCTGGCCAGCGCGCTCTACCGCATGACGCGCCCGCCGCTGGTGGTCGGCGGCGCGGCGATGCTGCACGGGTACTTCAAGAGCATGATCAACCGGAATCCGCGTTACGGCGACGACGAGTTCCGCCGCTTCCTGCGCAGCTACCAGTGGGCCTGCCTGCTCAAAGGGAAGACCGCCGCGACGGCGGAGATCAACGCGCGCCGGGCAGGTCGCTGGAACCCGCCCGCCACGCCGCCTGCATCGAGCGGCCGGCAGGATCGTGGTACTCGGGATCCGAGATGACGGTTCCTGCCGCGATCTCCAGCGCCGGTCCTCCCGGGGCGGAGCCCCCGCACGCTGCGCCGGCCGAAGCGAGCGCGCCCCTGCGGGCCAGTGGTCTGGTGGCGCGCAACATGCTCGCGCTGGTGTTCTCCCAGTTCGTCACCACTCCGGTGTCGATGGTCGTCAACGCCGTCCTCGCTCGCTCGCTCGGCGCCGCCGACTTTGGCGTCATCTACCTCGCGAACACCTCCTTGCTTGTCGCATTCCTTTTCGTCGAGTTTGGCGGCCCGCACTTCCTAGCGGGCGAGGTGGCCCGCACGCGCTCGAAGGCAGGCGAGCTGTTCGGCAGCGCCGCTGTCCAGCGGCTCGCGTTCGCGGCGGTCATCCTGCTGCTGATCCCACGCGCCACTGCGGTCCTGGGGTACGACGGGCGCTTGGAAACCGTCCTGCTGCTCTGCGCGGCGCGCATGGCCATCGGGAGCATCGGTTCGTTGTGCAGCGCGGTGTTCCGCGGCTTCGAGAGGTTCAGCTGGCACGCTCGTGCCGCCATCTTCGGGAACGTACTCGAGGCGGTCCTGCTCATCCCCACGCTGCTCCTCGGCGGCCGGCTGCACGCAGCACTCGTCGCACAACTCGTCGCCGCTTCCGTCACCACCCTGGTGCAGATCGCTCTGCTGCTGAGGCTGGGGATGGGCCGGCCGCACTTCAGGCCGCGGTCGATCGTCGGCTTGCTCCACAGCGGCCTGGGGTTCCTCCTGCTCGACGGCGTCCTGCGCCTCCAACCCTTCGTCGACGCCAACTTCCTCTCCAAGCTCGCCCGCCCGGAGGCGATGGGCTGGTACAGCGCGGCCAACCGGATCGTCGGCGTGCTCCTCTTTCCCGCGACGACACTGTCCTTCGCGCTCTATCCCACAATCGCGCGGCTCTGGTCGGATGATCGAGCCTCCTATGCGGCCCTGGTGCGGCTCGCGCTTCGCGCGATCGCCGTGGTCGGCATCTTCGCGGCCACCGGCACGACCCTCTTCGCATCGCTCGTCGTCGACCTCATCTACGGGACCGGGAGATTCGGGCCGGCCGCCGGGACACTGCGCATCCTCGCCGCTTACGTCCTGCTCGTGTACGCGAGCATGGTGCTGGGGATCGCCATCGTCGCCGCCAGGCGGCAGTTTCGCTACGCCTTAGCTCAGAGCTTCTGCGTGGTCGTGAGCCTCGTCCTCGACCCGATCCTCGTCCCGTATTTCGAGCGCGCGCTGGGAAACGGGTCCCTCGGCGTGAGCACTTCGGTCGTCGTCGCCGAGGTGGCGATGGTCGCGGCCGGGGCCACGATGCTGCCCACCGGCATCATCGACCGATCCCTGCTCGCGACGGTGGGCCGGGCGCTCGCAGCGGCGCTGGGGATGGGGGCGGTCGGGTTCGCCCTGCGCACCCTTCCCTATCTCGCTCTTCCCCTTTCGGTCGGCGCGTACGCCGCTGTCCTCTGGGCGCTGGGTGGCCTCGACCGCGACATCCTCGACCTCCTCCGCGGCCTGTTCCGCCGCAAGCTCGCGGACCCGGCCGCGGCCGCCGGACTGCCGGCGTGCGGATGACGCCGGGAGCGCCAATTGACGCAAAACACGATCAGCTTTTTCGGAAACTTTGGCACGCAGAACCTGGGAAACGAGTACACTCTCAAGGCCATCATCCACCATGCACGCAAATACTTGCCCGCTGCAAACATACACTGCATTTGTCCGGACCCCGCAGATACATCAGCAAGACACAACGTCCGTGCATTTCTCATGTCCTACCGCTACGCCAGCGGAGTCAGATCCACGGCACGGCGCAGCCACCCGATAATCCGATTCCTCAGACGCCTCCCCCGTGAGTTCCTCGAATGGATTACGGCATTCCGAACATTGAAGGGCACCGGCATGCTCGTCATGACCGGAACGGGGATGCTGGGGGACTTCGGCATCCGCCCTTTTGGCTTGCATTATGAGATACTGAAATGGTCACTCATTGCAAAGGCGCGTCGCTCCAAACTCCTCTTCGTTAGCGTCGGCGCCGGGCCCTTGGACCATCCACTGAGCAGATGGATCATCAAATTCGCTATTTCGTTGGCAGACTACCGATCGTACCGCGACAGCTTCTCCAAGGAGTACCTGGCCAGCATAGGTTTCAATACGGATACAGACTTCGTCTACCCCGATCTGGCCTTCAGCCTGAGGCCCGACATTCCAGGATCGCAGAATCGGAACGGAAATGCGCGCGTCATCGGCCTCGGCCTGATGGATTACTACGGCAAGAAGTCCATCCCAGAGCACGGCCAGGTCGTCTATCAACGTTACGTCGAGAAAATCGCCAGTTTCGTCACTTGGCTGCTCGATCGTCAGTATACCGTCCGGTTGCTGATCGGTGACGTGGCTTATGACCGGCACGTCAAAGCAGATGTGCTGAACATCCTGAAACAACGCGGGGGGAGGCATCCGGAATGGCGAATCATCGATGATCCGGTGTCCTCCGTCGAACAGCTCATCGCACAGCTCGCGACCGTCGACATGGTCGTTGCCACCCGCTTCCACAACATTCTGCTGGCCCTCATGCTCAACAAGCCAGTCGTTGCGGTTTCATATCACGAAAAGATCCCCTCCTTGATGTCTGGAGTTGGATTGGCGGAATATTGCCAGACGATCGACGATCTGGATGTTCAAAGGCTGGTTGCACAATTCATCAAACTCGAGCAGAACAGGGAGGTGCTCAAGCCGTTGATCGAACAGAAGGCAGAGGAGTATCGCAAGGCTCTGGACGAGCAATACGAACACATCTTCAACCGTCTCTGATGGACGTAGCTGCACGAACACAGCCGACAAGGTACGTCAAGGGAGGAAAGAGCTGAATGGCCGGAGCGATGATGGAAAGAGTCGCACAATCACGCATATTGGGAAAGTCTCCGCTCGGAGCCTATCTGCGTCTCAATGAATGGATCTGGAACCGTCTCCCTCGGTCCCTGAGAAGCCTTCGCCCGATTCATTCTTACGGTCGCTTCTTGCACTGGTTGGTTCGTCTGCAGTCTCGACAAATGTATCTGGGCACGTTCTTTCTCAGGAACCGTCCGGAGCTGGAATTGATCCGCCGGCTCTCCATTGCCATGGGCGCGGGGGCGCGCCCTGTCAGGACTGCAGTCGTCGGCTGCAGCAATGGGGCAGAGGTCTATTCCATCGCATGGGCGGTCCGTTCGACGCGGCCGACCCTCAAACTCGGATCAAAGAGGGGATCACATGGCACCTCGGCGATGCCGGAGATCCGCAGATGGTCGACGCGCTGGGACCTCAGGACATAGTCGTAGCAAACCGGTTTCTTTGCCACATGGCTCCGCCGGATGCAGAGAGATGCCTCCGGAACATCGCACGATTGGTCGTTCCGGGTGGATATCTCTTTGTTTCAGGAATCGACTTGGACGTTCGCACGAAGGTTGCCAACGATCTTGGCTGGAAACCTTTGCGGGAATTGATGGAGGACATCCACGATGGCGACCCTTCTCTGACGGTCGTCTGGCCTTGCAAATACTGGGGGCTGGAACCTCTGAACAGGAGAAAGCGCGATTGGGAAGTCCGTTATGCCTCGGTTTTTCAGCTAGGTGAAGGCACTTGACCGAGGATCTTCATTCCCCTGCAACGTGCCACTGTGGTGCCGTCGCTGCGACCGTCGGCATCGGGAGGCCGTGCGACATGTCGGGAGCAATTAGTTCAGTCCGCGCTGGCTTCGCCGAGCGCCAAACCCGTGCTCATCCGCGCGGCCGCATCGCGATGGAAGAGCGTGGCCAGGGTCTTCCTGGCTGGGCGTATCGGCTGCTCTACCGAGCGCTCTTCCCACCGACCCTCTGGTACTACCGCCGACTCGAGAAATCGGCGCTCCATCGAAAAACAGAAAGGCCAGCTCAGTAATCTACAAGACGCGGCGTCTCATACACCCGTTGACAGTTTCCGCGCGGCCATGCTATGCACCGGCCGCCCAGGGTGGAGAAGTATCTCGAGGACGACGACGTGTTCCTCGCCAACTATAGCGATGGGCTCACCGATCTGCCGTTGCCCGATTATCTCGAGCGCTTCCGTGCGCACGACAAGGTGGGAAGCTTCCTCTGCGTGCGCCCCGTCCACTCCTTCCACGTGGTATCGCTCGATCAAGACGGCGACCTGCTCGACATCCGGGACGCCAGCGACACCGGCCTGAAGCGATGAGCCCAGTTGCCGCGACAGCGCCTCCGGCGAGCCGTCCGAATCCTGGTCTACTGTTTCGTGCCCGCGGGAAGCTCCAGGGATTGCGGTATCTCGGGGCGCTGATGCGCCTCACGGTGAATTGGCAAACGATCTGGAAGTATCGCCGTCAGAAGGAGCAGCTCCCGCCGTTGCGGCTCCGTAACGGTCTCGTGCTGCATCATGGACCGTACGACAGTCCACTGCTCCTCCTCGACGAAGCCTTCATCAAGCGTTGGTACGACATCGAGGCACGGCCGCCGGCGCACGCGGTGATGCTCGACATCGGGGCCAATATCGGCTCGGTCAGCTTGTTTTGGAGCGCCCAATCGCCGACGCTGCGCATTGACGGCTATGAGCCAAATCCCGCGGCCTACGAGACGTTGCGGCGCAACGTCTCGTCCAACCGGCTTCAATCGCGGATGAGGACCTTCCCTGAAGCTGTCGGCCGCGAGGCTGGCATTCTGCATCTCTGGGTCGATATCCCGACCGATCTGTCCACAGGTTATCTAGACCATTCTCCTCAGGAGGGTGGCCGGCGCATTCCCGTGCCCGTCGTGAGCCTGGACGAGGCGTGGCGACGTCTGAACCACGATCCGATCTGGCTGCTCAAGATCGATACCGAGGGTGCGGAAGTCGATATTCTGGAAGGCGCCTCACAAGAGCTGTTGGGCGCCGTCCAGCACGCTATCGTGGAAACACACGACAATATCTATCCTGGCGCCTTCACCCGCTGTCGGACGATTCTCGAGCATGCGGGCTTGACGTGTTGGGCGCGCATGCATCCTTGGGACGAAGCCATCATTTACGCCACACGGAAAATGGGACCATATGCTCGACGCGGCCTCGCGCGAGAGTCAGCAGGAAAGGACATCTTCGGTTACATCAAGGAAGGAGACGAGCTCGTTGAAGAGCCCTTCATTCGCCTCATCGCCGAGGAGCAGCTCATCGCCTACCGCTACGAAGGTTTCTGGGCGTGCATGGACACGTTCAAGGACAGGCAGCTCTTCGACGCGATGAACGCCCGCGGCGAGACGGCGTAGCAGGGTCTGGAAGTCACCTCTCTGGAAGCCGGTGTATCGGCTGGGCGCTTAACCTTAGTGATGTCCGCCTGGTGAAGTGCGACTACGCGACTTTTCCTGGTGTGAAGCAAGAGCGGGGAAATCGTCCGTCGCGTATGGCGCAGTCGCGGGCAACTTCTGGTCCTCCTTCGCTGCGGGCTTGTTCTACGCCCTGGCGCAGAAGCGCCATGGTCGGCTTTCCGACGCCATCCTCGCGCACGGAATCACGAACCTGCTTCTCGCGCTCTTGCTCATCGCATGGGGAAAACCGCCACCTTGGTCCTAGCCATCTGACCTTCGTCCTGGCCGTTGCCAGGACGGACCGATGTCTGTCAGGATGCACCCCGGATCGCGCCGCTCGCCGGGGGGACGAGCGCAGCGTGACGCATCGCCGTCCCCGGCTTCGTTCGCGGACCGCAGTCCGGGAGGGTGGTCATGCACCGGCTCAACCGCGGGTGGCTTCTGGGCGCGTGGTTCGTGGTCGGGTGCGTCGAGCAGCAGGAACCGCGACCGGCCGCGACGTTCGAGCTGTCGGGCGTTTCCACTCCAATCATCGCCGGTACGCCGCAAAGCCTGACCGTTACCGTCCGCGACGCGTCTGGCGCCATCGCAACCGGATATCGCGGGACGGCCGCGTTCCAATCCAACGATCCAGCCGGCGTCGTCCCGGCGCCCTACGCGTTCAAGGCGGCGGACGCAGGGCAGCACACATTTCCCGGGCTCGTGGTGCTGAAGACCGCGGGAGCCAGGACGATCAGCGCGGCAGACACGGCGCAGCCGTCCCTCCGGGGAAGCCTCGTCGCGACCGTGCAGGCGGCGGAGCCGTCCGAGCTGCGCCTGTCCGGGCTCGATCCACAGCTCGTCGCGGGCCAATCGGCCACCACCACGACGGCCCTGTTCGATCCGTTCGGCAATCCCGCGACCGGGTACCGCGGGACCGTCAGGTTCACCTCCACGGATTCGCGCGCGACTCTCCCGGCGGAGTACCGCTTCACCGAGTCCGACGCGGGCGCGCACACGTTCACGGCGGGCGTGCTGCTGCGCACCATGGGCGTCCAGACCGTCACCGCGACCGGCGAGGCAACACTCGCCCTGAAGCACGCCGCGCAGACCGTCGCGGTCGTCTCTCAGGCGGCGCCGACCGGTTCGCAGACGGTCACCGTTCGGCCCGCCGCCGCGAGCACGATCGTGCTGTCGGGCTTGTCTGCATCCGTCCCCGCCGCAACGGCGTCGAGCGTGACGCTCACCGTGCGAGACCCGTTCGGCAACACCGCCACGGGGTATCGCGGGACGGTGCACTTCACCTGCACCGACCCGGCCTCTACCCTGCCCGCCGATCACGCGTTCACGGCCGCGGACGCGGGGGTCGCCAACTTCCCGGCCAGCATCATCCTGCGCACTGCGGCTACCCAGGTAATCACGGTGACGGACGTCGCGACCTCGTCGATCTCGGGGTCGGCGTCCGTGATCGTCAACCCCGCGGCTGCCACCTCGATCGTCCTGTCCGCCGCTCCGTCGGTCACGGCCGGCGCACCGACCTCGATGACCGTCACGGCGTTCGACTCGTCCGGCAACGTCGCCACCAGCTACAGGGGAACCGTCGCGTTCACCTCCGGCGACTCACAGGCGACGGTGCCTCCGCCGTACACGTTCGCCGCTGGGGACGCGGGAATTCACACCTTCTCCTCCGGCTTCGTCCTCCGGACCGCCGGCGCCCAGACGGTCACGGCGACCGACCTGGCAAACCTGATCAGCTCCGCCCACGTGACGGTGATCGCGGCCCCCGCGACGCGGCTGTCCGTGTCCGGTTTCCCGGCAACGACGGCCGGCGTCCAAGGGTCGTTCACGGTGCGCGCGCTCGATGCCTTTGGCAACGTCGACACGAGCTACGCGGGAACGGTGCGCTTCAGCTCGACGGATCCCCAGGCGACCTTGCCGCCGGACTCCACGCTCGCCTCGGGCACGAGCACGCTCACGGCCACGTTACGGACGGCCGGGACGCAGTCGATCACCGCCACCGACGCGGCACGGTCGACCATCACCGGCGCGCAGACGGGCATCTCCGTCGGGCCTGCTGGCGCGGTGCGGCTCGCCGTCGGGGGTTTCCCCGGTTCGATCACCGCGGGAACGGCAGCTGCGGTGCAGGTGACCGCGTTCGATGCGTTTGGGAACACCGCGACGGGGTACACGGGCGCAGTGCATGTCACCTCGACCGATCCCCAGGCGGTGCTTCCGGCCGATTCGGTGCTGTCGCAGGGGACGCGCAGCTTCACGGTGACGCTCCGGTCGGGCGGTACGCAGTCCATCGCGGCGGCGGATACGGTCAACGCCGGCATCTCCGGATCGCAGACGGGCATCGCGGTGTCCGCGGCGCCGGCCTCGGTCCTGGCGCTGCACGGATTCCCCGACGCCGTCACCGCGGGCGTGGCGGGGACGGTCTCGGTCTTCGCCCGCGACGCGTTCGGCAACCTGGACACCGGATTCGGGGGGCTCGTCCACCTGTCCTCGACCGACGCCAAGGCGACGTTGCCGGCGGACGCGCCGCTCACGGCGGGCGCGGGCTCGTTCCAGGTCACGCTCGCCACGGCCGGGACGCAGGCGATCTCGGCCGCGAGCGGAAGAATCAGCGGCTCGCAATCCGGGATCCTGGTCTCCGCCGCGGGCGCCGCCAGGCTCGACGTGACGGGCATCCCCGATCCGGTGGTGCCGGGGGTCCCATCGGACTTCACCGTCACCGCGCATGACGGCTTCGGGAACGTCGCCGTCGGATATCTCGGCACCGTGCACTTCTCCTCGACGGATGCGCTCGCGACGCTCCCACCGGACACGACATTCACGGCGCGAGATCGAGGCCAGCGACCGTTCCCGGGCGGAGTGACGTTCCGGACGGCCGGGACGCAGGCGGTGATCGCGACGGATACGGGATCGCCCTCGTTCCCGCAGATCGACATGGCGGCGTCGGTGCTTCAGTACCACCGGTCGCGCACGCGCGATGGCCTCTTCGTCGACGCGGCCTTCACGCGTGCGGCAGCCGGGACCGTGCTCCTCGACACGGCCTTCAATGCGCCGGTGACTGGGCAGATGTACGCGCAGCCGCTCTACGTCGCGCAACCGGGAGGCACGGATCTCGTCATCTCGGCGACGAACCGGAACGAGGTGACGGCTTTCGCCGCGCGGACGGGCGCGATCGTCTGGCGGCGCACCGCCGCAGACATCCAAAACCCGGTGCCGCGTACCTCCATGCCCTGCGGCAACATCGATCCGGTCGGGATCATCGGGACGCCCATCGTGGACGCCGCGTCGAGGACCGTCTTCTTCGACGCGATGACGACGCCTGACGGAGGCACGACCAAGAAGCACCTGATCTACGGGTTGTCCATCGACGACGGCTCCCTCCGCCCTGCCTGGCCGATCGACGTCGGGGCCACGGCGTCCTTCAATGGCACGACCTTCAATGCGCCGGATCAGAACCAGCGCGGGGCGCTGTCGCTGGTCGGAGGAGTCCTGTACGTCCCCTACGGCGGCCATTTCGGCGACTGTGGGAACTACCACGGCTGGCTCGTCGGAGTTCCCATCTTGAACCCGTCGCCGTCCGCCGTCATGGCCTGGGCGACCGCTGCGGGGGGCGGGGCGATCTGGGCGCCCAACGGGACGTCGTCGGACGGCGCGTCCATCTTCGCGGCCACGGGGAACACCTTCGGCGTAACCACTTGGGGCGGCGGCGAGTCGGTGCTGCGCTTCTCGCAAGGTCCGGCGTTCAGCGGCCTCGACACGGACCGCTTCACCGCCTTCGACTGGCAGGTGCTCGACCAGTTTGACGTCGACATGGGGAGCAGCGGCCCGTTGCTCGTGGACCTCCCCGGCAACCAGCTAGCCGTGCAGATGGGGAAGAACGGGAAGGTCTACCTGCTCGATCGGAACAACCTCGGGGGCGTGTCGAACGGGCTGTTCAGCCAGAAGGTTTCGAGTGGCCTCATCATGAACGGGCCCGCAGCCGTTCACGATGCCGCCGGGACGACCGTCAGCCTCTCGATGCGGTTCGGTTTCACGATGGGGTGCGCGGGGGACAGGAACCTGGCCGCGCTGCGCGTGTACCCGGGGTCGCCACCGGCGTTTGGGCTGGCGTGGTGCGGCACCGTCCCCGGAGACGGTCCATCTCCCATCGTGACCACGACGGACGGCAGCTCGAACGCAATCGTCTGGGTCGTGGGCACGCAAGGCGACAACCGCCTGCACGGCTACGACGCCGATACGGGGGCGGTCCTCTACGCTGGCGGCGGTCCCGCCGACCAGATGGGGGTGGTCCAGCATTTCAACACGCCGCTCGTCGCTCGCGGCTGGCTCTACGTCGGCGGCGACGGAAAGGTGTACGGATTCCACCCTCGGTGAGGTCAACGCTGCGCAGGCAGCAGCGAGGCCCCCGCGCGGCCGGCTCCTGGAGCGCGTCGCGGCCTGGGACGCGAAGGCGCGCGGCGATCCGGCGGGCTTCAACGAAGAGCGCCGGCGCGAGTCGCGCTGACTGGTCGATCGGCTGGACCTCGCAGCAGGGTAGCGCCACCCTGCCCTCTGTTGAAGAGGCGATGCTCTATCGTCACCTTTGCGACAGAGGAGGCGCACGATGGACGACACCAGGAAGCGGCCGCAGGGCGGCCTCAACGAGGGTCAAGGGAGCAAGGCGGCGGATGAGCACTACCGCCAGGGCGCCACCAACTTCGCGGAGCGCACGGACACGCTGCAGAAGGGCGTCGAGGCCGAGCGCGACGTGGAAAACTACCGCGACGAGTACGAGCGGGCCGAGGAGGCGGGCCGCTCGCACAGCGCGGGCGACCTGCCGAGCGATCTGGAAGGGAACCAACGACCGCCGCCGATGGCTACAGCTCATACAGCCGCAGCGTGGAGCGGAGCGGTCCGTTCCACAGCTCGTGGCGCGTCCGGGGACGGATCCCGAACGCGCTCTCGAAGTCTTCGCTCCCGCTGAGCACGGCCGCACGGTGGCCGGTCAGCCGGCGGAGCGACGTGCCCAGCTGGTGGTAGAACGTCTTCAGCTGCTTGCGCCCTCCGGCGGCGAGCCGCTCTCCGTACGGCACGTTGAGCAGGAGCTGGCCGGGCGGCGTGAGCGGCTCGACGGCCCGCGCATCGGCCTCGAAGGCGCGCACCTCGACGCCGGCGGCCCGCGCGTTGGCCTGCGTGGCGGCGACGGCTTCGGGGTCGCGGTCGGAGGCGAGCACCGGCGGCAGGCCCTCGCCGGCTCGGCGTGCGGCGCGCTCGCGCACCTCGGCGCGGATGCGGCGCAGCGCGGCCGAGTCCCCGGCCGCGGTGCGGGGCCATTTCTCGCAGGCCAGCGTCCGCCGCTCGCCGGGCGCCCGCTGCGCCGCGAAGAGCGCCGCCTCGATGGCCAGCGTGCCCGACCCGCACACCGGATCGTGCAGCGGGGTGCGCCCTTCCCATCCCGAGAGCAGCACCACCGCCGCCGCCAGCGACTCGCGCAGCGGCGCCTCCACCGTGCGCACGCGATAGCCGCGGTTCGAGAGCAGATCGCCCGCCAGGTCCAGCGACAGGCTGCACGTCCCGCGCGAAAGGTGGGCGACGACCAGCACGTCGGGAGCGCGCGGGTCGACGTCCGGACGCGCCCCGGTCCGCGCGCGCAGCGCGTCGACGATGGCGTCCTTCACCTTCAGCTCCACGAAATGGGTATGGGTGAGCCCGGGCGCGCGTCCGCTCGCCGTCACCGCGAACGTCTGCCCCGGCGCGATCAGCTCCTGCCAGGGCAGCTTCGCGGCGCCTTCGTACAGCTCCTCGGCGGTGGCGGCGGGGAACTCTCCGATCGGCTCCAGCACGCGCAGCGCGGTGCGCAGGTCGAGGCACGCGCGCAGCGCGGTCTCCCGTTCGCCGGTGAAGCGCACCCCGCCCTGGCCAGGCCGGATGCCTTTCGCGCCCAGCCCGGCCAGCTCGCGGTGCAGCGCCGGCTCCGCGCCGCGCGGGGAGGTCGCGTACCAGGAGCGGAACACGGCGGCGCACTGTAGCGGATCTGCCGCGGGCGTCCGGGCTAGACGGTCGTGAAGGAGCCCAGAGGCGTCTCGCGCTCGGTGAGCTGCTCCATCTGCCGGTCGAGCGCCTCGTACTCGGCCAGGCGCGCCCCCCGGAAGCGGCGGTAGGCGCCCTCGCTCTGCCAGCGGTCGACGGTGACCCAGCGGCCTTCGCCGCGCCACAGTTCGGTGCCGACGTACCCCTCGCCGCCGCGAAAGAAGTCCGCCCAGCGGCCCTGCGGCCCGTAAGCGCGCTCGAACTCGGCCTCGCAATCCGGGCGTGCGACGAACTCCCAGACGATCACGTACATGCCCGGGACCCTACCAGATGGAGGCACCGGCCGGATTCGAACCGGCGAATGCGGGATTTGCAGTCCCGTGCCTTACCAACTTGGCGACGGTGCC
>WNFD01011723.1_pt1 | contig 16477 bp, 14 predicted proteins | sample 5400491 | NCBI WGS metagenome assembly WNFD01 (sample SAMN13153343, study PRJNA577476) | soil metagenome | isolation source: 120 cm saprolite under Douglas fir tree site 2 hole 2 replicate 2 | place: USA:California | collected 2015-04-18 | reverse complement strand
TCGAACTGTTTGCGCGACTGCGCCTCGGCGATGCTTTCCAGCTCTTCGGGATCGTTTATCTTGCTTGAGATGACATAGCCGCCGCTGGCCCACTTTCCCAGATCAATCACGCGGCAACGGTCACTGCAGAAAGGGAAGTCTGGGTCGCCGGCCAGCACCAGAGTGCGGCACGTTGGACAGCGCAGCGAACTCACTTTTTTCTTCTTGGCCATACTGCAATTAGATGAAGAAATCCTAGTCAATGATTCTTGCCACCAGATCGTACTCGTGGGATTCCGTGATCTCGCAACGGTAGAACGCGCCGCCGGGGACCAGCTCTTCGCGGTCGCCAAAGTCATTGATAAACAATTTGCCGTCGATCTCTGGCGCGTGCAGCTCAGTGCGGCCTTCCCACAGCAACTCGGTCTCTTCTGACGGTCCCATTGCCAGCACATCAAGCTGGCGTCCAATCAGCTTGCGCTTGTTCTTTTTGCTGATCTGTTTCTGAATCTGCATCAGCTTGCGGCGGCGCGCTTCAATGGTGCGGTTCGGGACCTTGTTGTCGAGGTGGAAGGCCTGTGAGCCTTCTTCGTCCGAGTAGCTGAATACGCCCAGCCAGTCAAACTGCGCGGTTTTTACGAATTCGCAAAGGGCGTTGAAGTCTTCTTCGGTTTCACCCGGAAAGCCGACAATAAACGAGGTGCGCAGCGTGAGATTCGGAATCGTCTGGCGCATCTTCGCTATCGACTTGAGAAAGATCTCCGCTCCAGCGCCGCGCTTCATGCGCTTCAGCATGTCAGCCGATGCGTGCTGCAGCGGCACATCGATATAGGAGCAAATCTTTTCGTGCTTTGCGATTGTTTCCAGCAGCTTGCCCGTGATCTTGTTGGGATAGGCGTAAAGGAAGCGCACCCAGCGGAGATCGGGGATTTGCGCCAGCCGCTCCAGCAGAAGAGCAAGCCCATCTTTCAGGTCAAGGTCTTCGCCGTAGCAGGTGGTGTCCTGCCCGATCAACGTGATTTCGCGAACGCCGCTCTTAGCCAGCCGCTCGGCTTCCGCGATCACAGATTCAAAATGGCGCGACCGGAATTTGCCACGAAGCTGCGGGATGATGCAGAAGCCGCAGGGATGGTCACAACCTTCGGCAATCTTGATGTAAGCCGAAGCCTTGGGCGTGGCCAGCACGCGCGGTGTGTTCTCGTCATAAAGATAGTTGGGAAGGTCGGCGATGGCGCCGTCCCATTCCGCGCGGGAGAAGCGTCCACTTTGCTCGCGGGCAAGGCCTTCAGCACGCCCGCCCATCCCTGATTTGAGAGACTGGCTGGCAGAAGTGGAATTGAGAATCTTGAAAGGAGAGTTATCTTCCGTCGCCTGACCACCCAAGTCGATTCCCGCTGCGGCAAGGATGTGATCCAGCTCTCCCGTGCCCACAACGGCGTCAACTTCAGGAATGTTTTTCTTGATCTCGTCCCGATAGCGCTCCACCAGGCATCCGGCCACCACCAGCTTTTTTGCCTTGCCGGTGATTTTGTGCTGTGCCATCTCCAGAATCGTATTGACCGACTCCTGCTTGGCCGAGTCGATGAACGAGCAGGTATTCACCACGATCACGTCCGCGTCTTCCGCGTTGACTGTGATCCGTGCGCCGCCGGATTGCAGCATACCCATCATCACCTCACTATCCACGAGGTTCTTGGGGCAGCCCAGGCTTACGAAGCCGACCTTCAAAGGAGCCGGAGCCAAAGGTGTCGACGCTTCGGTTTTTTGCGGGACAGAAGTATCCTGCGGAGGCGCTACTGTGGGGTTCTCTACTGGCATGCTGTCTATTCATTTTAACATCTGTCGTTGTTATCCTAGGCAGGCTCTGCCCGGGGCTCGAAGCCCAAATTCGGGTACAATCCATGGGTCGACCGAACCAGGTCGCTTTAAACCGTCGAAGTCTGCGAAAATCCTTATTTCTGAGGAGAACTTTTATGCATTCCAAACTGAGTAAGGGAGTGAAAATTGGTCTGGCCGCCGTGCTGTTGGTGCTGGTGCTGCCCTCGGCATTTGCCAAAAGCAAAGAAGCTGCAACCAAGGTCAACCTTAAAGACGCACAGGGCAAAGATGTGGGCACAGCAACACTCACTCCGGCCGCCAAGGGCGTCAATATCAAGCTGGACCTGAAGAACCTGCCGCCGGGCGAACATGCAATTCATGTACATCAGACGCCAAAGTGCGATGGACCTGATTTTAAGACCGCCGGTGGACACCTGAATCCCGACAACAAAAAGCATGGCCTGCAAAATCCTGACGGTCCTCATGCGGGTGATATGCCTGACTTCAATGTTGACGCCAGTGGCAAAGCCAGGACGACCGTGGTGGCTCCGGGCGTGACCATGGAGCGATCCTGCGACCGCCGGCGATCGCATTGCGTGCGGCGTGATCGCGAAACAGTAAATACCCGAGTAGACGTTGACCATGCCCTGAGAAATCGGGGCTTGGTTCGTTTCTCAGCTTAGGAAGCTTCGTCTACAACAATGGCGGTGTTTGCTGCTTGAAGTGTCCTTCGCAATCGCCACTGCATGATCCGGGCCATTATCCCGATGCTGCCAAATGCTGCCCATAACAGTCCGCCAATAGGGAAGAGGCCAGCGTCAAAACCTCGGACGTGGCTCGATTCGTCGCACAGCATTACTAGACCGGTGAGGCCACCACAAAGAACGAAAAGAATATTGAAGATTGTTTCTGTCCAATTAAGGCGCGGCGCAACGATTCCTGCTCGGCCAGCGAGCAATGCCTCAATTCCTCTACCAGCGAGCCACCAGAAAACAATCCCAACCAAAGGCCAGCTCAATGCCCTCCAGTAAAGAAAATTCATGCTTCGTGGCTTCAATTCATCCTGATCGTTGCTGAAAATGGCGTAGGGCAGTTCCACAAACATGACCGGCAGGTTCAGGGCAGATGGGATCCACAAAGGGCGCTCCCGCAGCAAAGCTTCCTTCTGTGATTGTTCTGAGATGAAGTTGAATTTCGTTCCGTGGTCGAGTAGATATTGGACCTGATTTGCCGACATCGGGAACGCTTTGCCCCTGCTCTGCATGACAATTTCGTGACGCAGCGGCCAAAGTATCAAGGCGCACAGCAGGAGTTGGGCAAGGGGCAGAATCCATCGAAGACGTGGAACTGTCCATTCAACCGGCCTCACTACTTCTTCCCCGTAATCTCTTCAAACAATTCCGGCAGCTTTTCCGCATCATTCACTGACTCATCAAAGCGGGCGCGCTCGTAATGTTCGGTGAATGTCACCACCTCTTTGCGGACTGCTGGATCGTCAATTGATTCGGCGAACTCCACCGGCGTCTGGGCTGGTTCCTTATGAAAGCCGCGGCGCCCAAGTGTCTTCAGCAATCGCAGGTACCAGAAGCTGGCCACGCTGCGCGGAGCCCGTTGCGGATTGCGGGCCATCCGCGACCGCTGCCATGCACGCCAGGCTTTGGGAGTGAAGGGCAGGAAGAGAAGAATTCCCAGCACTATACATGCCGCCGCCATTTGCCGGGGCGAAAGCTTTTCCAGGCGCCCCTGCCATGCCAGCGTAATTTTCACCAGCTTCTGATAGGTGTTCCACAGCCATCCGCGGAATGAAGTCTGGGCCTTGCCGGTGCTGGTGTTCAATTGCGCGCTGAGTTTCATCTGATGGCTGAAGTCATAGTTGATCACCCACTCGCGCCACACTTCGCTGGCGGCGTCCAGGTACAGAGCCATCCGTGACCAGGTATCGTTCGTTGCGGTGGCCCCTCCGCCCGGCGTGGGATCAAAGGAGACCCATCCGTATTCCGGGAAATAGGCTTCCACCCATGAATGCGCATCTTTCTGGCGGATGATGTAGTTTCCGGTGAGATCGTTATATTCGCCGCCGCGAAAGCCGTTGACCACGCGGGCGGGGATTCCCAGTGTGCGCAGCATCAGCGTCATGGACGAAGCAAAATACTCGCAATGGCCTTTCTTGCGTTCAAACAAAAAATACGCGAGCGGATCAGGCACGCGATTACCCGGAAGTTCCAGCGTGTAGCCGAAATTTGTTTTCAGGTAGTTCTCTATGGCTTTTGCGCGCTGATAATTGGATCCCGCGCCGGCCGTGATTCCCTTCGCAAGCTCTTCAATGCGACGGTCGCCCCTGCCATTGGGTAACTGCAGGTACATGAGCGCCAGACCCGGAGGATAGTCGGTGGAGGTGGAATCCCGGACAAAGGGCTGCGGATCGCGCGTGTCAGCATCTGCTGTATATGCGACGATATTCTGGCTGGCATCCTCATCTCCGAATCCAGAGAAGGCGTCGTGCGCATTAAAGACAGACCCGTCCGACGCCACAACCACGGCACGGTATTGCCCACTTATTTTCAGAGCTACGGGCGCCAGAAAAAAAACGTCCAGCCCCAGCGGCTCCATCATCACCTTGTAGCCGAGCGTGGAGATGTGCGCTTTTCCGTTCTGAGAATTCCCGCCACTATTCAGGCGATTAAGATCCAACGGGCCATTGAGCAGGCCGTGCGGTACCCGTATCTGTTGCGGATTACGCCACACCTGCCCGTCAAAATTGGCCAATGACAGACCGCGCCAGCGCGGATCAGGTGGCAGCTTTCCGTAGAGCAGCTTGATGTGCATCACTACCGCGTTCGATTGCTGGATCTGGCCTATTCCTCCCAGTTGAACTTCCTGGCTGAAGCCCGTAGAGATGCTGCTCCGCGAAGCGAAGCTTTGCATAAACTGTCCGCGATTGATGCGGGGCAGAATAATAAAGATCAAGGCCGCGCCGGCCAGCGTGAGTACTCCAAGCAGTCCGGCCACACCGGCCAGTGAGCGTTGAAACGTTCCTTCCTGGTGGCGCGGAATTCCCGCGGCCAGCGCCTCGCGTTCTGAACGGCGCATCTCCATGCTCACAAAGGTCGCAATGGCCACCAGAATGAACAGAGAAAAGTTCAACAGAAAAAGCGAGTCAATGGTCAACACTGCCGCGGCCAGCAACATGAGGAAGGACAATACCGCCAGATAAACCAGGTCACGGTCACGGCGTACGGAGAAAACTTTGATGACCATGCTGAACAGCACCATGTGGACCGTGGCGCCGATGAATGATTGCGAGATGTAAAAATAATCCAAAGCGTAGAACGCGAAATACGTGATGGTGATGTATGTGGTCCAGCGTTCAGAGATCGTGAACGACTTCCGCATCAGCATGAGGTATCCGCGGAGAAGAAGCGCAGGGATTACCACGATGATGGAGGGTGCGTCCAGACTGTTGGTCCCCATGAGCGCCATGAAACCTGTGACCAGTAACAGATAGAGCGACCATTGAAAGAAACGCTCAGCACTGCCTGTGGGTACAACACTGTCCTTGGCCAGAACCACCGCTGGAGGCATCCTTGTATTGTCCTCGAATTCCTGCCGCTCTCAAAGCAGAAAGCGCGCCGGACGCCTGCCGCGATGTGGCGAAAGTGTTAGAATCTTTGGGCCGGGTCCCGCGCGACGCAATCCCGCCAACCCCGCCAGGTCCGGAAGGAAGCAACGGTAACGGGCTAGTGCGTGTGCAGCGGGGTGCCCGGTGCTTGACCTTCCTTCAGGTGCGCTACGCGCACAAGCCGCTTAAAATTCCCGATCACCTGAAATTCAGAGGCTCCTGCCACAGCGGGCTCGGCGCGTGGCCTTCCGTTTTTTCGCTTCTCGCAAGCCGCTGATGATCTCCACGGATCTTGCGAATAGTCAGATAAGCAAGGCCGCTAGGCGATTCACTTCGCCTATCGAATCCCGGTAAAACCGCTTACAATATTCACTTTATCTTTTACTTCTCTGGAGAAACTGAATTGCCCAACCTTGTGCGAGCCAAAATCTCTGCTCTTGGAACCTATGTGCCGCCCCGCCTCCTGACCAACGCCGACCTGGAAAAGATGGTTGATACCAACGACCAATGGATCATGGAGCGCACCGGGATTAAGCAGAGACACATTGTTGACAAAGGTGTGGCGACATCGCACCTGGCCACGGAAGCTTCCAACAGGGCTCTGGCTGAGCGGGGGATCTCAGGCTCTGACATTGAGGCCATTTTCCTTGGCACTGTTACGCCCGACATGTCATTTCCCGCCACTGCCTGCCTGGTCCAGCACAACATTGGCGCCAAAGACGCCTGGGGCTATGACATCTCCGCGGCGTGCTCCGGTTTCGTCTACGCCTTACAGACAGGCGTGAAATTCGTGGAGTCTGGCGCGCACAAGCGTGTACTGGTCATCGGCGCGGACACAATGTCTTCCATCATCGACTACACCGACCGTGCGACGTGTGTGATCTTCGGCGATGGCGCCGGCGCCGTGATTGTGGAGCCTGCGACTGACGACAACTATTGCATTGACTTCACCCATGAAGTGGATGGCTCCGGCGGATGCTATCTCAACATGCCCGGTGGTGGAAGCCTGCATCCTGCAACCCACGAAACGGTGGACAAGAAAATGCACTTCGTTCACCAGGACGGCGCACAGGTGTTCAAGTATGCGGTACGCAAAATGGCGGAAGCGTCCGAGCGGCTGCTGCAACGCAATGGATTCACGGGTGACGACGTAAAGCTTTTCGTTCCCCATCAGGCAAATCGTCGCATCATCATGTCAGCGGCCGAACGCCTGGGCTTAAAGGAAGACCGCATCATTATCAACATCGGCGAATTCGGCAACACCACAGCCGGAACCATTCCGCTGGCTTTGGACTCAGCGCGGCAACAGGGAAGACTGAAGAAAGGCGACCTGATCCTGATCGCCTCAGTCGGCGCTGGATTCACTGTGGGCGCAACCTTGCTGCGGTGGGCGTGTTAGCTGGCGGCCCCACATCCATGACGAAGTTCCTGGTTAACGGTTCTGGATGGCTTGGCGCGGTAGTCTTACTGCTTGCGTATGCTCTGGTTTCATTCAAGAAGATGCAGCCCGATTCCGGGCCCTACCAACTCATGAATGCCGCGGGAAGCGCATTGCTGATTGTGAACACCGTTTATTACCATGCTTTTCCTTCGGCGTTCGTCAACCTGATCTGGATATTCATCGCCATCGCCGCGTATTTTCGAGTAAGGGCTCGCGCGACGCGGGGCATTGTCACTTCTGGAAGACCGTAGCGATCCCTTGTTGCGCTCTGGATTAAAACGAAGGTGTATAAGAAGATTTATTCGTTTTTCTTCTTAATGTCCTCACGATTCTTCGCCGACTCCTTTGGATACTGTGGCTCAGTCATGCTCACCGGATCAAGGATCTCTTCGATTTCTTTTTCGCTGAGCAATTTTTTGTCGCGCGCAATGTCGATAATTGACCGCCCCGTGGCCACCGATTCCTTCACAATCTCCGCGGCCTTCTGATATCCGATATAAGGATTCAACGCCGTTGCCAATGAGACCGTGCTCTGTGCGTAGAACTGGTTGCGTTTTTCATTCGCTGTGAGACCCTTCACGCATTTTTCCGTGAAGACCTTCAACATGTTGGTGAGGATGGAGATGGATTGCAACACGTTGTAGGCCATGGTTGGCATCATCACGTTGAGCTCAAGCTGTCCGGCCTGGACCGCCAGGGCCACTGCTGTGTCATTGCCGACAACCTGGAATGACACCATCGCGGCGAGTTCCGGCATCACCGGGTTGATTTTTCCCGGCATGATCGATGAGCCCGGTTGAAGGCCGGGCAGGTTGATTTCGGCGAAGCCCGTGTTTGGGCCAGACGAGATCAGTCGAAGATCGTTGGAGATGCGGATGATCTCCAGCGCCAGATTGCGCAGAGCTGAAGACACCTGCGCCATGCACGCATTGGATTGCATTGCCCAACGCATGTCTTCAGCAGGAGTGAGTTTCTGGCCGGAAATCTTTGCCAGATTGGCCACGGCTTTCGCCCGATAGTCAGGATGGGTATTGATGCCTGTTCCTACGGCTGAGCCGCCGAGTCCGAGTTCGCGGAGAGAGTCACCTCAAAGGCCGCGGCCAAGCCGTCCAGTACCGGATAGAGTTTTTCCAGCTCCAGCAGCGTGGCCACACGCATGCCGGTGGGGAAGACGTCATTGGTGGACTGGCCATAATTCACATGGTCATTGGGATGGACGGTGTACTCGCCCAGCTTTCCGCCCATGATTTCCGTGGCACGGTTGGCGATCACCTCATTGGAATTCATGTGGAAGCTCACGCCGGCGCCGGCCTGAAACACATCGACCACAAAAGATTGGTTCCACTTGCCGTCCATGACTTCCTGAGCGGCCTTCATGATGGCGTCTGCACGCTTTTCATCAACCAGACCGAGCGCCTTATTGGCTTCAGCGGCAGCATACTTCACCATGCCAAAGGCACGGATCAGTGTGGGATTGGCGCGCATGCCGGAGATGGGATAATTCTCCACGGCGCGTGCGGTCTGCACGCCGTAATAGACGTCGGCGGGAATCTCTTTGATGCCGATGGAATCTTTTTCCTGACGGAAGTTACTGCTGGCGGTGGCCATAGGTGTGCCTGCTTCTCCAGAATAATGTCGCGTGGCGAGTACCGGCGCAAAAAGCAGGTACAGGCCAAACCCTACATTATAGATTGCCGGCGCGCGGCCACGTGCTTGACGTCACGCAACGTTTTGCATATCTAAACCGTCAGGTCTTTCATCCCTTGCCAGGCGTTCTTCTTTTGTCAGTCGTTCGGCGGTTGGCGCGTTCTGCAGCCAGCGATCCAGTTCCGGACGGAACGCAATGATTGGACTGCGTGATTTTCCCCGGGGACGTCTTATCGGCAAGCCAAGCTCCCGTTCCCAGCGTTGTACCGTTCTGATACCCCTCCCCAGGTAAGTAGCCACTTCTTTCCATGAATTTAGGATGTCTGTGTTTACAACCATAATCTCTGGTTTGATGCGGGAGAGCTCGCGCAGTGATGGTACGTTGCTGGCGCACCATGGCGTTTTTCTTAAGCTCACGGCAGAGGCATAATTAGCTTTGTACTGAACAAGCGCTGAGACAAAGTCCCTCCTCCCCTTTGTCTTGGATTGGTAGCCGCAGGGAGCGTCGCTGGGTTTTATGGCGAACGCTCCCTCTATTTTTGGGAGCGAAGTTCGAGGCGCAATCAGCGTGGCGGCCCCTGCAATTTCAAATCCTCAGCCAGCTTGCGCACCTTGCGCATAAAATCCATTCCCGGATCAGGCTTGTTGTTGCGATATTCAGGGTCACGTTCCAGAAACAGCGGCGTGCTTTCCATTTTGCGATATTCCATGTGTCCGATCAGATACTCGATCGCGTACTTGCCTTTCAGATATCGCACCAGCGCGGCGTTGGCCTTGACCTGTGCATCAGTGAGCGGGAACTTCTCGCCGTCGCCCACATTCTCAATTCCGATCGCCACGTGATTCAGGCCAATGCAGTGCCGTGCCATCCACGTTTCCGGCGTCAGGCGATAGATGGTCCCATCGCGATCCACCAGAAACTGCGCGGAGACGTTGACCTCACCGGCAGCAGCCAGCTCCGGTCGCGCAGTTTCGGCGCGTGTGCGATTGAAATAGTTCCAAGTGGATTCCAGAGAGTTGATGCCTGTCCAGTGCAGGATGATTACCTTCGGCTGAATCAATATGTCTTTGGCCTGCGGGTCCTGATGAATTCTGCGGTAGGCAAGAGTAAGATCGATCCGTTCCTGATTAAAGTTGATGGGTCTTGATTTGATCGTGAAGACGCCAGGCAGTTGTTCGTGCTCGCCAATGTTAGAAGGGGATGATTTTGGAGTGCTCTGCTGCGCGCGAGTCGTATCAGACATAAGAGCGTAAGGGCTTGTCATTGTCAGCACGGTAACGATTGCCATCACAGATCCGAATCCATCCGATCGTCTCATTGGTAAAGGATACCTGTCTGCTTTCGATCAGTGTCATCTGCGTTAGTCCAGGCTCTAGGTTATCGTCAGTGCAACGATTTTGTCCGCGTTTATCCGCGTTCATCTTCGGTAAGCTTTCGCTGTTCTCGGTGTCTGCGTGATAGACGTGTTGGTCCAGTCTAGCTGAGATCGCATAGTTTGACTGAAACTCTGCTTTACAAAACTTCATGGTGAATATTCATTTTTGCTACGCGATAACTTGACACTACCTATAACGCAGGCATAGATTTCGTGTCGCTTCCGAAGAGCAATCTTCCGCCCACTTCTGACTCGTCGGAACAGAAATCAAGGAACAAAATCCTATCTGTGCCCATGGAGGCTCCAATGCCCTCTCCCAAAGCGATCGCGCTTGCCTTACTTCTTTCCCTTGCGCTCGCCACGTCGGCATCAGCTCGCGTAGTTCGTTTCGTCGTCGATACAAAGACCTCACCTGCATTCGGCGGCGCCAGCTTTGGCAGCGCCGGACAATTTGAAACCATTGCTGGACGTGCGTTCGGTGAACTTGATCCCGCCGATCCACTGAACGCGATTATCCAGGACATTCAACTTGCGCCGCGCAATGCCAACGGCAAAGTTGAGTACACCGCCACCTTCTTTATTGTGAAGCCGATTGATATGACCAAGGCCAGCGGCCTGATGTGGCATGATGTGCCTAACCGTGGAGGTCGCATAACTATCGTTGACGCGGAGAAAGCTTTTGGCGATGTGGGCATCTCCAGCGGCTGGCAGGGCGACAATCAAGGCGGCACCGATCAGACGCGCACCAACAATGACTGGGTGCATGTGCCGACCGCGGTCAACCCTGACGGCTCACCGATCACCGGCACCGTGCTGGCCCGCATCATTAATCCAGCCACCGGTCCCAACTCGGCGCCTCTCCTGGTGCAGGCCAATCCGTTTCCTTATAAGCCGGCCTCGCTCGACACCACCAAAGCCACACTCACTGAACATCTGCATGAGACCATGGCGGGCGACGTAACCGTGGGCAATACCATTGCCAGCGCCGACTGGGCCTGGGCGCATTGTGACGCAACGCATCCGTTCCCCGGTACACCCAGCACTTCAGAAATTTGTTTGCGCAACGGCTTTGATGGCAACAAGCTCTATCAGGTCGTCTTCACTGCGCGCGATCCGTTGGTTCTGGGCGTGGGCTTTGCTGCCTTCCGCGATGTTGAATCTTTCTTTAAACACGCGGCCGCTGATGACAATGGTCAAGTGAATCCACTGGCGGGCAAGATCCGCTTCTCCATCAGCCGCGGCGTTTCACAGAGCGGTAACTTCCTGCGTGGATGGCTTCACCTGGGCTTCAATCAGGATGAATCGCGTCGCCAGGTGAGTGATGGCATGTGGCCCATCATCGCCGGACGCCGCATTGCTCTCAACTTCCGCTGGGCCCAGCCTGATGGCGTTCTGGAATTGTTTGAAGCAGGCAGCGAAGGCCCGCAGTGGTGGGCTGACTATGAAGATAAGGTTCGCAATCTGCCCAAGCGCGGCATTCTGGATCGCTGCCGTGATACCAAGACGTGTCCCAAGATCATTGAGCACTTCGGCGCCGCTGAGGTATGGGAACTGAAACTGGGCATTGAATGGGTGGGAACTGACGGCAAGAAAGATATTCCTATTCCCGAAAACGTCCGCCGCTACTACATCCCCAGCACTACGCACGGCGGCACCACCACGCCCGCTGGCACCAACCTGTTTGACTTCACGCCCAACAATCCAAACTGTCCTGGAAATAAATGGGGAACCGGCGCGCTGAAAGGCAATCCTGTTCCACACACGGAGACGGTCAACGCCATTCGCGTGCACTTCCGTGACTGGGTGATGTCCGGGGTTACTCCGCCGAATAGCCTTTATCCACGGCTGCGCACTCCGGAAGATGAAAGCGCAGAGGGCCACGCTAACGGGAAGGACGATCATGGCGATGAAGACCACGTTCGCAACCTGGTCCCGCCGACTCTGGCCGCCATGGGTTTTCCCACTGGCATGCCGCAGTTGAAGGAGCTGGCGCCTCGCGCACCTGAATCCGCCACTATCAATGGCGTAAACGAAACGCCGTTCATCAATCCGGTGCTCGATTACGATTGGGGTCCGCAATTCAATCCCAGTGACGGTTCCGGCATACCCACCAACTTCCCGCCGCGCATCAAGCAGGTGATCAACATGCTTGTGCCGCGTACGGACTCTGATGGTAACGAGCTTGGCGGCGTGCCCGTGGTCCTTCGCGACGCGCCTCTGGGTTCATACTTTGGCTGGAACATCACCGCGGCTGGATTCCATAAGTCGCAAAATTGCGATTACACCGGCGGCTACGTTCCGTTCTCAGTCACCAAGGCGGACCGCATCGCTAACGCCGATCCGCGCCTGTCCCTGGAAGAGCGTTACGCAACGCATGCGGGTTACGTGCAGGCAGTGAAGGCAGCAGCGGCCCGCGCCGTGGCCAGTGGCTTCCTGTTGCAGGCAGATGCTGACGCACTGGTTGCCGCAGCCCAAGCCAGTCACATTCTGAACTAGAAACATACTCGAGACAAAACACACCCACCCTTGCGACGCAAGCAGCTTTCACGCTGAGTTTGCGATCGCGAGGGTGGTTGTTTTTATGAGCTAAAACTTTTAGCGGGCTGGTATGCGTATCGCGCTCGGCATCTGGAAATCGCACGCGATAGAATGAATCTTTCTATATTCAACGACCCTATGCCCCACGATCGCACATCGTTTGATGTTCTTGTGATAGGCGCCGGACCGACTGGCATGGCGTCCGCCATTGAGGCGCAGCGCGCCGGTTTTATCACCGCACTGGTTGATAAGGGCTGCCTCGTAAATTCGCTGTTTCACTATCCCGCTAACATGACGTTCTTCACCACGCCGGAACTGCTTGCAATCGGCGATCTGCCCTTTAACAGCGCCAACCAGAAACCTACGCGGCAGGAAGCGCTGGAGTATTACCGCAATGTCGCGCAGCACTATGATCTCGACATCCGTCAGTATCAGCAGGTGATCAGTGTGACGGGGCATGACGGTGCGTTTTGTGTTGCCGTCCGCGATCGCAACAACCAGGAAATGGAATACGCGGCGCGCAAGATCGTTGTTGCCACCGGCTACTACGATCTTCCCAACTACATGCATGTTCCCGGTGAAGACCTGGCCAAGGTCATGCATTACTACAAGGAGCCGCATCCGTATTTCGACATGGACGTGCTGATCATCGGGGCAAAAAATTCCGCAGCCATTGCGGCGCTTGAGTTGTGGCGGCGTGGATCACGTGTGACTATGGTCCATCGCGGCGCGGCGATACATAACAACGTAAAGTACTGGATCAAGCCAGACATCGAAAATCGCATCAAGAACAAAGAAGTGACGGCGTATTTTAATTCCGCTGTCTGCGAAATCCTGGCCGACGCCGTGCGTGTGAAAACGCCCGATGGAGACCGCGTGCTGAAGAACGATTTCGTCTTCGCGCTCACCGGCTACCATCCCGACTATGACTTTCTGCGCGCCGTCGGTATTCAGTTGACCGATCCGGAGATGCGTCCGGTGTGCGATCCCCGTACGTTTGAGAGCAACGTGCCTGGAATTTATGTGGCCGGCGTCGTGGTCTCAGGCTCGCGGACCAGTGAGATATTTATTGAGAACGGACGCTTTCACGGAAAGAAGATCGCTGAAGATCTGGCAGGGAAGATCAAGCCGAGCTTCAACGGCGCCAAGACGGACGTAAGCCAGGCGATTCCGGTCACAACGCGCAAAGGCTGGGTGAACGAAGAGTGACAAGAATTGCCAGAAGCGCAGGAATTGAGTTGATTTTGAATTTCAAATTTAAAATTTTGAATTTTCAAATGCCTTCCGATCTGTCATCTTGGGCTGAGTCGGAGCGTGGATGGATTGCCAGAATCGCCGGAAGTGCCAAAATTGCCAACATTGGAAACACTGTTGAGATCGCCGGCGTGTTGACACCGTCTTAATAGAGAACCAAATGGTGGACCATCTCGAAATTAGGGCCAACAAGGGTCCTCAATCCCGGCAATTCTGGCAATTCCTATATATCTTCTTCCAGATATTCCATCGCGGCGTGCAGATTATTTTCTTCCAGGAAGACATTGGCTACGCGAACCCGGCCTTCGGTCTGGGCTTTCTGCGCAATCGTTTCCGCTGCCGGCAGATCCACTCGCATATCTTCATGCATCAGCGGCACAAGCCCTGCGGTGTCCACGCGTGCCACAAACGTGCCGCCGGCGTTTTGTTCGAACATTACCTGATAGGTTACGGGTTGACCATCCAGCTTCATTACGTCAAGAGTGCCTTGAGGCATGTGATTTCCTCCGCTACCATTGGACGCACAAAGTCTAATTCTGTGTGCCTGCCGGTGCAAACCGTGGCAACCCAATTCCGTTTTTTGTGAGTGAATGGGATTCCGAAGGCAGCCCACCCAGTGCAGCCGACCAGCATCGTATTTGTCAGAATAAACCGTGCTGGAGTTATGGTTCCCAATTTATCGGCATCTCGGGTACGGTTTGGGAAGAATAAAACTTAGTCACGGGAGAAATGTAAGAACATGAAACGATACGCAATCTTAGCTGCTGTGGCCCTTTGTTTCGCGATGTTCGCGCCCAGAGCCACGGCCCAGGACGATAAAAATCACGGTAATGTGGGCGTGTTTTTTGATTTCACGCGCCTCTCTTCAACCACCAACCTGAACATGTTTGGCGTAGGCGGACGTGTTGGTTTCAACGTCGCGAAGTATGTTGTTGTCGAAGGCGAAATGGCCTATGACTTCGAAAGAAGCTTCACCACCAGCGTGACCGCCGGCGGCATCACCAATACCTCCCGCTCCAACCTGCGCCTGCTGCACGGACTGTTTGGCCCCAAGATTCAAACCACCGGCCCGGTGCGTATTTTCGCCACGGTCAAAGGCGGATTCGTGAACTTTGGCGTGGGCCGCGCGGTGACGTTCGGAGCCATCAGCAATCAGATCGGTACCATAGTGGATGGCGACACTGACGCCGCCGTTTATCCGGCCGGCGGCGTTGAACTGAACGTTGGCTGGCTGGGAATTCGTGCCGAGGCGGGCGATGAGATCATCTTCTTCCCGGACAAAGCGCGTAACAGCTTCCGGGGAACCATTGGACCGCAAATCCGCTTCTAGTTTTTCGCGGACCTGCTGACAACCACTGCTCGCGGACAAGCCCGAAACTGTTTCGGTGCAGTGAGCAAGCAATTTGGCGTAAGATCGATTCACGCGAAGGCAGCCCACGCGGTAAGGGCTGCTTTCCTTTTGTGACGCACTGCAATGTGCGGGGACGTGTGAGTTGGAAATCCTCTATCCCGGCAAACCGGGCACCCTATTAAATATTGCGTCGGGTTACTGTCTGATTCTGGTAACCATCTGGAGCACGCGCGCCGTCCAGAAAAAACTTTTCTGGATTGACGTGGCGTTCTTTCTTTCCGTGGCTGTGCTGGCCGTTTATCGAACTCCGGTTCAAAATCCTAAGGCATCTGCCGACGGTATGGGCGACCTGGGGGCTGATGGCTCCGGACAGGAGGAATTGCAGCACTCGAATGCGTCCATCCGTTTCTTTCCTCAGCGATTAAGCTTTTTGTCACGCCAACTTTCGGCAAGCCAATTTTCTTCACGCCAAGTTCCGCCAGTCCGTTTTTTGCCGGTTCAATATCCGCCACTTCAGTTTTCCATCCTTGTGATTGGGCTTGGTCTTATCACTGCGGTGGCGGTGGTGTTGGTGTCGGCGGAGCTGGGCACGTTGCACGGTTTAACGTATAAACCGCGTCCCCTGCTCCACGTTGGAATGTACCTGATGTGGGCGGTAGTTCAGCAGTGGATCCAGCAGTCATTCTTTTTTGTCCGTTTTGAACGCGTCATTCACAGCGGCGTGCTGGCCAGCTTTACCACCGCTGCGTTGTTCGGACTGGCGCATGTGCCTAACCCGATACTCACGCCGCTCACATTCGTCGGCGGCTGGCTGCTGAGTGAGCTTTATCGCCGCTACCGCTCGGTGGTCCCGCTTGGGATTGCCCACGGTCTGGTGGGAATCGCCATTGCACTCGCGGTACCGGACCAAATCAACCACCACATGCGTGTCGGCCTCGGCTATTTGCAGTACTTACGCTGAGCGTTTGAGATGAATCCACGATCCGATTGTCCGTTGCACGCGAAGCCACGCGCCTCGAGGTTGGTGGACGCATTTTCTCGGATCAGCACCTTCCAATCGCGTTCCCGAACTGTTTCTGCATGTGTTAGATTAAGTAGGTGTGGGCGCGTAGCTCAGTTGGTAGAGCAACGCCCTTTTAAGGCGTGGGTCGCTGGTTCGAATCCAGCCGCGCTCACCATTCATCCTGTCGCTGCGCTCCAACCCGCCGTGGAGCATCGCATTTTCCGAGAGTCCTCTGCTCCCCTGACAAGCGGCTCGGCGCGCTAGTCGGTCTCGCCGCAGGGTTTCCCACCTTCGCGTTTCTGATCAGGACGGAATTCACGTGGATCACGCCGCGCTGTCACTCTTCCTTGACCTGGCGAGGTCCAGGAGCGCGCGTATGCGATGCGCCAGATCAGGAAACTCGAAGGGCTTTTCCAAAACCTCCAGAGAACGGTCAATGCTGGCTCCCTCG
>WNFD01003181.1_pt1 | contig 16478 bp, 15 predicted proteins | sample 5400491 | NCBI WGS metagenome assembly WNFD01 (sample SAMN13153343, study PRJNA577476) | soil metagenome | isolation source: 120 cm saprolite under Douglas fir tree site 2 hole 2 replicate 2 | place: USA:California | collected 2015-04-18 | reverse complement strand
CCCACAGGTGCGTGCGCTTCTCACCGCCGCCGGCCGTCTGCGTGTGCAGGGTGACGACCTCGCCGCCGAGCTCGGACATGATCAGCACCAGGCCGAAGAACCCCACCACCAGCACGACGAGCAGGACGACAAATCTCAGGAGATATCGCCCAAGTCGATTCAAGCGTCGGGCGCTCCGGCCGCCTTTTCGAGAATCTCCGCCACGAGGGCGTCGAGATTCTTGCCCTCACGAATTGCCCGGGCCGTCAGCCGCTCAGCATCCGCACGGGCAAGCGTGAGAGTCAGCGGGACCTTCACTTTGTCCCCCGACGGCCCTGCCGGGGCGTCGTGGGCAGTGGCGGCCCGGGCGAGCTCTTTCGGGGTGTGCGGGGTGGGCTGTTTCTTGGGGCGCTGCTTCGGGCGCTGAGGGGTGGCGCGGCGGGTCACGTCATTCCCCCTCACCCTGCCCTCTCCCCCATTGGGGGAGAGGGATGAGAGCTGGAGCACCCTGGCCACTCAGCCGATGGGAGAGAGGGATGAGAGCTGGAGCACCCTGGCCACTCAGCCGATGGGAGAGAGGGATCCAAGACCGCCGCCCGCTCCTCATCAGCGCGTGGCGGGACGGCCGTAGAGCTTGCGCGCCGTGCGCAAATGCGTCATGGCTTGAGCGCGCTTGCCGAGGGTGTCGAAGAGCAGGCCGAGGTTGTAGTGGGCATCGGCGAAGTCCGGGTCGGCGCGCAACGCGCTCTGATAGGCCTGGATGGCTTCGCCGCTGCGCCCCACTTCCTCAAGCAGGGCGGCGAGGTTGAAGTGGACGATGGCGTCATCGGGCGCCTGCCGGGCCGCGGCGCGGTAGTGCGCTTCTGCCTCGGCGGCCTGGTGGGCCTGGTGGTAGAGACGGCCGAGATTGACGTGGGCGTCGGCCAGCGACGGATCCAGCTCGAGCGCGTGCTGATAGGCGTGGCGCGCTTCTTCCGGTGAGGCGGCATCGAGCTCGCAGCCGAGGTCGAACCACTGCTCCGCCGTTCGCGTGGGCTCCTTGATGTCGGCGAGCGGCGGATCCGGCGGTCGCTCCGGCAGGTCGATCTTGGCGGCGACCGCCTGGACGTCGAAGGTGAAGAGGAACTGGCCGGAGTCCGGCTGCCACCGCGCGGCGCCATCCCAGGCGACGACACGGCGCCCGTCGGCGTAGATCGTCAGGCTGGACAGGGCCTGGTCGTCCGGCAGCTGTCGCTTGAGCGACGCCATCATGCGCCGGATGCGCGCCATGGGGATCCGGGCATCCAGCAGGCCCTTGGTCGTCTTGAGGAGCAGCAGGTCCTGGAAGCTCCACTCGAGCCGGCCCTGGCGCCCACGACGCGGCGCGAGCAACCCCGCCCGCACGCACGAGCGGATCTGCGCCTCCGGGAGGTCGGCGATCTTCGCCACCTCTCGGGTGCTGAGCCTCGTCATTTCTTTCCGGCTTGGGCCTTCTTCTCCGTCTTGTCGGTGCCGGCCGTCCGCTTCTCGGCCTTCACGGGTGGCTTCTTGGATATCGCCGCTACCGCGCCCTTCCGCTCGGGCTCCTCGGCGCGAGAGCCCGCCCGCTTGGCCAGGCTCTGCTTGAGGGCATCCATGAGATCGATGACCTGCGCCCGGTGCACCTCGGGCGTGACCGTCGTGACTTCCTTGCCCTCCACCTTGAGGTTCACGAGATCGAGCACGCGCTGCCGGTAGTCGTCCTGGTACTGCTCCGGCTTGAACTCGTCACGCGAGAGCTCCTGGATCAGCCGCTCCGCCAGGCCCATCTCGCCTTCCTTGAGCGTGGCCGATTCGCCCTTGCCGACCTCGCCGAAATCCCGCACCTCGTCGGCGAAGTACATCGTGTGCAGCATCAGCCCGTGCTGAGACGGCCGGATGAGCACCAGGCTCTCTTTCCCGCGCATGACGTACTTGGCGAGGGCGACGCGCTCCATCTTCGCCATCGCGTCGGTGAGGAGCCGGTACGGCTTCTCGCCGCCCTTGTCGGGGCCCAGGTAGTACGTCTTCTCGAAATAGATCGGGTCCACGGTGGAGAGCGGCACGAACTCGGCGATGTCGATGACCTTGGAAGCCTCGCCCTCGAGCGACTTGATCTCCTCGTCCGTGAAGCGGACGTACTGGTCCTTGGCGAACTCGTACCCCTTCACGATCTGGCTCCGGTCGACCACCTCGTTGTCCACGGGGCAGAACATCTGCTGGCGGAGGCGGTTGCCGCACTTGGCGTGGAGCTGGTTGAAGCTGACCCCACCCGCAGAGGCGGCAGTGTAGAGCTTGACGGGAATGGAAACGAGCCCGAACGAGATGGTTCCGGAGCCCAGTGAATGCGGAGGCATGGTTGGCACCCTCCAAACGGTGAGGATCTGTGAGAGTTGGCACGGTAGCACGGGTCCGGCTATGCTCCAAGACTCCCAAGGGCGGCGTACACGGATTGTGGTAGGTAGCGTGGAAAGGGGCGAGGGATTGTGATCGAGGAGCGGGCACCGCAGCTCGAGGCGTACCGGAAGAAGCGCGACCCGGAGCGGACGCCGGAGCCGTTCGGCGGACGCCGTCCGGGGGGCGGCCGGATGTTCGTGGTCCAGAAGCATGCCGCGCGGCGCCTCCACTATGACCTGCGCCTGGAGATGGACGGCGTCCTCAAGAGCTGGGCCGTGCCCAAGGGCCCCTCCGTGCACGCCGAGGAGAAGCGCCTGGCCGTGCACGTGGAGGACCACCCCATCGAGTACGCGGACTTCGAAGGGGTGATCGCCCCCGGCAACTACGGCGCCGGCTCGGTCATCGTGTGGGACCGCGGCTGGTACCGCTCGTCGAAGCCCGAGGATCTGCTGGAGCAGCTGCGGCGGGGCAAGCTCGAGGTCGAGCTCTTCGGCTACAAGCTCCGCGGCCGGTGGACCCTCGCGCGCATGTCAGGGCAAGAGAAAGACTGGCTCCTCCTCAAGAAGGCCGACGGCGCGGCGGCCAGCGAGGAGCTGGTCGATCGGTATCCGCAATCCATCCTCTCCGGTCTCACGGTGGAGGAGATGGCCGACGTGCCGGGCCGGCTCGCTTCCATCCGCCAGCACCTGGAAACGCTGGATGCCCCGCGGCGCGAGGTGGCGGCGCGCAGTCAGTCCTTCATGCTCGCCACCCTCGACGAGCGGGCGCCCTCCGACAAGGGCTGGCTCTTCGAGATCAAGTTCGACGGCGTCCGGGTGCTGGCCGCGCGGCGCAGCGAGCAGGTGGAGCTCTACGGCCGCAGCGGCCAGCTCATCACCGGACGCTATCCCGACCTGGTGCGCGCCCTCCTGGCGCTGCCCGTCGAGCACTTCGTGATCGACGGGGAGATCGTGGCGCTCGACGAGAGCGGCCGGCCGAGCTTCCAGCGGCTCCAGCCGCGCATGGCCCTGACCGACCCGCGCGAAATCGAGGCCGCGGCCGCCCGGGTGCCGGTGGAGGGAGTCTTCTTCGACTGCCTCGCCCTCGACGGCCGCGACCTGCGCCGCCTGCCCCTGACGCGACGGAAAGACTGTCTCCGGCTCCTCGTGCCGCCGCTCGGGCCCGTGCACTACGTCGATCACGTCCTCGAGCACGGGCCCGCCTTCCTGGAGGCGGCAAACGAGCAGCGCCTCGAGGGCATCGTCGCCAAGAGGGCGGCCAGCGCATACGCCGGCGGCCGCTCGCGGGACTGGATCAAGGTCAAGTGCCAGCGGCGCCAGGAGTTCGTCATCGGCGGCTACACCGATCCCCAGGGCTCGCGCGGCCACTTCGGCGCGCTGCACATCGGCGTGTACGACGGCCCACGCCTCGTCTACGTCTCCAAGGTGGGCACCGGCTTCGATCAGGCAGGGCTCAAGAGCCTCTGGGAAAAGCTCCAGCCGCTCGCGCGGGCCACGCCGCCCTTCGACACCGGCGCGGTCCCGAAGGGCAAGAGCCATCACTGGGTGGAGCCCAGGCTCGTCTGCGAGGTGCGGTTCAGCGACTGGACCAACGACGGCGGGCTCCGGCATCCCACCTTCATCGGCCTGCGGAGCGACAAGCGCCCCGAGGAGTGCCGGCGCGAGGCCATCGAAGTCCCGCCCGAAATCCCTTCTCATCCCTCTCCCCCGCTTCGGGGGAGAGGGCAGGGTGAGGGGGTAGCCGAACCGATTCCCTTGCCTGCGCCACCCACGGTGAATGCGCCGAAAGACGTCAAGCTGACCAACCTCAAGAAGATGTTCTGGCCCGCCGACGGCTACACCAAGGGCGATCTGGTGGCGTACTACGAGCGCGTCGCGCCGCTGCTCCTTCCCTATCTCCGCGATCGCCCTCTGGTGCTCACGCGCTACCCCGACGGGATCACCGGCAAGTCGTTCTTCCAGAAGGACGCCCCGGAGTTCACGCCCGCCTGGGTCCGCACGGAGCGTGTCTACTCGAAGGACGCCGAGCGCGAGATCGACTACTTCGTCGTGGACGACGTGGAGTCGCTGCGCTACATCGCCAACTCGGGAACGATCCCGCTTCACCTGTGGGCCTCGCGGCTGGGCTCGCTCGAGCGACCGGACTGGCTCGTGCTGGATCTGGATCCCAAGGGCGCCCCCTTCACCGACGTGGTGAAGGTGGCCCGCGCGCTTCACCGCATCCTGGACGATCTCGAGCTACCCAGCTATCCGAAGACCTCCGGGGCGACGGGCCTGCACATCCTGATCCCGCTCGGGGCGCGCTACACCTACGACGAGGTGCGCACCTTCGCGCGCCTGCTCGCCGTGCTCGGGGTGGAAGCAGAGCCGGAGATCTCGACCATCGCCCGACCCATCCGTTCCCGCGGGGGGAAGGTCTACATCGACTTCGGTCAGAATGGCCACGGGCAGACGATCGTGGGGCCGTTTTCCCTGCGCCCACTGCCCGGCGCGCCGGCCTCCTGCCCGCTCGTCTGGAGCGAGGTGACGGCGCGCCTGGACCCCGCCCGCTTCACCATGGCCACGGTGCCGAAGCGCTTCGACAAAATCGCCGATCCGCTGGCGCCGGTGCTGACCGGGGCAATCGACATGGCGGCGGCCGTGGCACGAATCGAAGAACGCCTTGGTGAGGGAGAGCGCACCGATGAGTAATTCAGACCACCCTCAGCCGCGCGATGGCTTCTCCTCGCCGCGTTTTGCCCAGCCGGCGACCTTCATGCGGTTGCCGTACGTCACGTCGCCGGCGGGCCTCGACGTGGCCCTCTATGGCATTCCCTTCGACGGCGGCTGCTCCTACCGCTCGGGCGCGCGCTTCGGGCCCCGCCACGTGCGCGACCAGTCCTCCCTGATCCGGCCCTGGAACTCCACCCTCAAGGTCCATCCGTTCGACCGGCTGCGCGTGGCGGACTGTGGCGACGTCGACGCGGTTCCGGTCTCGATCGAACGGACCTTCGCGGCCATCGAGCAGACGCTGCAGCCGGCCGTCGAGGCGGGCGCCATCCCCGTGTGCGTGGGCGGCGATCACACGGTGACGCTGGCCGTTCTCCGCGTCCTCGCGAAACGGCACGGGCGGCTCGGCCTTGTCCACTTCGACGCGCACCCGGATACCTGGGACCGCTACTTCGGGCTGCCCTACTACCACGGCAGCACCTTTCGCCGCGCCATGGAAGAGGGGCTCCTCGACGGAGCTCGGTCGATCCAGGTGGGCATCCGCGGTCCCCTCTACGGCCCTGAAGATTTCGACTTCCATGCCACGCATGGCTTCGAGGTGATCAGGATCGAGGACGTGAAGGAGCGCGGCGTCGCGTGGGTCGTCGATCGGCTCGCGCGGCTGAGTGGCGGCCCGGTCTACTGCTCGTTCGACATCGATGCGGTGGATCCCGCGTACGCGCCCGCCACCGGCACTCCCGAGGCCGGCGGGCTCACCTCCTACGAGGCGCTCGGCCTCGTGCGCGGCCTGCGCAGCCTGCAGCTCGTCGGCGCCGACCTCGTGGAGGTCTCGCCCCCCTACGACGGCCCCGGCGCCATCACAGGTGTGCTGGCGGCCAACCTCATCTTCGAGCTCCTCTCGGTGGCCGCGCTCAATCGCTGACCCGCTCGACGACCCCCCGATCTACTCAGCCCTTGCCTCGCGGCTACACCGCTCAGCTCGAACTGCGGCCCTCTCCCCCGCGACGGGGGAGAGGGATGAAAATCCTCGTATCCCTCTTCCCTTGGAGGATGACCGATACCTTCCTCGGCCCATCGGGGGTGAGAATAGCCTCTTCCATCGGATCCCTCTCCCCCGATGGGGGAGAGGGCCGCCGTTCGAGCTGAGACGCTCGCCTCGAGCGGCGAGGTGAGTGCTGAGGAAATGAGGGGCGGTGCTACGAAGCGCGGGCGGGAGAAGCCTCCGGGCGAGCGTAACTGATGGTCAGCATCTCCCAGATATGTTGGTTGGCGTCGTTCCAGTAGATGTTGCGCCCGCCCAGCCGCGTGTTGATCTGCATGTCCGTCGCACCGTTCGGCTGGCTGCGATACCGGACCCCGGTTGCCGTGATGCGGCCGAAGACGGCGTCGAACTCGGCATCGCCCATGCGGAAGCAGTAGTGGTGGCTGTCGAACTTGTCCCGGGCGGCAAAGTCCAGCGTCAGCGTCTCGTTCACGTACACAGGGGTGAAGTGGCCGCGGGCGGCCTCCCAGGGCACGCCCAAGAGTTCCGCCAGCAACTTGGCAGAGGCGACGGGGTCATGAGCGGGCACGATCAGGTGATCCAGCACGATGGCCATCTGGAGCCTCCACCACGGCCCCGAGCTGGCCGTGTAACATCACCCTAGTGAGCGCGCCTCAGGATGTCAAACCGACCTCGGATCACCGTGCGCCGGCCCTCGTCTTCGTCATCGCGCTGGCGGGGATGGCTCTGCACCTCGCCACCGGCTGGCGGTACGGCTTGTTCCGCGACGAGTTCTACTACCTCGCCTGCGCCAATCATCTGGACTGGGGTTACGTCGATCACCCCCCCCCTGTCGATCGTGATGCTCGCGATCGTGCGCGGGCTCCTGGGCGACTCGCTTCTCGTGGTGCGCCTCGTGCCTGCGCTGCTCTTCGGTCTCCTGGTGTGGCTGGCCGCGTGTCTGGCCCGCGAGCTCGGCGGGGGACGCTTCGCGCAGTCGCTCGCGGCCCTGTCGGTGGCGATCGCCCCCCAGTACCTGGCCCTGACCGGCTTCTACTCGATGAACGCCTTCGACCTCGTCTTCTGGGCCCTGGCCGTCCTGCTCCTGACGCGACTCGCGCGAACCGACGACGTGCGACTGTGGCGTCCGCTCGGCCTGGTCGTCGGTCTGGGCCTGCTGAACAAGATCAGCCTGCTGTTCTTCGCCTTCGGCCTGGGCGTCGCCGTGCTCGCCACGCCGCTCAGACGTCATGTCAAGCGACGCGAGCTGTGGGAAGGCGTGTGCTTGGCCCTGCTGCTCTTCACCCCATACATCCTCTGGGAGATGAGCCACGACTGGGCGACCCTCGAGTTCATGCGGAACGCCACGCGCTACAAGAATGTGGCGCTCTCGCCCTTGGCCTTTGCGACCGCGCAGCTGACCACCTTGAATCCGCTCAACGCACCCCTCTGGATGCTGGGACTGGCCTGGCTACTTTTCGGCCGGACGGGGCGGAGGCTCCGCGCCCTTGGCATCGTGTTCGTCGCCACCTTCGTGGTCCTGGCCGTGCAGAACAGCAAACCGTACTACCTCGGCCCAGCCTTTCCCGTGCTGCTCGCGGCGGGGGCGCTCGTGGTCGAAGGCCTCTCCGAGGCCCCGCGCCGGCGCTGGGTGCGCCCGGCACTTCTCGTGCTCCTGGTGGCGGGTGTCGCCCTCACGGCGCCCTTCGCGATTCCGGTGCTTCCCGTAGAGACGTTCATCCGTTACCAGCGCGCGCTCGGATTCACGCCCTCGGCCGGCGAGAAGAGCCGCCTCGGTCCACTCCCGCAGCACCTCGCCGACCGCTTTGGCTGGCACGAGCTAACCGAGGAGGTGGCGCGCATCTACGGCGCGCTGCCGGAAGAGGAGCGCGCCAGCGCGGCGATCGTGACGAGAAACTACGGTGAGGCCGGCGCGATCGACTACTACGGCGGGCGGTACGGCCTGCCCCCCGCCCACAGCCCTCACAACAGCTATTACTTCTGGGGACCCGGCCGCGAGCGGCCGTCGGTCGTGATCGTGATCGGCTGGTCGACCGAGGAGATCACCTCCTCCTGGACACAGGTCGAGGTGGCCGGTCGCATCGAGTCGCCGTACGCCATGCCCTTCGAGACCGGCTCGCCCATCCACGTCTGCCGAGGGCTGAAGGTGCCGCTCGAGACGGCCTGGCGCCGGGCCAAGATGTTCATCTAGGGTCAGCGGGCCGGGATGGTCCAGAGATAGATAGGGTGGTCGCGACCGTCGATTCGAACGCGCACGGTCTCTTGCGGTCTCCAGTTGCCCATGTGATGCCAGTGCGAGACGACGCGGGTGCCGGGCTTGAGCTCGCGCTGCAGCTTCGTGCGCACCGTCAGGTTGACCTCTTGCGAGAGAAAGAGCGTGACCACCGTGGCGTCGCCCATGTCGGTCAGGAAGAGATCCTCGTTCAGGAACCGGACGCGATCCGTGACCCCCGCCTGACGCGCATTCTCGCGGCTTTCGGCGATCCGGATGGGACCGATATCGACGCCGACGCCCTGCGCGCCGAAGTCGCGCACCGCGGTGATGACGATGCGCCCGTCCCCGCACCCGAGGTCGTACACCACGTCGCCGGCGGTCACCTTGGCCAGACGCAGCATGGCATGCACCACCTCGGTGGGGGTGGGCTCGTAGCTGACGTCGGGCGCGCGCAGCGCCGGCGGAGCCACGGGAGATTGCTGCGCGCCACCTATGGAGGCGACACAGCCCGCCGCGACGATGGCCAGCAGCATTACGCCACGTCGTCTGGCTGCTCTGAGGTTACCGAAGCTTCGAGGCAATCTAGGCGCAGGTGTCATTGCACCTGGCTGCGATATTGCCGTGGCACGGCCTGCCTGTTGTTGGTCCAGTTTGCGACGCCCCGCTCGTCGACCCACCGGTAGAGCTGCTGAGTGGGGCGGGAGGACACCGAGTTGTCGGGTGGCGCCGCCCCCGACGAGGGAGGCCCGTTCGGCGGAGCGGCCGGTGGGGCAGGTGGCGGACTCGGCACGGTCGGAATCCAGATCCATCGGTAGGCAACGGTCACGCCATCGCCCTGGAGACGGTAGCAACCGCCGACGTAGCAGACTTCCCGCTGAATGGACGGGGCCACGGATAGCTGCGTCTGCGGCTGATAGACAGGATCCGCATACGCCGGGTAAGAATACGAGGAGTCGTAATACGGATAAGCGTAGTAGGGAGAGGCGTAGTAGGGATACCCGAAAGCCGGACCTACGAAGATCCCGCCGGCAAAGGCGGGGCCGAAGCAGCAACCGCGGTGAAAGCGCCCCCCATGATGGAAGCCTCCGCCATGGAAGTGCCCATGGCTTCCATGGAATCCACCCCCATGGGATCCACCACCCCCCTGCCCCCTGCCCGCGTTGACCGGGGCGGCGAAAGCAAGGGACAGCATCCCGGCGAGCGCGAGAGTGATGATGATCTTCGGCATGGCCAGCTCCTTGAGCGCGGGAGGCCTCCCCGGCTCGCCTGCATTCTAACGCTCAAGTCGAGGCTGTGGGTCCGGGGCCTGGGTCACGCGCACCTGACCAAATTCGGACGGTGTTCTGCCAGCTCCGCGACATTCTTCGACCGCCGCGGATCCGGACCGCAACTAAGTATCTGATTTTTGGTAGGGCGTTTGGGTGGACTGTGTTTTGCTTCTAAAAGGATGGAGGAATACGACCACATGATCAGTCGCTCCCGGGTGCTGGCCGAGGGCCTGCACCTCCCGCTCAAGAAGCTGGCCCTCTGTCTCGACTGCGACGAGTGCTTCGAGCTCGGCCACGCGGCCTGCCCCGCCTGCGGGAGCGCCACGTGGACCCCGGCCGCGCGCTTCCTCAAGCTGGTGTCCGAGGCCGAGGCGCCTCGCGGGAACGGCCGGAAGGGGCTCTCCCGCCGCGCGGCCGAGGACGCGGCCATCACCAAGCACCTGCTCATCGTCGCCAGGCATCGCCGCGAGCTCTACGACCAGATCAAGCGCGCCTTCGCGGGGCACGAGACCGTGCAGGTCGTCCTCGACCGTCGCGAGAGCGAGCGCCGCCGCCGCAAGGAGCCGACCCTGCCCGACCGCCGCGCCGCGGACCGGCGCGCCCGCTCCGGCATCGACGAGCAGCTCCGGACCATCGGCTGGTCGCTCGTGCTCCTCGATCTCGCGAAGGCCAAGCGCAGATAGCCTGATCGAACGCCACTACCGCCGCGTCCCTCCGTCCCGGGGGCGGTCCATGAACTGGATGGACGTCGCGATCTTCTGGCCATTCTTGACTTCGTAGGTGAGCCTGACCGTATCGCCCTGCTCGATCTCGGTCGGATGTGCCACGTTTCGAGGAATGATTAACGTCGAGCCGTCATGTAGCATCACCTGATTCCCCTGCACGCTCACGACCCGGCTCTCGATCATGTGCCGAGCCTGCCCACGGGCGGGCTGCGCGAAAGCGGGGACGGGAACCTCTGCCCCGCTCGCCACAATCAGCGCCGCTGTGGCCACCAATACTCGCATCAATTGCGATTGCCCTCCTTACCAGAATCCTCTCACAGGATCCAAGTCACGGTCATCGCTCGCCTCACTTGGGTGCCTCCCCGTGAGCCGGGCGCTCGCCAGGTGCGGGAGCGGGCTGGGGCGGCCGCGGAGCTGGGGCGGGCCGTGCCTCTTCTCGCTCACGCCTCTGCGTGACGGGCGGAGGCGCCGACGGAGGCGGCATGTGACGCGGGGGCGCGACCTCCTGCGCCGGCCGCGCCGGGGGCGACGGTGGCTGCTGCGCATTGCGCTCGGGGACCGCGACGGCCCGCTTGTCTCTTCGTGTATCAGATCCATTGGGGGCATCGGAGCGCACGGCGTCGCGGGATGGAAGCGGCGCCGCAACCTTTGGCGAGCCCGGTAGTGGAGGCGGCGACGCCTGCTCTGCGGTGCTGCCCTTTCGCTCCAACGGCGCGGGCACCGGCTGGCCGGCGGGGCCAGGGACTGTGCGCGGAGTTCGAGCAGGACCGCCCTCTGGCGCAACCGCAGCCTTCGTGGACGGTGGTGCGGACCGCGGCGAGGGCACCAGTCGCGGCGGCGCTGCCGGCGCAACGGCCGGCGTCGCGGCGAGACCCTGGGCCTGGAGTGCCGGCCTCAGATCGCGAGGAGCGCGGGTCGCCACCACGGGGCGAGCCTGTACGGCCGCGGGTGGCGGAGCGGCGGAGCCCGTCGCCGGCTGCACGCTGGCCGCGACCGGGCGGACCGCGAGCGCGCCGCGCACCGGCGTGAGCTGCTGCACCTGTGCTTGACTGATCCGTGTCGTCTGCACCTGGCCCTGACCGAAACGCTCGGCGGGCACGCCCACGACCGCATTGGTCACGTGCACGTTCCGGTAGACCGTGATGTTGGTCACGTTGACGTTCGTGGTGCGGTTGACGACGACGTTGTTGACGACGCGGGGCCCGCCCCAGCCTCCCCACCAGGCCACGCCGACAAAGCCGGGACGCCCCCACCACGGAATCACCGGCTCGCCCCAGCCGAGCGGCGCCCAGTAGAGCGGGTGACCGACGGTGACCGCGACACCACCGCCGAGGAAGACGACGAGCGCCGGGGCGTACGCAGGGCGGACGACGATGGGCCCGGGCGCCCACGCCCAGTAGTTGCCGACAAAAACCCAGCGACCATAGTGATAGGGCGCCCAGCCCCACGGCGCATCATCGAGCCAGGTCCATCCGAAGCGAGGGTCCCAGATCCAGCGGCCCGTGCTGTACGGCACCCAGCCCACGGGCACCGTGGCGGGAACCCACACCGACCCGTACGTCTCGACCGTGCGCCAGCCACCGTACTGATTGAGCGCCTCGCCTCCATACACGGCCGGCGAGACGTAGTGCGTGCTCGCGGGCTGGAGGAGGTAGTCCGTGCGCTGGTAGTTCCAGCGATCCCACGCGCTGAGCGGCGGCGCCGCGGCCATCTCCACGCGCGGCGAGTCCGTCCCCGTGATCATGACTTGCTGATTCGCCGCGACCGGCGTGGCGGCGCCGCCCGCGGCAGTGACCGTGGCGCTGCCCCCGCGGTGGGTGTCGAACGCGGTGAACTCCTGTGTCACCTCGGCGTGGTAGTAGCCGGTGCGCTCGACGGTGAAGGCTCCGTGCGGCGTGTCGAGCTCGACCGCGTGTCCCGCCGCCAGCTCGCGCACGTCCAGGGCGGCATGACCGGCGGTGAGGCGGAACTGGACGAAGTCGGGTTCCTGGTTGTCGAGGCCGATGTGCGTGCCCTCTGATGCCCGCACGAAAGCGCGCGGGCCGACCTGGATCTCGACATTGCCGCCCTGCGCGGTGTAGAGCAGATCGCCCGGAGCCAGGGGCATGTTGACCTTGGCCGGGGTCCACTCCTGGGCGCCGGGGCGCCAGAAGGACACCTCGCCGTTGAGATAGCTCAAGCGTACCGGCGTCGCGTCGCTGGTCGGCGCCGGGACGGGCGCTCCCGGCGAAGCTGGAGGGGCTGTGGGCGCTGGTGGCGGATCGACTGCTCGCGCAACTCCCGGACCGCTCATCATGATCAATGCCAGAAGAGCTGCAACGACTCGCCGGGGCGTCATGGCTGACTCCTATCTCTCTCGGGAGTCGACTCTGGCCGCTGGATCGCGGCGGGAGGCAGAGCTTTCCCCCTATGGTCACGCAATCAGACGTGACGAGGCGGTCGGATGTTTACCCGGAATACCTGATGGTCAGCCGAGGCGAGTGGCTTCATGCGGCGCTGTTACCTGGGCCTCAGGCCGCCCGCGCGATCCATGAACTGGATGGACGTAGCGACGTTCTGCCCATTTCTCACTTCGTAGTTGAGCCTGATCGTGTCGCCCTGGTCCATTTCCGTCGGCTGCGCGACATCTCGAGGAATGGTCACCATCGTGCCGTTGTTCAACATCACCTGATTCCCCTGCAGGCTCACGATCCGGCCTTCGATCATCCGCGTACCCTGCGCGCTGGCCGGCTGCGCCATGGCCAGGAACCCTGCCCCGGCACCACCGGCCGCGACCAGCGCTAGTGTGACTACCAAAGCTCGCACCATTGGACTGACCTCCCTACTGGAATCTTCTCACCGAAACCAAGTCCGCTCCTGACTATCTCGCAACCATGTGCCGAATACTCCCCTCACCCTGCCCTCTCCCCCAATGGGGGAGAGGGATCAAAGCTTTCGACCAAACGTTTCTTTCATCCCTCTCCCCCGTCGCGGGGGAGAGGGTAGGGTGAGGGGGCCGCGGGACGACGGAAGTCTGCGAGTTCCCGTATAATGCCCGGGCGATCGAGCACATGGAACAGTCCCGCACCAGAGTCAGGAGTTGGATGTGATCGCGTATCTCTGCAAGCGGCTCGCGTGGGCATTCCTCGTCCTCCTCGGCATCACGGGGATCGTGTTCGTGGTCGTGCACCTCTCGGGCGACCCCGCCGCGCTCTACATGGGCCCCGAGGGCACCAAGGAGGACTACCAGATCCTGCGCGCGGCGCTCGGCTTCGATCGTCCGCTGCCCGAGCAATACGGCCTCTTCCTCTGGCGCGCGGCCCAGGGTGACTTCGGCCGCTCGCTGCGTCACCAGCAGCCGACCCTCCCGCTGGTGCTCGCGCGCCTGCCCGCCACGCTCAGCCTGACCGCGGCGGCCATGGTCCTGGCGCTCCTCCTGGCCCTCCCGCTCGGGCTCCTCTCGGCGTTGCGTCGCAAGTCCATCCTGGACACGGGAGGCATGATGTTCGCCCTCGCGGGCCAGTGCATGCCCACGTTCTGGCTCGGCATCCTCCTGATCCTCGTCTTCGCCGTGCAGCTCCGGTGGTTTCCCGTCTATGGCGGCGAGGGCCTGATGACGCTCGTCCTGCCCGCCGTCACCCTCGGCGTCTGGGCCATGGCGCGCACGGCGCGCATCACGCGCTCGAGCATGCTGGAGGTGCTGCATCAGGACTTCCTGCGCACGGCGCGCGCGAAGGGCGTGGGCGAGTGGTCCGTCGTCCTGCGCCATGCCCTGCGCAACTGCGCCATCCCCATCGTGACCGCGCTCGGCCTGGAGCTGGGCAACCTCCTGGGCGGCGCCGTCATCACCGAGGCGGTCTTCGCCTACCCGGGCATCGGCCGCCTGGCCGTCGAGGCCGTCATCAACAAGGACGTGCCCCTGATTCAGGCCGTGGTCCTGACCGTGGGCGCGGCCATCCTCCTCCTCAACATCCTGATCGACGTGGTCTATGTCGCTCTCGACCCTCGCATCCGCCTTGCCTGACCACCCGTCGCGGTCACTCAGAACGCTGCGGGCCTCGGGAGGCGCGCGCGTCGGCACGGTCATCCTCGTGGTCGTCGGAATCTGCGCGATGGCGCCTCACCTGCTGGCCCCGTTCGATCCCGCCGAGCAGCGGCTGCTCGCCCGGTTCACCCCTCCTTTAACAAGGGCGGCCGACGGCACCCTGGCCGTACTGGGCACCGATCAGCTCGGCCGCGACATCCTGAGCCGGCTGATCCACGGGGCGAGGACGTCGAGCCTGATCGGGTTCCTGGTGGTGCTCCTGGCCGGCTTCACCGGCACGGCGCTTGGGCTCCTCGCCGGCGTGCGCGGCGGAGCCTCGGATCACACGGTCATGCGCCTGGCCGACATGCAGCTCGCCTTTCCGTTCATCCTGCTCGCCATCACCGTGATCGGCATTCTCGGGCCGAGCATTCGCAATCTCATCCTCGTGGTCGGCCTGAGCAACTGGGCGGCCTACGCGCGCGTCGTCCGGGCCGAGACGCTGGCCGTGCGCGAGCGGCCTTACGTGGAAGCCGCGCGATCGCTCGGCCTTCCCGTGCCGCGCATCGTGCTCCGCCACATCCTGCCCAACGTGAGCGCCTCGCTCATGGTCGTGGCCACCTTCGGCATCGCCGGCGCGATCCTCACCGAGGCGGGGCTGTCGTTCCTGGGTCTCGGCGTGCCCGTGGCCATCCCGTCCTGGGGCGGCATGCTCGCCGAGGGCCGGCAGTACGTGGACACGCGCTACTGGCTGGCCCTCTTCCCCGGCGCCGCGCTCTTCATGACCGTGATGGCCATCAATCTCGTGGGAGACACGCTCCGCGACACGCTCGATCCCTATCTCTACGCGCGTCGAAGCCTAGAACAGCTCTGATGACCGGCCGACATCTACCCGCAGGAGGACCACGATGACTCGACGACTCGCCATGCTCGCCGCGGTACTGGGCGCAGTGCTTCTGTGCCTCGCTCCCCTCGCCCACCCGCAGCCGAAGCCGGTGGTGGTCGTGCAGTCGGGCGAGGCGGCCACGCTCGACTGGCACATGCACTGCGACAAGAACGCCCACGAGCCGGATCGCCAGATCTTCGACACGCTGCTCCGCCGCAATCTCAAGACGCTGCAGCTCGAGGGCAACCTGGCGGAGTCGTGGCGCGTGGTCAACGAGACCACCTGGCAGTTCAAGCTGAAGCGCAACGTGAAGTTCCACAACGGCGAGCCCTTCGACGCCGCCGCGGTGAAGTTCAGCATCGAGCGCATGCTGGACCCGAAGCAGGGCGCGCCGGGCCGGACCAGCATCGCCACCATCGATCATGTCGACGTGCTCGACTCGTACACGGTCAACGTCATCACCAAGGCGCCGTTTCCCCTGCTCGCCGTGCGGATGAGCCCGGGCCACTGCGGCACCGTCGGCATCGTGCCGCCCAAGTACATCGCCCAGGTGGGCGACGCCACCTTCGCGGTCAAGCCGGTGGGCACGGGGCCGTACAAGTTCGTCGAGTGGGTCAAGGACGAGCGGCTGGTGCTGGATGCCAACAAGGACTACCACCGCGGCGCCCCCGCCATCGAGCGGCTGATCTTCCGCCCCGTGCCCGAGCTGACGACGCGCGTGGCGGCATTGCTCTCCGGCCAGGCCGACCTCGTGAGCGACATCCCGCCCGACCAGACGGGCAAGATCAAGTCCAGCAGCAGCGCGCACGTGGAGATCAGCACGCTGGGCGGCTTCGTCATCATGGTGAAGATGACCAACTACCTGATGCCGGGCCCCTGGCAGGACGTGCGTGTGCGCAAGGCGATCAACTACGCCATCGACATGGACACGATCATCAAGACCGTGCTGGAAGGCTATGGTCAAGTCCTGGGCGTGCCGCTCGAGAAGGAAGCCTTCGGCTTCAACCCGAACATCAAGTGGTACGGCTACGATCCCGAGCGCGCCAAGGCCCTGCTGCGCGAGGCCGGCCACCCCAACGGCTTCGAGATGACGCTGCACGCGCCCAACCGGCGCTACATGAACGACATCGAGGTGATGCAGGCCATGGCCCAGATGCTCACCAAGGTGGGCATCCGCGCCAAGGTGGAAGTCTGGGAGCAGAGTATCTACACCACCAAGTGGCGCAAGCGCGAGCTGCTGCCCGCCTACCTGGTGGCCTGGGGCGGCGCCGGCGTCTTCGACGGCGACCTGCTCACG
>WNFD01003179.1_pt1 | contig 16483 bp, 15 predicted proteins | sample 5400491 | NCBI WGS metagenome assembly WNFD01 (sample SAMN13153343, study PRJNA577476) | soil metagenome | isolation source: 120 cm saprolite under Douglas fir tree site 2 hole 2 replicate 2 | place: USA:California | collected 2015-04-18 | reverse complement strand
ACGGCAGTCGGGAACCTATGATTTTGTGAGGGTCTGGGACCTCGGAATCTTTTGCATGCGGGTGGGCATGAAAATCGCTACTCGTTTTTACACGCTGCGAGGGTAAATCTTACCTCTGCCCGCGTCGTCCGGGGCCTGCGGGTCGGCGGTGGCCAGCGCCTCAGGGCAAGCTACCCCTTCCTTCTCGCCCGGCTCGGCGGGACTAGACAGGAGGCGGCGCGGGGCTCTGCGGCGGGTGGGCCGGTGGCGCGGCAACCGGCTGGGCCGCGATGAGTTGGCCCACCTGGTTCTCGAGCTGGCGGATCCGGTACCGCATCTTGAGCACCTTCACCAGGCCGCTCAACGACGTGAAGACGACCCCGACCAGCAGCGACAACAAGATCACGAGGGCCAGCGGCATTCCCTTCACGCCCCAGGCCAGGAACCAGATCTCGACCGGGTCGCGGTTCTGCAGCGCGAAGATGGTGGCCGCGCTCCCGAGCAGCGCCATGAGTAGATAGATGACGATCATGACGGGGGGCCCTCCGGCGGCCTGCCCGCTCCGATCGCGCGCAGGAAGCGGTCGATGATGCGCTCCTGGCAGAGTCCGCCGCCTCCCGGCTCGCTCGCCCCGCGCCCGAGCTTCTGCACCGGGAAGATCGCCTTGGCCATCGTGCGATGGCCGCCGCCCACTCCCAGGTCGCCGAAGGCGGCGCGGGTCACGTCGCCCGCGCTCTTCACGTAGCCGACGTTGCGGACCGAGACGTGCACCTCGTCCCCCACCACTCCCGAGACCACCGACCACTGCACGCCCTCGGCCTGCAGCCCAAAGTCGGCGAACTGGGGAATGAGATCCATCGTCTCGACCCGACCGAGGTGCGAGAAGAACACGCCCTGCACCACGCGCCGCTTGGCGAGGCCCTGGGCGAGGACGTCGAGCGCCTCGTGGGAGAGCTCGGGTCGCTCGATGCGCCGGAGCGCGTTGTGGTTGGCGAGGAGATACAGATAGGAGAATGCCTCCAGGTCCGCCTTGGTGCCGCCGCGCTCGAGGCCGAGGGTATCGGACTTGATGCCGTAGAGGAGCGCGGTGGCCAGCCGCTGGGTGATCTTGATGTCGGCCGCGCGCAGGTATTCCACCAGGATCGTGGAGGTCGCCCCGTAGGACGGGCGCACGTCCTTGATGCGCGCGTCGATCGGATGCTCCATCGGATGGTGATCGATCACCAGGTCCACCCGCTCGAAGCGCTCCTCGAGGAACGAGGGCTGCACGTCCACCATCGCCACCCGGTCGAACTCGGCGACGTCCTCCGCGCTGATCGCCTCGATCTCGATCTCCAGGATCTTGCACATCGCCACGTTCTCGGGCCGGGTGATGGTGCCGAAGGTGCACATCGGGGCCGAGGTCCGGGTGCGGCCGAGCAGGGTCTTGAGCGCGAGCGCGGAGGCGATCGCGTCGGGATCGGGGTCGTCCTGCATGAGGATCAGCACCCGCTCCGCGTCGTAGAAGTGGGCCCGCAGCCGGTCGGCGCGGACCCGCTGGGCCGCGCGGTCGACCGCGGGCTGGATGATGCGCTCGCCGAAGGCGGAGAGCGGCACCACGGTGGCGCCCGACATCGGCCGGTCGTCGTCGCGCAGCACCAGCAGCGGAGCGTCGGGCGCGGCCTCCTTCACCGCCGCGGCCACGCGGCCCAGCTGGCCGGACGGCGCGGCCACCACCACCGGCCCGCGGCCGCCCTTGAGCGCCTCGTGCAGGAAGGCCGGGTCGGTGACCCGGCCCGCGACCGCCCGGTCGCCGTGGCGGCCGAGCCGCGCGCGCAGGCTCGCCCGGGAGACCAGGTAGAGCGGCCGCTCGCCCGGGAACGCGGCGGCGGCCACCATGTGCTCGAGGAGATCATCCGGACAAACCAGGACCGGTCGCATATGGCCCCATTCTCGGCCCACCCCGCGGGGGGGCCAAGCGAAAATCCGGCTAGCGGCGCCGGCCCTGGTACGCCGCGCGGCCGGCCTTGACGCCGGCCTTGAGGCCACGGGTGAGCAGGGACACCTCCCGGCTCACCTTCTGCTGGGACTCGCCCAGGGTGCGGGCCAGACGGTCGAGCGATTCTTTCACATTCGCGCGCGCCTGCGCGACCTGCTGCGCCGCCTCGCGCCGCGACTTCGCGCTGAGGAGCCGCCGGCTGAGGCGGTTCACCGAGTCCTTGAGGCCCGCCTGGGCGCGCGCCACCTGCCGCGCCATCGCCTTCTCGATGCCGGCGAGCTTGACGCCGGTGAGGCCGCTCTGGGCCGCGGTGCCGCGCACGCGGGCGAGGTCGGCCTCCACCTGGGCCAGGCGCGCCTCGAGCTGCTTGATCTTCGCCTGCGCGCTGGGCGCGGGCGCTCTGCGTCGCTCGGTCATGGCGTCCCCTCCGCCCTGCAGTATACGACGCTCGAGGCTTGGCCTCACCGCGCGTCGATGCGAGACTTGGGCGTGGCCGCCGAATCCATCTTCTTCCGGGACCTGGCCTACGTCTTCATGGCCGCGGTGGCCGGTGGCGCGCTCGCCCGGCTCGCCGGCCAGCCTCTGGTGCTGGGCTACGTGCTGGGGGGCATCCTGATCAGCCCGCTCACCCCCGGGCCCGCGGTCTCGGATCTGCACACCTTCGAGCTGTTCGCCGAGATCGGGGTGATCCTCCTCATGTTCTCGGTCGGCATCGAGTTCTCGCTGCGCGACCTGCTGCGCGTGAAGTGGGTGGCGCTCCTGGGTGGCCCGCTCGGGATCGCGCTCTCGGTCGCGATGGGGCTGGGGGTGGCGAGCCTGCTGGGCTGGCCGCCGCTCCAGGGCGCCATCGTGGGCATCGTCCTCTCGGTGGCGAGCACCATGGTGCTCGCGCGGCTGCTCATGGACCGGGGCGAGCTGCACTCGCGCCACGGCCGGGTGATGATCGGCATCACGCTCGTCGAGGACCTCGCGGTGGTGGTCCTCATCGTGGTCATCCCGACGCTGGGCACGCTCGAGCCGGGGCGCCTGCTCACGATCGCGGGCACCCTCGGCCGAGCGCTCCTCATCCTGGTCCCGGCCGGCTACGTGGCGGCCAAGCTCATCCCGCCCCTCATGACGCGCGTGGCCCGCATGCACAGCGACGAGATGTTCCTGCTGGTGGCCCTCGCGGTGGGGCTCGGCACCGCGGCGCTGACCCAGGCCGCCGGTCTCTCGCTCGCGCTGGGCGCCTTCCTCGCCGGCCTCATCATCAACGGCTCGGAGTACGCCCACGAGACGCTGGCCCGGCTCCTGCCCCTGCGCGACGTCTTCGTGGCGCTGTTCTTCGTGACCATCGGAGCCCTCATCGATCCGGGCAGCCTCGTCGCCAACGTCCCGCTGCTCGCCACCATGGTGGCGATGGTGGTGGTGGGCAAGCTGGTGCTGTGGACCCTCGTGGTCTGGCTCTTCCGCCAGTCGCTCTGGACCGCGCTGCTGGTGGGCGTGGGGCTCACCCAGATCGGCGAGTTCTCCTTCATCCTGGTCCAGGTCGCGCGGACCGCCGGCCACGTGGGCCCCGAGATCTACCACGCCACCCTCGCCGCGTCGCTGATCACGATCCTGATCAACGCGGCGCTCGTGCGGGCGGCCCCCGGCTGGATCGCCCGCGTCCGCGGCGTCGAGCAGAGCGCCCCCGGCTCGGTCGAGCGGGTGGAGGCGGAGCACGTGGTGCTCTGTGGGTTCGGTCGCGTCGGCAGCGCGGTGGGCGAGGCGCTCGAGACCTTCGGGGTCCGCTTCGTGGTCATCGAGCGCGATCCGGACATCGTGCGCGGGCTGCGCTCCCGTGCGGTGCCGAGTCTCTTCGGGGACGCCGCGCAGGCCCGCCTCCTCGACGAGGCGGGCGCGGGCCGGGCGTCGCTGGTGGTGGTGGCGCTGCCCGAGATGGATCGGGCCCAGCTCGTGGTGCGGGGCGTCCGGGCGCTCAACCCCCACGTGCCGGTCCTGGCGCGAGCTCACCACGCGGCCGGCCGCGATGCCCTGGCCGAGGCGGGCGCCACCGAGGTCATCGAGCCCGAGCTGGAGGCGGCGGCCACCCTGATCCGCCACGCGTTGCGCCAGCTCGCGAAGCCGCCGGCGCGCGTGCTCGACTACCTCTCCCGGTTCCGTGGGGCGATGAACCCGGTCCCGGCGGACGACCGCGGTGGGCCGGGTCCCGCGGAAGCGCTGCCCGAGGTGCACGAGGTGAGGCTCGGCGTCGGCGCGCTCGCCGATCTGTCGCTCGGCGAGGCGCGGGTGCGCGAGCGCTTCGGGGTGACGGTGGTCTCGGTGGAGCGGCCGGACGGCGCGGCGGTGGTCAATCCCTCGGCGGATACGCGGCTGCGCCCGGGCGACCGGCTGCGCGTCTTCGGCCTGCCCGAGCAGGTCGATGCGTTCCGCGCGGAGGCGGATCGCCGCCTCTGAGCCGCGCGGTCAGCGCAGGAGGCCGTTCCAGATCGCGAGCGCGAACGAGAGCACGGTGAGGCCCACCGCCCCGAGCGCGGCGAGCCGATCGAGCCCCCGCTCGGGCCGGCGCTCGAGGTGACCGAAGGCGAGCGCGGTGAGGTAGCCCCCCGCGAAGCCCCCCGCGTGGCCCCAGTTGTTCACGCCGGCCAGGAAGAAGCTGGCGATGAACATGAACAGCGCCCACTGCCCGTACTGACGGAGCACCGCGACCCCGAAGGCTCCGCCGCGGCTGCGCCCATAGGCGACCATGGCGCCCAGCAGGCCGAAGACCGCACCGGAGGCGCCCAGGGTGAAGCGGATGCCGACCAGGTTCGAGAGCGCGAACCCGAGCGCGCCCGCCGCGGTGTAGATGACCACGAGGCGCGCGCGGCCGAAGAGCTGCTCGACCGCGGGCGCGAGTTGGCGCACCCAGAGCAGGTTGAAGACGATGTGGAGCAGGCTGCCGTGGAGGTAGACGCCGGTGAGGAGGGTCCACCACCAGCCGGCCGCCCACGGGGCCGCGCCCGCCATACCGAGCCGCACCAGGGCGCGATCGCTCGGCGACAGCATGTCGAAGGGGCTTCGGGCGCGGAAGGCGGCCGCGGGGTCCAGCAGGATCGACGCGACGTAGAGCGCGACGCAGACCGTGATGACCGCTCCCGCGAAGTCCAGGCGGCCCACGAGGCGGCCGGCCAGCGGAGCGAATCCCCAGAGACCGGGCCGGCGCGCGCCGCAGTAGAAGCAGACCGACGCGTCGACCCGGTTGAGCTTGCCGCAGCGGTAGCAGAGACTCGAGCCGGTGCGCTGGCGGAACATGACGGAGATGCCCTACCGCGGCGGGAGAGCGAGCGGCCCCTGGATCAGGGGCGGCCGGGGGCGTGCAGCGGGAAGGGCGCCTGAGCGTCGAGCCGCTGCAGCAGCGTCTTCACGTGGATCGTGAAGGCGTCCCGCCGATGGGCGGGCACCGGGGCGCCCGGGATGAATTTCTCGCCGAGCGGATTCACGAAGACGCCGGCCTTGCGCACGCGGTAGTCGAGGTGGGGGCCGGTGGAGAGCCCGGTGGTGCCGACGCGCCCGATGATCTGCCGCTGGCGCACCCGATCGCCCCGCTTCACGTCGAGCCGGGAGAGGTGGTTGTACATGGTCTCGTAGCCGCGGGCGTGGCGGAGGGAGAGCGAGAGCCCGAAGCCGCCGTCCCAGCCCGCCATCGTCACCACCCCATCGGCCACCGCCCGCACCGGGGTGCCGACCGGCGCCCCGTAGTCGACCGCGAGGTGCGGCCGGAGCCCGCCCAGGATCGGATGGTGACGCGCGTGGGAGAAGCCGGAGGTGACGCGCGTGAAGTCGAGCGGGGCGCGCAGGAACATCTTCTTCACCGAGCGCCCGGACGCGTCGAAGTAGTCCGCGCGGCTCCCCGCTTCCTCGAAGGCCACGCTGGTGAGCACCGGGCGCCCGGCGCTCGCATACTGCGCGACCAGGATGTCGCCGTAGCCCAGGAGCTCGTCGCCGACGTATCGCTTCTCCACCAGGAATCGGAAGCGATCGCCGGGGAGCGAGTCGGCCGCGAAGTCGAAGTCCCACTCGAAGAGGCTGACCAGGCGCGCGGTGAGGCCGGCGGTCTCCCCGAGGCGCTCCAGGCTCGCGAAGAGCGAGTCGCGGACCTCGCCGGCGATCGCCACCACGCGGGTCTCGACATCCGGTCGCACCGCCTCGACCGTCCAGCGCCCGTCGGTCGAGCGGATCTCGTAACGCTCCGCGGGCGACCGCGTCCAGGTGATCTCGGGGGCGCCCTCGGGGGCCGCCGGCTTCACGGTGAGCCGCTCGCCGGGGGCGAGCCGCCGCATGTTCACGCGACCGCGCAGCCCGGTCACGACCGCGGCGGCCTCCGCGCGCTCGAGCCCGCCGCGGCGCAGCGCCGCCTCGAGCGTCTCGCCACGCTTGAGAGTGACCTCGATCGGCGGCACGACCTCGGGCGCCGCGGCCGGGGCCTCGGTGACCACGGACGGTGCGGGGGGCGGCGCGGGCTCGCGCGTGGGGACGGCGAGGCCGACCACGCCCAGGGCGAGCAGGACCGCGGCGGAGAGGAGGCAGTGCGCCCGCTTCATGACTCTGTCGTCAGGATACCGCGGGCGGATTGCGCTCCCAACCTAAACCGCCCCGCCCGGCGCCAGCTCGCCGCCCCTACGCCCCGTACTTGGTGAAGCGGAGCGCGTTCGCCATCAGCAGCGGCATCAGATCCTGCGCGGGCATCACCCCGAGCGAGCCGCCCGCGCAGTCCCGCTCGGTGAACCGGCTGACCAGGTCGTCGCCGCAGTACGCGCTCGAGATGAGCGCGGGCACCCCCTGCCAGCCGTGCCCCTTCAGGATGGACGGGGTGGCGTGGTCGCCCGAGATGGCGAGGACGTCCGGGCGCAGGGCGAGCACGCGCGGCAGCAGCGCGTCGAAGCGCTCGAGGGCGGCGACCTTGGCGGCGAAGTCGCCGTCCTCGCCGGCCTTGTCGGTGTCCTTGTAGTGCAGGAAGAAGAAGTCGTAGTGCTCCCACTGCTGCTCGAGGGTGTCGATCTCCTCCGCGAACGTTCCGCCGGTCTTGAGCACGTCCATGCCGACGAGGCGCGAGAGGCCGCGGTACATCGGGTAGGCCGCGACCGCCGCGGCCCGCAGCCGGAACGTGTCGGGGAAGAGCGGGAGGTGGGGGCGCTGGTCGAAGCCCCGCAGCAGCAGCATGTTCGCGGGGGCCTGGTCGCGCAGGAGCGGCCGGGCCGCGTCCACGAAGGCGTTGACCAGCGCCGCGGTCCGCTCCGCTTCGGGGGCCAGCGCCGAGACGGGCAGGGGCGGCGCCCCGAGCTGCTGCGGGTCGGTCTCGGAGAGGCGGCCGGACAGGCCCGCGCCCCGCAGGACCAGCACGAAGCGGTGCTCCTTGACCGGCTCCACGAGAAGCTGCACCCCGTCGAGGTGGATCGTCCGCAGCCGCTCGCAGAGGCGCACGCAGAGGTCGGTGCCGATGCGCCCCGCCCGCCGGTCGGTGATGGCGCCGCGCGCGTCGACGGTGCAGAAGTTGCCACGAGCGGCCACGTCCCCGCCCTGCAGCTCGAAGTCGATGCCGAGCGCCTCGAGGACTCCGCGTCCCACCGGGAAGCGGAGGGGATCGTAGCCGAAGAGGCCCAGGTGGCCGGGCCCGCTGCCGGGGGTGATGCCGGGGCCGACGTGCCGCAGCAGGCCGCAGGCCGAGCGCCCGGCGAGGGCGTGCAGCGTCGGGATGCGGGCGGTCTCGAGCTCGCTCTTGCGGGTGCGCGGCTCCGGCAGGCCGCCCAGGCCGTCGAGGGAGCAGAGGACGATCTTGGTGGTGGCGGGCTGGGCCAGGGAGTGGAGGAACTCTAGGTCCATGCTTCCTTGTTCTCGCCGAAGTCGGCCGGGCACGGCGGGCCCCACACGTAGAGCGAGTCCTCGGGCGGGAAGTCCCGCGGCTCCCAGGCGCAACCCTCCGGGATGTAGTCGAGGTCGTAGTAGTACTCGCTGAAGCTGCCCCACGGGTCGCGCAGGTAGTAGAAGAAGTTCGAGCCGATCACGTGGCGCCCGAGACCCCAGCCGGGCTGCCAGCCCCGCTCGGCCATGTGCACCGCGCCCATCGCGATCTCGTCCACGCTGCCCACCTGGAACGACGCGTGGTGGAAGCCGGGGGCGTGCGAGGAGAGCAGGGCGAGGGTGTGGTGATCGGTGTTGCAGCGCAGGAACGCGATGATCCCCCGGGAGCGATCGGAGAGCTTCATGCCGAGCGTCTCGGTATAGAAGCGCATCAGGCGCTCCATGTCGGGGGTGAAGAGCAGCACGTGGCCGAGCTTGCGCGGCGCGATGCGCCGGCCACGCTCCGGGTAGCCGCGCGCGGCCTCGCGCTGCACGTAGCCGGGGCCGTTCTGGGCCACCGGCGGGTCGACCGGGGCGGTGGGCGGCGTCTCGTCGCGCACGTTGACCGCGTTGCCGTCGGGATCGCGGATCCAGACGCCGCCCTCCGGGGCGCCCGCGGGCGGGTCCGTCTCGCGCACGCCCGCGCGGCGCAGCGACTCGCGCACCCGGGCGAAGTCCTCCTCGGGGGCGCCGTAGCAGAGATGGTGGAGGCGCTTGCGCGCGCCCCCGTAGAGCAGCACGGTATCGCGGCCGAGGCGCTCGGGGCGCAGGCGGACCGCGTCGCTCCGGCCGGTGTCGTCCACGAGGCCGAAGTCCTCGTAGAAGCGCTGGCCGACGGTCAGGTCGGGCACCTCCAGGGCGTAGTGGAGAAAGGTCCGGACCGCCATGGCGAGCGGCTACGCGTCCTTCACCGGGTTCTCGAGCGTGCCGAGGCCGGTGATCTCGAGCTTGACCTTGTCGCCCGGCTGGAGTGTGACCTGCGGCTTGCGCGAGAAGCCCACGCCCGCGGGGGTGCCGGTGGCAATGAGGTCGCCCGGCGAGAGCGTCATGAAGTTGGTCAGGTACTGGATGATGTAGCCCACGTCGAAGATGAAGTTGCGGGTGGAGCCGTTCTGCATGAGGGTGCCGTTCACCCAGGTCTTGAGGTCGAGCACGTGCGGGTCCGGGATCTCGGTCCGGTCCGCGATGTACGGACCGACCGGGGCCAGGGTGTCGCCCGCCTTGCCCGCTCCCCATTGGCTCGTGTGGAACTGGAAGTCGCGCGCGCTCGCGTCGTTGATGATGGTGTAGCCGTACACGTAGTCGAGGGCCTGCTCCCGCTTCACGAAGCGGGCGGTGCGGCCGATCACCACGCCCAGCTCCACCTCCCAGTCGAGCGTCTTCTCCCCGCGCGGCCGCAGGATCGGTTCGCCCGGATCCTGGATCGCGTTGGCCCACTTCGGGAAGACCGGCGGCTCCTTGGGCGGCGCGTTGTTGGTCTCGGCCGCGTGGTCCTTGTAGTTGAGGCCGATGCAGATGAACTTGCCGGGATCCGCGATCGGCGCGTGCAGCCGCACCGCGTTCAGGGGATGGGCCACCGGCTGGAACTTGCCGGCCCGCACGCTCTCCATCATCGCGGTCAGCATGTCCTGGCTCGCGCTGCCGCCCTCGAGGAAGCCGCGGGTGCTGTCGGCCGGGAACAGGGCCGCCGCGATGGTGGCCGCGCGCACCACGCCCCGCCCCGCGAGATACGCGGTCGCGGTCGCCTCGAGGTCGGCGACGCGATCCTGACCGAGGAAGCAGCCGAGTCGGGGAGCGTGACCATTCTGGGAGAATCGGACGATCTTCATGGAGAGTCTCCTTGCGGTGAGGGCCGGTCTCGGCTAGGCCCCGTTGGCCAGCACGGAAGAAGAGTCTACGATCCCGACCGGGCGATGTCGAGGGGGCCGCCGTGGCGGGCAAGCGGGTGATTCGACTGGCGTTTGGGTGTAACGCATCGCGTTGCCGCTGCCCGGGCGGGCCGGATCGGGGCGCGGGCAGGCGCGTACCGCTCATCTAGGTCAGGATAATCAATTCGTGTACCTTAGATACGTCAGATGCGTTGGGTAACCGCACTCGATCCGGAGAGGAGACACACCATGCGGGTTGCCACGAAGTGGTTGTGCGGCCTGCTCGTCGCGGTGATGGCGCTGACGAGCCCGCTGCTGTCGCGGCCGGCCGTGGTCCAGGCCGCCGAGCTCTCGTCCGAGACCTCCCCCGCCGACGCCGACGTGTCCGACGCCGATCGGGTGGGCGCGGGGTTCCTCAATGTCGCTTACGTGCCCGGCAAGGCCATCGTCTGCGGGCTCGGCGCCGTCGCCAGCGTCGGGGTCATGGTCATCACGCTCGGCACCGCCTACCGCGCCGCGGTGGGGACGTTCAGGGAAGGCTGCGGCGGCACCTGGGTCCTGACGCCCGAGCACGTGGCGGGCAAGATTCCTCCCAAGGACGACATCGAATAACGGCGGTCCGCGAGCTTCCGCGATCGCGGACCGGCGCATCGCGGTTCCCGCGCTCTTCCTCCTCCTCCTCGTCGGCTTCGCGGCCGGCATCTGGGGGAGTTACCGGGCGGCCTTCCCGGCGCGGGGGCTCTACCGCATCACCGGGGTCTTCGAGGCGCGCAGCGGCGGCACCCTCATGCTGGTGAGACACGACGTGGTGCCGGGCCTCATGGACGAGATGCAGTCGATGGCCATCTTCGCGGACTCACCGGAACGGCTCGCCGCGGCGGGGCTCGCGCGCGGGGATCGGGTGCGGCTCACGGTACGCCAGGAGAAGGATCGCCTGGTGGCGGTCGAGATCCTAAAGATTCGGTAAATCTCTCACCCTTGCTAAGGTAGGGACATCATGCCGAAGAGCCAGCGCCGGTCCCGGACCATGAGCCTCCGCGAGGCGGCCTCGGTGGTCTTCGCCCTGGTCGCGCTCCTCCCGATCCTCCTGCTGGTCTACCTCCTCTCGCGCCACGAGCTGATGCACAGCACCGAGGCGCAGGTGGGCCTGCTCGCCGCGATCGGGGTGTCGATCCTGGGCTTCGTGGTCTTCCGGCGGATGATGGACCAGATCTCGGCGCTCGCCCAGGGCTTCATCGCGCCCACCGAGGCCAAGCCCGAGACCCTCCGACGGGTGGAGCGCGCCTCCGCGGTCCCCGGGCTCGGCGAGGTCACCGAGATCGGACAGGTCCGCGACGCGTTCTACCACATGCTCGACGACCTCCGCGGCTCGACCCAGCGCCTGGAGGATCTCGTCTTCAAGCTCGGCACCCTCAACGAGATGGTCGAGCTCGCCGCCCGCATTCCGCGCATCCAAGACCTGCTCGGCCTCGTGCTCCAGTCGACCATGCGCGCGGTCCGCGCCACCGTCGGCTCGATCATGATCCTCGACCGGGAGCGGACCGTGCTCAAGCTCGCGGCCTCCCGCGGCATCCCGGACGAGGTGATCCCGGCGATCGAGGTCAAGGTGGGCGAGGGCGTGGCCGGCAAGGTGGTGGAGATGGGCGAGCCGGTCCTGGTGGACGACATCGCGGCCGATCCCCGCTTCAACCGGACCAACAATCCCCAGTACGGCAACGGCTCGTTCATCTGCATGCCGATCCGGGTGGGCGATCGGGTCATCGGCGTGATCAACATGGCCAAGAAGCGCGACGGGGGAGTCTCCGACGCGCTGCGCCTGCCCCCCTTCGGCTCCACCGACCTCCAGTTCCTCAACGCCCTCATGACCTACATCGGGTACGCGGTCGACAACTCGCGTCTCCTCGAGGAGGCCCAGTCGTCCGCCTCCCAGCTCCAGGGCGTGGTGGACGACCTCAAGTCGACCCAGGCCCAGCTCGTGCGCGGCGAGACGCTGCGGGCGATGGGTCAGCTCTCGTCCGGCATGGCCCACCATCTCAACAACCTCTTCGCGGTGATCCTGGGCCGGGTCGAGCTGCTCATGGGCAAGGTGCAGGAGCCGAGTGTCCGGCGCTCCCTCGAGATCATCCAGCGCACCGCCCAGGACGGCGCCGAGGTGGTGCGGCGGGTGCAGCGCTTCAGCCGGGTGCAGCCGGTCTCGGACGCGGTGGCGGTGGACCTCAACCAGCTGGTGCAGGAAGTCGTCGAGCTCACCCGGCCGCGCTGGCAGGACGAGGCGCAGCTGCGCGGCAGCCGGATCGAGATCGCGGTCGAGGCGGGCGTCATCGGCGCGGCGGCGGGCGAGCCCGCGCCGCTGCGCGAGGTGCTGATGAACCTGCTCCTCAACGCGGCGGACTCGATCTCCCAGGCCGGGAAGATCACGCTCAAGACGTGGACGCGCGACGACCGGGTCTACTGCAGCGTCGCCGACACCGGCGGTGGCATGCCCGAGGAGGTCCGGCGCCGGGCCCTGGAGCCGTTCTTCACCACCAAGGGCCCCAAGGCCACCGGGCTCGGGCTGAGCGTGGCCTACGGGACCGTGCAGCGCTACGGCGGGACCCTGACCGTGGAGAGCACCGAGGGGCAGGGTACCACCGTGGAGGTGAGCCTGCCCACCGCCTCCGCGGCGGCGTCGATCGCCGGGACCCCCACCGGTCCCCGGAGCGCGCCGGTCGTGCCGCTGCGCATCCTGGTCATCGACGACGAGCTCCAGGTGCGCGCCACCCTCGCCGAGATGCTGGAGGAGCAGGGGCACTCGGTGACCCAGGCGCCCGGCGGGCGCGAGGGCCTCTCCTACCTCGACGCCAACCCGCAGCTGGTCGACGTGGTGGTAACCGACCTCGGCATGCCCGACATGAACGGCTGGGACGTGGCCAAGGCCATCCAGTCCCGGTGGCCACAGCTGCCGGTCGGCCTCATCACCGGCTGGGGCGAGACCGAGATCACCCGCGAGGAGCGCAGCCGGGTGAACTTCGTGATCACCAAGCCTTTCGACAAGGCCGTCCTGCGCGAGACCATGTCGGACATCCGCCCGCGCGGCTAGCGCTTCGGCAGCGTTCGCAGGTACCGCACCAGCTCCCGGATCTGCTCGTCGGTCATGTGGTAGCCGAAGGCGGGCATGCCGGGCTTGCCGATCGTCGCCCCCCCGTTCTTGATCAGCGTGACGAGGTACTCGTCCGAGAGCGCGTCGACGAGGCGCGCATCACCCAGATCGCCGGGCCGCAGGAGGAAGAGCCACGCGCGCCACGCGCCGTGGCCGTTGGCTCCGTGGCAGGAGGCGCAGTAGGTCAGGTACAGGCGCTGGCCGCCGGTGGCCGTCTTGGGGACCGGGTGCGGCAGGAAGAGCATCGCCAGGATGCTCCCGATCAGCATCAGCAGGGCGGGGCCGAACACCACCACCATCCACTTCGCCTTCACGGCCGTCGAGCATACCATGCGGAGCGGCGCGCGCTCGGAGTCGTGCGATAGTAATCGCCATGCGTCTCGTCCTCATGCGCCACGGCGAGGCCGGAGAGGCGGATCCGGCCCGCTGGCCCGGCGACCGCGAGCGCCCGCTCACCGGCGCCGGGCGCCGCGAGCACGCCCTCGTGGCCGGAGCACTCCGCCGCATGGGCGTGACCTTCGACCGCATCCTGACGAGCCCGCTCGCGCGCGCGCGTGAGACCGCCGACATCACCGCCCGCGTGTACGGGGGCGTGTCGGTGCCGGAGCCGAGCGAGCTGCTCGGAGACCGGGCCGAGCCGGCCCGCACCCTGGCCGGGCTCGCGGCGGTCGAGGCGGAGCGGCTCTTGTGCGTGGGGCACGAGCCCACGCTCTCCCGCCTGGCCGGGATGCTGATCAGTCGCGACGGGTCGGCCCGGGTCGAGCTGCGCAAGAGCGGGGTCGCGGTGATCGACTGCGCCGGCCCGGTGGGGTCCGGGCGCGGCACGCTGAAGCTGCACCTGCGACCCGACGAGATCACCCGCCTGGCCGACGGCCTCCCCGCCCCGGATGCGCCGCCCTCTCCCGACCTGTTCATGTCCACCCTGACCGCGTACCAGCGGAGCGCCGCGCTCCGCGGTGCGCTGGACCTCGACCTGTTCACCGCGATCGGTGCGGGGCGCGAGACCGCGGCCACCGTCGCCGAACGATGCCGCGCCTCGCTGCGCGGCGTCCGCGTCCTCTGCGACTACCTCACGGTGGCCGGCTTGCTCGCCAAGGACGGCGAGCGCTACGCGCTGACCGCGGACTCGGCCGCCTTCCTCGACCGCCGCTCGCCGTCGTGCGTGGCCTCCGCGGCGGACTTCGTCTACGCGCCCGAGCTGCGCGCCGCCTTCGCCGACGTGGCGGCGACGGTGCGCCGGGGCGGCACCGCCCTGCCCGAGGCGGGCACCGTGACGCCGGAGCATCCGGTATGGGTGCGGTTCGCCCGGGCCATGGCCCCGCTGATGCGGGGCGCGGCGCACGCGGTGGTGGAGACGGTCGCGGTCGACGAGGCGCGGCCGCTCCGGGTGCTCGACGTGGCGGCCGGGCACGGGATGTTCGGTATCGCGTTCGCGCAGCGGTATCCGCGCGCGGAGGTCGCCGGGCTCGACTGGGCGAGCGTGCTCGAGGTGGCGCGAGAGAACGCGCGGTCGGCCGGGGTCGAGGCCCGCTATCGCACCATCGAGGGCAGCGCCTTCGACGCGGACCTGGACGGGCCCTACGACCTGATCCTCGTCCCCAATTTCCTCCACCACTTCGACCCGCCGACCTGCGAGCGGTTCCTCGCGCGGGCGCGGGCCGCCCTGGCACCCGCCGGCCGCGCGGTGACGGTGGAGTTCGTCCCCGCCGAGGGACGGGTGTCCCCGCCCCCCGCCGCGATGTTCGCCCTGGTGATGCTCTGCACGACGCCGGCGGGAGACGCCTACACCTTCGCCGAGCTCGACTCCATGTTCCGCCGCGCCGGATTCGCCTCGAGCGAGCTGCGCGTCCCGGGGCCCGGCGGCCCCCAGGTCATCATCTCTCAGCGTTGAGGAGGCTTCCATGAGGCATCGGATCGCGGTGATTCCCGGCGACGGCATCGGCAAGGAAGTCCTGCCCGAAGGCATCCGGGTCCTGGAGGCGGCCGGGCGCCGCTTCGGGGTGGAGTTCGAGTGGACCCACTTCGACTGGAGCTGCGAGGTCTACGCCCGCACCGGGCGCATGATGCCCGAGGACGGCCTCACCCAGCTGCGCCGCTTCGAGGCCATCTACCTGGGCGCGGTCGGCTTTCCCGGGGTGCCCGACCACGTCTCGCTCTGGGGGCTGCTCATCCCGATCCGCCGCGAGTTCCAGCAGTACGTGAACCTGCGGCCGGTGCGCCTGCTACGCGGGGTGCGCTCGCCCCTGGCCGGGCGCGGGCCCGCGGACATCGACATGCTGATCGTGCGGGAGAACAACGAGGGCGAGTACTCGGAGATCGGCGGGCGGCTCTACCGGGACACGCCCCACGAGCTGGCCGTCCAGCAGGCGGTGTTCACCCGACGCGGCTGCGATCGGGTGATCCGCTACGCATTCGAGCTGGCCAAGAAGCGGCCGCGGCGCCACGTGACCTCGGCCACCAAGTCGAACGGGATCATCCACAGCATGCCCTACTGGGACGAGCGCTTCGCGGCGATGGCGAAGCACTACCCCGACGTCAAGACCAGCCAGTATCACATCGACATCCTCACCGCCCACTTCGTGCAGCACCCCGACTGGTTCGACGTGGTGGTGGCCTCGAACCTCTTCGGCGACATCCTCTCCGACCTGGGCCCGGCCATCGCGGGGTCGATCGGCATCGCCCCCGGCGGCAACATCAACCCCGAGAAGGAGTACCCGTCGATGTTCGAGCCGGTGCACGGCTCGGCGCCCGACATCGCGGGCAAGGGGATCGCCAATCCGATCGCCCAGATCTGGACCGGGGCCATGATGCTGGAGCACCTGGGCCACCCGGAGGCGGCCCGCGCGGTGGTGGACGCGATCGAGCGCTTCGTCGAGGCAGGCAAGGGCCTCACCCGCGACCTCGGCGGCACCGCGACCACCGCAGAGGTGGGCAAGGCTCTGGCCGGCATGTTCTAGCCGCCGCGCCTGGCGGCGGGTCCGCCTGCGGGGCGTGGAGAAGGGTCCAGCTGCGAGGCGGCGCCCGAAGGTTGGGCGCGAGGCGTACTCCCTGTACGTCGAGCGCCCCGACCGAGGGCGCCAACGAAGCAGATGGGCCCTTATCCGCGGCCCGACCGTCAGCCTTTCACTGCGCCGGCGGTGAGGCCGGAGACGTAGTAGTCCAGGAAGAGGACGTAGATGATAACAATCGGGATGCTCGCGATCAGCGCGCCCGCCATCAGGGAGCCCCAGAAGTAGATGTCGCCGCGGATGAGGTCGGAGGTGACGCCGACCACCGCGGTCTTGTGCGCGGACTGCGAGATGAAGGTCAGGGCGTAGGTGAACTCGTTCCAGCACAGCGTGAAGCTGAACAGCACCGCGCAGATGATCCCCGGCACCGCCATCGGCAGCACGACCTTCCGGAGGGTTTGCATGCGGGTGGCCCCGTCCACCAGGGCGCACTCCTCGACCTCGCGGGGGATCGTCCGGAAGTAGCCCATGAGCAGCCACGTGCAGAACGGGACCAGGAAGGTGGGGTACGTGACCATCAGCGCGGTGATCGAGTCGGCCAGGCCCAGCCAGACCACCACCTGGGACAGGGGCAGGAAGAGCAGGGTCGGCGGGACCAGGTAGGTGATGAATACCGCGGTCCCGAACGAGCCCGCGCCCCGGAAGCGCA
>WNFD01003177.1_pt1 | contig 16483 bp, 12 predicted proteins | sample 5400491 | NCBI WGS metagenome assembly WNFD01 (sample SAMN13153343, study PRJNA577476) | soil metagenome | isolation source: 120 cm saprolite under Douglas fir tree site 2 hole 2 replicate 2 | place: USA:California | collected 2015-04-18 | reverse complement strand
CCGCTGCGCTTCGCCCGCCTCGTGCGCATCAACCTGATGCACAAAAAGCCCCTCGATCGCCTGCTCCACCCCGAACCGCCGCTGCTCCGCAATCCCGCCCAACTGGCGCTCCAATGGCAACTCAGCTAAACCGGACAGCGGTGGGCTTGTCCCGGCCAAGGGGGATTGTGTGAGGCGAGTCGTAGAGCCCGCAGCCGATAGGCCACCGGAAGCCCTGCGCTTTCGCGGAAATGACGCTCCAGATTTCAAAGCAATGGGAACATGACTTCAACTCAGCAGGGCGACTGGGCCGGGCCGCTCCAAGGGATCCGGGTCATCGACCTGACCCGGGTGCTGGCCGGTCCGTTCGCGACCCAGAGCCTCGGCGATCTCGGCGCCGAGATTCTCAAGATCGAACCGCCGGGCGGTGGTGACGAGACCCGGCGGTTTCCGCCCTTCATCGCCGGCGAGAGCCATTATTTCCTCGGCATCAACCGCAACAAGAAGAGCCTCGTCATCGACCTGCAGCAAGAAGCCGGTGCCGATATCCTGCGCCGCCTCGTCGCCCGAGCCGATATTCTCGTCGAAAACTACCGTCCCGGGGTGATGGACCGGCTCGGCCTCGGCTATGAGGCGCTGGCTGCGCTCAATCCGCGCCTCATCTACTGCGCGATCAGCGGCTTTGGCCTGACCGGCCCGCTCAGCGACAAGCCGTCCTTCGACATCGTCACCCAGGCCCTGACTGGGGCGCTCAGCATCAATGGCGAGCGCGGCCACATGCCGGTTAAGCTCGGCATCCCCTTGGGTGACATGGTCGGCGGGATTTTCGGGCCGATCGCCATTCTCGCCGCGCTGCATGAGCGAACCTTGACCGGGCGCGGCCGGCTGATCGACATCAGCCTTTACGACGGCCTCATCGGCATGCTCGGTTATTTCGCCCAGCTCGCCTTCATCACCGGCGAGGATCCGCCACCGATGGGGTCGAGCCATCCGAACATCGTCCCCTATGGCAGCTTTCCGGCGGCGGACGGCTCGATCATCATCGCTGTCTTGTCGGAGAGTTTCTGGGGCAAGCTTTGCGACGCGCTGGAACGGCCGGACCTCGCGCTGGACCCGCGCTTCGCAACCCCGACCGACCGGCGCGACCGGCGCGACGAGGTCGACCGCAACATCGCCGAGGTGACCCGCACCCGCACCGTCGCCGAATGGCAGGAGCGGCTGACGGCTTTCGACGTGCCACACGCGCCGGTGCTCGGGGTCAACGCCGCTTTGGCCCATCCTCATGCCATCGCGCGCGAGATGGTGGTGGAAGCGGACCACCCGACGGCCGGCCGCTTGCGCCTCGCCGGACGCCCGATCAAATTTCCCGGGGCACCCCAAATTCCATCAACCGCGCCGCCGACCCTGGGTCAGCACACCGTGCAAGTCTTGCGCGACGAACTCGGATGCACTGAGGCGCAAATCGCTGCGCTGCGCCGCGATGGCGTGATCGATCGGCTGACGCCGCGCACACAAGGGTGAATGCCGAGCGGAATACGCTAAGGATTATTGCCGCACTGATCAGCCAAAAATGCGCGGCGATCAAATGGGCGCCTGGTTCGTGTCTATGAGGGGCGGACCCAACCACACAGCGATGTTGGCGGGAGGGAGAATCGCCCACGCGGCGAGATACCGATTCGCCGCCTGACAAGGAATCACGACCGATTCCCCTCACGCAACAACTTGTGGTTTCATCGACCTCCTTCGCTAGATGTGGATGACAGACGGCGCCTTCAGCGCTAATAGTTTATTAACCGTCCTGTTACATGGTAGTTTATCTACAGGTCGGGAGGGGGATATCCGATCGGTTCTATGTCGAGTCTTCCACTGCCGCTTGTACGCCGCGGCCGTCGAAACACGACGCAGATCTCCGCTGGAGGTGTTGGCCTTTACCATGTTTCTCCAACCTCAAGCATTCGCGGTTACGGCGTTCGGAGTCGTAATGGCGGCCGCCGCGGTCGAGGATTTTCGGCGGCTGGTGATTCCGAACCTGTTGCCGATCCTGTTGTGCGCCCTGTGGCCATTTTACTTTGCCGCCGCGCCGAGCCTCTACGGCGCGCTCGCCGCGATCGGCTGCGCCCTGGCGGTGTTCATCGTCGGCGCGGTGCTGTTCGCCCGCGGCTATCTCGGCGGCGGCGACGTCAAGCTGCTGAGCGCCGCCACGCTGTGGGCCGGCCCTGCAGGGACGCCGGCGCTCCTTATGCTGACCGGCGTGCTAGGCGGCGCGCTCGCGCTCTTTCTATTGATGCCGTTTGGCATGCACATCGCGGCGGCGGCCCGCGGCATGCTGGGTCAGCCGCCGATCGCCACCGAGCGCGGGTTGGCAATGCCGGTGCCTTATGGCGTCGCCATTGCCGGCGCCGCGCTCATCGTAACTCTTCACCCTTATTTCGATTGAGCACATCATCATGCGCGCCCGCACCCTGATCCTAGTCTTCCTCGCCATTATCCTCGCCGGCGGCACGGCCTTTCTCGCCCGCAACTTCCTGGCGCGAGAACGCGAAACGATCGTCCAGGAGCAGGCGCCACTGAAGGTGCAGACTCCGGCCAAGTCCGTGCTTGTCGCGAAGACCGACCTCAAGCGCGGGCAAATCCTGCGACCCGAGGACACGGTCTGGCAGATCTGGCCGGAGGGCGGGCTCGACCGGAACTACATCGTGCTCGGCGGCCCCCCGGTCCCCGCGCGCACTCCGGAATCGTTTGCCGGCTACGTCGCGCGCAACCCGATCACCAGCGGCGAGCCGATCACCGACGCCCGAGTGGTCGCCCCCGGCAACCGCGGCTTCCTCGCCGCGGTATTGCGGCCGGGCATGCGCGCGATTTCGGTCCCGGTGACGATCACCTCGGGGATTGCCGGCTTTATCTTTCCGGGGGACCAGGTCGACCTGATGCTGACCTACACGGTCCCGGCGATCGTGCTCGGCGCGGGTTTTGAGCACAAGGCGGTGGAAACCGTGCTGCGCAACGTCCGGGTCATCGCCATCGATCAGCGGATGGAGAGCAAGCCCGGCGAAGCTGTTGTCGCGCACACCGCGACCTTCGAAGTAACCCCCAAGCAAAGCGAGGTCATCGCCCTCGCGAGCAAGATCGGCGAGATGTTTTTGACGTTGCGCAGTCTCGCGCCCTCGCCGCAAGAGACGGTGGCCGCCGATAAGTTGGTCTCCGACGCGGCCGGTCAGGACATGCCCGATTCGCCGGTTGCTGCGACGGCAACGTGCACTCTCGACAGCGACGTCGGCCTGATGCTGCCGAAAGTCCTAAGTACGCAAGGCGCTTGCGACGCTTCCGTCATCACAATATTGCGCGGCAGTACAAAAGGGGGTGACTCTTCCGCACCGCCAGCTGCCGGCAAGGGATCGTAATGCGCAATCTTCTGACCGTCGCGGCCACAGCGTCAGGATTGATGCTGTGCGTCGCCGTCAACGCCGCAGAGGTCGACAAATCCTCTGCCATCGCATCGCCAACCGCAACACCGCCGCAAGACACCGGCGGGCCGGCCAACATCCGCCCGACCGGACCGCCTGTCGTGCTCGAGCTCGGCAAAGGCACCCTGTTCCATCTGCCGCGGCCGGCGGCGACCGTTTTTGTCGCCAATCCCGACATCGCCGACGTCCAGGTCAAATCGCCGACGCTGCTCTATATCAGCGCCAACAAGACCAAGCCGGGCGAGACCGTAGTTTATGCGGTCGACGATAAGGACAATGTGCTGGTAAGTGCGGTTATCCGTGTCGACTACGACCTCTCACGGCTGCGCCAATCGTACAAACAGACGATACCCGGAGAGCGGATCCTGGTCAGCTCGGTTGAGGGCAAGCTGGTGCTGAGCGGGGACGTGTCGAGCGCCGGGCAGGCCGAGAGAGCCCGCGCCCTGGCCGCCGCGATCATCGGCGGGCCCGCGGCCGCCGACCAAATCGTCAACCAGCTTTCGGTGGTGACCCCAAACCAGGTCAACCTGCGGGTCCGCATCGCCGAAGTACAGCGCACCGTCTTGAAGCAGCTCGGGATCAACTGGTCGAAGCTGGGCAACGGCCCCAACAGCCACTTCTTGTTCACGACGGCAAATCCGACCGCCGGCGCGGCGCCGGACATCGTCGGGACAGCCGTGAAAAACTCGTTATCCATGAGCATAGGCAAAGGATTTTTGGGTGCTGACGCCCTCGTGGGCACGCTCGACCTTCTCGCCCAGGAGGGCCTCGTAACCACCCTGGCCGAGCCGAACATGACTGCGATGAACGGTCAGACCGCGAGCTTCCTCGTTGGCGGACAATTTCCGGTGCCGAGCAGCGTCAGCCAGGGGACGGGGGGCAGCGCTCCGACGATCGGCATCACCTACAAGGATTTCGGCGTGAAGCTCGATTTCACGCCGACCATCATTGATGCCAATCATCTCAACCTGAAACTTCGACCCGAGGTCAGCGCGCTGTCGACCGCCGGCGCAATTTCCCTACCCCTCACGGCCTCGGCTGCCATCACGATCCCGGCGCTGACCGTGACACGCGCCGAGACCACGTTGGAGCTCGGGAGCGGCCAGAGCTTCGCCCTCGCCGGTCTTTTGCGGCACGACACAACCCAGGACATCTCCAAGGTGCCGGCGTTAGGCGACATCCCGATCCTCGGGCAACTGTTCCGTTCGGATCAGTTCAATCGCGATGAGACCGAACTCGTCATCATCGTCACCCCATACCTGGTCAATCCGGTGGCGACGGCGGGCCTGCAGGCGCCGACAGACGGCTATGTGGCGCCGCACGACCTGTCGCGGATCACCACCGACGACACCTACCGGCAACAGCTGCCTCCGTCGCGCGGTCCGCTGCAATCCGGCAGGCCGCTGATCGGCCCTGTCGGCTTCCGCTTGGATTGAGGGGAGGCCCGAGCATGAAACGCACTCTCTACTTCCTGGCCATCCCGGCGATGCTGGCGCTGGCCGCGTGCCGCCCCGGGGCCGCCGAGTATACCGAAGCCGAAGCCCCAAAACTGCTGCGGATCGACAGAGCCGGGCCCGGGCGCTACCTGGTCACCCTGCCCGCCTGCCCGAACTGGAGCCAGTATCCGGCATCCGACTTCACCAACGCGAAGTCGAGCAATTACGGCTGTGCCACGCTCAGCAATCTCGGGCTCATGGTGGCGAACCCGGGCGATCTGGTCGCCGGGCGCGATCTCGCCCACGCCGACGCGACACCCGCAGTCAGCGCGGTCACCCGCTACTTGACCGACAAGGTGAAGCTGCCCGAAACGACCGCTGGAGCGACCGCATTGGCGGCGCCCTCCGCTGGCGGGGGCGCTCCGGCAGCCGGCGCCGGCACTCCCACCGGCACACCATGATCGCGGCGCGCCTCAGCTCTGCCACCGGGCCCCTCCTGGGGGTGTTGGCCGGATGATGCGCCGCCCGACCGACTTGGCGGAGGAACCTCCGCTCCGGCTCGCTGATGCGCTGCCCGCGGTTGCCGCCATGCCGCGTTTCCCAAGCGACAAGACTCAGCCATCGAGCACGGTTATAATCGGGCCGATACGTGCAACCTTTACTCAAGCACCCGGCGCCGCGGGCGGCGGCGCGGGAGGGAGTCAACCGTGAGAGCAGCCACCGCAGTCGCCACCCCCGCACCCGCCGCAAAAAAACCCGATCGCGAAGGCATCATCGCGATCCTCCAGGATCAGCCGACCCTCGACCGGGTCCAGGGGAGCATCCGCGACCTTCAGCTCGACGACGAGCTGACCCTCGAACCGACGCTCGAGGCCGCCCTGCGCAAGATCCGCGAGGGCGCCGCGCCGCGCATCATGATGCTCGATCTCTCCGAGTCGAGCGCGCCGATCGCCGAGCTCAGCGCGGCCCGTTCGGTCGGCGGCGCCGATCTCAAGCTTCTGGCGCTCGGCACGGTGAACGACGTCAGCCTGTTCCGCGATCTGCTCGCGGCCGGCGCGTCGGATTATCTCGTCAAGCCGCTCAGCCGCGAGGCGCTCGCGCTCGGCCTGGAAAAGAAGGCCAGCACGACATCCGGCGGGCCGGGCTCCGGCCTGGGCCAGATCATTGCGTTCATCGGCAGCCGCGGCGGCGTCGGGACCACGACAACGGCGGTCGGCTGCGCCTGGTTGTTGTCCGATAAGAACAAGGAAAACACCGCGCTGGTCGACCTCGATCTCCATTTCGGCACGGTCGCGCTCAATCTCGATTCCGACCCGGGCACCGGGTTGTGCGAGGCGCTGGAACAGCCGTCGCGCATCGACGCCCTGTTCGTCGATCGGGCAATGGTGAAGGCGTCGGACACGCTGCGCATCCTCGCCTCCGAGGCGGCGGTCGGCGAGACGCTGATGATCGACGCCGGCGCGATCGATGTCCTCCTCTACGAACTACGGCGCAAATTCACCTGGATCGTCATCGATCTGCCGCGCTGGGTGACGCCGACGCAACGGCTCGTATTGGCCGCGGCAAGCCGGGTGGTCATCGTCTGCGAGCGCAGCCTTGCCGGTCTGCGCGACACCATTCGTTTGCAAACTTTGTTACGCGAACACGCGCCGCAAGCCCAGGTGATGATGGTCGATGCCGGCGCCAGCGGCGAGCGGGCGACGGTCGGAAAGGCCGAATTTGAAAAGGCGGTTGGTAAAACCCTTGACGCGACCGTGTCACACGACGCCAAATCGGCGGCTGCGGCAACGAATGCTGGTCAACCGTTACCGCTGGCCGCGCCGCGCAGCCCGGTTGTGCGCGAACTCGAACAGTTCATTGCTGCGATCGGCGGCACCGTCGAGGCGCAGAAACGCAAGATCTTTGGGTTCCCCCGATGGTAACTTCGTTCGGACAAAGGCAGACTGAAGGCGGGCTCGCCGACCGCATCCGCCAACTCTCGGAAAGGCGCGAGAGGGTTGATAGCGGCGCCGCGCAGACCAACGCGCCGCCGCAGGCGGAAAAGACGAGCGCGCCGGCTCTGGTCAACGCGCCGGCTCCGCTGGTCGATACAAGCGCCACAATCGAGGAACGCCTTGTAATCGCCCGCGAGGAGTTGAGCGCCCGCCTCGGGGCGGAGATCCGGCCGGAGCGGCGAGCGCTCCTCACGCGCGGCGATCTCGCCAAGATCGTCGACGCCGCGGTGCAGGCTTATTTCGTGCGCCACGCGATGGACGCCAATCCGCTCGCCCGCCGCGATCTGATCACCGACATCCTGCAAACGCTGATCGCCCCTGACGGGGCCGACGCGGGCAGAGGGCGTAACCAGCACAAAGCCGCGATCGAGGCGGCGAAGGCACAGATTCAGCCGCTCGTGCTCGAACACATGGATGTCGGCGCGGCGGCCGAGATGCCGCGCCCGGCCTTCGAGGCGCAGCTGACCGGCTGGGTCAAGGAGCTCCTCACCGAGACCAAGATTCAGCTGAACTTCACCGAGCAGCGCGAGCTCGTCGAATCGCTGATTGCCGACATGCTGGGGCTCGGCCCGCTCGAGCCGCTGATCGCGGACGAGACGGTCAGCGACATCATGGTCAACGGCCCGAAGCAGGTTTACGTCGAGCGCCGCGGCAAGCTCGAACTGACCGACGTGATGTTCCGCGACAACGGTCACCTGATGAACATCTGCACCAAGATCGTGACGCGTATCGGTCGCCGGATCGACGAGTCGCGGCCGCTGGTCGATGCGCGTCTGCCCGACGGCAGCCGCGTCAACATCATCATCCCGCCGCTGGCCATCGACGGCGCCTCGGTCTCGATCCGAAAATTCTCCAAGAAATCGATCACGCTCGACATCATGGCCGCGAACCTCAGCATGTCGCCGGCAATGGCGACGATGCTGAAGATCGCGGCGCGGTGCCGGCTCAACATCCTGATCTCAGGCGGCACCGGATCTGGCAAGACGACCCTGTTGAATGCGCTGTCGCGCATGATCGACAGCACCGAGCGCACGGTGACCATCGAAGACGCCGCCGAGCTGCAGCTGCAGCAGCCGCACGTCGTTAGGCTCGAAACTCGGCCGCCTAATCTCGAAGGCACCGGCGAAATCAATATGCGCGATCTGTTGAAGAACGCGCTGCGCATGCGGCCCGACCGCATCATCATCGGCGAGTGTCGCGGCGAAGAAGCGCTCGACATGCTGCAGGCGATGAACACCGGCCATGACGGCTCGATGAGCACAATCCATGCGAACAACCCGCGCGAGGCGCTGACCCGGCTCGAAAACATGATCGGCATGGCTGGCATCAACCTGCCGTCACGGGCCATGCGCACCCAGATCGCGTCGGCCGTTCACCTGATCTGCCAGGTCCAACGCATGCGCGACGGCGGGCGCCGGGTGTCGCACATCACCGAAGTGGTGGGGATGGAAGGCGAAATCATCACCACCCAGGATTTGTTCACCTTCCAGTTCCAAGGCGAAGGCCCCGACGGCAAGTTGAAGGGCGCGTTCCTGCCGAGCGGCATCCGGCCCGCATTTTTGCCGCGTGCCGAGATGTTTGGCCTCGACAAGGCCCTGATGGAGATCATCTGACGATGCTAGGGATACTTAATCCCGCTACAGAGATCGCGATCGCATTGGGGCTGCTCAGCGCGATCGCCATGCTGCTCGTCAGCGTGGCCTTTGCGGGCGGCAATTCGAGGCGTTTCGCGCGGCGCCTGCAAGAGGTCACGACGCGCAAGCCGGAAGTGGCGCGCGCAACTGCCGCCCAGCAGCGGACGCTGACACGCCGCGACAGCGCCACGCCCGGCATCGATCGCCTCTTTCGGTTGCTGCCCCGGCGCGAGGCGCTGGTCGAGCGGCTGGGCCGGACCGGCCGAGAAATCAGCGTCGGGCAGTACATGCTCGTGACGATCGGGGTGGCTGCCATCGCGACCGTCGGTGTTGGCTACTACGCATTCGCCAGGTTCGGCTTGGTGATAACCCTGGGGTTCGGCATCGCGCTCGGTCTGTTCATTCCGCATTGGTACGTCGGCCGCATGGGGAAAAAGCGCGTCGCGCGTTTTGTCGCCCTGTTCCCCGAGGCAATCGACTTGATGGTCCGGGCGCTGCGCGCGGGTTTGCCGATCACCGAGGCGATCGTCAATGCGGGCCAGGAGATCGGCGATCCGATCGGCGTTGAATTCCGTGGTATCGAGGCGGGCATGAAGCTCGGACGCGACCTCGACTCCCTGCTGTGGGACATCGCCAAACGCATCGAGGTATCAGAGTTCCGCTTCTTCATCATCGCGTTGAGCGTGCAGCGCGAGACCGGCGGCAATCTCGCCGAGACCCTGAACAACCTTTCGATGGTCTTGCGGGGCCGCCGGGCGATGCGGGCCAAAGCTCGCGCGATGGCGAGCGAAGCGCGCGCCAGCACAATGATCCTCGGCTCGCTGCCGATCCTCGTGACAATCATGCTGCTGTTTACCTCGCCCACATACATCTCGCCCTTGTTTACCGATGTTCGCGGGCTGATGCTTTTGGGCACCGCCGTCGGGATGCTCCTGACCGGCGTTGTAATCATGGTCAAGATGGCGAAGTTTGAAATATGACCAGCAACCGCGTTGAAGATTTCAAACTCGAAGACTGGCTGCCTTACTGGATCAATCCTAACGATTTGATCGCCCTTTTCGCCGCCCTGGCGGTGCTGGTGGCGTTCCTTGCGATCTGGCAGGCCTTACGGCCGGCCGACCCGTTTCAGCGGCGCTACTCGCAAGTCATGCAGCGGCGTGAAGGCTTGCGCCAGGAGGTCCTCGACGCCCAGCGCCGAACCCGCCAGCGGGTCACCGCGGCCGGGGCGATGAGCGACGTGGTGACACGCCTCAACCTGTTGCGCTCGCAGCATGCGCAGGATGCGCGCATGCTCCTCGCGCGGGGAGGGATGCGGACGAACGAGGCGATGATCGCATACCTCTTCGCGCGCCTCGCCATGCCGTTTGTGTTCGGGGCGTTGGTGTTGCTCGACTCCTACACTACGCATTTGATCCCGGTCCCCGAGAATTTCCGGATCTTCGCGGCGCTCGGCGCTGCTGTCCTCGGCTTTTTCTCCCCCGACGTCTTCATCAAAAACCTGATCAAGAAGCGGGCTCACCAAATGGAGCTCGGGCTGCCCGACGCGCTCGACCTCTTAGTCATCTGCGCCGAGGCAGGGCTCAGCCTCGATGCCTCGCTGCAGCGCGTGTCGCGCGAGCTGGAACTCACCTGGGGCGAGCTCAGCGAGGAATTCGGTATTACCGCCGGCGAGCTGACCTATCTCCCGGACCGCAAGCAGGCATTCGAAAACCTCAACTCCCGCACCAACATGGCGTCGGTCCGGGGCGTCGTGAATACGCTGCTGCAGACCGCCAAATTCGGCACGCCACTGGCCCAGTCGCTGCGCATCCTGGCGGCCGAATTCCGCGACGCGCGCCTGATCCGCGCCGAGGAAAAGGCGGCGCGCCTGCCGGCGATGCTGACCGTGCCGATGATCCTGTTCATCCTCCCGACGCTGTTCATCGTGCTGCTCGGCCCGGCGGGAATGACGATCGCCGACACCTTCTCCAAGAAGAACCCGAACGCGCCGATCACGACTCAGTAAGGTCGGCACGGAACGCGCCGCGCAACACCGCCACATTACTCAGAGAGTTTTTGTTAGCGCCCGACCTCGCAGATCGGGACGGACCGGCTCAGGAAGGCCGGTCCGGCTTGGATTGCGCCCCAAGCGACTGGATTGCCCGGTGCCGGGCCTCGGGAGACAGCAGCCGCAGGCTGTCGTAATAGGCGAGGTTGCGCTGCACCGACACCGCGTCCAGATCCATCCGAGCGAGATGCTCGGCCTCCCGCCGATTGCCTTGCAACCCGTAGATCAACGCCAGGGTCTGGCGCTCGCGCAGCGACGCGGTCGCCGCCGTCGCGATGGGACGCAATATAAGGACTGCCTCCGGGTAATTTCCGCTCAGCGCCAGCGATAGCGCCAGATTGAGCGATAAGGCCGGATCTCCCGGTGTCAGCTCCAGCCCGCGCCGGTAGCGCGCCTGCGCCTCGTCGTGCCGGCCGACAAAATCATCGGCAACGCCGATCAGCTGCAAGAGCTTGGCATCGTCGGGATTGTCCTGATAGGCGACTGCCAGCGGCTCGCCGGCAAGCGCCGGTTTGTCGCTCATCAGGAAGGCCCGGGCGAGACCGCGCAACGCCTCGCGGTCGTGCTGGTCGCGCGCCAGCGCCGAATTGTAGCTGACGATCGCCTCGTTGAACTCGCCCATCGCAAGCAACGCATTGCCGGACGCGACAAGTGGCGCCGTCGCGGTGGTATCGACCGCGGCGGCTCGGCGGTATGTCGTTGCCGCTGTCGCGAAATCCCCGCCGGCCTCGGCCGCGGCGCCGACACGCATCAGCGTCGGATAGTCGAGCGCGGCGCCGACACCGTGGCCGTTCAACGGACCGTTTAATTTGAACGCGTCCAACTGCCAGGGGATATCTCCGCACCCGGCGAGCACCCCCAGGCCGAGCGCAAGGAGCAGGGACGCTGTCGCGTCGAAGCGTTTCATCCTTGAATGCACTAGCCCCCTCGTACGGCAGTCCGGCGGACCCCCGCACCGCTGCCGCATGAATCATGCGATGCCTCCGCGACCTCGTCGAGCGGCATTGGTGGCTCGCGTTTTGAAACAATAGCTTAGGGCGCTTTTTTGACGCCCGGGCCGCGCTTCGGGTTGCAACCGCCCGGCGAATCACGCGGGGCCGACGCGCGCTATGAGCTCAACCTTGGGCCGCCGCCGCCTCACCCGCCTGCCCCCTGAGCGCCTGCTCGACCGCGGCGAGCGCCGCTTCGGCGCGATCTGCCTCGGGCCCACCGGCCTGCGCCATGTCGGCGCGACCGCCGCCGCCTTTGCCGCCGAGCACCTCCGCTCCCAGCCGCACCAGCTCGACGGCGTCGAACCGACCGGCCAGGTCGGCGGTCACCCCGACGACGATCGCCGCTTTTCCCTCGGCCCGCGAGACCACGGCGACGACCCCCGAGCCGATCCGCCGCTTCAGATCATCGGCGAGCGAGCGCAATTCGCGACCGGGGACATCCTCAACCAGCCGCCCATCGAATGCGATATCGCCGATCCGCTTGCCGGCCGGCGCCGGGGCACGGCCACCCCCCGGGGACGCAGCCGCGGACTGAACGCCGACGGCCAGCGCGCGACGCGCCTCGGCAAGCTCGCGTTCGAGCCGGCGATGCTCATCGAGCAGCCGCGCGAGGCGGGCGGGCAGCTCGGCGGGGCCGGTGCGCAAGGCGGCCGCCGATTGGCGCAGCAGGTCCTCCTCGCCGGCCAGGTACGTTTCGGCCGCGGCGCCGGTCAGCGCCTCGATCCGGCGCACCCCGGAGGCGACCGAGCTTTCGCCGATGATCTTGAACAGCCCGATGTCGCCGGTGCGGCGAACGTGAGTCCCGCCGCACAGCTCGACCGAATAAGGCCGCTCCTCGCCATCCGCTGCGCCCCCAGGCGTCACGCCCATCGCGACGACGCGGACCTCATCGCCGTATTTCTCGCCGAACAGGGCAAGCGCGCCTTCGCCGACCGCGCGCTCGGGGGTCAGCAGCCGGGTGCGGACCGCGGCGTTGTCGCGGATCTGCGCGTTGACCTCGGCCTCGATCGCCGCGATGTCCTTCTGGGTCAACGGCCTGGGGTGGCTGAAATCGAAGCGCAGCCGGTCGGGCGCGACCAGCGAGCCCTTTTGCGTCACATGCTCGCCAAGGCGCTGGCGCAACGCCTGATGCAGCAGGTGGGTGACCGAGTGGTTGGCCCGCAGACGGCGCCGGCGGTCGCGATCGACGCGCAGCTCAACCGCGTCGCCGACCTTGAGCCTGCCGTGCCGCACCGTGCCGAGATGGAGATGCAGTTCGCCCGCCTCTTTGACGGTGTCGCGCACCGCGAGTTCGCCGCCATTCGGTGAAAAAATCACGCCGGTATCGCCGACCTGTCCGCCCGATTCGGCATAGAATGGCGTCTGGTTGAGGACGATGCCGAACGCGTCCCCGGCGTTGGCTTCCCCGACACGCTCGTCCCCGCGCAGGATCGCGAGGATGACGCCCTCGGCGGTTTCGGTCTCGTAGCCGAGGAACTCGGTCGGCCCAACCTCCTCGCGCAGCGCGAACCAATTGGCCTCGGTCGCTTCCTCCCCCGAGCCGACCCACGAGGCGCGCGAGCGGGCGCGGGCCTGTTCCATCTCCTCATCGAACTTGTCGACATCGACGGTGATGCCGCGCGGCCGCAGGATGTCCTGCGTCATGTCGAGCGGAAAGCCATAGGTGTCGTAAAGCGAGAAGGCGACACTACCGTCGAGGGTTTTGGCGTCCTTCAGCCCCTTGCCTGCGGCCATTTCCTCGAGCAGCGCCAGCCCCCGGCCCAGGGTTTGCCGGAACCCCTCCTCCTCGAGCCGCAGCGTCTCGGTGATCAGCGGCTGGGCGCGCAGCAGCTCGGGATAGGCTGCCCCCATCTGCTGCACGAGCGCCGGCACCAGCCGCCACATCAGCGGTTCCTTGCAGCCGAGCATCTGGGCGTGGCGCATTGCCCGCCGCATGATGCGGCGCAGCACGTAGCCGCGCCCATCCTTGCTGGGCAGCACACCGTCGGCGATCAGAAAGGTGGCGGCGCGCAAATGGTCCGAGATGACGCGGTGCGACACCGCCTGCGGGCCGTCGGCGGCAACCCCCGAGGCCTCCGCCGAGGCTGCGATCAGCGCGCGGAACAGGTCGATGTCGTAATTGTCGTGCTTGCCCTGCAGCACCGCGGCGATGCGCTCGAGCCCCATCCCGGTATCGATTGACGGGTGCGGCAACGGGATGCGCTCGCCGCCGGGCAGCTGGTCGAACTGGGTGAAGACGAGGTTCCAGATCTCGACAAAACGGTCGCCCTCGGAATCCGGGCTGCCGGGCGGACCGCCGGGGATCGCCGGGCCGTGATCGTAGAAGATCTCCGAGCAGGGGCCGCACGGCCCGGTATCGCCCATCGACCAGAAATTGTCCGAGGTCCCGATGCGGATGATGCGCTCTTCCGGCAGCTCCGCGATCTTGGCCCAGAGCCGCGCCGCGTCCTCGTCCTCGGCATAAACCGTGACCAGCAGCCGGTCGCGCGCCAAGCCGAACTCGCGCGCGATCAGGTTCCAGGACAGCTCGATCGCCCGCTCCTTGAAATAGTCGCCGAAGGAGAAATTGCCGAGCATCTCGAAAAACGTGTGGTGCCGGGTGGTGTAGCCGACATTTTCGAGGTCGTTGTGCTTGCCGCCGGCCCGCAGGCATTTCTGCGCCGAGGCGGCGCGCCGATAGGGCCGCTTCTCGACGCCGGTGAAGACGTTCTTGAACTGGACCATGCCCGAGTTGGTGAACAACAGGGTCGGGTCGTTGCGCGGTACGAGCGGGCTCGACGGCACGACCGCATGATCGTGACGGGCGAAATAATCGAGAAAGGCGGTGCGGATGTCGTTGGTCGTCTGCATGGGAGGGATTGTGGGGGTTTCGGCCCGCCATGCAAGAGGCGGCGCGCATTTCTCGCACCGCCGCACCTCGCTCAGTGGGGCTCGGCGCCGGCGCGCCGGTGGATCACCGCGCGATCATCGGCATATACCCGCTCCCATCCGGCGAGGCGATCCATCACGCCGACCGCGCCGGCCCCGGGAAGGAAGAGCGTCCAGGCAATGTGATAGCGGGCGAGCAGCTCCTTGATCGCCGCCTGGTCACCCAGTTCTGCCTGATAATCCTTTGCCAGGAAATCGTTGCCGTACATCTCGACGCGGCCATCGATAAAGCTCGGCACGCCCCGGAAGATCAGATAGCCGCCGAACATCTCGCTGTTGAAAACCGGCCCCGACAGGCCAAGCCGCGTCGCGGCCGCGAGCGCGGCGCCGGGGGTCATCGCATCGTTGGAGCGGGAAATCGGGCGCAGCGCCGTCGGTAGGGCGAGCACGACGGCAAGCGCGAGCGTCACCCCTACCGCCGCGACGCCGGGCGGGCGCGCCAGCGGGGCGAACCAGCCGGCCAGAAGCGATGGCGCCTCGCGCGCGATGCGGGCGGCCAGAGCGGCTCCGAGCGGGGCGGCGAGGGCCAGCGGGCCGACGAGGGCGAGGACATCGCCATGCCGGGCGTGCTGCAGCGTCATATGAACGAGGCCCAGGAGCAGCAGCAGCCGCGTCGCCGGAAGGCGCACGCCGCTGGCAAAGCCGATCAGCAATACTCCGAGAATCCACCCTTCCAGCGCCGGAGATTTCTGGAAATCGGGGCTCAGCCATTCGGCAAAGGTCGCTTGCAGCGCCGGCATCGCCATCAGATGGAATGGCTGCACCAGGCCGGCGACACCGTAGGGCGTCAGCAGCGCGGCAAGTGCCGCGGCCAGGACAAACACCCCCCAGCGAGGCCCGACAACCCAGCGCGACCGGCCGGCACCCGGCTGCACCACCGCCTCGGCGCCGAGGAACGCGGCGAGCGCCAGCCCGAACAAGAAGCTGCCGTGCAGATTGGCCCAGAGGACCATGAGGGCGAGGGCGGCGAAGGGCGGCGGTCGATCGGCGTCGCGTGCGGCCAGCAACAGCCCCGACCACAGGACAAGGAGCGGCAGGGCCAAGACATGGGGCCGCGCCAAGGCATGCGGCAGCAACAGGGCGGTGGCGGCGACCGAGGCGATCAGCGTCGGCAGCGGCGCCAGCCGCCGCAGCAGGAAATGGGTCAGGATCGCGACGGCGAGGGCGATGCTTGCGGCGGCGATGAGGATCACGCCGCGCCAGCCGAAACCATCAAAGACCGCGGCAAGGATGATTTGCGCCAGCCACTCCGACGAGAGCCAACTCGCGCCCGGCATGGTGTGCGAGAACGGATCGTTGAGCGGCAGCGCGCCGTGCGTCAAAACCCAGTTGCCTGCCGCGATATGGAGATAGGTGTCGGGGTCGTTGAGCAGCCCCATCGGCTCGACCAGGAGGCGGCCGAACGCCGCCAGGCCGACGAGCAGCGGCCAGGAGGGGACCAGCCGATCCCATCCGAAAGCAAGCGGGCGGCGGCGGGTCTTCGTCCGGGTCACCGGAGGCTTGCGGCGCGCCGTTCCGTTGGACACGCTCACCGGCGCACTCCTGATATGGACCCAGCCCGGCTCGATAGAGCTGGCGGAGCGCGCCGGGCTATGCCGGCGCCTACTCCTCTGCGGCAATGTCTCCCGGTGCGGCCATCATCGCGTCGGCGACGAGGCCGGCGTTGCCGCGGATCGCGCGCTCGATCAGCTCGCCAATCTCGCCATGCTCCTTGAGAAAGAGCTTGGCGTTCTCGCGGCCCTGGCCGATCCGCTCGCCGTCATAGGAAAACCACGACCCGGATTTCTCGACGACGCCGGCCTGCACGCCGAGATCGATCAATTCGCCGCGCTTGGAAATCCCCTCGCCGTACATGATGTCGAAATCAACGACCTTGAACGGCGGCGCCATCTTGTTCTTGACCACCTTGACCCGGGTCTGGTTGCCGATCACCTGGTCGCGGTCCTTGATCGCGCCGATGCGGCGGATGTCGAGCCGCACCGAGGCGTAGAATTTGAGCGCTTGGCCGC
>WNFD01010585.1_pt1 | contig 16484 bp, 17 predicted proteins | sample 5400491 | NCBI WGS metagenome assembly WNFD01 (sample SAMN13153343, study PRJNA577476) | soil metagenome | isolation source: 120 cm saprolite under Douglas fir tree site 2 hole 2 replicate 2 | place: USA:California | collected 2015-04-18 | reverse complement strand
ACTGCCAACGTAATTACTGATGCGCACAAAGAGCGGCCTTCGCTCATGCTGCTGGACATCATGGTTCCGGGCGGTGACGGCCTTGATTTGTGCCGACAAGTCCGGCAGGCGGGCGCGCCGCTGGCCAGCACGCCCATCGTTTTCCTCACGGCGAAAACATCAGAAACCGACCGCATTCTTGGCCTGGAACTGGGCGCCGACGATTACATTACCAAGCCTTTCAGTCCGCGCGAACTGGTAGCCCGCATCAAGGCCGTACTGCGGCGTTGCGAAGCGCCATTGGCGCCCACATCCATCGAGGCCGGCGAACTGGAGATTGATGCCAACGCCGTGAGGTTGAGCGTACGTGGAGAGATCGTGACCACCACAGCCACGGAATTCCGCCTGCTTCATTATCTGGCGCAGCATTCCGGCCGAGTGTTTACTCGTGACCAGATACTTGACGCCGTGTGGCGGGAAACAACTTTCGTGAGCCCGCGGTCAGTGGACGTTTATGTTCGCAAGCTGCGGGAAAAAATTGAACGGGACGCCGAGCATCCGCGCTATCTGAAAACCGTTCGCGGAACCGGCTATCGGTTCGAAGTCCCTAAGACGGAAATGGAGTAAAGGCGGAGGCGAAGCCACCAGGACATTTCTTTGATTGAAGCCGTTTAATTCACCGAAAATTTACGTTATTTAGAAGGTCCCTGAACCCAGCCGCGCTTATAGTTGTTGTAACGCACTAAACTTAATTGCGCCGTGTCTCCTGACGAGACTCGCAGTCAGCGGTAGTCCATGAACTCTCCGGCCATTGTTTCCGGCACGAAAGTCGTCGGTTCGAATCTCGCCCAGCCACCCGCGGAAATCCATTTGCCGCAATTGACCATGCAGGCCTGTGCACTGGCCAAACAATCGGTGGCCCACGCCATCGATGGGTTGATCAATGGATCACAGTCATCCTTACAGGGAGTCCGCACGTGTGAAGAAAAGCTCGACGACCTGGATCGCGAACTCGACGAGCACATGGCGGAGACCATCACTCGCGTCACCCCAGCGCAAGCTCGTGAACTACTGGCGTGCATGAAGCTGATGCTCGATCTGGAACGGGTCGGCGACTTGATTGCCAGCTTTGCGGAACGAACAGCGATCGTGCGCAATCGCATTGATATGGAAGACGTGGAGCAGCTCACGCGCATGGCTTGTCTGGTGGAAAACATGCTCACCCAGATGGCCCAGGCGTTTGAGCAGCGCAACGTTGACCAGGCCCTAAGGGTACTGCGCTCTGATGCCGAAATTGACCGCTTGCGCAACCTGCTATTGGTCCGGCACACCGAGCACAATGAAGGGCTAAAGATCGGCCAGGAGAGCCTGCACGTGCTCTCCATGGCCAATGCTCTGGAGCGCGCGGGCGACCACATCAAGAACATGGCGGAAGAGCTTTGCCATCTGGCCACGGGCCATACCATCCGCCATCTTCTCCGGTCCAAAGACAAGCCAGTGGAGCAGCTCTTTCTGGACTGGCTGGCCAAACGCGAAGGCCCCGGAAAGTAATCTCAGGCACACTTCAGCCGAGTCGGTCCTTCCCTTCAGAACTGCCGTGTCCAATCAGAGTAGCGGAGCAGCTACTCTGTCCAGCAGTTTCCTTCTTTCCTCTCCTGGCATCCTAAAAAAGACAATCTAGTTACAGCCAAATCTCAAGACGTTTCATCGAGGGGGGAGACAAGATGTACTACGCTGGAGACTTGCGTAAGATTGAAACGAAAGGCGTCGGTCGCGTGCGCCAGACAATAGGCCGTGCGCGCGAAGAATGGACGGACGCGGAACGGCGGATACGCCAACGTATGCGCGTCTATCCTCAGAAGCTTCGCAATTTGATCGCGCGAACCACTGAGGAGCCCGCAGTGGAGTTCGAAAAGGAAACTCTTTCCGGAATTAACCTGGGGGAAATTACAGCTCATCCCAAGCCGATTGTATCCGTTCACGGCCACGATGTTGATGAGGATGAACAGAGCTAATGGGTTAATTCAAGAGGTTGATAATAAGCTGGCGCTGAGCGCCAGCTTTTCTTTTGCGGTCTTTGTCGAAAAATCTCAGCGCTTGCGCGAAGGAACGGTGATTGTCGGTCTGGTGATCGTCGGTTTGCGCATAGGAACAATGGCGCCCTGGCTGGCGTCGGCTTGCGCGTGGCTGGCGCGAAACGCTACTTCTGTCTGGACGAAATGAACAAAGTCCTGCATCTGCCGGTTCATCTCCTCCATGCGCTCACGCATCTGCAGAATGATGGCTATCCCGGCGATGTTCACGCCCAGATCGCGGGCCAGGTTCAGAATGAATTCCAGGCGTTGCAGATCTTCTTCAGTATAGAGGCGCGTGTTACCTTCTGTGCGCGATGGCTTGAGTAAACCTTCACGCTCATAAAGACGAAGCGTTTGCGGATGAATGCCGTACATCTCCGCTACTGAGGAGATCATGTACGCGCCTTTGGATTTACGTTTGGCCACGGCTAACTTAAAGCCCCCTTAGCATCTTTTCCACTATCGTTGCTTCACGTACACGCTGTGATCGTAACCTCGCCAAAAAATCACTCGTTCACAGGTCATGCCGCTTTTCTCTGCCACGCGGCACGAGCTCCGGTTTTCCGGGCGGACAAGCGCAATAACTCGCACGATGCCTAACTTGGAAAAAGCGTACTCAATGCAATGCTGCGCAGCCTCTGAGGCATATCCTTTACCCCAGAAATCACGTCGTACATGCCATGCCAGTTCGCATTCGACATCGCCATACAACTCCCGGATGAAACAGCCGCAATCGCCAATCAATTCGCCGGAATCCTTGCGAAGCATTGCCCACATCCCAAAGCCGACATCGCGGTATCGCGCCCGGTTTCGCCGAATCCAGTCGTCCACCTCGATCCGAGAGAACGGAGCCGGATAAAAGAGCATCGCGAGTGGATCGCCGAGCACCTGGAACAGGCTGTCCGTATCTTCCAGATCGAACTCACGAAGGACAAGCCTCTCGGTCTGGAGAATTACACTTTTTCCCACAGCTGTGCTCGCGGGTCTTCCGGATTCAGCTTCTGCATTTCCTGCCACAACTCACGTACTTTCAGGTCACGGGCTTCTGGGACCACGATCTTCACTTCCACAATCTCATCGCCGCGTATGCCTTCTTTGGTCGCCGACGGCACGCCTTTTTCGCGCAGGCGAAGCTTCTGTCCACTCTGCGTTCCCGGCGGTACGCGGAGCTGGGAGCGGCCATCAATGGTAGGCACTTCGATCTTGGCGCCTAATGCCGCTTCAGCCGCGCTGACCGGAATGGTGACATAGATATCGTCACCATCGCGGCGAAACACCGGATGCTCACCGATGCGGATGATGATAAACAGATCGCCAGCCGGGCCGCCATACAAACCCGCATTGCCTTTGCCGGCGATGCGTATACGCTGGCCGTCTCGCGTACCCGGCTTTACACGGACCTCCAGCGGTTGTGTGCCCTCGACCGAGCCGTCACCGTGGCAGACCGGACAGGTAGTCTGCACTTTGCCGGAACCGCCGCAGCGCGGGCAAGGCGTGTTGAACTTCATGCGGCCACTGGTCTGCGAAATCTGACCGCTACCGTGGCACTCAGGACAGGTCTGGGGCGTGCCTACCGTTCCCTTGCCCTGACAGTTGCCGCAGGTTTCCAGGTGCGCGATGTTCAGGCGCAGGACCGTGCCGCGGATCGCGTCCCAGAAGCCGATGTTGACCTGGTATTCGAGGTCATTCCCAGGTTCAGGTTCGCGCTGAATGCCTGCGCCCGCGCCGCGTCCCCCGCCAAAGATGCTGGAGAAGATGTCGCGAAAGCCACCGGCGCCGGCGGAACCGCCAGTCTGCCGGCCTGTGCCGCCGGCGAAGTCAGAGAAATCGAAGCCGCCGAAGTCGAAGCCGCCCTTGCCAGACCCAGCCTGTGAGCTGCCGCCAGGATAGGGGCCGGCGCCGAATCCGCCCGCACCAAAGCCACCACCCCGCGCATAAGCTTCAGCCGCGGCTGGATCGATATTGTCAGAGTAGAAGCCAAGCTGGTCATACACTTTGCGTTTCTTGGGATCGCTTAAAACATCATTGGCTTCAGAGATTTCCTTGAACTTCTCTTCCGCCTTCTTGTCATTAGGATTTACGTCCGGATGGTACTTGCGCGCAAGTTTGCGAAACGCCTTGCGGATCTCGTCCGCTGTGGCGCCCTTCTTGATGCCTAGTGTTCCGTAATAATCTTTTTGCTGCGTAGTTGCCATATTGAATTTTTAAACTGAACGATTTTCTTTTCGCGATATCCTGTTTGTTGCCGTTCTATTTGTCTGCGCTCTTATCCGCGGGCACTTTGGTCGCCTGCCAGGCCACGGCCTGCCATTTGCCGTTCCGCTTCATGAAAGTGCCGGTATTGCGGAAGGTGGCCGTCTCCTGCTTTCCGTTGACGGTGCTGTGCATGATAAGGCGGAAATTAACGATCGCAAAGTCCCCGTAGGGGTGCACCGTGAAATCGTCCGAGTCAAACGTGGCTTCGGGTTCATTCGCGGCACGCACGCCGATGTTGGTGATAATGTCCGCCTTGGTCACCGTGACGCCCGCCGAGCGGGTGTAAATCACGTCATCGGCAAAGAAGTCTTCAAAGACCTTCTTGTCATTTTTGGGCACGTTGGCCAGGAAATCACGCACTCGCTGCTCCAGGGCTTTTGCGGTTGCGGTGTCATCGGCTGATATGGAAATGGTGGTCGCCGTGTTTTCCATGGGAGCGTAAGGAGTGATTGAGCCCGACGCCATGATGGGCAAAAGCGCCGCCACGGCAAACAGCTTGAGACCGCTTCTTTTCATGTATCTCATCTGAGTTTTCGTTTCTCCGCAGGGGCTGAAGCCCGAGTTTTATTTGGCCTATTGCGGCACGAGTAAACTCGTGCCATGACACTTGTCTCGAAGGTGGATGCAATTCCTCCAAACAGCCATTCTTCTCCGAAAATCACCAAAGCGAAATGGATAGGTCTTTCGATTACGCCGTCGCCTGGGCTTCGCCTCCGATGAGGATGACAAACGGAGACGGCATCGCCGGATGCCATCAAGTTTGGCAGTTCTGGCAATTCCGGCGATTTTCGCAATCTCGCTTAGGCCGCGCCCACTTCCTGAATCATGTACATTGCGCCCGGCTCATGGTCGCGCGCATCACTGACAAAGTCCTGTGCGGCTTCCAACGTGTAGAAGCCAGGTAAAGCCATGAATCCTGCTACATGATTCAAGCCCTCGACCATCTTCATTACTAAAAATTGTTTCACGTGAGTCACCTCTGTACTTAAATTCCTGTGAAGAAGGCGGCCAATTACAGCCGCCGTCTTCGCTTACTCAATGTCACTTACTCAAATTCGATCACGCTCGACTGCAATCACCTCAATTGCAATCGAGCGTCACCTGAATCTAACCCGAAACCAGCGCGAATGACGCGCGGTTTAATCATGCCCGGGTTTAGTGCTTGGGTTCCACATCGACGTATTCAGCGTCAATTACACCCTCGTCCTTCTTCTTCTCAGATTGTCCAGCGCCTTCCTGCGTTGGCTCGCCTTGCGTTCCGGCGGCTGAAGGACCGCCTGCTTCCGCTGACTTGTACATAACTTCCGCCAGCTTATGCGATGCCTGCACCAGCTTTTCGCGCGCGGCATTCATCTCCGCAACATCTGAGCCTTCCTGGGCCTTCTTGGCTTCCGCCAAAGCCGACTCAACGTTGGCCTTCTCGTCGCCAGAGATCTTGTCGCCATGCTCTTTCAGCATCTTCTCGACGTTATAGACGAAACCGTCAAGCTGGTTGCGCGCCTCAATCTCTTCCCGCTTGGCCTTGTCTTCCGCTGCGTGCGCATCAGCTTCCTTGGCCATGCGATCGACTTCCTCTTTGCTTAGACCCGAAGAAGACGTAATGGTAATCTTCTGGTCTTTGCCGGTCGCTCGATCTTTCGCCGCCACGTTCAGAATGCCGTTGGCGTCAATGTCAAACGTGACCTCAACCTGCGGCACGCCACGCGGAGCCGGCGGAATTCCCGTAAGGTGGAATTTACCCAGAGTACGGTTGTCCTTGGCCAAGGGGCGTTCACCTTGCAGCACGTGGACTTCAACTGACGTCTGGCTGTCGGCCGCGGTGGAGAAGACCTCCGTCTTGCGCGTGGGAATCGTGGTGTTACGCGGAATCATCTGCGTAGCCACGCCACCCAGTGTTTCAATGGACAAGCTCAGCGGGGTCACATCCAGCAGCAACAGATCTTTCACGTCGCCGGCTAGAACGCCCGCCTGGACCGCTGCACCAATGGCAACCACCTCATCCGGATTCACGCCGCGATGCGGCTCTTTGCCGAACAGGTCCTTCACCAGGGCCTGGATGCGAGGCATGCGGGTCTGTCCGCCCACCAAGACAACTTCATCAATCTTGCTGGCGTCAATGCCGGCATCCTTCATGGCCTGTTTGCACGGGCCTACTGAGCGCTGAATGATATCTTCCACCATCTGCTCCAGCTTGGAGCGAGTCAGCTTTTTCACCAGATGCTTGGGACCGCTGGCATCCGCCGTGATGAACGGAAGGTTGATCTCAGTTTCCATGGTGGTGGAAAGTTCGATCTTGGCCTTTTCCGCCGCGTCACGCAGACGCTGCAAAGCCATTTCATTGCCTTTGCTGCGCAGGTCAAGTGTCTCGTCTTTCTTAAATTCATCCACCAGCCAGTCAACGATTCGCTGGTCAATGTTGTCACCGCCAAGGTGGGTATCACCGTTGGTGGACTTCACTTCGATCACGCCTTCGCCGACTTCAAGGATGGAAATATCAAACGTGCCGCCACCGAAGTCATAGACTGCGATGGTTTCGTCCTTCTTCTTGTCCAATCCATAAGCCAGGGCCGCTGCCGTGGGTTCATTCACGATGCGCTTTACATCAAGACCGGCGATCTTGCCTGCATCTTTCGTCGCCTGGCGTTGCGCGTCATTGAAATAGGCCGGAACCGTGATCACGGCTTCCGTCACGCTCTGCCCGAGATAGTCTTCCGCAGCCTTCTTCAGCTTCTGAAGAATCATGGCGGAGATCTGCGGCGGGGTGTATTCCTTGCCTTGCGCCAGAATGGCCACGTGATCGCCCTGCTGGACGACCTTGTAAGGGACCATTTTCATTTCAGCGTTAACTTCGTCATAACGCCGGCCCATGAAGCGCTTGATCGAATAAATTGTGTTTTGCGGATTGGTTATGGCCTGCCGCTTGGCGACCTGGCCCACCAACCGCTCCCCGGATGAGGTGAAGCCGACAATCGACGGGGTGGTGCGTCCGCCTTCTTCATTGGGGATCACCTTGGCTTCCCCACCTTCCATCACCGCGACCACCGAGTTCGTGGTGCCTAAATCAATACCTATAATCTTGCCCATTGCAACTGCCTCCTGCCAATAAGTTCTTTAAAATCACCACTGAAAGTATAATAGAAAGTCCATTATGAGAGTTGAGTCTCTTACTGTCAAGGTGTTAGATGTTGCAGGGATGAGCTACGTTGCAAAACTGGTTAGGCTTTTTCCGCTCCGCCAAAGACTCAACGGCAGCTGATTAGCCGCTTATATTTAATGACTTACGGGAGCCCGGAGGTAAGCCAGCGAAGCGGCGATGACCGCCGGAAGAGGCTGGTCAGTATTTGCTACGAAATGCGGGGGCTTGATGGGCTCGAATTCCTTCTGCAATTTCTGGTACAGCGCGTAGTCGCGATTCGCAGCGATGTGTTGCCGTGACAAGCGGTCTTTAGCTGCACTGTCAGAACAGGTACACAAGACGATCTTCAGAGCGCAGCCGAGGCTGGCAGCTTCGGCAGACAGCAGATCGATCTGTGAGGCCTTGGTAAACGGCCGGCCATCGATAAAAACCCACCCGGCTTTCTTGTTGCTGACCAGATAACCCGCAGTCTGGAACAGCACGCTCATGCAGAAATCATCCTGGACACAAGAGTACTCAATCAGCTTTGGGGGAAAGAGCGCAGCCCGGATCACATCCTTATCGAGGACCACGCCGCCAAGCTCAAGGGCCAGTGCGCGGGCCAGCGTACTCTTCCCAGTTCCGGGAAGGCCAGCCATGGCGACAACGCTTGGCATCACTTCACGCCACCCGCCCAAAATGATTGCGAAAGAAGCCGGCAACACGGCGGACAGCGTCAAGCTGTACCAGTCCGGTAAAGTGATGACCTTGATCAGGGTAAATCTTGATTTCGTAAGGAATATTGTTGGCTTTCAACACCTGTTCCAACTGATACGCCTCCGTGACTGGAACGGTGGCGTCACTGGCACCATGCAGGATGAGTACCGGCGGAAGTTGCGCTGCCTTATCAGCAAAGTGCGCCGGCAGACCACCAAAGAGTTCAGCCACGGCGGCGATCCGGCGGTCATGTGTGGCAAGAGAAACCGCCAGATATCCGCCGAGTGAAAAACCAAGCACGCCGATTCTTCGCGGATCTACGCCCGGCTGCTGGCTGATGAACGTAACGGCATCTCCGGCGGTGCAAAGCCAGGAACGGTAATTCTCTTCAATCTGGCTGGGATAAATCCAGGTGTGTCCGGTGCGCTGAAAATAGTGCAAAGCAAACACATGCACGCCAAAGCTGGCAGCCTGGCGGGCAAAAGGATCAAGTCCGCGCAAGGGGCCGCCCGAGCCATGGACCAAAAGCACCGCTGGGGCCGGACCCGCGCCGCGGGGTGAGTAATGATCTATTTGTATTGATTTTCCGCCGCTTACGAAATGAGGCATGTTTGCCAGATTGGATGAGCCTGTGAAGGCGACCGATGCAGCGAAGTGTAAAACCTAGGGTTTTTGTTCGTCGACAACTTTGGTGATGTAGTTCACATTTGCTGAGGACTCTTCTTCCGTCGCGCGAGAGTGCTCGGGAACGGGATGGCGAGCTGGAGCCGCGGACTCCGGATAGCGCGGCAGGACTTCCCGCAGTGCCCACTCAATGCGATCAACCGAATCCTTCATCAATTGGACTTGCGCGTCATCAAGGCTGCAATTCTGATGTTGAACTCCCCAGAACTTGATTACCTGCAGGGCATTCCGGATGTGGTGATTCAACTCCACAATCGTTTGCATCCGCTGCCGAACCAGTTCGCGACGGTTCCTTTCATTGCGGACATACTGGTAGAACAAAAGGCCCGCAATCCCTCCGGTGAGCATGTTGCTGAGAATGATAAGGCTCCAGCGGGAAAAGCCCTCAGTGACGAGAAATAGATCTTGCAGCATGCCCAGGGTAAAGGCCACCAGGGCAATTGCAACCGCCAGCAGACCAGAGTGTCTTGCCCAAAAAGACTCCGGGTTTGGCAGGTTGTGTTCCACCCTTTGATTCTAGCTCCAATTCCATGGAGGGGCGCAAGGCCTTTTGCGCCGCAGTGGCAGTGTTTGTGGTCTCCCAGGCCACTCGTGCGGCGGAGAAAGCACTCAGGCCTATTTACCGGCAACACGTGAAGCGTGAGCGGGCAAATAAGAAAGTTCTAAAATCGAACGCTACCGCTGCCACAACAAACTCCAGACGGCGTTACTCCACCGTCACTGACTTCGCCAGATTGCGCGGCTGGTCAACGTCACATCCGCGACGCACCGCTATGTGATACGCCAGCAGTTGCAGCGGAACAATCTCCAGAATGGGTGAAAGCAGCTCCGGCGCCCGCGGCACATAGATCACATGATCGACTGACTCTTTGATCTCTTCGTCGTCTTCGGTAGCGATAGCGATCACCTTCCCTGACCTGGCCGTGACCTCTTTGATGTTCGACATCGTCTTCTCATAACGAAGGACAGACGTGGGATCGTCATGGTCCTGTGTGGCGATCACCACCACGGGCAGGTTCTCATCAATCAGTGCATTGGGGCCGTGCTTCATTTCGCCGGCAGGATAGCCTTCCGCGTGGATGTAAGAGATTTCCTTGAGCTTGAGCGCGCCTTCCAGAGCTATGGGATAGTGAATGCCGCGGCCGAGGAAGAGAAAATCCTGCGCTTTGGTATAGACGCGCGCCAGCTCTTCCACTTCGGGTTCGCGCCCCAGCAAACCTTCCAGCTTGGCAGGAATCTTCAGCAACTCACTTATCAGCTTTTTGCTCTGTTCCTGTGAAGCGGTTCCACGCACCTGTCCCAGGTGCAGCGCCAGCAGGAACAGCGCCGTCAGTTGCGCGGTGAATGCCTTGGTAGATGCCACTCCAATTTCCGGCCCAGCGTGTGTGTAAACGGTGCCGGAAGCTTCACGCGCGATCATGGCTCCCACCACGTTGCAGACGGCCAGTGTCTTGGAGCCTTTCTGCTTGGCTTCGCGTTGCGCCGCAATGGTGTCCGCGGTTTCACCTGATTGCGTGATCAGCAAAGTCACGTCGTGATTCGAAATAATGGGATCGCGATATCGAAACTCGCTGGCGTAATCCACATCCACCGGTACGCGCGCCAGCCGCTCGATCATATATTTACCGGCCAGCCCGGCATGCCAACTGGTGCCGCAGGCGGCGATGTTCAGCTTTTGCATGCTGCGGAATTCATTGTCAGTGATCTCCATTTCGTCCATGATCACCTTGCCCGTATCTTGCGAGACGCGGCCCAATGCCGTTTCCCGCACGGCGCGCGGCTGCTCATGAATTTCCTTGAGCATGAAATGCTTGTAGCCGCCTTTTTCCGCCATGATCGGGTCCCAGGCAATGTGCTGGACGTCGCGTTGAAGGGGATTGCCGTCAAAGTCCATCACTTTGACGCCTGAGGGCGTCAGCACGGCCAGGTCGCCATCGTGGAGGAAAAACAGGTCGCGCGTGTGGGCCATGATCGCCGGCACATCGGAGGCGACAAAATATTCGTCCTTGCCCAGGCCAATCACCACCGGCGGTCCGTTGCGCGCCGCAATGATCTTGTCAGGTTCGTCTTCAGAAATCACTGAAAGGGCAAAAACTCCCGTAAGCTGCTGCACCGTCTTGCGGACCGCCGATTCCAGCGTAGGCTTGTGGCCATTGGATGATTGGAAAAGATACTTCTCCACCAGATGCGCGATCACTTCCGTGTCAGTCTCTGTGACAAACTTGTGACCTTCTTCAATCAGCTTCTTTTTCAACGACATGTAATTCTCAACAATGCCGTTATGTACGACTACGATCCTGCCGGTGCAGTCACGATGCGGATGCGCGTTCTCTTCCGTAGGACGGCCATGCGTGGCCCAGCGTGTGTGGCCAATACCGTATGTGCCGTCAAGCGGCTTCAGGCGGATCACTTCTTCCAGGTTGCGCAGCTTGCCTTCCGCACGCCGCACATGAATCCCGCCATCATTACCGTTGCCAGCCACGGCGATTCCCGCCGAGTCATAGCCGCGATATTCCAGCTTCCTCAGCCCTTCAATGATCACAGGCACAACGCGCTTTTTACCGACGTAACCAACGATTCCACACATATGAAAAATCCTGCTTAATTTCTCTAAAATCTGTGCCAACTACCTCAAAGCGGATGATCACTTAGAACACTCTGAACCGCGAAGCGATGTGAAAACCGGCTTTATTCAGGGCCCTCATCCGCGTCTATCCGCGGCTAATCCGCGGTGAGTCCAGGTCCTGATCCCTGCAAATCCGCGGTAAATTCAGTCTTCCAGCCGATAAGAAAATTCTTCGATGACCGGATTAGTAAGCACTTCTTTTGCCATTCGCTCGACTTCGGCTTTGGCAGCAGCTTTGTCCAATCCGCCATCCAGGGCGATCTCAAAGACCTTGCCTTGGCGAACCTCGCCCACACCTTTGTAGCCCATTTTTTTGAGCGCGCCGTGAATGGTCTTGCCCTGGGGATCCAGGACGGTGGTCTTGAGCATGACTGTGACGTAGGCCTTCATGGGTAGATTAATTATAGCGGGATGATCGAGCCAATTACATTGCCCGAATAATCAACGTCTCCAGCTCTATCAATTCGATATCCTGCTAAAATCCTCCACCGAAAGGAGCCATAATGTCTCCCACAAACACCAACGGCAAGATCTGTTACGTGGAATTACCCGCAACCGACACTGCCCGCTCCTCTGAATTTTACCAGCGTGTCTTCGGCTGGAAGGTGCGCACACGCCCGAATGGCAGTATCGCGTTTGACGACTCGACCGGCCAGGTGAGCGGATCGTGGATCACCGGTCGCACACCTGCATCTGCTCCAGGCATTCTGTTCTACATCTTGGCGGATAGCGTGGAGGCGAGCGTAGCCGCTGTAGTAAAGAACGGTGGTGAGATCGTGCAGAAAATCGGAATGGACGCGCCGGAAATTACAGCGAGGTTCCGCGACCCAGGCGGAAACATCGTCGGGCTGTACCAGGAACCGTCGCGCTAAATCTGACAAGCAACAAAAAGCCTCCGCCACAGCAGAGGCTTTTCACACAAAATAAGTTTTACGCGCGGCCAACACCCAGATACTCAAATCCCAGTGCTTTCATGCGTGGACCATCGAGCAGGTTCTTGGTGTCAACCACGATCGGCCGGCGGATGATGCGCTTGATGCGGTCGAAATCGAGCGAGCGAAATTCCGGCCAGCCGGTGCCAAGCACCAGAGCGTCAGCGCCTTCAGCCACGGAGTAAGCCGAATCACAGTAACGTACGTTGCCCGTTAGTTCCTGTTGTGCGTCTGGCATGGCGATGGGATCGTAGGCCTTCACGTGCGCTCCGCCTTCCATGAGCGCGCGCGCCAGGTGAATTGCGCCAGAGCTGGCCACCGAATCCGAGCAGTCCAACCTGCTTGCCTTGCACGGATTCCAGCGCGCCGTTGATCTTGCGCATGATGCGTCCGCAGAATTCGCGATTGACTTCGCGCGCGGCGGTAAGGATCTTCAACGAAACGCCGGAACCTGAAGCCAGGTTCGCCAGCGAATCCATGTCTGACTCAGTGAACGCTCCGCCCAGCGATCCCGGCTGCATGCACCGAGGCGCAATGCGTTTGTCCAGGCCCAGAGCAAGCGAGAGATCAACGGCGTCGGCATTGATGCGTTCGCACAAGCTGGAAAGTTCATTGATGAACGAAACTTTGGTTGCCAGAAACGCCGTGGACGCTTCGCGTACCAGCTCGGCCGTCTCATGCGTGGTCACAATCACCGGGACGCCGCGCATCACCAGCGGACGATACAGCGCTTTGAGCGCTGTTACCGCCGCATTTGAGCTTGTGCCCAACACGATGCGATCAGGCCAGTTGAAATCTTCCACCGCACATCCCTCTGACAGGAACACGGGGTGCGAAACCACGGTCATCTGCTTTCCGGCTGCCTTCAGGCGTTCTTCAACACGGCGCGCTGTGCCCACTGGTACAGGCGTTACCAGGACCAGAATCTGCCCGTGCATGCTGTATCCGGCAATCTCATTGGCAATCGATTCAATGTCTTTGGGTGAGTCTTCCGCCAGGTAGATGATTTCCGCGCGTTGCACCATTGACTGGAGATGCGTGGAATACATGAGCCGGCTGGCGCGTACGCCGCGCCGGACAATGTCACTTAAGTTCTTCTCATGAAAGGGCAAAATGCCTGTGGCAAGCAAGGTGGTATTGACTGAATCGCTTCCGTAGGCCGTTACAGGAACTCCAAAATCCGCCAGGCACGCAGCTACTACTGTGCCTAAATAACCACACCCGTACACACCGATCTGCATATCGAAAAGCTCCTGGAGAATAGGAGAGCAGCGGCGACTCGGGGGAGTGAGGGGCTCGCCAAACGCTTCCTTAATTTCTTTCTTGGGCGAAGCTGATTAGAAGCTTTTACTTAGTACATCCGCAATGGCGATTTAGGACATGTACCGGCAAGAAAGTACATGCACGAAGGAGTCCCCAAGCCGGCGTATTTCTACAAATACCGGCTCGCACTCGACCCGGCCATGGCCGCCGCGGCCATCGTGCCCTGCGTCTGCCGTCTCTCTTCAATCATGTCCAGCAGCACAAAAACATTGGGTATTTTCTTTGCGTTCACTGAAATGTCATTCAGCCACTTACCTTCTGACTTGATCTTGACGTTCGGGCCGTCAATGCGGGATTTTGCGATAGCGCTGTACGGTATCGGCTGCTTGCCTTTCCAAATCACGCCTTGTGTTGAAAGAGCGACGTTTCCGAAGCTCACCGTTCCACCGGAATTCAGCATGCGCTCGGCCTGCTCCTTGATCTTCGGGTTCACTTTCTGAAAGACCAGTTGCATCGCTTCCTCAACGTCTCTGATGTTTGAGTTAAGCACGATGGTGCGCTGCCCTACAATCCGCAACGTGCGGAGCATCTGGTTATTGCCTTTGCTGGCAGCCGCCGTCACCAGCATCCCAATCAAGCCGAAATGCATTCCCACGTTAAGTTGTTGCTGGCTGTACCGTGTCTCCCTGATGTCAGTCCACGGCAGATCAACGTCGCTCATCAGAGACTTGTAAGAAATCCCTTCCGTATGAAATGTGATCCTGCGCGCCGCGGCCCATAGGCATGCATACGCGAATAAAAGACCCGTGATGCCAACGAAACTCCACAGTACCGTCTCAAAGCTCTGGGTGTCACGGTAGCTATAGATGCCCCATGCCAGAAATCCGAGAAACGGCAGGGCCGCAGCAATCCGCCAGGTCAGCGTGTCCTTGAAACTACGTTCAGCCGGAGAAGGAAACATTCAGCACCCCCGCAATAAACTTGCAGGCACATGGAACCTTAATGGCGGCGGAATGTCAAAAGATTTCATGTGAAGCAGGCACCAAGGTAACTATTTACGGCGACGCTGACTTGCGCGCCCAGCTCGCCGCTCCATGAGCCGAGAAAATCTTAGTTTGGATCTTGCTAATCTTTGGCGCCTACCGCAGCCTGCTCGCTGCCTTCCTTAGCGTGCCATGCCTGCAGCGATCGCACATTGATCTCATTGCGCTGCAACGCGGCAATGCCTTCAGCAGCGGCGCGGGCCGCTGCCAGGGTGGTAATAGTCGGCACTCGATTGGTCACGGCTGCGCGACGGATGGCTTTCTCGTCAAACCACGGGTCCTGCCCATGCGGCGTGTTGATGATCAACTGAACCCGCTCGCCTTTGATCAGGTCCACCACGTTCGGCCGGCCTTCTTTCACCTTATAAACGCGTTCCACCGGTAATCCGGCTTTTTCCAGACGGTCCGCAGTGCCGTGCGTGGCTACCAGGCTGAAGCCAAGGTCAACAAAACGCCGGGCGACCTCCACTGTCTTCACTTTGTCGCGGTCCGTCACGCTGATGAAAACCGTTCCTTGGGTGGGCAAGGATTGTCCGGCAGAAATCTGCGCTTTGGCAAAGGCCTCGCCAAACGTCTCAGCCGACCCCATCACCTCGCCAGTGGACTTCATCTCGGGGCCCAGCACCGTATCAACTCCGGGGAACTTCGACCATGGGAATACCGGCGACTTCACAAAATATCCCGCGCCAGTCTCCAGGTCCTTTTTCGCCGCCACGTTGTCCGGCAAAAACTCGTGCAGCTTGCGTCCACTCATCAGGCGGGCGGCAATCTTGGCCAGCGGTACGCCGGTTGCCTTGGAGACGTAAGGCACGGTGCGTGACGCGCGCGGATTCACTTCGATCACGAACACTTTTTCATTCTGGATGGCGAACTGAATGTTCATCAGCCCAATCACCTTGAGCGCCCGCGCCAGCTTAAACGTGTAATCGCGAATCGTATTCAGGACCTTTTCAGCCAGATCGACCGAAGGCAGCACACACGATGAATCACCGGAATGTATGCCGGCTTCTTCTATATGTTGCATGATGCCGGCAATCACCACATCTTCCCCGTCAGACAAAGCGTCCACATCAACTTCAATCGCGTCTTCCAGGAAATGGTCCACCAGCACTGGGCGCTCCTGGGAATACTCCACCGCTTCTTTCATGTAGCGGATCACGCTGTCATCGTCGTATGCGATGACCATGGCGCGTCCACCCAGAACGTATGACGGCCTCACCAGCACCGGATACGTCACCTTGCGCGCACCGGCCACGGCTTCTTCCACACTGGTTGCCATCGCACCCGGAGGCTGCGGAATATCCAACTCTTCCAGCAGCTTGCCAAAACGTTTACGGTCTTCCGCCAGATCAATCGACTCTGGCGACGTGCCGATCACCGTCACGCCTGCGGCCTTCAGCGGCAGCGCGAGATTGAGCGGCGTCTGTCCGCCGAACTGCACAATCACGCCGATGGGCGCACCCGAAGATGCTTCATGCTGATAGACGGCCAGTACGTCTTCAAATGTCAGCGGCTCAAAGTAAAGACGGTCACTGGTGTCATAGTCAGTTGAAACCGTTTCCGGATTGCAATTGACCATGATGGTTTCAAAACCATCGTCACGCAACGCAAACGCCGCATGGCAGCAGCAGTAATCGAACTCAATGCCTTGCCCAATCCGATTGGGCCCGCTGCCCAGGATCATCACTTTCTTCTTCGGCGTGGGCGGAGCTTCGTCTTCTTCTTCGTACGTGGAATAAAAATACGGCGTATAGCTTTCAAACTCAGCCGCGCAGGTATCCACCAGCTTGTACA
>WNFD01009415.1_pt1 | contig 16487 bp, 5 predicted proteins | sample 5400491 | NCBI WGS metagenome assembly WNFD01 (sample SAMN13153343, study PRJNA577476) | soil metagenome | isolation source: 120 cm saprolite under Douglas fir tree site 2 hole 2 replicate 2 | place: USA:California | collected 2015-04-18 | reverse complement strand
TGGTGGCCGACGCGGTGGATGGCAAGCTCGGTCCGGCCGTGGTCGGCATGGTCAACTCCGCGCTCTGCTCGCAGGCGCTCGGTCCGATTCTTAACGGCACCGAGATGTCGGCCAACGGACGCAACTTCCACCACGTAGGCAGAAAGCTGCTGGCGCGTATACCCCTGGCCCAGCAGATGGTCGATCCCACCGACAGCGTTCTGGGCGCGTTCTCGAATTCGCCCAAGCCGGGAATCAACACCTCTTATATGGCCCTGATCCAGCAGGCCTTCCAGCCGGAATGGTGGCAGTTCAAAGACAATATCTGCATCGGCGCGGATGGCAATCCGGCCGCTTCAGGCGCGGCCTGCCCCGCGGGTTCCGAGCAGTACTCGCAGATGGAATACAACTTCTCGCTGTTCTGGGGAGTTGCCATCCAGATGTATGAGAGCACGCTGATCGCCGACCAGACGCCCTTCGACAAGTATCTCGAAGCCCGGCAGACCTACACGCTGACCGGCGACGGCAAAACCCAGGCTTATACGATCCAGCTTCAGCCGGGCGTCGATCCCTACACTCTGTCGGTTCAGGGATTGAATCCGATCCAGGATGCCAGCGACCAGGACGTCTTCGCGTTCGATTACGGCGACGGACGGGTGATGGGCGCCGGGATCACCGATTCCTTCATCGACTATGCCAGCGGCACGCTCACGCTGATGTTCGGCAATCCGCCGGTATCGTCGTTCGACATCAAGATCAGCTATGCCAACGGTCCAACGGCCCTGACTCTGCCTCAGCTTCGCGGCTTGAATGTCTTCCAGACTAAAGGGCAGTGCATTGTGTGCCATGGCGGTCCGGAACTCTCCAACGCCACGGTCGGGACAGTAACTCAGGTCCCGGTGGAACGCATGGTGATGGGCGATGTTCAGATCCGTGTTTACGATACCGGCTACTACCACATTGGCGTGCGGTCGACCGCGGAAGACGGCGGATTGCTGGGCACCGATCCGGTGGCCGGTGCTCCTCTGTCTCAGGCCGAGTTCCTGCGCCAGAAGGTATGCTCCGATCCCACGTTCGTGCAGGAGATTCCCGGACGGCCGGGCGACGGTATCGCTCCCGCGCCTCTGAGCTGCACCGATGAAATTGCGCGCGGCGGGTTCTTCAAGGCCCCGCAGCTCCGCAACGTCGCGCTCACCGCTCCTTACTTCCACAACGGCAGCCAGCTCACGCTGGAGCAGGTGGTGGAGTTCTACGACCGGGGCGGCGATTTCAACACCGTCGAAGAAATCCACTACATGGACCCCGACATCAGCGCTCTCGGACTCACCCTGCAGGACAAGACCGATCTGGTCGACTTTCTGCGCAACGGTCTGACCGATCAGCGCACCGTGGTTCAGGCGGCCCCCTTCGATCATCCTCAGTTGTTCACCAATAACGGCCATCCCTTCGATGCCGGCGGCTATCCGGTCCGGAACGATCCCGCGAATCCAGGGCAGGCGACAGGTCAGCAGGTGGAAGTGCCCGCGACCGGTCAGAACGGCGGCAAACCGCTGCCGACGTTCCTCGAAAACCTCCTGGGGGTGAAGTAATGCGGACCCTCAATCTTTTGCAGACAGTACCTGGTCAACCCCGGACCTCAGCACGGCAGAGCAGCAAGAACCAATCGCTGTACGACGGAAGGAGCTTTTCAATGGCATTCAATACAAAAAACACTCTCAAGGTGGCGGGGTTTGTTCTGCTGCTAATGGTGGCGGTGCTGGGGCTGAGCGGAAGCATGTCCGCCCAGGCGGGCACCACGACACCGACAGGCGTCACACCAACCAACTGGCCTTTGCCGGCCGCTATTCCGCCGGCGCCCGTGGTCATGCCCGCTTACCAGACGATTTCCGCGGGCGTCCACGACACCGGACTCATCCAGTTCGCTTCGCTGGATGCGACGCCGGGCATCTGCAACAAAGATGTGAATCCGCCCCCGGCACTGGACTTCAATTCGACCCAGTCGCCGGTCAATCCGCCGCTGCCCGACCAGTGCAAGACCACCGGCGGCTGGATTCAGATCAACAACGTCATGTACCAGGTGCCGCAGAACGTGGTCGTGGTCTTCCCCAACACGCTCATCACCTGGGAAGAGATGTTCGAACTGAATCCCCGGACGGTCGTGGGCACGACGCCTTATGAATCGGGGCTGGCCATGGCCGACCTCAATCGCTTCCCCGGCACGTATGAGGCGCACATTGACGCCAACATTCTGCCCAACGGACAACACATTGTCGGTCTGATCTTCATCTTCCAGGAATTTGCCAACACCATTCAGGGCTTCATCGATTCGATGGATTACGCCAACGGCACCATGGTTGTGAACAACACGAAGGTCCAGATCAACGATCCGAAACTCAAGTACGCGATTCCGAACCCGGATGGCACGCCCACCGCGCAGACGATCGTCAGAGGCCGCTACTCGGCCGGTCAGTCGCCCGATCCGCGCTTCACGGTCGACCAGGGCAACCCGACCGTACGCTCGGAAATCGGCTATCCGATGTGTATGCCGGTCGCTCCTCCGGCTACCTACACCGGCGCTGAACTGGGAATCCCCGGAACGATCGATCCTTATGTGCTGGCAGTTCCGGCGGGTACGCCTCCGACGGCTGTTTTCACCGGCAACGACGATCCGCAGTGCCCTGAAATCAACCGTCCGCGCGATCCGAAGCTCGCCGGCAGTCTTGTGTACATCTTTACCATGAACCCTCCGGGCGCTCCAGCGACGCCTGATAATCCGTTTCCGCAGGACCCGTACCTCGAAGTTCCCTTTGAAGTGGGCGACTTCGTCTCGGTGATCGGCACGCTCGAAGTCGATACCCTCGGCGCACCGTACCTGAGCGCCACGGAAGTTGTGGCCAGCCTGGGCACCTTCACCACCCCCAACTCCGATCCGGCGTATTTGGTCATCAACGATCTGATTCAGGGCACCGCGGGCCTCGCCAACCCGGCTTTCCCGCAGGAAGCGGGAGTTCGCACCCGAGTGGAAGGCTTCACCAGCGATCCGCAGCGCACGGTCGATATCTCGGCCATCGATGTGGATTGCAACGGCAACGTGATCTTCCGGCAGCCGGCGTGGTCTTCGAACTTCCCTGTCGAGCTTGGACCTCCGGGCATCGGCGTCAAGGGCCGCTGGCGCATGCGCTTCCCCCAGGGCGGCGACTTCCGTCCGGCCAGCCAGAACGTGGGCGCGCGCGTCAGCGGCGCGGTCACCGGCAAGAACAAAAACGGTCTGGATTTCGGCGAGTATCAGCTCCCGACACCGGAATTCATCTTCCCGGAAAACCTCGTACCCGGCAATCCTCCGCCGAGCTCGAACTTCCAGGACATCCTGTTCCTGAACGTGGGTGTCGGTCCGCTGCCTTTCCTGAGCGGTGTTTTCGACAGCGTTCAGACCCAGCTTGGAATCGAACCGGTTGGGTTCTTCCCCAACCAGAACACCACGCAGCTCAGCCCGTGGCCCGATATGACGGCTCCGCCGCTGACCTGTACCGCCGGTACCTTTGCCTCCGTGGCGCGTCCGACGTTCACCTCCACGCCTAATCCGCCGTTCCCCGGAACCTCGGTCACGCTGGATGGGACCGCCAGCACGCCGCCGAACGGGGCCTTTGCCTGGACCCAGATCATCAATCCGGGTAACCCGGTCGTGATTCCTTTCGGCAACACGATCAACACGCCTACCTTCACGTTCCTCGCGCCGGCAGTTGGCGGCCCGACGAGCCTGACGTTCCAGCTCATCGTGACCGCACCGGGTTCGGCTCCTTCGCTCCCGGCCAACGTCACCGTGCCGATCGTACCTGCGCCGCCGGGAACTCTGCCGACGGTCAATGCCGTAGCCACGCCCAACCCGATCAACGGAGGCTCCGCCGGAACGCTTCTCATCACCGGTGTTGACCCCGCGGGCGGCACGCTGGCCTTCACCGTAACTCCGGATGCGGCTTTCACCGCCGCCGGCGGAGCGCTCGGTCCGCAAGTCATCAACCCGGATGGATCGATCAGCGTTGCCATCACAGCGCCGAACGTGCCGATCCTGACGCTGCCGCAAACGTTCAGCCTCACCGTCACCGGAACCAGCAGCGTCGCGCCGAACCTGGCGGGCAGTGTGGTTGTTCCTCTGATCGTGAATCCGAATACCGATGTGGTCACCATCAGTAACGTGGTTTACCGCCGCATCAAGGGCCGCCTCATCGTCAACGCCAGCGACTTTACGCCTGGGGTGACGCTGACTATGACTCTCGACATCATCAACCCGGCCACCCTGCAGCCCTACGTCGGCGTCATGGGTCCGATCATCCCGTTCGCGCAGGGCATCTTCTCCATCCGGGTCAGCAACATACCGCCCCCGGGTCTGGTGACGATCACCTCCAGCGCGGGTGGCGTTGCAACCTCGGGTGTCACAGCATTGCGCTAACCCGCTTCAGAGCCGCCGGGCTTCGGCCCGGCGGCTCCGCAAAGTTCACTCATCCCGAACTTCCGGATCGAACAGGGGCGGGATGGCAGGCAGGAAAAGAAACAGCAGCATTCACGAAAAAAAGAGGAACCGATTATGAACTCCATACTTTTGCAGGCCCCCCGGAAAACCTGGCAGGCACTGGCGGCGATTCTGTTGCTGACCGCAGCCGGACTGGCCCAGGTCAACAACAACGGCCCGGCGGTGAACAACAATGCCGCCATCATCGTAGACAGGGCATCGGCATCGCTGTTCCGGCCCCGTGGCATCGTCAAAGCAATGGTCCCCAACCCGGCCGCCCCCGGCGGCGTGTCCTGGAACTGGTGGGTCAGCGACGGCGCATCCGGCTTCTGCCGCGTCATCCCCGATCAGACCGGTCGGCTGCAGCGGGATCTGAACCACTGCGATCTGCCTGGCGTCAGCCAGTCGGCGGATTATCAGGCTGAGACCTTCGGCGTGAATGGCAGCAGCGGCTATGTCTTCGCCGCCGGCATCAAGTCCATCGAGCGTCTTGAGTTCATCCCCGATCCGGCGAACCCGGCCTGGACGGTGATCAAGGATGCCGTACCGGGCGTACCCGGCTCCCGCGTCTTCATCTTCAACGACGATGCCGCGCAGGGCCCGCTTTCGATTTTTGCCAACGGCTTGCCGGCAGGCGCGAACCGCAACATTGAATGCGCCCGCCTCGGCCCCGATGGCAAGCTCTACTTCATCATGCAGGGCAGCGGCGACATCTGGCGCGTCAGGAACCCTCTGACTCCGGCGATGTCGCCCCAGGCGAACATCGTGGAACGGGTCGGAACCTCCGACAACGGCAAGACTCTGCTCAGCATCGCCTGGGTAGGTCATGACCTGTGGATGCAGCAGGCCGGCTTCCTCAACAAACTGGTCAACGCCGACAAGTGCAACTTCACCGCCGACTGCGTGGCCCTGCTGGAAATAGGCACGCTCCAGACCCAGGAAGGCATGGACACCGACCAGTTCAACTCGAAGGTCGCCGATGGCCGTTATCTGTATTGGTTCAACGGCAAGCGCACAATCCTCTACGACACCCTCTCCGCCGCCGACCTGCGGGTCTATGCGCACCAGGGCTACATCGTTGACCAGGGCACAAATCCCGGCCACACCGGCCCCGCCTCGTTCACGCTTGGATTTTCCATTAACTGGGTCCAGCCCGCACTACCGGCCTTCCCCCCCACCGGCAGCCCGGCGCTGGATGCCATGCGGCCACTCGTCATAACGCCCCCCGACCGGCACGGCGTCACGTACAAGATCGCCGACATGACGTTCTGTATGGATGAAACTCTGGAAGCGCCGCCGATCGGAGTTGCCGGGAATCTGCCCCGCACCGGCCGGTGCTATGAGCTGCCCCCGACCCCAACGGCAGTCACAGTGAACGGCGCCGCGCAGATCGCCGGAGTTCGGACATCGGATGAATGCCAGCCTTCCGGCATACTTCCGGTCCCGCCTCCTGGCGCCCCGAACAATAAGCTCACGCCTGCCCAGGTCATTGAGCAGGCCACGTGCGTCATCACCAGCAGCATCGGTAATGACAACAACGTAAGCCCGCAACAGCAGGCCGCTGCCCGCCGCGCGATTCTCCTCGTCTCCGGCGTCACTCACCCCAGGGGCCTGGTGTTTCTCAAAACCAACTACTGGGTTTCCGACGAACAGCTCGGCTTCTGCAAGATCTCCATCAATCCGGCTGACGGCTCGGGATCGCTGACCAATTGCTTCACCTTCGTTGAGCCCCCGGCGGCTATCCCTGGCGGCAACAACGGGATTGGTACTTTCCTGCCGGGACAGCCCGCGCTGGATCCGACTCCCAACGCCAATGGCACTCTGAATGTCTACGTTCCGGACTCAAGCGCACCAGGCCGGGGCATTGTCAGACTGGTCTTCATTCCCGATGCCACCGGCGGCACAGTAAGCCAGACCGGATCGCTCCAGGCCGGTCCGAGCACCGTGTATGCCGTCGCCATGCCTAACAGCGTGGGCGTCGCCAACGACGGATCGGTTTACATCGGCTATTCCGACCGCGCCACGATCAACAAGATCAAGACGCCGCTGACGGCTCCGAGCGCGCCCGTCGCGGTCGGTGCGGCTTCCGGAATCGGTGTACTCAGCATGGCCTTCAGGGGAAGCGATCTGTTCCTGGGTGAACTGGCCCCGCAGGTCAACCTCAACGGTCAGTTCGCCATCGGCGGCCAGGTGACCCAGATTGTGGCGGCATCGCCGGATGTGCAACGCGGCGGCGCCGTGGTGGTCAAGAAAGCGCTCTCCAGGCTCCAGAGTCCTCTGGGCGGTCTGGCTCCGCAGCTCTTCGTCAATCCCGGCGCAATCGCAATCGGCCCGGCGCTCGACAGGGAAAAGTGCCTGCCGCCGGTCGGTGTGGCAATCTCGCCCGGACTCGGCGATCCTCTGACCGCGCGGGCGATCTATCTGGGCAGCATGGGCAGCAACCCGAACGACAGCGGAACGCTCACGGTGCCCGAAGTCGACCAGTTTGGCGCCATCTGCACCACCCAGATTCCCTGGGTCGAGCAGGCCTCGCTGGACGCTTTGCGCACCATCAACGTTCAGATTGGTCCGGTAACGGCCCTGGCTTTCAGCGATGCCACCAGCACGGCGAGCATGGCGATCGGAGACGACCCGAGCACCCTGCCGCTGGATAACCTGAGCGCGCAGAAAAGCGGCTTTAAGCCTCCGACCACCGGCGCGATTGGCCAGGGACACATTTATATCGTCCCGTAACCCATAACCGAACCCAGAGGGTCGGCGGAAAATATCCCGCCGGCCCCCACTGGCGCATCCAGGGGGCAGAAGCAAGAACCCTTCCGGGCTAACCCTCTGGCAACAGTGCAAGAAGTAGTTGTACCGATGTAGCCGGTCCTGCGTTAGCGGCAAAGGCCGGACGAAAAAAATGCTCCTACACATGAGTACAGAGATTTGCCCCGGAGAGATCTTTATGCGAACACCGCGAAATCCCCTCGCTGCACAAGCACTGACAAACGGAAGACCGGCGATTTATGTCTTCCTGATGGTTGCGACGCTGATGATGGCGCTTGCGCTTCCCCTGAGCTCTTTCGCTCAGACTTTTCCCAACTCAACCATTTACGTCAACAATCAGGGCACGCCCAATAACATCTCGGCTTACACCGTCGATGGCACGAGCGGCGCGCTGACCGAATTGCCGGGTTCGCCGGCCACCACCGGCAGCAATGGCGCCGACGGCACACCCTGCCGTGGTCTGACGCGGATGGTGCAGTCGGGCGGCTTCGTGTTCGTATCCAACGCGAGCGATCAATCCATTACTTCTTTCACGGTGCAGCCGGGTGGTTCGCTCCAGTCGTTTCCTCCGCCGTTGCCGGGACCGCCGCCGGTGCCGCAGCCGCCGACGCTGTTTCCCTCGGGACTGACGCTGGATAGCTGTCAGGGCATCTCACTGGCGGCCAGCCCGAACGGCAGCTACCTTTTCGCTTCCAGCAACGGCACGATCAATACGTTCGCCATCAGCCCCGCGAACGGGACGCTTTCCATTCCCGTGGCCCCGGCCATCTCTTCCATCGCCAACTGCTGCTCGCCTTCGGCGGGCATGAGGGCTTTTTCGAACGCCGGTGTCGATTACCTGGCCCTTTCGAACCTCAATTCGGTTTCGGTCTTTATCATCAACGCCGACGGCTCACTGACCGCGGTCGCCGGATCGCCCTTCCCGAAAACCGGGACCGGAGCGATCACCGGACTGCAGGCCAGTTGCGGCGGCAATATGCTGTTTGGCAGCGAGGCCTCCACCATCAGCCTGTCGACCGACGCGTGGAGCGTGGCGGGCGGAGTGCTGACGCCCATCCCCGGCAGTCCTTTTAACTTCAACGGTGCCGGTTCGAGTTCCATTGTCCTGACCCCCGACAACGAAGCTATTTTTGAGAGCGGCATTACCAGCCCGGTCATTAACTCGGCAAGCGTATCGGCGACCGGCACTCTCTCTAACAACGTAAGAACGAGTGTTTCGAGCTTCATTTCAGCGCCCGAGGGCATGGACATCGATTCCACCGGCCAGTTCCTCTTTACCGCCGACGACGCCTTTGGCATCGCCGTACAGAGGATTCTCGGGGGCGGCGCTCTGGCCAATATCGCCAACACGCCGATTAACCGTCCGGGACAGATCCAGGAAGTGATCGCCAATCCGCCGCGCGGCTGCGCCGTCGCCAACCTCGTGCTCACGGCCACGCCCGCACCGGCTTCGGTCGAAGTGGGCGCGCCGATCGCTTATACAGTCAGCCTCACCAACAGCGGCCCTGGCGCATCTTCGGTCGTGGTTTCCAACAGCCTGCCCGCGTCTCTGTCGGTGGGCGGAAACGTCGGCATCATTCCGGCTCCGGCGGGCGCTGTGCGCAGCGGCGGAGTTGTAACCGTTATCACTGCTCTTCCGCACGCGATTGTCGCGGGAGAACCGGTCACGGTTTCGCTGCTGACACCGGCTTCGCCCTTTAGCGGAACGTTTACTGTCACAGCCGTTCCGACGCCAACGTCGTTCCAATACGCACAGGCCCTGCCCGACGCCACAGAAGGCGGCGGCACCGCAAGCACTCCGTCATGCTGGTTCCCGGGCGCCACCACTGGCTTCTGCAGCGGCGGCACCGGCACGCCTGTAACCGCTAACTTCCCCAGCCTCGCTGCGGCGGCGACTGAGACATTTATCCTCAACGTCACCAGCGATCCTTCGCTGGCGCCGGGCGCCATCATCAGCAACACCATTGCCGTCGCCAATAAGTCGGCAGTCAACCCCGTTCCGGCCAACGATTCGGCCACGGCAACGGTTACGGTCATACCGGTCAGCACCACCACCATCGCCACCACGCTGACCGTTTCACCAGTGACCGCGGGCTACGGCGCACCCACCAGCCTCTCCGCGCATCTTACTCGCACCAGCCCGGCGACCAGCCTCGCGGGCCAGACCGTGTCGTTCACGATCGATGGCACAGCCTTTGGCTCGGCCACCACCAGCAGCCTGGGAGTCGCCGTGTTGAATGTCAACCTCGGAACCCTGGCAGTCGGACCTCATGCCATCGGCGCAACCTTTGCGACATCCGGCNNCTTTGCGACATCCGGCAGCTTCACCGGAAGCACTGCAACCCCGGGCGTACTGACCATCACGACGGCTGTGCTGACCGTGGTGCCCACACCAACTTCCAATGTGTACGGAAGCGCAATTCCGATTACTCTGGGCTTCGCCTATTCCGGCTTCATGAACGGCGACACCAGCGCGGTTGTAACCGGAACGCCGACCTGCAGCCTGCCCGCCACCGTCACGGTGACCAGCCCGGTGAGCAGCCCGAGCAACATCTACACCATCACCTGCGTCATCACCGGACTGTCAGCCGCCAACTACACGTTTGCCACCATTCCCGGCACCTTCACCATTACGCCGGCGCCGTTGAACATCACCGCGGACAATCAAACCCGCGCTTTCGGGGCCGCCGACCCGGTCTTTACCGGCACCATCACCGGCATACTGAACGGGGATGCCATCACCGCGACCTACACCTCCAACGACACCGCAAGCAGCCCGGCGGGAACTTATCCGATCGTTCCGACAGCGGTTGGCCTGCCCGCGGTGTTGTCCAATTACTCCATCACGCTGGTGAATGGAACGCTCACCGTGACCCCAGTGGTCGTGGCGGGCGCTCCGCTGACCGTCACCATGAACAACGTCAGCCGACCGTATGGCAGCGCGAACCCCGCGTTCACCGCTACCATCACCGGCGCGCTCAATGGTGACACCTTCACCGTAACAGCCACCACCACCGCCACCGCCGCCAGTCCGGCTGGTGCGTATCCGATCACCATCGTTTCCGTCACGGGCGCGAACATTGCGAACTACGTAGTCACACAGGTTCCGGGCACGCTGACGGTAAGTCCGGCTCCGGTGACAGTTGTCGCCAACCCGGCAACCGGCGTCTACGGCAGCGCACCCGCGGGTCTGACCACCTCGTTCATCGGACTGAAAAACGGCGATGTGCTGACCGCAACCCTCACCACTACCGCGACGGCCACCAGCCCGGTCATTCCGGTGCTTCCGGCAACGTCGTACCCGATCACGGTGGGCGCCGTCACCGGCCTCGCCGCACCCAACTACACGATCACGCGCATTGCCGGGACTTACACCATCACGCCGTTCCCGCTGACCGTGACCGCGCCAACCTTCACCCGCGTCTACGGCGCGGCTAACCCGGCCATTGTGCTGGGCGGACCGACCGTCGCGGACGGAATTACCGCGTTCGTCGCCGCTCCGGGCGTTACCAGTCCCGTGGGAACCTACACTTCCATGGCGGCCCTCACGGACCCGTTGAACCGGCTGGTTAACAACTACACGGTCTCGCTGCTGAACGGCATCGCAACCGTCACCCGCGCGCCGCTTACCATCACTCCGGCCAGCCAGTCGATGAATCTGGGCGCTCCCGCACCGTCGCTGACCGCGGGCGCAATCTACGCCGGCTTGGTCGGCGCGGATACGCCGGCTTCCCTGACCGGCACTTTGAAATGCACCGCCAGCAGCAGCAACGGCGGCCTCCATCTCATCACCTGTTCGGGGCAGAGCTCGAACAACTACACCATTACCTTTGCGACCGGAATACTGACGGTGAACTACGTAGCCGGCTGTACCGCCGGGCCTTCGTCAAAGCAACCACCACTTCGATTCCGATCAGCTTCCGGGCGTGCGACGTCAACGGAAAATCGGTTTCGTCGCCTGTGATTGCTCCCACGCTGACTCCTCCGGGGATCGGTTCGGCCACCATCACGGCACCCGGCGGAGCAACCACCACGCTGAGCTTCACCGTGAACAACGGACTCTGGACCTCGACCTTTACCACGGCGGGAAAAGCGCTGGGAACGTACACCGGGACGATCACCCTGAACGATGGAACGGTAATTCCGTTCAGCTTCAGTCTGACCTAGTGAACATGCGGGGCGGGCGTCGCGCCTTCCCCGCCAACCTCTTGCGGGGCCGGCGTCGCGAATGCGACGCCGGCCTCTCAAAGAGCGGCAGCACCGATTGAAAAAGAAATTGCAATGCATGGTTCGCACGATTTCGACCTGACCATGCGACAAGAGCGACGGATTAACAAGTTTAATCTGCGACCAATCCCCCTCTAATTGTCGGGGTTTAAAAGAATGTATTAGCTTGACCTTCCTCCGTCTCGATTCCGGTCCGAGACCTGGAGCGAAGATTTTGACTGTCGCCGGCCATGAGCTTGCGTGTGCCGTATGACGGTTTTTCAGTACGCGAATGGATGGATGAAGGCTTTGTCCAAATTGAACAGTCCCAGGGGCTCGAGCTCCGGACGGGAAGGCACAAAAATGAGATTCTCCAAACCCACAACAGTCGCCGAGCGGAAAGATCGCCGCGGACGGGCAGGCTCCACGCGAATTTTCGCCTGCCTGCTACTTCTTATGGCGCTCGTCGCCATGACGGCGAACGCCCAGATCGCAGTCAATCCGCCGGTCACCACCATTCAGTATCTGGGCGTGCCGAACCCGCAGAACCTGGTTAACCCGATTACCGGTCCCCTGGCGGGAATCATTCTCAACGGCACAGCCACCAGCGCGTTCACCGGTGTACCCGTCCGTCACCTGTGGGTGGCCGACGCCAATTTCGGGCTCTGCCGCATCGATCCCGAACTGGACGCTCCCGGCCCCTACGCTATCACCGTCAGCTCGTGCCCGTTTAAGATCAACGGCGCATCCATCACCGGCGGCCCCATGGCGTTCGATCCTCTGCCCCCGGCCGGAAGCACGATACCCGGCGAAGGAACTTTGTATTTCCTCGATGAGCAACGGGCCTCGCAGGGCGTCGTCCGCATTGGATTCGATCCGAGCGGCGCCAGCGGCCATGGCGCTCTCGATTTCAGCAGCGTCTTTTTGATGGGTGGCAACCAGACCGGCGCGCGTTTCGGTGGTGGCTTCACCGGATGCTCACTGGCCAACGTTCTGGGTGTCGCTCCCGGCCTGCCCGCCTCTCTGTCGCTCAGTCCGCTGGGCGATGTCTGGGTCGGTTTCAAGAAGAACACAGCCATTTTCCGCTTCAACAGCCCGCGCACCGCGAGTTCCACCGGCTTCGGCACCTGCAATCAATTCATCCAGGTGGTCGCAAACATCACTCGCGATACCTCCGGCCTGACCTGGATCGGCCACGACCTGTGGGGCGCGGATGGAACCAGTCCGTTCGTGATCAAGAACGCCGATACCAACTGTATGGTTCCGCCCAACGGACCCTGCTCCATCGGCAACCCCAACCCCGCTCTGAATATCACCAACACTCTGGCCGCGGTGGCCGGAACCATCTCCATGACCGGCGATCAGGTTTATCCGAACATCAACGGCAACAACCTGTATTTCAGCGCACTGGCTCCGCCACTGATCTCGTGGGCGGGCAATGCATCGTCTTTCACCCCCGCGGCCCAGGCGGCGGCTATCACGCTTGACACCTCGTGGCTGACAACAGCGACCGTCACTCCGAACCTGATTGCGTCGAGCTTTCCTGACATCGACAGAATCAACGGCCTGGCGATCGACTCCACCGATCCCGCCAATATCGTGACCTACGGCGGCGACGACTACAGTCTCGCGGTCGTTCCGGGCAAAGGACGCTGGTTCCAGACCTGTCAGGGCCTGCCTCCGGCGGGCCCCTTCGCTCCCTCTCCTGTTCCGTTCCCGGTCAACTGCCCGCCGCCCGTGGCGACAGCAGTACCCGGATCGCCTCTGAACGTAACCGCGGTTGCCGGTAACGCATCCGCTTCTGTGAGCTGGAGTCCTTCGCAGATTGCCCAGCCCATCAGCAGCTACACCGTCACCGCCGCATCGGCCGGTCCGGTTCCGGCCCCCATCACCGTTACTCCGGTCGCCGGCGTTTCTTTGTATCCGGCCACCACGCTGTTGTTCCCCGGACTGACCAATGGCCAGACCTACACGTTCACCGTGGTCGCCACCAACGCGATCGGCTCCAGCGCGCCGTCTTCACCCAGCAACGCGGTGACTCCGTCGGCAACTCCTCCGGTTCCCGCAGCCCCCGGGCTGCCCGTCGCAATCCCCGGAGACACGCAGGCTTCGGTCAGCTTCCCGGTTTCCCCGGCACAGCTCAACACACCGCCGATACTGAGCTACAAGGTGGCTGTGTGTGACGCTCTTGGCAACTTCCTGACCGTTCCGGTAACCATTCCTCCTCCGGCCGCGGGCATTAATACCGCCACGGCGATCGTGGGCGGACTGGTCAACGGCACCCCGGTGGCCTTCTGCGCCCGGGCGCTCAACTCGGCCGGCCTCAGCCTGGCTTCACCCACTTCCGCCGCAGTCACTCCGTCGGCGGCGAATATCCCGGTGCTGACCACGAAGATCACCGGGGTAACGGCCATCGGTGTGAATACGCCGCTGCCCACTCAGCTCACCTACACCATCACCGTAACCAACCCAACCGCCCAGGCATTCCCGTTCGCCGCGAATGCGGTGAACATCACTCAAACCCTGTCTCCGTCGCCGGCGGCCATCGCGGCTGCGGGCGTACCGGGCGCTTCGATTGACGTGACGGGCACGAAGGCCACCATCATCACCACCACTTCCCATGGATTGAACATTGGCCAGTCGGTCATTATCGCCGGCGTCACCAATCCGATATTCAATGGCACATTTGCGATTATCGACACGCCCACACCGACCAGCTTTGTTTATGCTCTGGCCGGTGCGGCGGGAACTGCATCCGGTTCCGGATCGGTGACTCTGCTGCCTCTGGCCAACGTTCAGGTGGCTTCGGCCAGCCAGGGAACGTGCACGGCGGGCGGAGCGGGCATTATCAGCGTGACCTGCAGCGTCGGCAACATCGAACCGGGCTTCTCGGTCACCATGAACGTCATCGTGCAGATCCAGAACCAGGCTCTGCTTAACAGTGTTGTGACGACCGGCACCGATTTCGCCGGAAGCGTCCTGACCAACAGCACCTCGAACATCACCACCACGGTGCCGCTGCCGGCGGTTTCCAACATCAGCGCTCCGGTTTCGGTCGCGGGCAATGCTCAGAGCCCCAACCCGAACAAAGGGCAGGCGGGCAACGTCGTGTGGACCATCAGCGATGTCTCCGCAACTCTGACGGCTCCTAACGTGGTGTTCACCATCACCACGCCCGCCGGACAGACCATCAACTCGTATTCCGCAACCGTCAACAACGGAGGCGCGGGCCTCTGTGGCGGCGCGGCGCCGGGTTCCAACGGCGGCGTCATCACCTGCACCACGCCGAGTCTGGGTGGTTCCACCAAAGGCGGAGCCAAGCCGCCCACAACCATGATCGTGACGATGAACATCACGAACAACGCGACGAACGCCACCAAGGCGGTCTTCCCGATCACCGGAACGGTCACCTTCGGGCCCGGCGGAACGGACACTCTGCCGAACTCGGTGACGGTCAACATCACGTCGCGATAACGGAATTGCCGGGGTGATTCCCCCCACCCCGGCAAACCGGCTTGTATCAACGATTTATTTGCAAGCTGTAAGTTGTAAGCTGTACTTGAAGGGCGGGTCCGTGAAATACGGTCCCGCCATTTTTTTAAATTCACGTCAGGGACGCAGTTCAGCAGTTGAGCAGTCAGCACTCAGCACTCAGTATTCAGCCATGAAACGTTTTCGGAGATGTCGAATGTTTTATCCCGTCAGTTCGACGGCGTAGGATACTCCATAAGGGCCACCAGAATGTTTCATGGCTGAATGCTGAGTGCTGAATGCTGAGTGCTGACCGCAATCTAATCGTACTTCTGTAACTTGTAGTCAACCGAAATAATCTTGAAAATGACCGTGCCGCTCTTTCAACCGCTCCAGGAGTTGCGCTGTCATCAAAGGTCCCAGAAACGCGGCCCTTCCCGGATTTTCATTGTGCCGCGGCTGAAATAAAAACGGATGACGCCTTCTAATTTTAAGATTCTCGACGCCCAGGTTTCGAGACCGGAAGGTGCCAAAATTGAAGCGTTCTATCTTTGCTACTGCGCGGGTAAGCGGGATTAGAGTGCGCGGTAATACCGCCATTCTCGTTAGTTTGATTGTTCTTTCATTTTTCGCGTTCGTCGTTATGGCGACCGCCCAAACCACAACCAATACAGTTCAGATGGCCGGCACCCCGAGCGCGAGCAGCATCACGGCGCCCTCCGGCGGCATCGTGCTGAATGGCGCAGCCATCAGCCCGGTCACCAACCAGCCGGTCCGCCATTTGTGGGTGGCCGACGCCGCTCTGGGCATCTGCCGCATGGATCCCGATCTGGATTCATCCGGGCCTTACGCCATCAACCTCTCCACCTGCCCGTTCAACAACGTGGTATCGGCATCGATGGGCGGCCCCATGGCGCTCGACCCGGCAGGCAACTCGCTCTACTTTGCGGACAACCAGCAGAATTCACAGGGTGTGTTCAAAGTCAGCTATGTGCCCTCCGGCGACAACGGAAACGGGTCGCTCGATCTCTTCGGACTGGTGCACCTGGCCGGAGCGGTGAACCCCAGATTCATCGGCGGTGACACGGGCTGTGCGCTGCCCGCCAACTCTATCTTCCCCAATTCGATCTCGCTCGATCCGCTGGGAAACCTGTGGGTGGGGTTCGCCAAAAACTCCAATATCCTGCGTATCAATAACCCCTCTGCCGTCAATGGAAACTTCACGGGCTCCTGCTCACAGTTCGTTCAACTGGCGGCCACCGTCATCGGCAATCATGTCGGAGCGGGGCTGGCCTGGATCGGTCACGATCTTTACGGCTCGGGCGGACAGGTATTCTTCGTCATCCATCACGCGGACACCGTCTGCGCGTCGGGAAATAACCCGGCCTGCTCGACAGCCAACGGGTCGGTCGTCGCGGTAAACCTGCCGGTTGTTCTCCCTCTGGCTTCCTCCATCGCCGGCGACCAGGTTTATCCCGCGCTCAACGGCAATAACCTCTACATCGGCACGGCATCGAATGTGGCCTGGCTCGGCAATGTAACCGGCGGAGCCAAC
>WNFD01004210.1_pt1 | contig 16487 bp, 17 predicted proteins | sample 5400491 | NCBI WGS metagenome assembly WNFD01 (sample SAMN13153343, study PRJNA577476) | soil metagenome | isolation source: 120 cm saprolite under Douglas fir tree site 2 hole 2 replicate 2 | place: USA:California | collected 2015-04-18 | reverse complement strand
CCGCCTGATCGATTTCATTTTCGTCGATCGTTTCAAGGCCCGCTTCGCGCGGGCCTTCTTTTTGGCGTGTGTCCTCATACGTCGTAGGCGTGTTGTTCTCCGTCATTGCGAGGAGCGCAAGCGACGAAGCAATCCAGACTTTCCCTTGGGGCTCCTGGATTGCTTCGCTTCGCTCGCAATGACGGGGTACTCTCAAGCCGACGTGAGATTTTTTGCGAGTTCTCATGACCCTGCCTGCCACCTTCTCCTTTGACGCGCCCGGCGACGCGCAGCGCGCCGCTGAGCTGAAGCGCGTCAAGGCGCAGGCGACATTGGTGCTGGCGGGCACCTTGACGCTGTTTGCGGTCGCAAAAATCCTGCTGCACGTGCATCCGATCTTCGGCTTCGTCGCGGCCTTTGCGGAAGCCGCCACGATCGGCGGCCTTGCCGACTGGTACGCGGTGGTGGCGCTGTTCAAGCGGCCTTTGGGCCTGCCTATACCGCACACCGCGATCATCCAGAGCAACCAGCACCGCATCGCCGACAAGCTCGGCGAGTTCATCGAGGTGCATTTTCTCGAACAGGGTCCCGTCGAGGCCAAGCTGCGGCAGGTCGATTTCGGCTCCTTCGTGGCCGACTGGCTGCGCGACCGCAAGCGCAGCGACGATCTCGCGCGCTTTACGCTCCGCCTGTTGCCCGAGGCGTTCACGGCGACCGAGACGTCAGGACTGATGACCTTCATCACCCGCCGCATGACCACGCAGTTGCAGTCGATCGACCTCGCGCCGCTCGCAGCCGGCGTCCTGCGTGCCTTCGTCGAGCAGGGGCGGCATCAAGCGCTGCTCGACGATCTCCTGCGCATCGTTCACGACACGCTGACACAGAAAGAGACCATGGCGATGATCCGCGAGAAGATCCGCGCCGAATTGCCGACACTGTTGAGACTCTATCGCGCCGACAAGTTCCTGGTGAACAAGATCATCGCCTCCGCCGGCACTTTCTTCGAGGAGGTCCGCAACGATCCGAACCACCCGTTCCGCGGCGAATTCGACCGCATGGTGCTGTCCTTCGTCGACCGCCTCGGCACCGACAAGAGCTATGTCGACCGGATCGACGGATTGAAGCGCGATCTGTTGGCGCGGCCCGAACTGACCAACCTCGCGCGCACCGTCTGGTCGAACATGCGCTCTTTCATCGAGCGCAGCGCCAGCGGCGAAACCCAGGTGCTGCGGCACCATCTGGCGGGGATGTTCGTGGCCGCCGGCGAGGCGCTTGCCGGCGACGCCGAGCTGCGCGGCGAGATCAACCAGGGCCTTGTCACGGTGCTGCGCAGTTTCATCGCCGACCAGAAGAGCGGCGTCTCGAGCTTCATCTCCGATCAGGTCAAGGCGTGGGACATGGCGCAACTGATTTCGCTGATCGAAATCAACATCGGCCGTGACCTGCAATATATCCGCTTCAACGGCTCGCTGATCGGAGGCCTCGCTGGACTGGCGCTTTATACCGCTGAATTCCTGCTGCGTCTGTTGTGACTTTTCCATCACGGGCCGGGCTTTTTCGTAGTCCGACGTATTGTCCCGGCACGACCCAGCCGCTTGAATGCGCAAAAGCGGTCCCTAGCTTGATTCCAAGGCGTGCCGCGCCGCGGAACGATTTCGCCGAGCTGGCATAGTTAACCTCGACCCAAAAGCTAACTCGACCCCAAGCTTGCCCGAGAGGAAACAGGAATGTCCGCCACCGCCCCGACATTGCGTCCGCCGTCCAAGGCCCTGATGCTGCTCGAAGGGCGGGCGCTGCATGAATTCGGCGCCTTTCTCGGCGCCTTGCCGCTGTTGAGCCTGACACCCCGTGGCGACGGTCATCCGGTGCTGGTGCTGCCGGGGCTGGTCGCCTCCGATCTGTCGACGCGGCCGTTGCGCAGCTTCCTGAAGAACCGCGGCTATGTCACGAGCGGCTGGCGCCTGGGGCGCAACTACGGCCTGCGCGACGGCGTGCAGCATGCGATGATCGATCTGGTGCGCGAGTTCAGCGATGAACACGGCCGCAAGATCATCAGCGATGAACACGGCCGCAAGATCAGCCTGATCGGCTGGAGCCTCGGCGGCGTCTATGCCCGCCAGCTCGCCAAGATGATGCCGGACCGCGTGCGCTCGGTGATCACGCTCGGCAGCCCGTTCGCGAGCCATCCGAAGGCGACCAATGCCTGGCGCATCTATGAACTCGCCAGTGGCCATCGCGCCGATGAGGAGGACCCGCGCTTCGGCGGGAGGCTCGCCGAGCCGCCGCCGGTGCCGACCACCGCGATCTTCAGCCGCACCGACGGCATCTGCGCCTGGCAGGGCTGCATGGAAAAATCCTCCGCCGAGTCCGAGAGCATCGAGGTCGAAAGCAGCCATTGCGGCATGGCGCATCATCCGGCCGTGGTCTACGCCGTGGCCGATCGCCTTGCGCAGCCGGAGGGTCAGTGGATGCCGTTCGACCGCAGCGGCTGGCGCAGCCTCGTCTATCCCGATCCGAACAGGTAAGGGGGCACGTCCGCCTGAGTGCGTTGTTGCAACCCTCAAAAACGCGCTATGCCCTGAGCATGCCGCCGCCGCTCAAGCGAATCGTCGACCAGCTCAAGCGCGAACCCTCGCGCACCGGCTCCATCATCATCACCGTGTTCGGCGATGCCATCGTGCCGCGCGGCGGCTCTGTGTGGCTCGGCACGCTCTTGGAATTTTTCGACACGCTCGACATCGACGCCAGCGTGGTCCGCACCGCGATGTCGCGATTGACCGCCGACGGCTGGTTCGACCGCCGCAAGGTCGGCCGCAACAGCTTCTACCGTCTGGTGAAGAAAGGGCGGCAGACCTTCGATATCGCGACCAAACACATCTACGGCCCGCCGCCGTCCGACTGGACCGGGCGGTTCGAGCTGCTGCTGATTGGCAATGGCGAGGATCGCGACGCCGCGCGCGAGGCGCTCGCGAACGCCGGCTTCGGCAGCCCGCTGCCGGGGGTCTGGGTCGCGCCGTCGGGTGTCCCAATACCCGAGGAGGCCGCGCGCGCGATCCGGCTGGAGGTCTCGGCCGAGGACGATAGCGGACGGCGTCTCCTCAGCGAGAGCTGGCCGCTCGATCGCACCGCGGGGGCCTATCTGAAGTTCATTAGGACTTTCGCGCCGCTGCGGGAGTGGAGCGGCAAGCGCAACGCGCTAACCGCGGCGGACGCCTTTACCGCCCGCATCCTTCTGATCCACCATTACCGCCGCGTCGTGCTGCGCGATCCGCTGCTGCCGGCCGCGCTATTGCCGAAGGATTGGCCGGGCAGGGCCGCCCGCGCGCTCTGCGGCGACATCTATCGGGCGCTGCTTCCCAAATCCGAGCTATGGCTCGACCAGCACGGAACCAGCGAGGCCGGACCGCTGCCGAAGGCGGGCGCGGACCTCACGCGGCGGTTCGGGCAAGCTGACTGACGTGTTACAAAAAGTGTTTCCTTGGTCTGATTTCTGTTATATAAATTCAGCCAACCAAATCCGGGAGGCGCGGCCATGTATACGCAGGCGCTCAATACATCCGAGGCGGACGACCGCGGAATAGAGGACGCCGCGCGCGCTGGAGAGTTTCAGGCGCGGATCGATGCCGAGGAACGGATCGAGCCCAACGACTGGATGCCGGCGGCCTATCGCAAGACGCTGACGCGGCAGATTTCCCAGCACGCCCATTCCGAAATCGTCGGCATGCTGCCCGAGGGCAACTGGATCACCCGCGCGCCGAGCCTGCGCCGCAAGGTGGCGCTGCTGGCGAAAATACAGGATGAGTGCGGCCACGGTCTCTATCTCTATGCCGCTGCCGAAACGCTCGGCACCTCGCGCGAGGAGCTGGTCGATGCGATGCTGGCCGGCAAAGCCAAATACTCCTCGATCTTCAATTACCCGACATTGACCTGGGCGGATATCGGCACCATCGGCTGGCTGGTCGATGGCGCCGCGATCATGAACCAGATTCCGCTGTGCCGCTGCTCCTATGGTCCTTATGCGCGCGCGATGATCCGCGTCTGCAAGGAGGAATCCTTCCACCAGCGCCAGGGCTACGAGATCATGCTGACCTTGGCGCGCGGCTCGGCCGAGCAGAAGGCGATGGCGCAGGATGCGCTGAACCGCTGGTGGTGGCCAGTCCTGATGATGTTCGGGCCGCCCGACCAGGCGAGCCAGCACAGCGACACGTCGACGAGATGGAAGATCAAGCGCTTCTCCAATGACGAGCTCCGGCAGAAGTTCGTCGATGCCACGGTGCCGCAGGCGGAGTATCTGGGATTGACGATCCCCGATCCTGGCATGACGCAGGATGCGGACGGGCACTGGCGATACAGCCCGATCGACTGGGACGAGTTCAAGCAGGTGCTCGCCGGCAACGGCCCCTGCAACCGCGAGCGCATCGCGGCGCGGCGCAAGGCCCATGAGGAGGGCGCCTGGGTCCGCGAGGCGGCTGCGGCCTACGCCGAGAAGCGCAGGCAGAGGGCTGCGGCGAAAGCTGCATAGGGATTTTCAGGAGAGCATGATCCGGAAAAGTGGGAACCGGTTTTCCGAAATAGATCATGCTCAAATAGCAAGGAAGAGCATGATGGCCACGCCGAACACGCCGCTGTGGGAAGTCTTCATTCGCAGCCGCAACGGGCTCGCGCACAAGCATTGCGGCTCGCTGCATGCCAGCGACGCCACCATGGCGCTGCAGGCCGCGCGCGACATCTATACCCGCCGCGGCGAGGGCCTCTCGATCTGGGTGGTGCCGTCGAGCGCCATCACCGCTTCCGACCCCGCCGAAAAGGGCATGATGTTCGAACCCGCGGAATCCAAGATCTACCGCCATCCGACGTTCTACGACGTGCCGGAGGAAGTCGGGCATATGTGATTCTTCCCCTCCTTAGGGGAAAGCGCTCCCCCAACCGTCATTGCGAGCGCAGCGAAGCAATCCAGGGCCGCAAAGAAAGTCTGGATTGCTTCGTCGCTTCGCTCCTCGCAATGACGATCAAAACTGTTAGCGCGAGGCGAGGTCAGTGAACATGGCTGCAGCGAACATCACCGTCTCCGAAACCCCGCTCGTGCTCTACACGCTACGCCGTGCCGACGACGCGCTGATCCTCGGCCATCGGCTGTCGGAATGGTGCGGCCATGCGCCGATGCTGGAAGAGGACATGGCGCTCGCCAACATCGCCCTGGACCTGCTCGGCCAGGCGCGCGAGCTTTATACTTACGCCGCCAAGGTCGAAGGCAGGGACAATGACGAGGACAAGCTCGCTTATCTGCGTGACGTCAGGCAGTACCGCAATCTGTTGCTGACCGAGCAGCCGAACGGCGATTTCGCCCGCACTCTCGTGCGGCAGTTCTTCTATTCGGCCTTCGCCGATCTCTATTGGCGCGCGATGATGACCTCAGTCGATCCGACGCTCGCCGCGATCGCTGCGAAATCGGAAAAGGAGAGCGCCTATCATCTGCGCCATTCGTCGGAATGGATCGTGCGGCTCGGCGACGGCACCGCGGAAAGCCACGCCCGCGCGCAGGCCGCGATCGACGATCTCTGGGCCTTCACCGGCGAGATGTTCGCCGCCGACGACAGCGAGCGCGGCCTGATCAAGGCTGGCGTCGCCGTCGATCCCGCCACCTTGCGGGCGCGATGGCTCAAGACGGTGACCGACGTGATCGGCGAAGCGACGCTTGTCGTGCCTGGGAATGATTGGATGCAGCAGGGCGGTCGCAGCGGCCGTCACAGCGAGCATCTCGGTCATCTCCTCAGCGAATTGCAGTCGATGCAGCGCACGTTTCCCGGTGTCACGTGGTGATGGCTTTGACCAGCGAGGCCGATCTGCGCCAGCGCGCCTGGGACGCCGCAGCCAGCGTGGTCGATCCCGAAATTCCGGTGCTGACCATTGCCGATCTCGGCGTGCTGCGCGAGGTCACGTTGAATGACGGCTGCGTCGAGGTCGCGATCACGCCGACCTATTCCGGCTGTCCCGCGATGAGCACGATCGCGTGCGACATCGCGGTGGCGTTGGAGCGCGCCGGCTTTCCCGATGCGCATGTCCGCACCGTGCTGTCGCCGGCCTGGACCACCGACTGGATGAGCGAGGGCGGTCGCCGCAAGCTCAGGGATTACGGCATCGCGCCGCCCGCGCCCGCAAGTTCGCGCCGCGCGCTGTTCGGCGTGCAGGAGGTGGCCTGCCCGCAATGCGGCTCCGGCGACACCGAGCTATTGTCGGAATTCGGCTCGACCTCCTGCAAGGCGCTGTGGCGCTGCAAGAGTTGCCGCGAACCCTTCGACTATTTCAAGTGCCATTGATGATGTGTTCAATCGGTGCTGCCGCCAGGAAACCGTCATTGCGAGCGCAGCGAAGCAATCCAGGGCCGAGCACGCCGCCCTGGATTGCTTCGTCGCGGAGCCTGTCATCGGGCGCGCATTCGCGCGCCCCGTTGGCTCCTCGCAATGACGGCGGAGAGTGATGATGTCCCCCACACCGCGCTTTCACCGTCTCGCCGTCCGTGACCTGCGTCGCGAAACTGCCGACGCGGTGTCGCTGACCTTTGCGATCCCGAAGGACCTCGCCGATGATTACAGCTTCGCCCCCGGCCAATATCTGACCTTGCGCACCACGATGGACGGCGAGGAAGTGCGCCGGTCCTATTCGATCTGTTCCGGTCCTGATGACCGCGAACTCCGCATCGCGGTGAAGAAGGTCGATGGCGGCGCGTTCTCGAGCTGGGCTGCCGATGAGTTGAAAGCCGGCGACGAACTCGACGTGATGACCCCGACCGGCCGCTTCGGCGTGGCGCCCGCGCCGGACGAAGCACGCACCTATGTCGGCTTTGCCGCCGGCTCCGGCATCACGCCGATCCTGTCGCTCGCGAAAGGCGTGCTGGCGCGTGAGCCGCACAGTCGCTTCTTCCTGTTCTACGGCAACCGCACCACCTCGGGCATGCTGTTCCGCGAGGCGCTGGAGGAGCTGAAGGACCGCTTCATCGAACGCCTCTCGGTATTCCATGTCATCTCCGGCGAGGAGCAGGACATCCCGATCCTGCACGGCAGGCTCGACGGCGAGAAGGTGAGGGTGCTGTTGCGTTCGCTGGTGCCGGCGCAAAGCGTCGACCATATCTTCATCTGCGGCCCGACCGGGATGAGCGAGGAGATCGAGGCGACCTGTCGCGAGGTCGGAATCGCCGACAACCGCATCCATGTCGAACGTTTCGTCTCCGAATTCGGCGGCAAGCCCCGGCCGAAAGCAGTCGTGCCGCCGTCGGCGCCGCCGAAAGCGTTCGCGTCACTGATTATCGACGGCAAGCGGCGCGAGGTGCCGGTGGCGGACGGCGAGGCCATCCTCGATGCGGCGCTGCGCGGCGGCGTCGATCTGCCCTTCGCCTGCAAAGGCGGCATGTGCTCGACCTGCCGTGCCAAGCTGGTCGAGGGGCAGGCCGAGATGGACGTGAATTATTCGCTCGAGCCATGGGAGCTCAAGGCGGGGTTTATTTTGACGTGCCAGGCCAAGCCCGTGACGGACAAGGTGGTCGTGGATTACGACCACGTGTGATCGTTTTCCCATGTCAGTCCAGGGCGCGCGGCAGCGCGAACCCGGAATCTCGACGTGGGGAAACAAAGCAAGCCAATCCTAGGATTCCGGGTTCAGCCCCGTTGGGGGTGCCCCGGAATGACGGCAAGGAGGCTACTCCCTCGGCCTTTTGTCATGCACGCGCTTGGCTTTGCCGAGCGAGCGCTCCAGCGTGTCGGGGGCGACGATCATGACCGGGGCGGTGATGCCGATGGTGTTCTTGATGTGCAGGCTGGTCCGCTCGGCGTGGTCGTTGAGGCCGCTGCCGTCCCAGCTTTCGGGCCGCGCTTCGGCGTGGATCGTCAATTTGTCCATGCGTCCCTCGCGCGTCAGTTCGAGAATGAAGTGACCGCCGCACCAGTCGGTGGCGAGCAGGATCTCCTCGATCTGGGTCGGAAACAGATTGACGCCGCGCAGGATGATCATGTCGTCGGAGCGCCCGGTGATCTTTTCCATCCGCCGCATGCCCGGCCGCGCCGTGCCCGGCAACAGCCGCGTCAGGTCGCGGGTGCGATAGCGGATCACCGGGAAGGCTTCCTTGGTCAGCGAGGTGAACACCAGTTCACCCATTTCGCCGTCCGGCAGCACCGCGCCGGTGTCGGGATCGATCACTTCAGGGTAGAAATGATCCTCCCAGATGTGCAGGCCGTCCTTGCTCTCGATGCATTCCTGCGCGACGCCCGGGCCGATCACCTCGGAGAGGCCGTAGATATCGGTCGCGTCCATGTCGAAGCTCTGCTCGATCTCGGCGCGCATCGCATTGGTCCAGGGCTCGGCGCCGAAGATGCCTATTCTGAGCGATGATTGGCGCGGGTCGAGGCCCCGGCGTTTGAACTCGTCCAGGATCGCGAGCATGTAGCTCGGCGTCACCGTGATGATGTCGGGCCTGAAATCGTGGATGAGCTGCACCTGCCGCTCGGTCATGCCGCCTGAGATCGGCACCACGGTGCAGCCGAGCTGCTCGGCGCCGTAATGCACGCCAAGGCCGCCGGTGAACAGGCCGTAGCCATAGGCGTTGTGGATGATCATGCCGCTGCGCCCGCCGGCGGCGCGGATCGAGCGCGCCATCACGGTCGACCATGTCGCGATATCGGCCTTGGTGTAGCCGACCACGATCGGCTTGCCGGTCGTGCCGGACGAGGCATGGATGCGAACGAGCTTGTCGCGGGCGACGGCGAACATATTGAAGGGATAGTTGTCGCGGAGGTCGGTCTTCTTGGTGAACGGAAATTTCGCAAGGTCGGCAAGCGTCTTGAAATCGGACGGATGCACGCCGGCCTCATCGAATGCCTTTTTGTAGTGCCCGACATTGTCGTACGCGTGCGAGAGCGACCAGGCGAGGCGCTTGGTCTGCAGCGCGATGATCTCGTCGCGCGAGGCGCGCTCGATGTCATCCAGCTCGGGGCTGTAGGTGCTTGCTTTGGGTCGAGGGTTTGTCGAAGCCATCGCGCTTTCCCCTTGGGTTGTGTTACCTCGTATCTTCTTTTACCGGCAGCCACGTCCCGCCGATCGTGCGGGAATGGCCGCGAAACTCGGCGATCACCACATCGTCAGCGGTGACGCGCACGTCGTAGATTCCCGACCGGCCGCTGCGCGAGATTTCGCGCGCGGCGGCGACCAGGCGGTCGCCGAGCTTGCCCGGACGGATGAAGGTGATGCTGCCTTGGGCGGCCACCACGCGCTCGTTGTGGGTGTTGCAGGCAAAGGCGAAGGCGGAATCGGCGAGCGCGAAGACGAAGCCGCCATGCGCGATGCGCTGGCCGTTGACCATGTGCGGCTGGACCGTCATCTTGAGCGTGGCCTGGCCCGGCTTGATCTCGACGATCTCCATGCCGAGGCCCTGGCTCGCGTCATCTTCCTTCCACATCGCTTCCGCGCAGGCGCGGGCGAGGTCGTCGGGTGAAAGCGAGGCCTTGGCGTTCAACAGGGCCTCCCCGCGCGCCGAGACGGATCCAGGCGTTCTCCCAAAGTGGCGTTCTCCCGAGAGTTGCCGGGCTTGTTGGAACAAGCCTCTTGAACTGTACGTTCGTTTCGATAGTCATGGGGCGGCGCGGCGATGTCAACGATCTCCGCTTCACGCCGCCATCAACGCCACGAGCAACCTCCGTGATGTCTGCTTCACGACCCGCCAATTCCCCGGTCTCCACTGAGGCGCGCAGCGTGCGGCTGAACGCCAAGGCCTTTGATGTCGCCTCGCTCGCGCCTGCCGTGGAGCGGCGAACGCTGTCGCGGGCGGACGACGAGGTGCTCATCGAGGTCAAGGCGGCGGCGGTCAATCCGTCGGATGTCAAGGCCGCCACAGGGCTGATGCCCCACGCGGTGTTTCCGCGCACGCCGGGCCGCGACTATGCCGGCGTGGTGATCGACGGGCCGCAGGCGTTGATCGGGTGCGAGGTATTCGGCTCATCCGGTGATCTCGGCATCCGCCGCGACGGCACGCATGCCACGCATCTCGTGGTCGAAGCCGATGCTGTGGTGGAGAAGCCAACGACGATCTCATGGGAGGAGGCGGCCGGGATCGGCGTTCCCTTCGTGACCGCGATGGAGGGCTTTCGCCGCGCCGGGCTTCCGAAGCCGGGCGAGACCGCGCTGGTGATGGGCGTCAACGGCAAGGTAGGCCAGGCGGCGGTGCAGATCGCGAGCTGGCACGGCGCGCGGGTGATCGGCGTGGTGCGCAAGGCTGAAGCCTATGAAGGCCATGCCAATTCGGACGTCGAGGTGATCGACGCGTCGTCGGCGGATGTCGCCGCGCGCGTGCGTGAACTGACCGGCGGCCACGGCGCCGACATCGTGTTCAACACCGTCGGCGATCCCTATTTTCAGGCCGCGCACAAATCGCTGGCCTTGCGCGGACGCCAGATCCTGATCGCGGCGGTCGACCGCATCGTGCAGTTCGATATCCTGGAGTTCTATCGCGGCCAGCACACCTATGTCGGCATCGATACGCTGGCGCTGTCGTCGAGCGCGACCGGCGCGGTGCTGCGCGAACTGGGCGCCGGCTTTGCCAGCGGACACCTCAAATCGTTTCCGATCAATCCGTCGGCGATCTATCCGCTGGAAGATGCCAAACGCGCATTCGTCGCGGTGGCCGGATCGTCGCGCGACCGCGTCATCCTGCGGCCGTAACGATTGAAGCCGTCATTGCGAGCGAAGCGAAGCAATCCAGATCTTTGTTGCCGCCCCTGGATTGCTTCGCTTTCGCTCGCAATGACGGTAAACTCCAGGGAAACCCATGATGGATTCGGCCCACATCGTCATTCTTGCCGCGCTCGTCATCGGTCTCATCTATGGCGCGGTCGGGCTTGTCAGCGGCTTCTGCCTGATGTCGAGCCTGCGCGGCTGGTGGGCGGACGGCGACGGCCGGCTGGTCCGCACCTACGCGCTGGCAGTGGGTACTGGCATCGCCGCCTCCCAGCTTCTCGCCGCATACGATCTGGTCGATCTCGGCAAGTCGATCTATCTGCAACCGACATTCTCCGCGCCATTGATGTTCTTCGGCGGGCTGTTGTTTGGCTACGGCATGGTGATGTCGAACGGCTGCGGTTCGCGCGCGCTGGTGCTGCTGGGCCGCGGCAATCTGCGCTCCTTTGTCGTGGTGATGGTGCTCGGCATCGCTGCCGAGATGACGTTGAAGGGCTTGATCGCGCCCGCGCGCGTCGCGCTGTTGCAGGCGTCGCAGACGACGGCGGCGGTGACGTCGCTGCCCGCGCTGGTGTCGAGCGCCGGCCTCCATGGCGCCGCGGCGCGCATGCTGCTGGCCTTGGCCATCGCGGCCGCGCTGGTGATGTTTGCGTTCGCGCATGCGCCGTTCCGCCGCTCGCCGGGCCAGGTCATGGCGGGATTCGTGGTCGGTATATTGGTCGCCGCCGGCTGGTTCGCGACGGGCTATCTCGGCGCCGACGATTTCAATCCGGTGCCGGTCACCTCGCTCACCTTCATCGCGCCGATCGCCGACACTTTGCAATACGCGATGCTGTCGACCGGACTGACCTTGAATTTCGGGATAGCAACAGTCGCGGGCGTGTTCGCCGGCAGCCTCGTCACCGCGCTTTTGACCGGGCGTTTTCACCTGGAAGGTTACACCTCGCCGCGACACATGCTGCGTTCGGCCGGAGGTGCGGCACTGATGGGCGCGGGCGGCGCGATGGCCTATGGCTGCTCGGTCGGGCAGGGGCTGACGGGCCTGTCGACATTGGCGCTGGCGTCCTTTGTCGCCGTCGCCGGCATCCTGCTCGGCACGGCCACGGGCCTGCGCGGCGCGCTGCGCGTTCAGCCGCTCGTGGCAGAGACCGCGCTAGGTCACAAACCCGGATAATCGCCGGTGCAGCCATCGGCGTTCCGAGATCGCGGATCAGGCCAATTGACGCGCCAACTGCCGGGCCGGGTGGGCGTGGCGCGCGACAAACTCGTTCACATGTTCGGGGACGGGCTCGCCATCGATGTCGCAGCGCGTTTGGATTTCGGCGGCGACGTCCGCCGACATGTCGTTCAACCAATGCTCGAGCGTGTTGAAGGCGACGACGCGGACCGGGTCATTGAATTGTCCGGACATCAGATCATCAATGACGGTTTCCAGGTCCGTCCGCTCAACTTCGATTTCGCGATCATCGGCGCGGCGCGCACTGAGACGATCGACCACGAGATAGATGGTCTGATCCGCTCCATACGGCACAAAGCCTAGTGACGAGCCGTTCGCGGGCACGGGCACCTCCACTCAAAGCAACTGGAAACTTAATCGCGATTGCCCCTGATTGGTTCCATGGCCGTAATTCTACGGGGCGTTGCCAGGCCGGAAGTCTTCCCGCGTGCCTTGATTTCTGCACACTTCGAGCAGCAGATAATGCAATGTGACGCTTTGGGGGACGGCGGTGTCGAGGTCCGGGCTTGCGTTGTTGGTGGTGGGGTTGCTCGGGCTCATGCTCGGCGGTTGCATGCAAGCGACGCTTGCGCCCTCGTCGGATGCGAGTTTGACCCCGAGGGACCGGCAGTTGCTGGCCCATGCGCCCTATGCGCAGGCGACCGTTTCCGAGGAATTTCGCCGGCATATCGTCGACTATCCGCGCAGAGAGGCGGCGGGCACAATCCTGGTCGATACCGACGCGCGTTATCTCTATTACGTCCTGCCGGCAGGCAAGGCGATCCGCTACGGCGTGGCGGTCGGGGAGGAAGCAATGGCCTTCTCCGGCGTCGCGACTGTCGGCCGCGTGGCCGAATGGCCGGATTGGATCCCGACGCCGGAGATTCAGGCGCGGCTCGGTCCCTATCCGGCCCGCGTTCCCGGAGGCCCGGCCAATCCGCTGGGCGCGCGTGCGCTCTATCTCTACGCGGGCAACAAGGACACCTTGTATCGCATCCATGGCACCAACCAGCCGGAATATATCGGTCAGGCGATATCGTCCGGCTGCATCCGCATGACCAACGAGGATGTCATCGATCTCTTCAATCGGGTGAAGCAAGGCACGACCGTCGTCGTCCTTGCACCGGCGCAGAACACGTGGACGAGGACCGTCGCGGGCCACCGCGGCTGATCAAGGCTGTCGGACAAGCGGATACCGGTCATCGCGTTCTAGCGCGAGGTCGCGAGCCGCATCACGATGCGTGCCACGGCCGGCATGGTCGGCTCCTCTGAAACTCATCACTAAGAACAATACGTCAACGAGCAGAAACGATAAAGAAGCAAGACGTCAGTCCGCCGAACGGGTGAGGATGCGGATTTCAGACTTCAGCGTCCGATGTACTGGGCATTTGTCGGCGATCTCCATCAGCCGCTGGCGCTGTTCAGGCTCCAGCGCGCCGTCCATCGTGATCACCCGATCGATCTGGTCGAGCAGGCCCTCCTGCGTCTCGCATTCGGCGCAATCCTCCGCATGGATCTTGTTGTGCGTGAGCGTCACCGTGACGCGCTCCAGCGGCAGCGATTTGCGGTCGGCATAGAGCCGCATGGTCATCGACGTGCAGGCGCCAAGGCCCGCGAGCAGGAAATCATAGGGTCCGGGGCCGGTATCGTCGCCGCCGGCGCCGACGGGCTCATCGGCGATCAAGCGATGCGGGCCGACCGTGACCGTCTGCTGGAACTTGCTGTTGCGGGTTTCGCGCACCACGACCTGGCGCGGCGCTTCGCCGGGATCGGCGGTCGGCTGCGCGGCGAGGTCGACATAGCGCTCGGCCCATGCGGCGATGACGTCGGCGGCGTAGGCGGAATCCTTCTTCTGGCTCAACAGATGGTCTGCATCCGCAAGCGAGACGAAGCTCTTGGGATGCTTGGCCGAGAGGAAGATCCGCGTGGCATTGTCGATCCCGACGGTGTCATCGGTCGGCGAATGCATCACCAATAGCGCCTTGCGCAGCAATGTGACGCGCGCCATCAGGCCGTGCTCGGCGATGTCGTCGAGGAATTCGCGGGTGATCGTGAAGGGGCGCCCGGCCAGCGAGACTTCCACCTTGCCGTGCTTCTTGATGTCCTCGATGTGCTCCTTGAAGAGGCCGGTGACATGCGCGGGATCGGAGGGGGCCGCGATGGTGACGACGGCCTTGGCCTCGGCGATCTGCGAGGCCGCGGCGAGAATGGCGGCGCCGCCGAGGCTGTGGCCGATCAGGATCGCGGGCGCTTTGCGCGTTTCGCGCAGGTGATTGGCGGCGTGCACGAGATCGGCGACGTTCGAGGAAAAAGTGGCGTTGGCGAAATCGCCTTCGCTGGAGCCGATGCCGGTGAAGTCGAAGCGCAGCACCGCGATGCCCTTGGCCGCGAGCGCGGCCGCGATCCGCTTCGCTGCCAGCACGTCCTTGCCGCAGGTGAAGCAATGCGCGAACAGTGCGTAAACCGAAGGTTCGCCATCGGGAAGGTCGAGCGCGGCGGCGAGCTGGTGGCCGCCCTCGCCGGTGAATTGGAATCGTTCAGTCGGCATCGTTGTCTCCCCAATGACGGTGTGAGGTGAAAGAAAAGCGGACCGTATCAATCGCCTCAGTCGCCGGAATAGCGCTGCTCGGCCCAGGGATCGCCGCGGTTGTGATAGCCGCGGACCTCCCAATAGCCCGGCGCGTCAATCTCGAGAAATTCGATGGCCTGCAGCCATTTCGCGCTTTTCCAGAAATAGAGATGCGGCACCACCAGCCGCACCGGGCCGCCATGCTCCGCTTCCAGCGGCGCGCCCGACCAGCTATGGGCGAGCAGGGCATCCTCGGCGGCGAAATCCGCCAACGCGAGATTGGTAGTGTAGCCGTCATAGGAGTGAAGCACGACGAAACGGGCATCGTCGCGGGGCTGACAGGCCATCAGGAGATCGCGGGTCGAAAGGCCCTCCCATTGATTGTCGTAGCGCGACCAGGTGGTCACGCAATGGATATCGGAGGTGAATTTGGTTTGCTGTTGCGCCATGAATTGGGAAAAATCCCAGAAGACCGGATTGTCAACCGCGCCGTAGACATCAAGCCGCCAACGCTGAAGGGCGATTTCCGGCGTCGACCCGAGATCGAGCGTCGGCCAGTCGCGGGTGAGATGCTGTCCCGGCGGCAAGCGCTGGTCCTCGGGCCGCGACGTCTTTCCGGTGAGGAAGCGGCCCTCGCGCGCCCAGCGCTCCTTGCTGCGTGTCAGCTTGCTCTCGGGCGGCGGCTCATGCTCCTCGGCCATGTCTAGTCTCTTTTGAAGTCCAATCTCTTTGAGGCCCAACCTCTTGGCTATTCGTGCGGTTCTTTATTTGTGCGGTTCTTTATTCGTACGGTTCTTTATTCGTGGCGGTGCATCGCCGATTCATGCTTGGTGTCGCGCATGGTCGAATAGATCAGCAGCGACAGGAAAATCATGCCGCTCAGATAATAGTAGAACCAATCCTCGTGCCCAAGGCTCTTGAAGTAAAGCGCGATCGCTGGCGCCGTGCCGCCGAACAGGGAAACCGTGATCGCGTAGGGCAGGCCGACGCCGAGCGCGCGGACATTGGTCGGGAACAACTCGGCCTTGACGATGGCGTTGATCGAGGTGTAGCCGGCAACGAAAATCCAGGCCGCGCAGATCAGCAGGAACGCCATGACCGGCGTCTTCACGTCCTTCAGCGTGGTCAGGATCGGCACCGTCGCGAGCGTGCCGGCCACGCCGAAAAAGATCAACAGCGGCTTGCGCCCGATGCGATCGGACAGCGCGCCATAGATCGGTTGCAGCAGCGTTGCGAAGATCAGCGTGCCGAAAATCACGAAGGTGGTCTGGTCTTCGGTCAAGCCGACCGACAGTTTGACGAAGGTCTGCATGTAGGTCGTGAACGTATAGAACGCCGCGGTGCCGCCGGCGGTCAGGCCGACCACGAGCAGCAGTTCGCGCGGATATTTCAGCAGGCCCGCAATCGAGCCGGTCGGCTTGACCGTCTTCTGGGCTTCGACGAAAGCCTCGGTCTCATGCAAATTGCGCCGCATCACCGCGGCGAAAATCGCCAGCAGCGCGCCGATCACGAACGGAATTCGCCAGCCCCATGCCTTCAGTTCGTCCGGCGTCAAGAATACCTTCTGCAGCAGCAGAAGCACGATGATCGCGGTGAGCTGACCGCCGATCAGCGTGACGTACTGGAAGCTGGAGTAGAAGCCGCGATGCGTGGCGTCGGCGACTTCGCTGAGATAGGTGGCGCTGGCGCCATATTCGCCGCCGAGGCTTAAGCCCTCGATGACGCGGGCGAGCGCCAGGATCGCGGGTGCTGCGACGCCGATCGAGGCATAGGTCGGTGTCACCGCGATGATCAGCGAGCCGAAGCACATGCAGACCACGGAGAGCGTCAGCGACAGCCGCCGGCCGAAATGGTCGGCGATGTAGCCGAACAGCCAGCCGCCGAGCGGACGCATCAGGAAGGTGGCGGCGAACAATACCGCCGCGTTGAGCTGCTGCACCACCGGGTCGCTTTGCGGGAAGAACGCAGGCGCGAAATACAGCGCGAACGCCGTATAGGCGTAGA
>WNFD01008114.1_pt1 | contig 16491 bp, 9 predicted proteins | sample 5400491 | NCBI WGS metagenome assembly WNFD01 (sample SAMN13153343, study PRJNA577476) | soil metagenome | isolation source: 120 cm saprolite under Douglas fir tree site 2 hole 2 replicate 2 | place: USA:California | collected 2015-04-18 | reverse complement strand
CGCTCGAACCCATTCCCATTCGTACGAAACTACGTCTCCGCATCTGCGATGGCACCAACACATGCGAACTTCACGGAAAAGTGCTCTATATGCATTCTGGCGGCGGCTTCGGAATTTTCGGCATGGGCGTGCTGTTTGAAGAGATGGGTGCCGAGCAGCACTCCTCAATCGACGCGTGGCTCCGCAAACTCGCCAGGCGTCCCGGGAAAGATTTGGGAAAGAACTCCTTCTCTCAAATCAGAGGCTAAATCGCACAGGCTCAGCGAGCCGTGTTCTAATCAGGTGTGCTCATAAAACGAAGATCGATTCGCAGCGGCTGGTATCTGTGACCAGCTGCCGAGCGGGACCCTCGACCCACTCGTCCGGTAATCCCACTACACATCCAAGTGAAGATCTTTCACGTAACACCGCAGGGATTCATTCTTTCGAGCCATTGGTGCCACGCTTGAGGCTCTTGTTGCCGTCTTTTGCCGCCTCGACAAAACGCTAAGTTGTTGTTGGAAAAAAGGATGGCTGGTAGGGCGGTGGGGATCGAATTGTTGATCTAATTCACTAAGTCCTACGTTTTCACGGTACTACCCACCGCCAAGCAAGTGAATTGGAGCCAGTTGGAGCTAGAATCTACGTGAACCAAGGAGAAAACTGGTTGCGGGAATCCGTTTAACCGGGAGGAACTCCGTGAGCGAAAACAAAGTTCCCGCCTTCATCGACTTGATTGATCCTGAATCGCATCAAATACGTGACGCCCCGAATTGCGAAGCGCGGTTCGGATTGATCGCTTGAAGTGAAATCAATCTTCCTTTCTATCAATATTCGTTTGATTCTATGAAAGTCGGATTCGGACATTGGGCACCCCGCTGGGCGATTATAGCCGGAATTCCTGAGCCACTATGAAGGGCAATTCCAACGGAGATTTGTAAGAGCAGGTGATGAATCTAAGCCATTGACGCGGTAGGGCATTGGATTCAGAAAAGGCATGTGGGTTCGATTCTCAGCAGCCGGACCAGAAACGTCGCTGATTCGGCTCACCGACCAATCTACCCTACGGCGCTTCGTGTCGTGGCGGTATAAGCGCAGGGAGGCCCTCGCCTTCATAGGTGGATCTCTCGCGCAGCGAAGCCGCCGTCAAGGGCGACCCAGGGAGCCGCGCCAGCGGGCCTGCCCTTGACGGCGGCGAGAGCAAAGGGAAATTTCGTTGGCGGTCAAACGTTCAGAGTTGAATCACAGACAGACCGGTGGTTCTCCGGAAGTCGCGGAGGTTCAACGTGGCGACTTCGTAGCCGAGATGCAATGCCGTCGCGCCAATCAGTAAATCCTCGAACGCAAATTGGACACCCATCGCTTCCTGTTGACCTTCTATGCGCCCGGCTAGTCGCGCGATGGCGAGCGTGACCGGATGCACCGGCACGTCGCTCGATAGTCGCTCGATGAATTCCAGTCGTCGTTGCTGTTGCGCTTGGGTCTTGGCGCGATAGGCTCCATGCACCAACTCTGCGATGGTCACGACCGACACGCCGATTTCGATCTCGCCCCTGAACCGCTTTCACTTGTTCTAGGATTTCCCGAACGGTATGGCCTCTGCGTTCGGCAGCGATAATGACGCTTGAGTCGAGGACATTTCCCACGCTGGCGGGTTCCACGGCTTGCGGTGGCTGATAATATCTTCAACGTCCTTCCGCGAAGTCTGGATCGAGGACCGGGGCTTTGCCGGTTTCTTCTTGGTGTGCTTTGGCCAACGCGATGCATTCGGAGATGCTGCGACGTACCGGCTCGGCGGCATGAAGGACCGCCACGGGCCGCGCGCCATTCTCGATGATGACTTTCGCGCCTGCCCGCACCCGGGCCATTAGCGTAGCAAAGGCGCTCGCCGCTTTCGCCTCGGAGATGTGGATCACATCCTTAGCCATGAAGCGATTATACACCGTTATCTGCTGAAGCTGTGGCCTTCTGCCTGCGTATGCTCGTGTCCCTGGCTTCGTGAGGATGACGGCTCGATCTCGTGCGTCGAGGATACGGATTCACGGTTCACTTCCATTGCGGATCGGTGCGACACGTCGCGCGCGAGTTGCTCGGCAAGCTGGCCTTTGTTGTTTGTGTAGACTTGGGCATCGTAGCGTCCGCGTGACACCGCCACATACGCTAAGCGACGATTCACGAGTTTTTCACCCGCTTGCTCTGTGTTTATGTGAACGAGCACGCGGTCGGCAGTTTGTCCCTGGCTGCTGTGGCTCGTCACTGCATAGCCGTAGTCTAGATGCGGATTCTTTTTGATGTTGAATGCGACGCTCCGGCCTGAGTCGAGGCGTAGTTGCAGGTTGCCGCTATCGTCGATCTTGTCGATGATGCCTAGCTCGCGGTTCGCAATGTGTCGCTCTCGATTCGGTGCGGTGAACTGCACGTGGTCGCCTTGACTGAATCCGCGCTCCGTCTCGCGGTAGAGCGTAACACCATGCAACCGGCGCGGATCGTAGCTTACGTGCTCACCGTTCTCGCGTTTCACCGTTACCAGATTCTCTTTCTCGTTCGTGTGCCCGACGCGGGCATACTCTCCAGCCTCGATGCCGTGCGTCTTGCTGCCTCTCGTGTAGCGCACCACGTCGCCAGGTTCATATTGCGCCGCCCACTGTCGATCTGCCCAAGTAATCTCCTGCCGGGCGACTAACACCGTCATCTCGTGCTCGCGATATGGCATTTTTCCGGTATCCTGCATCGCGTAGTGAATCGTTTGATTAATTTCCAGCCGCGACTGATTGTCTGGGGATACCACGAGCGTCCCTTCGGGCTGCTTCAAATACTCGTGCGCGATGGCGGCCATCCGCTCGTCGCGGTCGAAAATTTCGTGCACGCGGCTTTGCGCATCGAGTTTCTCCATCGCTTCTTTGACCTGGCCTCGCGAGAGTTTTTCCACCACGTCCCTGAGCGCCGGGTCTTTCTGCCGCACGATCTCGTCGAGCCGCGCCGTCGCGATTCCTGCTTCCTGGAGCTGGCGATACGGTCGGCCCGCTTCGACGGCTTCATGTTGGCGTGTGTCGCCTACGAGCAATACGCGGTCGCTTTCCTTTAGCCGATGCAGGAAGTCGTTCATCTGCTTCGTGCTCGCTAGGCTCGATTCGTCGAGAACGTAAAGCCGTTTCTGTCCGTCGTGCGGCTCCTTGCTTCGCGCCAGATGCCGCTGCAACGTGCTCGATTCGATTCCGGCCTCTCCGAGTTTCTGCGCCGCGCGTGACGTTGGCGCGAAGCCTTCCACCTTGTAGCCATCGCGTTCGGCGGCCTCGCGGATCGCGGCTAAAGAAGTAGTCTTGCCCGCGCCGGCGACGCCTTCGAGCGCCGTCACCCGATCGCGGCTCGACAGGATTTGCTCGACTGCTGCACGCTGGCTCTCGGTCAAATGCGAGTGGTCTTGTTCGATCTTTCGGCGTGTCTCGAAACTCGCGATTGGTGAATGTTGGTTCTGCCCCGCGCGCATCACTTGGATTGTGTTGCGCTCGTGCTCGATCATCTCGCTTGTGGTGAACGCGCGGCCCGGCGCGCGATTGCTCGTCTCGATGAACTCGCCTGCTTGCACGCGTTTCTCGAACTCCGTTTTAACCTCCGCAACCGTGGCGTCACCCATTGAGCGTTTCAGTGCATCCCTCAGCAGCTCGCGCTCCTCGGCCACGGCTTCACGCTCCAGGTTTTTCTCTTGTGAGTAGGTGAGCGCCTGGCTGATGATTCTCTCTCCGGGTTCTTCGTTTACTTGCTCTCTTTGCTCTTGCGCCACTTCAACAACGCGCTCGGGCTGATTGCCGAACGCTTCCGCAATCGCCCGATGCCGCTCCTGCATTGCTTCGTGTGACAGTTGCAGCTTTCCTTCCCGTGTCTGGTGCGCGGCGATCTGTGCCGCACCAGCTCCTCGCTGATCGTGCTTCGCCAGATGTTCCTCGATCTGCTGGCGGCGAGGACTCGACGCCTCCAAATAGTCTTTGCTGTAGCCTTTGATTTCCGGCTGGCTGCTCTCGCCGCGCTCGATCTCGTAGCCAAGTTCTTTCAACCGATGGGCCAGTTCCGAGCGATACACTGCTGTCGCATACTGCTGCGTCTTGTACAGTTCCCGTGGCTGTAGCGCGTGGGCCTCACTATCGTCAGTCTCGGTAAGATTGAAAAAGACGACGTGCGTGTGTAGTTGCGGTGCGGCGTAGCCGTCTACCGGCCTTGCGCTGTCGTGCTCGAACTTCGCCGCTATCCATTTGCCGGTTGTCTCTGCTGGAAGATTCCCGCCGAGCCGCGCCTGCGTGTACCGCTCCAACTCGTCAAGCGCAACAGCGACGCTTTCTCGGTGTGCCTCCCGTACCTGGTCATCGCAGCCTACAAGGGCCGTTAGTGATACGCTCTTGGGGGCTGAAAACGTTGCGTCCCATCCCGCGCGGTGTTCCATCGGGCTCACCTGCTCGCCGCGCCTGTTCATGTATTCTCGGGCTGCTTGGTGGCGGATTAGCTGTTCGCCAGTGATCGGGTGTTGGCCTTCCGAGAGCCGCTGAAAGTGCTCTTCGCGAACCTCGCCGCGTAGCCCCCACTGTTCGGCGAGCCTTCCGTGCCACTCGCCGCGTATCCGGTCGCCTTCGCTGTAGTAATTCTCCTGCGCGTTGCTGAATTCCTCGTGATGATACGCACGGGCTTGTCCTGCACTGAGCGGCTTTGAAATCGTAAGCATAGGGCTCTACTCGAAAAGGCGTCTCTTACGGGGCGTCACAGCATGTTCGAGGCTTTGTTCCTGGCGCGGATTTTGCTCTGCTCCGGTGGTCTCCTGCCGCATCCCAATGGGCTTTGCAGAACCAGCGGCTCCCGCCGCGGCTGGAGCTGCCTTCGGCGGCTCCGATGGCAATGCCTCTGTCGGTCGTTCGATGATCGCGGGCTGCGTCTTCGGCACTTTCACGTAAGGGAAGCTCAGCTGCACGACGGCGTTGCCGAATTTCACGTAGCCGCGCCGGTCCTCAAGCCCCATGATCTGCGACGGCAAGACCAGTGGCTCGATGCGCCGCTCCAGCTGATCGCTTCTCGAATGGCGATAGCGCGGAGACTGCTCGCGCGTGCGGCTTTCGCGTACCTGTTCGATTTCTACCTCTCCGATGGTTTCGCTGATCCACTTCGCGCTAACTGGCTCGCTCGTCCGCAGAAAAATTTTCGTACCCGGCTGCGAGAACATCACTTCGGCGTCCAGCCCGTAATGCTTTTGCAGCTGGCTGCGTCCCTGAAAACCCAGAACTATCGGGTTGTTGGTCTTACGGTTCCTTGTGACGGCATCGTGCAACTTGGGCAGTTTTTGCAGAAGCGCAACCTCGTCCAGAATGAACCACACGCGGCGCAGTTTCCTTTCCTCGTCCTCCGCGCCCTCGTCCTGCGTGCGCATCACCAATAAATCGAACCACAAGCTGACGAGTGGCATAAGGCGGTCGCGTGTCATATTGGTGCTTGGGAAAAACAGCCATCTTGTACGCGTCTTCGACCACTCCACTGTGTTCCAGCATCCGTTGGCTTCGTTTTCGGCTGGCAAGAGGCTCAGCGCGTCGGCTACTCGGTTGAGTGAACCGAGTACGCCGTTTCGTTGATCGGGTGACTGCGGATTGATCATCGTCGCGTAGGGTGTGCCCGCAACCAGCCGGTCAATCTCCACCGGGTGCGACATCCAATGGATCAACTGCTGCGCCGTTGGTTTGTAGGTCAGCAAATGCGCGAAGATTTTTCGCGGTGTTTCCGCAAAAAAGGGGTCCTGGTTGGGCCGGTCCGGGAAGAGTGATACCGCCAGCGCGGACGCCTCGGCGGGATTCCGCACTTCGTCGCCGATGCTCCAGAAGGGCATTCGCCGGTCGCATGGAAACAAGATCACGTCGCCCCGCTCCGGCCTATAGAAGCGCGGCGTGTATTCCCGCTCCGGGTCGTGCACAATCGCGACTTCGTTCCGCTCCTCGATCTGCAGAAGTTGCTGAATGATGAGTTGCGTTTTGCCGGCGCCAGTGTCCCCCATAATCTCGAAGTGGCGGTTCTCTTTGACGAGGGGGATACGCAGTTTCTTGTTGAGGCCGAGCATCCGCTCAAGCGCGGTGCGGTCCTCATTCCCAAAGCCCATGCCTCTGGAGCGGCGGTGTCTCCAGTTGAACTGCGCTACGAGCGTCTGGTCGTGATAAATCCAATCGCTGAGGAAGAAATGCAGCTCGGCGTTGTCGTAAAGAGCTCGATGCCATTCAAGGCGCAATGCTCCTTGCTTCACAGCTTCGCTGGTGAGCGCGAACGTTTTCTCTCCGTTGTCCGTCACAACCGGCACTACTTCGCTGTCTAGCGCCAACCGGCTCTCTTTCCGCGTCGCCACTTCAAGCAGCGTGTACCGTCCGTTCTGCCGAACGGTCCCGGCGATCTCTGTTCCGACATAAGTGAGGAGATACTGCCTTTCGAGCGGCGTCCAGTCCCGCAGATAGCGAACGCATTCGACCCCTGCGCCTGCTGCCACGGACAAGATCAATAACGCGATGGTGTACACCGGCTTACTGCTGGGCCAGTCCGTCCGCTCGTCTCTTCCCCATTCCGTCCGCATCGCTAGGCTCCGTTTGAGCCTCCTTCATCCCGCCTGTGGTTCTGTAGTTGCAGTGGTCAGCCGGTCTAACGCTTTTGCCAGCTTGCACGCGTCGGCGCGATTGATCATGTCCTGCATGTCTTCGCTTGTTAGTGGCTCGCGGTTCGCGATGCAGAACAGCACGTTCACCAGGATCATCCGCAGAGCGAGCAATTCAGCCACGATGGTTTGGTCGGAAGGACTTGGCCTGCTGGCTCTGAGTAACACCTCACGCGCCCATTCGCTGATCGTCTGTGCGCCAGCGAGGGACTCAACCTGCGCGTATTCTTCCTCGGTGACTTTCGTGCTGATGGACTTAGTGCGCGGTGTGGGCATAAACCTCTTCCTAGTTCCAAATGGAGGGCGCGCCGTCGATGGTGGCATGATGCATAGGAAAATCAACGAGTTCCCGTACAGGAACCGCAAGTTCCTGCGCAGAAACCACGGTAAGCGACGATCTGCTAGCTGCCGCGTTTGCAGCGAGTTCCCATATAGCAACCATCGTTGCTATACGGCACCCGTTACGGGGTGACGTGTCAATCCAACTCCCGGTGCCGAAGGCACCGCTCTTCTCTTCGTTGGCCAGAGGCCGACAATTCGGCCCCTTGGCCGCACACCTTCCGGTCGTAGATTGGTAGCAGCGGCGCATCACAGTTCACCGTATTCCGGTGTCAGCGCGTCCCAGGCCATGCGGATTTCGGGAAGCTCCCACGCGCGGCGAAACAACGCTTGGACCAACTTCCATTCTTTCTCAGACAGGCCAAACGTGATGCCATTCTGGTGCGCGCGGAACCAGTAGTCCTTACCCTTGCTTTCCTCGGACGCTGTGGCATATCCCAGGAAGTGCTCACCCTCCCAACGGCGGTCCTTGCTGTCCGAGGAAAGTGCAGCAAGCATGGCTCGGAACTCTGTAATCTTTGGGTAGCCGCTGATGGGGTACATCGGGCCACGAGGACCGGGGAAACTCAGAAGCAGGGAAATTTCGCTGCCCTCTCCCCGATTAAACGAGAGAGTGAACTCTCCCTCCTTGATGGACGGAATCGGCGGCTGATAAAAGGAGTCTTGACTCGTGGCCTTCGCTCGAAGCGGCTCTTGTGTGAGGCAGTAGTGGCCGCGCGCGGCAAGCCGCCATAGAACGGGCCAGTAGGGACGGAGCGCACGGTTAACCGCGTCAACTCCAGGAAGCTTCTCGTCCTCAAGCAAGACATGTAGATTGCGAGCCGCGAGGAATGTGTCCCACTTCACCGCCGAATCGCTGAGACGTTTGCGAGTCTCTGCCACGGTCTTGCGGACCGTCTCTGGAGTCACGCGCTCCGAGTCCTCTGCCCCCTTCGCTTTCGCTGGGCGGCACTCGGAAGGCAGGTTACTCACGTAGTAGGGGTCATGTGTGGAAGCACGTTCCGTTCGCAGTTCATGCACTGCCAGGAATGCGTCGAGCACGCCGATCAAAGACTCGCCAGAAACAGGATTCGGTGTCCTGTCGGAATAAGTCTCGAGTCCCCTCTGCACAAAGTGCGCGAGCAGTATCCACTCAGCTCTCGACAATATGTGTTGAGCTTCTCCCTTTCTGCGGATCTGAAGGAGAGCTTCGGTGGGCTTCTCCATCAGGTCTGCTACTTCGAAGCGGTCCTCGCGAGCCGATTCTAGGAGCTGCTTGGCCACCTCCGAAGTCGAGACACTCTCGCCTGTCTTCGAGGACAGAAGTTCCTTGGCGCGCTCCAGTCGCCTGTGCAGAGCGTCGCTGATTCGAAGGGAGAGGGTTTGTTGCTGTAAGGGCTTCTCGAACTTTTCTGGTTTCTCCGGCATCCGGGATACCTCCTTTTCTTTGAGTCTTACCACAAGTCATACATCTTGACGCTATGTTTGCAAACATAGTAGACTTTCGTAGACGGTAAGTCAAGTTGAAAACAGGACCAGGGGGCTCAAAAAGAAACGCAATGAAACACCGCAGTACCCAACTCGGCGTGCGCAAGAACCCAGACTCACCACGAGTGCATGGCTTGCGTCTAGCAGCAAGCTCGTCGCCATCAGAATCGTGCACACGACTTCAAAAGCAGCATGAAGCCGAACCTGTGCCCTCTCAGGTTTCTGGTCGAGTGGCAACACTTGACCAAGAATCCGACAAGCGAGAGAGCACGACCGCGGGAGAAAACACACGGCGAGAAAGTCACTTTCTCACCGTTCATGAAGTAGCGGTGCTGTTGCAGGTCCCCGTCTCCTGGGTCTATGAACGTATGCGGAAACGATCCTCGGAGCGGTTGCCGGGCTACCGATTGGGGAAATACTGGCGCTTCAGCGAAGACGAGATACTTGCGTGGGTCAAGCGCCAGCGTGGAAGTCAGCATGTCGCTTGACTCCGGCGCTACACTCATAGCTGACGCAGAACAAGCCAAGCGGGCCATCGAAGGAGGAACGATGGTTCGCAGGCGGTTTCAAAGAGGCTCGCTCTTCAAGCGTGGCAAACGAGAAAAAGTCTGGGTTGCCCGCTGGTGGGAGGACATCATCAACGCTGACGGAACAATGGGGAAGATGCGCCGGTCTATAGTCATCGGCACAGTCGTGGACTTCGCCACGCGCCGTCTCGCAATGAATGCCCTCACGGAGCGGCTTCGTTCGGTGAATAGTGGTACGCAACGGCCACAGAACATGCGCACTCTAAAAGATTTCGTGCGCATGGATTGGGAACCCGTTGTGCTTCCAACCCTCAAGTACGCAACGCAAAGGCACTACAAGTATGTGCTTGGCGTTCACCTGATTCCTACGTTCGGTGAACAACGGCTCTCCGACATTTCGCGCGAAGCAATCCAGACTTTTCTTATTACAAAGCTTCGTGGTGGTTTGTCGTGGGAAACCGTGCATCACTTTAGGTGCGCGTTAAGCAAAGTGCTGGGATCGGCGGAGGAATGGGGTTACATCGCGGATAATCCAGCACGTAAGGCACGACTCCCAAGGCGGGAGCACAAATCAGAACGGTCCATCCTTGCACCGGCGCAAATCCGGCGTCTAATAGTCGCTCTTCCAGAACCGACGAAGTCCGCAGTCACATTGCTGGTCATGACAGGACTTCGGATCGGCGAGCTTCTTGCTCTCCGCTGGAAAAGTATTGATTTAGGCGTGCAGGCGTTGCGCATAACGGAGACCGTTTACGACGGACACTTCGACACTCCGAAGTCCAAGCGAAGTGTGCGGACCATTCCAATTGGCCCAAAAGCAATTTCGACCCTTTCGGTTTTGCGCAAGGTCGCAGATGACTCTGACGGCTTGGTTTTCTCAACTCGCGCAGGTCAACCCTTGTGCAGACGAAATCTCTTGCATCGTCAGTTGCAACCCACGTGCGAGAAGCTAGGTCTGCCGAAAATTACTTGGCACTCCTTGCGCCATTGCCACGCGACATTGCTGGACGCTGTGGGAGCACCACTAGGCACTGTGCAAGCGCAATTAGGTCACGCTTCGTCTGAGGTCACGCGACAGATTTATCTGCACGCGATTCCAGCGCAGCAACGCCGAGCGGTGAAGGGAGTGGAGAGGCTCGTTATTGGACCCAAACGGACCCAAATTGGTGAAGTCGTGCAAAGGCCAAATTTGTAACAAACTGATTTTGCAAAAGATATTTGGTGGACGTGGCCGGGATCGAACCGGCGACCCCCTGCTTGCAAAGCAGGTGCTCTCCCAGCTGAGCTACACGCCCATCCTGATCTACTCAAAACGGCTGGTAAGTCTATGGTACATCATCGCTTACGCTGGGTCCATTTGAGTCCATTGAGTCCATAATCACTTCAGATTCTTTATGATGTCACTCCGATAGGCATCATCGAAGTGCGTGTATCGTGAGGTGATCTTCAGCGATGTGTGGCCGACCCATTCCTTAATCAGGTCGCCAGGAACTCTGTTCTGCTGCAGGATCGAGACTCTGCCATGACGGAAGGCGTGTGTCGTGGCGGGTGGAATCCCGAGCTTCTTCAGCAGTGGTCTCAGCACATAGCGATTGATATCGCCGCACACCAGAGGAGTTCCTTTCTGTGAATCGAAGATTCTTCCAGCTGTTTTATCGCCAGTATATTGCTTGACGATCTTCATGGCTGAAGGATCGACGTTTACGTCTCGATAGCCGGCATCGGTCTTCGGAGCGATTTCCTGGTGCTTGTACACGCTCCGTCTGATGTGAACGATCGAGTTTTCAAAGTCGAGATCTTCGACGTGCAACCCAACCACTTCTCCGAATCGCGCTCCTGTTGCTGCCTGGATTGCGAATAGAGCTTTATGCTGGGGATTCTTGCAAGCGTCTACGATCTTCTTCATTTCCTCTGCTGTGAGGTAACGCTGCACCGAGTCCGGCTCAGTTCCCTAGTCTCGCAAGTATTGACGTCCTCCTAGCCTCTCGTCAAAATGAAAACTCTCAGGTAGTGCAGCCGTGGCGACGAGAATGGCTTCCATCTCGGGGCCCTCAGGGTTCTTGCTCGAGCCCCTCCGGGAAGGTGCGGACTTCACGCTTTACCGCGGCCGACAGCACGGCAACCCATCGACGGTCCTGGCGATCGCGCCTTCCGCAGAACAGCCATCACCTCAGAGTTTCCGGCGACTTGAGCACGAATACTCACTCGCGGCCGAACTTGACCCCGCGTGGGCGGCCAAGCCCTTAGCGCTCACTCGTCATGAAGGGCGGACTGTCCTCTTACTCAGCGACCCTGGGGGTGAGCCGCTGGATTTGGTTCTTCAGAGGGACCAAGGGCGACCGCTCGATCTGACCCGCTTCCTGCGCATCGCCATTGGCTTGGTGGCAGCACTCGCGCAAGTCCATCGGCGCGGCCTTATACATAAGGACATCAAACCTGCGAATGTGCTCGTCGACGAGGCCAGCAACGCGTGGCTCACCGGCTTCGGGATTGCGTCCCAATTGCCGCACGAGCGCCAGTCGCCCGTACCGCCCGAGATCATTGCCGGTACGCTCGCCTACATGTCGCCCGAGCAGACCGGCCGAATGAATCGCTCGCTCGATCTGAGGAGCGATCTCTACTCGCTGGGCGTTACCTTTTACCAGATGCTCACGCGCGAGCTGCCCTTTGCCGCCGACGATCCCCTGGAGTGGATCCACTCCCACATTGCACGCCAACCGACACCACCTGTTGATCGCGTCGCAATCCCCGAGCCGCTATCTGCTATCACGATGAAGCTCCTCTCCAAGAATGCCGGGGAGCGCTACCAGACCGCCTCAGGCTTGGAAGCCGATCTTCGCCACTGCTTGTCCGATTGGCAGTCCCATGAAGGGATCGATTCATTCCCGCTCGGCGCGGACGACGCTCTGGATCGGTTGGTGATCCCCGAGAGGCTATACGGACGGGAGTGCGAGATCGAAGCGCTGGTCGAAGCGTTCAACCGTGTCGTAGCCAACGGGGCAACGGAGCTCTTGCTCGTATCCGGCTATTCCGGTGTTGGCAAATCGTCAGTGGTAAACGAGCTGCACAAGGTGCTTGTCCCGACCCGCGGACTTTTCACCGCAGGCAAGTTCGAGCAGGACAAGCGCGACATCCCGTATGCGACCCTGGCACAGGCCTTCCAAACTCTGATCCGTCAGATCATCGTCAAGAGCGAAGCGGAAGTGGAACAGTGGCGGTGTGCCTTGGCGGAGGCGGTCGGGCCAAACGGCCAGCTGATCGTCAGCCTTATCCCTGAGATGGAGTTCATCATCGGCAAACAGCCGCCTGTCGCAGAACTCTCGCCGCGAGATGCGCAGCATCGGTTCCAGTTGGTGTTCCGGCGCTTCCTCTGTGTGTTCGCCCAGCCGGAGCACCCGCTCGCTCTCTTTCTTGATGATTTGCAGTGGCTGGATGCTGCAACCCTCGACCTCATTGAGCGTCTGGTCACGGATTCGGAGGTCCGGCACCTGCTGCTCATCGGTGCCTACCGGGACAACGAGGTGAGTCCGTCGCACCCACTTCTGCGGACTCTGGAGGAGATCCGCAAGGCTGGAGTGCGAGTCCGCGAAATTGTGCTGGCACCTCTGAGGCTCGAGGACGTCGGCGCGCTCGTCTCCGATGCTCTGCATTGCGTCCGGGATCAGGAGCGACCTTTAGCGCAATTGGTGCAAGAGAAAACCGGCGGAAATCCGTTCTTCGCGATCCAGTTCTTCACCGCGCTCGCCGAAGAGGGTCTGCTCATCTTCGACCCCGTCACGCGGGCTTGGCAATGGGACATGAATCGCATCCGCGCCAAAAGCTACACCGAAAATGTTGTGGATCTCATGTCTAGGAAGCTAAGACGTTTGTCCGCACCCGCTCAGGAAGCTTTGAAACATCTCGCTTGCCTAGGTAATGTCGCTGAGGCCGCCACGCTGGCGTTAGTTCGCGGGGAAACGGAGGAGGCGATGCACGCGGCCCTCTCGGAAGCTATCCGCGCCGGCCTCGTGTTGCGCTTAGAAAACGCCTATAAATTTCCACATGACCGTATACAGCAGGCGGCTTATTCGCTGATTCCCGAGGGGCACCGTGCGGAAGTTCACTTGACGCTAGGCCATGTGCTTTTGGCGAGCATGACGGGCGATCAACTCACCGAGCATCTGTTCGATGTCGCCAACCAGCTTAATCGGGGTGCCGAGCTGCTGATCGACCCTGACGAGAAAGCGCAGGTGGCAACGATCGACCTGCGTGCCGGACAAAAGGCAAAGGCGTCCGCAGCCTATGCGGCGGCGGCCGCATATTTTTCAGCCGGTATGGCGCTGCTCGACCAGAGAGCATGGGACAGCCGTTCCGACTTGGCGTTCAGCGTATGGCGCGAACGTGCGGAGTGCGAGCTACTGACCGGTAACTTCGATACCGCTGAGCAACTGATTGGGGAGCTGTTGCAGCGCAGAGAGTCCAAGATCGATCAGGCAGCTATCCATCGTCTCAAGATCCAATTGCATGAAGTGAAGGGAGAATTCCCGCAAGCCGTAGCCAGCGGATTGTTATGCCTGAAGCTGTTCGGCATAGACATTCCAGCCCACCCGACTCAGGAGCAGGTCCAGGCCGAATATGAGACGGTCTGGCAAGCCCTCAATGGACGCCCCATCGAAAGTCTGATCGATCTGCCGCTGATGACCGATCCTGAGTTCGAGGCAGCCATGCAGGTACTCTCGGGCCTCACTCCCCCTGCCTACTTTACCGACTCCCGTTTGGGTTGCTTGCAGATATGCTGCATGGTGAAGATCGGAATTCAGCATGGGACGAGCGGCGCTTTCGCGTTAGCCTGCGGCTGTTTCGGGAACATCCTCGGTCCGGTCTTTCATCGTTCCGCCGATGGATATCGCTTCGCCAAGCTCGCCAGCGACATTATCGAGAAGCACGACTTCTTCGCTTGCAAGGCGAAGATCTACCACCTAATGGGTCACGTCACCATTTGGACGCAGCCGATTGCGAGCGCGTTGGAATTCATGCGTGCGACGTTCCGAGCTGCAATGGAGACGGGTGATCTGGTCTCCGCTTGCTACGGTCTGGTACCTCTGATCGCAGCATTTCTGTTGCGGAATGATCCGCTCGATGCGGTTTGGCGGGAGTCCGAAATCGCGCTGGACTTGGCCCGAAAGACCAAGTATCGCGACGTCGTGGACATCATCCAGAGTCAGCAACGCTTCATCGCGACCATGCAGGGCCGGACTGAGACCTTCACCACCTTCAACGACGCGCAGTTTGACGAGGCGACGTTCGAGGCGCACCTGACAGGGGATCGGATGTCGTTGATGATCTTCTGGTACTGGACGCTCAAACTGAAGGCGCGGTTCATGGCGAGCGACTATGCCGAGGCTCTCGGCGCAGCTGACAAAGCGAAGCTGCAGCTTTCGAGCTCTTCAGCTCTGATCCACGTGCTCGACTACGTCTATTATTCCGCTTTGACGGTGGCGGCATACTACCAGAACGCGTCAAGCGACCAGCAGCAGGCGTGGCGCGAACTCTTGACGGCGCACCTTGAACAACTGCGCGAGTGGGCCGAAAACTATCCACCGACTTTCGCTGATAAGCACGCGCTGGTATTGGCCGAGATCGCACGGCTCGAAGGCCGGGATCTCCAAGCCATGCGCCAATACGAGCAGGCCATCCTATTGGCGCGCGAACACGGCTTCGTCCAGAATGAGGGCCTCTCCTATGAGTTGGCCGCGCGGTTTTACTCGAGGCGCGGCTTCGAGACAATCGCCCATGCTTATTTACGGAATGCGCGGAATTGCTATGACCGCTGGGGCGCGCTAGGCAAGGTGAAGCAACTCAACGAACTGTACCCGCACCTGAATAAGGAACTAGACCCTACCTCACCCATTGCCACGATTGGCACGCCTGTCGGGAAGTTAGACATTGAGACTGTAATCAAGGCCTCGCAGGCACTTTCGAGCGAGATTGACCTCCCCAAACTGATTGAGAAGATGATGCGAATCGCGGTCGAGCATGCCGGGGCGCAGCGGGGACTGCTCGTCCTTCTCCGTGGTAATGAGCCGCAGATCGAGGCAGAGGCCATTGCTGGCCATAAAAGGGTAGACGTCACAACTCGACAGGCAGCCGTCACGCCATCCGATCTCCCACAATCCGCGCTTCATTACGTGACCCGGACACGGGAGCGCGTGGTCCTAGATGATGCTTCAGTCGGGACCCTGTATTCGGACGACGAGTATGTCCGGCAGAAGCACCCCAGATCCGTCCTATGCCTGCCCATCCTCGAACAAACGAAGCTTGTCGGCGCGCTCTACCTCGAGAACAATTTGACTCCGTGCGCCTTCACGTCGGACCGGGTCGCCGTGCTGGAGTTGCTGGCGTCGCAAGCCGCGATTTCGCTGGTGAACGCTACCCTCTATTCTGATCTGCAAAGAGTGGAACGGAATTTTCGCCTGATCGTCGATACCGTTCCCGGCTTCCTCTGCACGATGACTGCGCGAGGCGAGGTCGAATTCGTCAATCAAGGAATCCTGGATTATACGGGCTGGACTCTTGAGGAATTGACAGATTGGCGCCCGCTTATACATCCGGATGATCTCGAGACGGTGATGAAGCGGTGGGCCCGCTCGGTAGAAACCGGGTATCCATACGACATTGAACATCGTATCCTCGGCGCTGATGGTGTCTACCGCTGGTTCCACGTACGCGGCCTTCCACTGCGAGACACGGAGGGGCGCATCGTCCGTTGGTATAACTTGATTACGGATATTGATGAGCGCCGGAAAACGCATGAGAAGCTGCAGCGCAGCGAGGCCTTCCTGGCTCAAGGGCAGAGCATAAGTCACACGGGTAGTTTCGGCTGGAGCGTTGTCAGCGGAGAGATCTACTGGTCGGAGGAAACCTACAACATCTTTGGAGACGATCAAGTCATTAAGCCAACCTTGGAGCTGATATTTCAGCGAATTCATCCCGAGGATATAGGCCTTGTGCAGCAGGCTCTCGACAAAGCTATCAACGAAAAGACAGATTTTGATATTGAGCATCGTTTGCTGATGCCGGACGGTGGAGTCAAGCACCTCCATGTATTAGCTCGCGCGTTGACGACTTCGTCAGGCAACCTCGAATATGTGGGTGCCGTGACGGACGTCACCGCCGCAAAGCAGGCGGAAGAGAAGATCCGGCGGAGCGAAATGGAGCTTCGACAGATCCTGGATTTCACGCCGCAGTACCTCGCCGTATTAGGGCCTGATAGAGATCGCACTCGTCTTTATACCAATCAAACTATGCTCGATTATTTCGGGTTTACTCTTGAGGAATGGCGGACCATAGACCGTCACAAGTATTATCATCCAGATGATTGGGAACGCTTGACCAGCGAAACTCAAACTAAATTCTTAAGTGGCATTCCGCACGAATACGAAGCACGTTTTCGGAGAAAAGACGGACAGTATCGCTGGCTTCTCTTCCGCTGGAGCCCGCTACGAGATGAACAAGGACGCGTCACACGTTGGTATG
>WNFD01010999.1_pt1 | contig 16494 bp, 14 predicted proteins | sample 5400491 | NCBI WGS metagenome assembly WNFD01 (sample SAMN13153343, study PRJNA577476) | soil metagenome | isolation source: 120 cm saprolite under Douglas fir tree site 2 hole 2 replicate 2 | place: USA:California | collected 2015-04-18 | reverse complement strand
CGCGCTCTTGGCTGTCCCCATGCGGTGGAGCGGGCGTGGCCCACTCGAGGTGCAGCTGCACGTCGCCGAACGCCCGCCGCGTCAGCATCGTGCCCGTCCCGGGCGCTACTTCCACGTAGCCGTCTCGCACGATCCACTTGGCTGGCGAGCTGTCCCCCATCCGCCATTGCGAAAGATCCCTGCCGTCGAACAGCACGATGGCGTCGGATGGAGGCGGGACAGGTGCTCGCTCGGGTCCCGGGTCGACGACCGGGGGCTTAGGCCGGTCCATGGAGTTCGGCGGCCAGGTGCGGCCGCCCTGCGCGGCTGCGGCGAGCGGTAGGCCCGCGAGGGCCCAGAGGAGTAGGGAGCGGGGGAAACGCTTCATGCCAGGCTCCTGAGGACGAACCACACGTTTGCTGGCCGCTCGGCGAGGCGGCGCATGTACCAGGCGAACCAGGCGCGGCCGTAGCTGACCAGCACGCGCACGGGGATGCCCTGCGCCGCGAGGGCCCGCTGCTCGAACGCCCGGATACCGTACAGCATGTGCACCTCGAACGACCCGGGCGGCGCGCCCAGCTCCGCGGCGCGCGCGCGAATGTGTGCGATGAGACCGAGGTCGTGCGTGCCGAACACCGGCCGGGCGCCTTGGCTGGTGTGCGCCAGCAGCGTCCCGGCGAGGTCGTAGTATTGCGCGTCGACGTCCCGTTTCCGCGGGAAGGCGACGCTCGCCGGCTCGTTGTACGCGCCCTTGACCAGCCGGACCGTTGGAGCGAGCGGCAGCAGGGCCTCCAGGTCCGCGGGCGTGCGGCGAAGGTAGGCCTGCAGGGCTACCCCGACGTTGCCGCGCTCGGCCCGCATCCGCTTGAAGGTGTCGAGCGTCACGTCGGTGTAGCTCGAGTCCTCCATGTCGATCCACAGCATCGCCCCATGCTCGGCGGCGCGTGCAACGAGCGTGCGCAGCCTCGCTTCGCACGCCTCGCGGCCCGTGTCCAGCCCGAGCTGCGTCAGCTTCACCGAGATTTGGCTCGGCAGTTTTCGCGCGTGGACCTGGTCCATCACGTCGAGGTAGTGGTCCCGCACGGCGTCCGCCTCGGCACGGCTCGTGATGTTCTCGCCGAGCTGGGTCAGGATCGTACCGATGCCGCTCGTGCCCAGCGTTGCCGCCGCCGTCAGAGCGTCGGCGAGCTCCTCACCGGGCATGAACCGGCGTACCGCCCGGCGCACGAAACCGCGGCGCCGCAGCTGATCCGCTAGCCACGTGCTGTGCGAGGCCCGCAGCAGCAGGCGTCGGGCGATGGAGATGCGTCCCTCCTACGGCTTCCAGGTACCCTGCGCCACGGCCGGAACGAAGCTGTCCAACCCCTGCGGCGGGAACGTGAGCGTCTTGCCCTGCTCGGCGCTCTGATAGGCGGTCATCAGGATCTGCACGACCTCCAGGCCGTCGGTGAAGTCGAGGGCCGGTGCTTCGAGCCCGAGGAAGACGCGGACGAAGTGCCGGTCCTCCGCTTCGTACCCGTAGGCCGCGGGCTCGTTCGCCACCACCGGCATCAGGCCCATCTCGGCGTTCTGCTTCTCGACCAGGTCCTCGCCAGCTTTCCCCTGTACCTCGCGGCTGAAGAACAGTTTCAGGCCAGTGTCGAGTGTGTTCCAAGACATCGAGTACTCGGGCCCGAGCAGCTCGGCGGAAAGTCGCAGTCCCGCGCCCACGAAGCTCCAGGAGGTCGTGGCCTCGCCCAACACACGGTGGCCGTCGTTGGTGTCGAACTCGATCATCATGCTGGCGAAGTCTTCGGCGGGCGACTTGGTGTAGTCGACGTCGGGTCCCATCATCTGTCCCAGCCTCTTGGCGTACGCTGGGCGGGTCCATTTGAGGCTGGCGATGTGCCCCGTGATCCGCGCCGGCCGCATGGAGGATGACGGCTTCCCCGGCTCGGTGAGGAGGTGCCGCACTACCAGGGCCGAGTGGCACATCATGTCGTTCAGAACGCCGCCGCCTTGCAGCTTGCCCTGCCAGAACCATGGCATGTGCGGGCCACTGTGTTCCTCGGCGGCACGCGCGAGGTAGGGTCGCCCGGTGAGCTTCGCCCCGCGGGCCCAAATCAGCGCGCGCCCCGTTTCGACCTGCGGCGCGAACCGTTGGTTCTCCAGGTAACCGTGGGGGACGCCGGCGCGCGTGACGAGCTCCAGCACCCGCTTCGCCTCTGCCACATTGCGCGCCAATGGCTTCTCACACGCGATCCCCCGCAAGGCCGCCTTACCGCGGGTCAGGGAATCGCTGATCTCCTCGACGTTCGCGATGCGGACGTGGTTCGGGCCGCACAGCCACACGGCGTCGATGGCGGGGTCGGCGACCATGGCGGCGATCGAAGGGAACGCCTTCGCCTGGCCGACGTCGAGCCGGCGCGCCAGGGCGGCGGCCTCCTCGGCGCGCGTGCGGTTCGGGCTCCACACGCCCAGCACGTCGGCATCGCGGACGGCCGCGAACGCCTGCAGATGGAACCTCGCGTTGAAGCCGCTGCCGACGATCCCGATCCCGAGACGCTTCGCGGCCGTCACGTTTCCCGTTTCACCTTTCCCGATTCCCGTCAGTCTTGATATTTGACGCCAAGTTTGGCGAGCGCCTCGGGAGGACACCCTTTCCATTCGGTGACGAACGTGTTGCCGATATAGCGCAGGTCCCCGACCCCCATTCTGCTCGAGAAAAAGCCCGACGCGGTGAAGTCGCGGAAGCTGTTGAAGAAGGCGACGCCGGCGGAGTGCTCGGGCTTCGCCTTCTTCGGCCACGCGATGGCGTCGAGCACCGCGCCGCGCTCGGCCTCGGCGCAGGCGACGAAGGTCTTGCCGTAGCGGTCGTCGCAGGTGCGGTCGAGCCAGGCCAGTCCCCCGCGGATCGGCGTCTGCAGGTCGGGATCGTCGCCGAGCATGAAGTCCATGAACTCGGGCACGCCGGCCTCGGTAGCGCCCCCCGAGCGCTCGTCCTTGGGAATGATCAGGTCCACGAGCTGGCGCACGGTCTCCCACTCGTGGGCGGTGAAGTTCTTGGGCTCGTACGGCGTGCCCTGGGCGAGCGCTTCGCGTGCCAGCGCCGTTGCCTCGCGCACGGACTCGGGTGCCCACCGGAACGCCGCCGCGAGCGGCGCGATGGCGAGGATCCGCACCGCTTCTCGCCGCTCCATCCCGTCCGAGCGTCCGACCGTCCGACTGTCCGACATTAGAGCGCCCCCTTTTTCGATTGATCGGCGATGTACTCGCTGGTGCGCATCGATAGCGCGAGGATCGTCCAGGTCGGGTTCTTGTCCGCTTGAGACACGAAGGGCCCGCCGTCGGCGACGAACAGATTCTTGCAATCGTGCGCCTGGCCCCACCGGTTCGTCACCGAGGCCTTGGGGTCGTCGCCCATGCGCGTGCCGCCGAGCTCGTGGATGATGGTGCCGCCGGCAGCGATCCCGTAGCCCCGCTCGGCTGTGGGCATCGGAGAGAACACCTCGCCCCCCATCTCGGCGACGAGCGCGCGGAACGTCTCCTGCATGTGTTTCACCTGCTTGTACTCGTGGTCGGTCCACTTCCAGTGGAAGCGGAGCGCCGGAATGCCCCATTGGTCCACGGTGTGCGGATCGAGCTCGCAGTAGGTGTCGTCGTTGGGAATCATCTCGCCGCGGCCCGAGAACCCGATCGTGGCGCCGTAATAGCGGCGGTAGTCGTCTTTGAGCTGCTTGCCGTAGCCGCCGCCCGATGGATAACGGTGAATGCCGCCCATGAAGCCGTACCCCGGCAGGTGCGTCCCGCCCCACACCTCGATGTGATAGCCGCGCGGGAAATCGAGGGTCTTGTTGTCGAGCCACCAGGGCATGTACAGGTGCATCCCGCCCACGCCGTCGTGGTTGTGAGGCAAGTGGTCCATCATCTTCGGGATGAACCCTGCCACGTCGGTGCCGGTCGTGTCGGTGATGTATTTGCCGACTGTGCCGCTCGTGTTCGCCAGGCCATTGGGAGAGAGGGACGACCGGGAGTTGAGCAGCAGCCGCGCGGATTCCAACGCACTCGCCGCCAGCACGACCACCTTGGCGCGCACGTGGCGGTCGGTCCTGGTCGTCTTGTCCACGTAGGCGACGCCGCTGGCGCGACCGCTCGGGTCCACCATCACTTCGCGCGCCATGGCGTTGGTCACGAGGGTCAGTTTGCCGGTCGCCAGGGCGGGGGCGATGAGGACGTTGGTGGAAGTGAAATTCGCATTCACCTTGCAGCCGCGATTGCATTGGCCGCAGTAGTGACAGGCGACCCGTCCGTTCAGCGGCCGGGTCAGGATCGAGAGCCGGGAGGGAATGCAAGTGACGTGTAAGCGGTCCGCTGCCTGCTTCACCAGGAGCTCGTGGCAGCGCGGTCTGGGCGGCGGCAGGAACACCCCGTTCGGCTCGTTAGGCAGGTTTTCCTTGCTCCCGAAGACCCCGATCAGCCGGTCGACCTTGTCGTAGTACGGCGCGACGTCCTCGTAGGTAATCGGCCAGTCGTCGCCGAGGCCGTCCCGGCTCTTGCGCTTGAAGTCGTACGGCCCGAAGCGCAGCGAGATGCGGCCCCAATGGTTCGTACGTCCACCCACCATCCGGGCCCGCCACCAGTTGAACTCCGTGCCCGCCGCCCGAGTGAAGGGCTCGCCGGGGAGATCCCACCCGCCGATGCAGGCGTCGAACTCCCCGAAGGGGCGCTCTCGCGTGGACGATCCCCGCCGGGGTGACTCGTAGGGCCACGTGAGCATCGCTGAGTCGGTGCTGTTGTCCCAGGGGCGACCGGCCTCGAGCATGATGACGTCGGCGCCGGCCTGCGTGAGCGCGTACGCCGCCATGCCGCCGCCGGCCCCCGAGCCGACGATGCAGACGTCGTAGACCTTTTGCTGGGGTTGGATCCGCATGCGCTTGCTCACCTCGCGGTTGGAGACCGTGGCGGGTGAAACTACGCTCGGTGCTGGCCCGGCGCCAACGTGTAGCACCAGGCTTCGCCCTCGAGCACCGGCTCACCCGTCTGCCGCGTCACGCGCACTTTGAGCTGGCACACCGGCTTGGTCGCGTGGACGCTGAGTACTTCCGCCTCCGCCGTGATCGTGTCACCGATGTAGACCGGCGCCGTGAACTGCCACTGCTGGCTGAGGAACACCGTACCGGGACCGGGCAGGTCCATCGCCACCAGGGCGTGGAGCAGGCCGGTCGTGAGGCCACCCTGGACGACGAGCCGCCCGAACCGCGTGCCGGCGGCGAAGGCCTCGTCGAAGTGCAGGGGGTTGTGGTCGCCCGTGAGCCGCCCATACGTCGCGACGTGCTCGGCCGTCAGGGTCAGGCTGCGGCAGGCCGTTTGCCCCACGGTGGGTCGCATCGCCCAGCGAAGCTATCCCGCGGCGCCCACGTCCGCCACGCGGCGGGGTGTTGACACGCCCTCGTGCCGCGCGTATCTATTTCTGCACAATCGTTGGCCCGTGGTGATTTGCCGCGTATTGCAGCCACGTTAAATAACTCGCTAAAAAGCGCACGCCTGCGGCAGCCTTTGCAGGCGTTTGTGCTTTCCGGAGCCGCGTATGCCCGCACCGAAGGTTACCGTTGCCACCCTCGCCGCCCTGAAGCGCCGCGGTGAGCGGGCCGTGTTCGTCACCGCCTACGACTACGCCACCGCCACGTTCGCCGAGCGCGCCGGCGTCGACATGCTGCTAGTCGGCGACTCAGCGGCGATGACGATGTTGGGACTGCCGAGCACGCTCGGCATCGGGATGGAGGAGATGTGCGTCTTCGTGCGTGCCGTGTGCCGCGCCGCGCGCCGGGCGTTCGTGATCGGGGACCTGCCTTTCCTCTCCTACCAGCCGTCGGATGAGGAGGCGATCCGCAACGCCGGCCGCTTCGTCGCGCTGGGCTGCGACGCGGTGAAGTGCGAAGGCGGTGCTCGGGTCGCCGCACGGGTGCGCGCGATGGTGGATGCGGGGATCGCGGTGATGGGACATCTGGGACTCACACCGCAGAGCCTGGGACAGCTGGGCGGCTACCGTGTGCAAGGCAAGTCGCGTGTGGCCGCGGAGCGCCTCGCCGCCGACGCGCTCGCCCTGCAGGAGGCGGGCGCCTTCGCGGTGCTGCTCGAGGCCGTGCCGGCTGAAGCCGCGGCCTACATCAGGGAGCGCGTGGATCTGCTGGTGTACGGGATCGGCGCCGGGCCACTCGTCGACGGGCAGCTGGTGATCTCACACGACATCCTGGGCAACTTCGTCGGCGACATCGCGCCGCGATTCGTACGCCGCTACGCCCAGGTCGGGGCCGAGATCGAGCGCGCGTTCGGCGAGTACGCCGCCGACGTCCGCGCCGGGCGGTTCCCCGGACCGGAGCACTGCTATCCGATCGACGCCGAGCAGGAGGCCGATATCCGCGAGGCGCGGCTGCGCCTGGCGCAGGCGGTGGAGGCGACGCCGTGACGGCGACGCTCGCGACGCTGCGACCGCGTCCCCAGGTGTGCCGCGCCTGCGGCGCCCTACACGAGCCTGCGCCGACTGCAGTCTGCGAGCATTGCCTGGGCCCGCTCGATCCCGTGCTCGATCCCGGCCGGCGACTCCCGCGGGCGGCGGAGATCGCCACGCGCGCGCCGTCCCTATGGCGCTATCGCGAGTGGCTGCCGTTCGACGGCGAGCCCTCGCTGTCCGTTGACACCGGATGGACCCCGCTCGTGGCGGCGCCGACGCTCGCCTCCCGGCTCGGGGTGGCACGCGCGTGGGTCAAAAACGACGCGGTCTCCCACCCGTCGCTGTCATTCAAGGATCGCGTGGTCGCCACCGCGATCAACGCAGCGGCGGCTTTCGGACTGGACACGATCGGCTGCGCCTCGACCGGCAACCTAGCCAACGCCGTGGCAGCGCAGGCGGCCCGCGCAGGGCTCGCGGCGTGGATCTTCATCCCCGACGATCTGGAGGCGGGGAAGATCATCGGCACCGCCGTCTACGGGCCGCGGCTGGTGCGCGTGCGCGGGCATTACGACGACGTGAACCGGCTTTGCGCGCAGGTCGCCGACGAGTTCGGCTGGGGCATCGTGAACGTCAACCTGCGGGGCTATTACAGCGAGGGGTCGAAGACGCTGGCGTTCGAGATCGCCGAGCAGTTGGACTGGCGGCTTCCTACCGCAGTCGTCGCCCCGATGGCCGGCGGCTCACTCGTGACCAAGCTGCGGAAGGGGTTCCGTGAGTTCGCGGAGGCGGGCCTCGTGTCGGGCTCTGCGCCGCGGATCTACGGTACTCAGGCGGCAGGGTGCGCGCCGATCGTCCGGCTGGTACGGGAGGGTGCGGACGCCATTGTGCCCGTCGTGCCGAACACCATCGCGCGCTCGATCGCCATCGGGAATCCCGCGGATGGGGTGTTTGCCGGTCGCGCCATCCGCGAGTCGGGCGGGTGGGCGGCAGGCGTGCCGGACGACGCCATCGTCGCCGGCATCCGGCTACTCGCGGAAGAGACGGGGATCTTCACGGAAACCGCAGGGGGCGTGACAGTGGCGGGTGCCCTCGCGCTGGCGGCCGAGGGGCGCTTCACACGTGAAGACGAGGTCGTGCTATGCATCACCGGCAACGGTCTCAAGACGGTCGAGGCCGTGGCGCCGGTCCTGAGGGCGGCTCCGCTCATCGCCCCGCGCCTCGCCGAGGTGCGTGCGTTGGTGAAGAGCGCATGACGACCCGCCACGCGAGGGTTCGCGTGTCACCGCATCCGCCACCGTTCGGCAGGCTAGGGGAGGGGGAGGGGAGGGGGAGGGGCGGGGGGAGGGGTCGGGTCAATCCGTCGTCGTCAATCGAGCCGGCCGGCTCGCGGTGGTGACGCTGCCGTCGGAACAGGACCTTCTGTATCGCGGCTTCCAAGCGGCGTGCCACGCCGCGGGCGTCTCGTGGTCCGGGGACCTCACGATCGACGCCAATTCCGAGATCCCGGTAGGCTATGGGCTCGGCTCCTCGGCTGCCGCTGTGGTGGCAGGCGCGTTGCTCGCCAACGCGACGCTGGGACTCGCGCTGCCGCGGGAGCGGCTTGTGACGATCGGCGCTGGCATCGACGGACACCCTGACAATGTCGCGCCAGCTCTGTACGGTGGTTGCTTGCTCGTAGTGCGGATGCCCGGGGGGGGCCTCCACGTAGCCGGGCTCGTCGTCGCGCCGCAGCTCGAGTTCCTCATCGCACTGCCGCCGTTTCCGTCCGACACGAAAGCGGCCCGGGCCGCCCTCCCTGCCACCGTGCCGTTCAAGGACGCGGCGCTCGCGGTGAGCCGCGCGGCCGCGCTGGTCCAGGGACTGGCGACCGGCGACGGCGCGCTGCTGGCCCTCGCGCTTGAGGACGTGCTGCACGTCCCCTACCGCCGCGGGGGCGTCCCCGGCTACGACGATGTCGTTCGCGCTGCGCGAGCGGCCGGTGCGTACGGTGCGACCCTCTCGGGCGCCGGGTCCGGCGTGCTCGCCATCGCGCCGCGCGCGGCCGCGGACCAGGTGGGTCGGGCGCTGCTAGATGCCTGGCGCGCCGTCGGCATCACGGCGGAGTTGCTGCGGTTCTCCCGACCCGCCGCCGGAGCCAGCGTCCTGCATGCCCCCCACCCCGCACCACTGGAGACCACATGAGTGTCACGCTGCAACTCCCCGCGGTGCTCGCGAAGCTCGCGGACGGGAGGCGCACCCTGGATGTGCAGGGTGCGACACTCGGCGACGTCGTGGCCGATGTCGCGCGTCGCTACCCCGGCCTCGCGCCGCGCCTGCGTGACGAGGCCGGCCGACCCTATCCGTTCGTCACCTTTTACTTGAACGATGATGACGCGCGCTTCAAGGGGGGCTTCGCAGCGAGCGTGCGGGACGGCGACGAGATCATCGTTGTGCCGGCGATCGCGGGGGGCTGAGCCGTGACCTTCGTCGAGATCACTCCTCGGGACCTCCAGGCGCGGCTCGAACGCGGCGAAAAGCTGCAACTGATCGACGTGCGCGAGCGGTACGAGTGGGACGTCGCCCGGTTGCCGGGCGCGCGGTTGGTGCCGTTTGTCACGCTGCCGGGGGCTCTCGAGACCCTCGATCGCGATTGCGCAGTGGTTGTCTATTGCAAGGGCGGCACGCGCGGTCGCGTGGCAGCGTCCTACCTTGCCGACTCAGGGTTCTGCCGTGTGGCGAACCTTGCGGGGGGAATCGCCCGCTGGAGCGAGGAGGTCGATCCGAGCCTGCGACCGTAATGAAAACCGTCCAGCCCCGAATTGACGGCATCGACTGGGCGGGCTACGCTTCCTGCCCTCACGCCACTCGGAGTCTCCCCCGATGCTCGCTCTCTCGTTCGCCGCTCGAACGCGTCAGCTCCTCGGTCTTCTGGCGGCGCTGGTCCTGTTGTCAGCCCGCATCGTCGCCCAGGGGGCCTCCCCTACGAGCGCCGCCCCCACGCTCTCCGGTCTCAAGCCGCTGCGCGTGATCGACCCACACTGGATTGACACCACGGTCAGCGCCTGCAGCGACTTCTTCCAGTACGCGAACGGCGCCTGGCTGGCGCACGATACGATTCCCGCGGCGTACTCTTCCTCTGGCGTCACGCGGGACATGAGCGACCGCAACGAGATTGTGGTGCGCGCGGTGCTGGACGACGCTGTGGCGAGGCGCCCCCCACTCCCGCCGGACGGCACGTCCCGGAAGCTCGGCACGTTTTACGCTTCGTGCATGGATTCGACGGCGGTGGAGGCGGCGGGTCCGGCCCCCGTTCGTCCCTGGCTCGCGGAGGTCGACTCGATCACTGCCCGCTCCCTCCTGGTGCCCGAGATCGCGGCGCTCCACATGCGCGGCGTCAACGTGGCCTTCCGCTACACGCCTGAGGCCGACCCACACGACGCGGCTCACTACCTTGCCTGGATCTCCCAGGGCGGTCTCGGCTTACCCGACCGGGATTACTACACGAACGCCGGGGCCTCGGCGGATTCGATTCGGCGTCAGTACGTGGAGCACGTCGCGAAGCTGCTGCGTCTCGCGGGGCAGGACAGTGGGTCGGCGACGAGTGACGCTGGGCAGGTGATGGTGCTCGAAACCGCGCTGGCGCAGGCGGCGCTGACGCGTGTCCAGCGGCGCGATCCCGCAGCGACCGACCATCCCATGTCCGCGGCGCAACTCGACACGCTCGCCCCCCGCGTGTCGTGGCCGGGCTACTTCCGGAGCGTCGGGCTCATCGCCCCGGTCGGGCGGGTCAACGTGGCGGAGCCCGCGTTCGTGCGCCGCGTCGACTCGCTCGTGGCCGCAGCGCCACTGCCCCAGTGGCGTGCCTACCTGCGCTACCACGTGCTCGCCACGGCGGCGCCATGGCTCTCCACACCGTTCGTACAGGAGGATTTCGCCTTTCGCTCCCGCTTCAGCGGTGCCAGGCAGCTGTTGCCCCGCTGGAAACGCTGCCTGCGCCAGACAGACGGCCAATTGGGTGAGGCCCTGGGCGAAGCGTACGTTGCCAGGACTTTCCCTCCGACGGCGCGCGCGCGGGCGCGCGCCGTGATCGACGACGTGCGCGCCGCCTTCCGCGAGCGGCTGCTGCGTCTGTCCTGGATGTCGGATTCGACGCGCGCCCGGGCGCTCGGCAAGCTGGCCCGCATGGGTGGCAAGATCGGCTACCCCGAGCACTGGCGGGACTATTCCCGGCTCGAGGTGGCGGACGGACCGTTCGTGCTCAACGTCGCACGTGCGAACGCGTTCGAATGGCGGCGCGTGGTCAACCGCCCGGGAGCCCCGATGGACACGACGGAGTGGGATATCACGGTCCCCACCGTCAACGCCTATTACGATCCGACCAAGAACGAGATGGTCTTCCCGGCCGGGGCGCTCGCTCCCCAGACGTTCGATGCCACGGCCGACGACGCCGCCAACTACGGCTCGCTCGGCGGCAGCTGGGCGGGGCACGAGCTGACGCACGGCTTCGACGACGAAGGGCGCCACTACGACGCGGCGGGAAACCTGCGGGATTGGTGGGCACCGGCCGACTCCGTGCACTTCACTCAGCAGGCCGAGCTGGTCGTGAAACAGTTCACCGCGTACGTACAGGTGGATACGCTCCATGTGAACGGCCGGCTCACCCTGGGGGAGAACATCGCCGATTATGGCGGCGTGTTGACAGGCTACGATGCCTTGGAGCGCGCTCTGGCGCGTGACAGGAAGCCGGGGCCGATCGACGGCTACACGCCGGAGCAACGCTACTTCCTCTCCTACGCGCAGAGCTGGCGCGTGCACGTGCGGCCCGAGCAACTCCGCACCCGGGTCACAGTGGACCCGCACGCACCGGAGCGGTGGCGCGTGAACGCGCCGCTATCGAACACGCCGGCCTTCGCCCGCGCGTTCGGCTGCAAGAGCGGCGACGTGATGGTGCGGCCGCAGGAAGCCGTCCCACAGATCTGGTAAGGCCGGTGGCCCCCGCCCGCTCCACCTCCCGACGCGAGTTCGTGCGAGGAGCCGCCGCGCTCGGCGCTGGGCTCGCGCTACCGCGGCTGCTTGCGGGGGGGGGGACCTGGGCTCGCCGCGATGCCGGGGAGCTAACGCTCGGCAACGAGGCCATCAGCGCCACATGGACCGTGACGGACGGGTCGCTCCGCGCGGTTCGCATCGTGGATACCCTCGGCGGCCGTACGCTCGATCTCCCGCCCGACACGTTCGCTCTCGAGTTTGCGGACGGCGTCGGGCTAGGCAGCGCCGCCTTACAGGTGCAGGGGGCCCCGCGCGTCGAACGACTGGCCGGAACGCCGGGCGCGGCGCGATTCGCGGAGCGGCTCGGCGGCCGCCAGATCAGCGTCGAGCTCGCCGACCCTGCGGGCCGCCTGCGCGCCACCTGGCGTGCCGTCCTCCGGGACGGATCCCACTACGTCCGGCAAGAGCTGACCCTCGCAAGCGCCGGCACGGCAGTGCCCATCAAGGAGATCCGGCTGCTCGACCTCGAGCTGCCAAGCGCCCTGGTGTCGGGGAGCGTGCGTGGCTCGCCCGTTGCTGCCGGGACGCTCTTCCTGGGATTCGAGCACCCTCTCGCCGATGCCAGCGTTACAGGAACGCGGGTGCGGTGCTCGCTCGCGCGCGAACTGCCGCTCCGGCCCGGTGCGCCGTTCGCCTGCTCGTCGGTGATCGGTGTGACGGCGCCGGGAGGGTGGAGCCAGCTGCGCCGCGGATTTCTCGAATACGTCGAACGCGAGCGGGCGCATCCCTACAGGCCCTTCCTGCACTACAACTCGTGGTACGACATCGGCTACTTCGGCAAGTACGACGAGGCCGCCGCGCTCGCCGCCATCAACGCCGTCTGCGCCGAGTTGCACGCCAAGCGCGGGGTCACACTCGACTCGTTTCTGTTCGACGACGGCTGGGACGATCCTCAGACGCTGTGGCACTTCCACGCCGGCTTCCCTCGTGGTTTCGCGCCGCTGCGCGAGGCCGCGGCCCGTTCCGGGGGGGGCGCAGGGATCGGAGTGTGGCTGTCGCCCTGGGGGGGCTACGGCCGGCCGCGGCAGGAGCGCTTGGCCGGCGGCCGCGCCCAGGGGTTCGAGACCAATGAAGGCGGATTTGCGCTGTCGGGGCCGAAATACTACCAGCACTTCCGCGAGGCGTGCCTCGATATGATCCGCACGTACGGCGTGAACCAGTTCAAGTTCGACGGCACTGGCAACGTGGCGCATGCGATCCCCGGCAGCGCCTTCGACAGCGACTTCGATGCCATGATCGCATTGATCGGCGGACTCCGCGCCGAGCAGCCGGACTTGTTTGTGAACTTGACGACCGGCACGTATCCCTCGCCGTTCTTCTTGCGGTATGCGGACTCGATCTGGCGGGGCGGGGAAGACCACGACTTCGCTGGCGTCGGCTCGAACCGGCAACGCTGGATCACCTACCGCGACGCCGATACTTACCGGGGCATCGTGAAGCAGGGGCCGCTCTTTCCCCTCAACGCGCTGATGTTGCACGGGTTGATCTACGCCCGCCACGCTCACAACCTCGACACCGACCCGCAACACGACTTCGCCTCGGAAATACGCGCCTACTTCGGCACCGGGACGCAGTTGCAGGAGATGTATATCACGCCGTCCCTGCTTTCGAGCGACGACTGGGATACGCTGGCCGAGTCGGCGCGCTGGGCGCGGCGCAACGCTGACGTGCTCGTGGACACACACTGGATCGGAGGGGATCCAGCGCAGCTGGAGGTGTACGGCCACGCGGCCTGGAGGAACGGCCGCGGCATTGTGGTGCTCCGCAACCCCAAGGACACCCCGCAGTCCATAGCCCTCGACGTGGGAGGGGCGTTCGAGCTGCCCGAGCGGGCGCAGCAGCATTACCGCGCCCGTAGCCCATGGCGGGTCGATCACGGTGCGCCGGTGCTCGATCTGCACGCGGGCCTGCCGGTCCAGGTCGCGCTGCGGCCCTACGAAGTCCTGACGCTCGACGTCCGGCCCTGATTGCGCGCTCTCGCCCTCGGCTTGTTGCTCACGGCGGCGTGCTTGCACGTCACCTGGAACCTGCTGATCAAGAGCGCGGCGGCCCGCGACGTGGTCACCTGGTGGGCGCTCGTAGCGGGGTCGGTGCTGTTTCTTCCTGTGCTCCTCTGGGCCGGACCGCTCCCCGCCGCAGTGTGGCAGTTGGCGGTGGCGAGTGCAGCAGTGGAGGCGGTGTATTACATCCTCCTGGCGTATGCCTACGGCCAGGCGGACTTTTCCCAGGTCTATCCGATCGCACGTGGCGCTGCGCCGGCGTTGCTCGCGGTGTGGTCGGCGCTGCTGCTCCGGGAGTATCCCAGTGTCTGGGGCGCAGCGGGAATCATCGGGATCGTGCTGGGGCTCGTGGTTATTGGCACCTCGGCTGACCCGGGGGCGAGGGCCGGGGACGACAGGCACCGCGCCGCGGTCCGCCGAAGAGCCGGGGTGCTCGTCGCGTTGGGCGTAGCGCTGTGCACGTCGGTGTATTCGCTGATTGATGGGATCGCCGTGCGGCGCGCGTCACCGGCCCCCTACCAGGTGGCGGTGCTCGGGCTCACCGGGCTGTTGCTCGCACCACGGGCGCTGCTACGATTCCGCCCGCGTCCGCTGCTCGCCGAATTCCGGCGGCAATGGCCTCGGATCGTGGCGGCGGGCGTCCTGATGATGCTCGCCTACACGCTAGTGCTGCGGGCATATGAGGTTGAGCGTCTGGCTTACGCGGGCGCAGTGCGCGAGGTGGGCGTCGTCCTCGCTGCACTGGTCGGCTGGCGGTGGCTGGGTGAATCGTTCGGCCCCCGCCGCGTCGCTGGCGCGTCAGCAGTGGTCCTCGGCATTATGATACTCGCCCTTTTCGGATGAGGAATCCGTGATGCGTAAGTTCGGCTCGGCTGTCCTGACGATGAGTGTGTTCGCCGCGGCCGTCGTATCGGCACAGTCCACCCGCAACCTGCTCCCCGTGCCTGCCGCGTTCGAGTGGCGCACGGGACGCCTCGGCTTCGACACGGCCTTCACGGTTGCGGTTCGGGGCTTTGCTGACGCCCGCCTGCGGCGCGCCTTGGACCGGACTCTGCGCCGGCTCGAAGGCCGAACGGGGCTGACGTTCTCGCGTCGGCCCATCACCGATTCCACCACGACGACGCTCGTAGTCCGCGCCGACCGAGCCGGCATGCTGGTGCAGGGAGTGGAGGAGGACGAGTCATATACGCTCACCGTCAACGAGGGACACGCGGAGCTTCATGCCCCGACGGTCGTTGGCGTGATCCGCGGCCTCGAGACGCTGCTGCAACTCGCCGACGCCGATAGCGCCGGGCCGTATCTGCCGGCCGTGACGATCCAGGACCACCCGCGGTTTGCGTGGCGCGGGCTGCTGCTCGACGTGTGCCGCCACTGGGAGCCGGTCGCGGTGATCGAGCGTACGCTCGACGCCATGGCCGCGGTGAAGCTCAACGTGCTCCACTGGCACCTCTCCGAAGACCAAGGGTTTCGGGTGGAGAGCCGCCGCTATCCGCGGCTTCAGGAGTTGGGGTCCGACGGGCTGTACTACACGCAAGCGCAGATCCGTGAAGTCATCGCCTACGCTCGCGATCGCGGCATCCGCGTCGTGCCGGAGTTCGACATGCCGGCCCACTCCACCAGCTGGTTCGTAGGGTACCCGCAGTACGCCGCCGCGCCGGGGCCCTACCAGATCGAGCGCGGCTACGGCGTGCTCGATGCCGTGTTCGATCCCACGCGCGAGGAGGTCTACGCCTTCATCGAGGGCTTCATCGGCGAGATGGCGGCGCTGTTCCCCGACGCCTACTTCCACATCGGGGGGGACGAGGCGAACGGCAAGCAGTGGAGCGCCAACCCGCGCATCCAAGCCTACATGCGGGCCCATGGTCTGAAGGACAACGACGCGCTGCAAGCGTCCTTCAACCGTCGACTCCTGCGGATTCTCACCCGACACGGCAAGCGCATGGTGGGCTGGGACGAGATCCTCCACCCCGACCTGCCCAAGAGCGTGGTCGTGCAGACGTGGCGCGGACCGGAATCGCTCGGCCAAAGCGCGAGGCAAGGATTCCAGGGCCTCCTCTCGGCGGGCTACTATCTCGATGCCATGGCCCCGGCCGAGTCTCACTACGGAGTCGACCCGGTTCCGGACAGCGCCGGGCTCACGCCCGAGCAGGCGCAGCGCATCCTCGGCGGCGAGATCTGTATGTGGGGCGAGGTGGTCACGCCTGAGACGATCGACTCTCGCGTCTGGCCGCGCACCGCCGCGGTGGCCGAGCGGCTCTGGTCGCCGCGAACGGTCACGGACGTGGAAGACCTGTACCGCCGGCTGCGGGTGCTCTCGGCCCGGCTCGAGGAGCTCGGCCTCTCGACCGAGACCCACACGCAGCGGATGCTCCTGCGCATCGCGCCGGGGGTTGATCTCGCGCCGCTGCGCACGCTGCTCGCGGCCCTCGAGCCGGTGAACCTGGGCGGCCGCATGAACGTAGATCCCGCCACTCAGCTGACTCCGCTCACCGCGCTCTCCGACGCAGCGCGACCGGATCCGCCGTTGCGGCGCGACCTCGCCGGGTTGATCCACGACCTCCGGGGAGGGGACCCTACCAGGGCCGCGGCCGCCCGCGAGCGGCTCTCCCTGATCTTTCAATCATGGCGGGACGCTGCGCCAGGAGTCGCAGCCATCGCCGTCCGTGCCGTGCCAGCGCGCGAGGGCGTGCCGCTCGCCCAGGAGCTCGCCGACCTGGGCGCGGCCGGGCAGGAGGCGCTGTCCTACGTGGCCTCCGCGTCGCCGGCGCCTCAAGCTTGGCGCGACGCTCGAGCCGCTCTCCTCGAGCGCCTGCAACACCCGCAAGCGCACCTGCGGTTCACGGTGCTGCCCGCGATGCGGGAGTTGATTCAAGCGGCGGCGGGGGGACCGTAAAGGACTCGGGACTCGGCATCGGCCCATATAACGGACGTCGAAGCGCTGCTCCGGCGGGTGACGCCGAGCCGCGGCTTCGGCAGTGCCGAAAGGCAGCGGTTCAGATGCTCACCCGCCTCAGTCCTGGCCCGGCCCCCGTGACGAAGAACTCCGCGCGAGGCGCTACG
>WNFD01009300.1_pt1 | contig 16502 bp, 14 predicted proteins | sample 5400491 | NCBI WGS metagenome assembly WNFD01 (sample SAMN13153343, study PRJNA577476) | soil metagenome | isolation source: 120 cm saprolite under Douglas fir tree site 2 hole 2 replicate 2 | place: USA:California | collected 2015-04-18 | reverse complement strand
GGTGGTGGCCACCAACGCGCCGCTCGACAAAAGCGGATGCCGCCGGCTCGCGATCATGGCGCAGGATGGGTTGGCGCAGGCGATCCGCCCGGCCCACACGCCGTTCGATGGCGATACGGTGTTCGCGCTCGCGGTCGGCCCGGGCGGCCCGGGCGGCGAGGTCGATCCGGCAATGCTGGCCCGGCTCGGCAGCGCCGCGGCTTCCTGCCTCGCCCGCGCGATTATGCGCGCGGTAATGGGAGCCGCGCCGCTCGGCGGCCTGCCGAGCTGGCGACAGCTATGGGGCAGCGCGGTCGACTGATCAGGCGGCGCTGCGCGACTGCGCGCCCGAAGACTCGAAGACGGCCCGCCGCACCGGGAAGGTCGCGCTCGCTTGCGTCCCGACACCGACCTCGCTGCGCAGCTCCAGATTGCCGCCATGCAGCTCCATGATCGCCTTAACCAGTGGCAGGCCCAGCCCGCTGCCCTGATGCGACCGACTGAACGAGGAATCGACCTGTTCGAAGGGTTCAAGCACGCGGGCGAGATCTCCTGGCGCGATGCCGATGCCGGTATCGCTCACCGTCAGTATCAGCCCGGTCTCCGGGTCGAACCGGCTGGCGATCTCGACATGGCCGCCCGGGGGCGTGAATTCGACGGCGTTGGAGACGAGGTTGAGCAGGACCTGCTTGGTCTTGCGCTCATCGGCGCGCAGCAGCGGCAGGTCCGCTGACAGCTCGACCGACTCGGACAGGCCGCCATCGCCGATGCGCGCGCCGATCAACTGGCGGACCGAGCGGATCGTCTCGCGGAGGTCGAAGACCTCCTCAGAGAGCTCGAGCTTGCCGTCCTCGGCCCTCGACAGGTCAAGGATGTCGTTGATGATCTGCAAGAGATGCGTGCCGCTATCGTGGATATCCGCGACATAGCCCCGGTATTGTTCGTTGCCGATCGTGCCCAGGACCTCGCGCACCATCATGTCGGAAAAGCCGATGATGGCGTTGAGCGGCGTGCGCAGCTCGTGGCTCATCGTCGAGAGAAAACCCGACTTGGCACGGTTCGCCGCCTCGGCCTTTTCCTTGGCGAGGCGCAGCGCGTCGTATGCCGCTCGGTCGCGCTGCAATGCAACGCGGTCGAAGCACCGGTCGAGCACCACAAACAGCGAATTCGGTTCCCAAGACTTGTCGAAATAGTCATAGGCGCGCTGGCGCAACGCCGCGATCGCGGTCTGGCTGTCGATGCCGGTGGTCATCAGCACGCAGATCAGCTCCGGGTGCTCGGCGCGCAGGCGCGGGATCAGATCGACCCCCGATTCGATACCGCCCAGCCGCACGTCGACCAGTGCAACCGGGGCACGGGCACCATCGTCGGGCGGGTCGCGCAGCGCGGCGAGCGCTCGCTCCGGCGTATCGACATAGAGCACCGTATAACCTTTGAGCTGGAGCAGATCGGCGAGCGATTCGGCGTAACCGAGATCGTCATCGATGATCATCACCGAACGCAGGGTTCCGTCCTCCTGGCCCATCGGTTACCCCGCTTGGGCGAGCGACACCGCCGACCCGATCGCGGCCAGCAGTGCATTCGGGTCGAACGGTTTGAACAGCATGCCGCAGGTTTGCGACTTGAGCCGCGCGTCCTGCTCGGCATCTTCGGGACCACCGGTCATCAGGACAGTCGGCACCGTGCGACCGGCTTCGACCAGCCTCGCATACAGCTCGGCTCCCGACAGAACCGGCAGTCGCAGATTGAGGAGCAGGCAATCGACATGCCCGGATATCATCTTTTCCAGGACTTCGGCCCCGGTTGCGGCGACCTCGACGCCATATCCGGCACCTTCGAGGATCGGTACGATGGTGCCGACGAATTCAGCGTCGCCATCGGCTATCAGCACCCGGCCGCGCTGCTTCACCCTGCTCAGGAGTTCGAGAACCTGCGTCGCCGCGAACGGCTTGTGCAGCACCCCGAGCGCACCGCCTTCGATCGCCTGGGCGACGAGCTGCTCGACGCTGTACCCGGTCATCATCATGACCTGGGCCGCCGGCCGGATTTTCTTCATCTCGAGAAAGGTATCGACCCCGTTGATCCCGGGCAGCTTCACATCGAGCAGCACGAAATCGAAGTCGGTGGCTCGGAAATGGTCGATCGCCTCCTCGCCGCTCGCCGCAAGCTGTGCCGTATGACCGCGCAGCTCGATCACATCCGCCAAGCTCTCGGCGTGGTCGATATCGTCATCGACGATAAGAACGCGGGTCATGCCGCCACCTTCACGTCTTCGATCTCTGCGATCTCTTCGATCGCTGCTGCCTGGAGCGGCAGGCGAACCGTTACGCACGTCCCCTTTCCGACCTCGCTGTCGACGGCGATCGTGCCGCCGTGCTGGTTTACGATTTGCTTGACGGTCGGAAGCCCCAGCCCGGTGCCGAAACTTTTGGTGCTGAACAGCGGCTCGAAGATGCGGGCGAGAGTTTCCGGCGCCATCCCAGGCCCGGTGTCCTCGATGGCGAGCAGGAGTTCGCCGTCGGCCATACCGGTGCGCAGCACGATCTGCTTCGCGCGGTCGACCGGCAGCTCCCCGAGCGCCTGCGTGGCATTCTCGACCAGATTGATGACAACCCTCCGCATGCGATCGAGATCGATCGGCACGCTCGCCTGGGTCGCGGACAACTTCGCGGTCAAGGCGATGGGCGGGCGGATATTCTGGTCGGCCAAGACGTCCGCTACCCAGTGATCGAACGAGACGACGGTCCGGTTCAGCTCGCGGTCGCGGGTGTATTCGAGCAGGTCGGCGATGATCCGGTCGCAGCGCTCGATGCTGCGCTCCATGCGGGCGATCGGCCGATCGAGCTTGATCCCCGCATTCGCCACGAGCTCTTTGACGGTGAACAGCGTATTGCGGATTGCGCTCAGCGGGTTGCGCAGCTCATGCGCAACCGTCGCCGTCAGTTGCCCCAGCACCGAAAGGCGCTCGCTCTTCAATAGTTCGGCTTCGGCGGCAAGCCGCGCCCGCTCGATTTCGATCTTCTCGGCATCGATCGCCGCGATCGCCTTCTCGGCACGGATCACTGCGAGGGCATCGTGGGTCTGGAACTGGCGCGCGATCAGGTACACCATGATCGCGATCCCCAGCGCGCCGACCAGCGCGAAGCCGCCGAACCACACGCCCTGATGCGCCCACTCGGCGAGCACCTGCTCGGAGCTCCGGCTGACCGCGACGGCGGCGGGATAATCGGTGAGCGCATGCAATGCCTCGACCTGCCATCCGCCGTCCTTCCCGCTGAAGTGGCGGGTTATCGTCGCGGTGATATCGCCGAGGACCGCATCGAGACTGCTGTTCCGGATGGTCTTATCGACGCTCGTGTCGGGCTGCTCGGAGTAGCGGGCGAGGATCGACCCGTCGGGCCGCAGCAGCACGGTCACCGCGTCTCGGGCAAGCGGGGCGGCGGCGAATAGCGAGGTGAACTCAACTGCCGGGATCATGCCGATCACCCCGCCGATTGGCATGCCTGGGCCGTCGATGCGATGGGCGAGCGGGATGCTGACGGCGCCGGTCTGCGGGTCCCGGATCGCCGCGCCAATGATGCTCGTCCGTGCCGGCGAGGCGCGCAAGGCTGCGGCAAGATCACCTGGCGCGAGTTCGGCGGCGGGCCAGGCACCAGCATGATCGAGCACGGCGCCATCGGCGGTGATCAGTGCGATCGCGTCGAGGGGCGGAGACCGACCAAGTTCGCTTCGCAGCAAAGCACTGGTTTCCGGCGCGGATGCCGCCTCGCGAAACCGTGTGGCGTCACCGGCCGCGGCCTGGCTCAGACGGCCGGCTACCTCGGCGAGCCGCGCATCGGCGACCTTCAGAGAACGGTTGCTTGCTTCGGCGAGAACGCTGTCGATGCGCGCCAATTCGCTTGCGGCTGTCGTGAGTGCCTGCTCCCGCAAATGGTTGGCGGCGATTCCTGTCACGAGCAGGATCGCCGCGATCAGTGCGATCCCCGAGGCGATCAGCAAGGTGATCGGGCGGATACCAGACACTTCTTCGATGCGTCGCGTCACCAACACATGCCGCGCCACCGGACTGCCAACCATGTTCTTGCTCCTGCACTCGATCGTGTGCAGTTAGACCACGGATCGGTTGACGAAGATTTAACGCGAAGCTGGCGGCAGTTCTGGGGCTGCGCGGTCGGTGGTCAGGCGGCGCTGCGCGACTGCGCGTCCGAGGGCCCCAAGACGACCCGTCGTGGCGGGAAGGTCACGCTCACCTGGGTTCCTACGCCGACCTCGCTGTTGACCGCGATGCTGCCGCCATGCCGCTCCATGATCGCCTTGACCAGCGGCAGGCCCAACCCGGTGCCCTGACGCGACCGGATGAACGGGGAACCGACCTGCTCGAAGGGTTCGAGCACGCGGACGAGATCGCCCGGCGCGATCCCGATGCCGGTATCGCTGACCGTGACGATCACCCCGGTTTCCGGGTCGAACCGGCCGGCGATCTTGATATGCCCGCCGCGGGGGGTGAATTTGATCGCGTTTATGACGAGGTTGAGCAGGACCTGCTTGGTCTTGCGCTCATCGGCGCGCAGCCGCGGCAGGTCCGCGGGCAGCTCGACCGATGCGGAGAGGTCGCCATCGCCGATACGCGTACCGATCAACTGGCGGACCGAGCGGATCGTGTCGCGAAGGTCGAAGACCTCATCGTGCAGCTCGAGCTTGCCGGCCTCGGCCTTCGACAGGTCGAGAATGTCGTCGATGATGTGCAAGAGATGCATGCCGCTCTCGTGGATATCTCCGACATAGGTCTGGTATTTCTGGTTCGCGAGCGGGCCCAGTATCTCGCGCTGCATCATCTCGGAAAAGCCGATGATGGCATTCAATGGCGTGCGCAGCTCGTGGCTCACCATCGCGAGAAAACCCGATTTGGCGCGGCTCGCCGCTTCGGCCGCCTCCTTGGCGAGGCGCAGCGATTCATACGCTGCCTCGCGCTCAAGCTGCAACGCGACCCGATCGAAGCAGCGGTCGAGCACCGCGAACAGCGCATCCGCGTCGCGCGATTTGTCGAAATAATCATAGGCGCCGCGGCGCATTGCAGCGACCGCGGTCTGGCTGTCGAGAGAGGCCGTCATCAGCACGCAAATCAGCTCCGTCTGCTCCGCGCGCAGACGCGGGATCACATCAACGCCACAGAGGAGGTGCGCGTCGACCAGCGCGACCGGGGCAGGGGCACCGCCGTCGGGCGGCTCGCGCAGCGCCGCGAGCGCCCGCTCCGGGGTATCGACGCAGCAAGCCGCATAGCCCTTCTGCCGCAGTATCCCAGCGAGCGATTCGGCGAAACCGAGATCGTCATCGACGATTATCACCGAACGCGCTGTTCGGTCTTCTTGACCCATTGCTTACCCCCGCTTGGCCGAGCGGCATCCCCGCCCGTTCCAACGCTTCCCGGTCGCGCCGTTGGCAATCACTCGGTTTCCGATGCCTCCATACAAACGTACTCGTATTAGTTGTAAACGCACAAGATATTAACCGCGCGGCTTGCTTCGCGAGCGATAACCGCAAGTTTGAAGCGCAAGCGCGTGACCGCCATTCCTAGACGATCCGGGCGCGGCACTCGCCAAAGCCGATGGCGGCAAAGCCGTCGCGCCGGCAATGGGCGCGCAAGATCGCCTCGTCGCCGTTTTCGAGAAACGTGCGGGTCTCGCCCGATCCGAGCCTGATCGTGCGCTGGCCGTCCTGGCTCTGCTCGCTGAGGCTGCCCCAACCTGCCTCGGTCGGGCCCGAGATCGTGCCTGTGCCGAACAGATCGCCGGGCTTCAGGTCGCACCCGCCGCTGGTGTGGTGGGCAACGAGCTGGGCCAATGTCCAGTAGAGGTCGGTCGTATTGCTCTGCGACACGCGGTGCGGCGCAAGACCCCGCTCGCGCATCTGCGGGGTCAGCACCAGCGCTTCGAGTGAAATGTCGAAGGCGCCGCGCTGCTGGTCCTGGTCATCCCACAGATAGGGCAGGGGGCGCGGGTCGCCGGAGGGGCGGGGCGGCTGGGCAATGCGGAACGGCTCGAGGGCTTCGGCGGTGACAATCCACGGCGATACGGTCGAGCCGAAATTCTTGCCGAGAAACGGCCCCAGCGGCTGCGATTCCCATTGCTGAATGTCGCGCGCCGACCAATCGTTGACGAGGCCAAGCCCGAAAATATGCTCGCCGGCCTGGCTGATCGGCACCGGCTCCCCCTGGCGGTTGCCGGGGCCGACCCACACTGCCAGCTCCAGCTCGTAATCAAGCTTGCGGCACGGCCCGAAGCTCGGCGCGGTCTCGTCCGGGGCCTTGCGCTGGCCGTTCGGCCGGCGCACCGGCACGTTCGATTCGCGCACCGAGGAGGCGCGGCTGTGGTAGGCGACCGGCACGTATTTGTAGTTCGGGCTGAGCGGGTTGTTCGGGTCGCGCCGCCTGCCGCCGTTGGTGGCGTGGTGGATGCCGGCGAAGAAGTCGGTGAAATTGCCGATCGTCGCCGGCAGATGCAGCCAGCAATCGCTGGCGCGATGCAGGAGCCGGCCAGCTAGCGGCTCGGCCTGGGCCCGCCCCGCGCCGTCGGCGGCGAGCAGCGTGAAAACCTGCTGGCGCAAGGCTCGGCGCAGCGCCGCGCCCAGCGCCATCAGCGGGTTGAGGCTCGCCCCGGCGGCAGCTTCCGCCGCGCTCGCGGCCAACCCGGAGAACAACCCGGCCTCGTGCGCGGCGCGCAGGTCGAAGATCATGTCGCCGATCGCGATGCCGCCGCGCGGCTGCGCGTTGGGCGCGGTGCGGCCCGGCGGACTGAACACCCCGAACGGCAGGTTCTGTAGCGGGAACTCGGCATGCAAGTTGGCCGAGGCAACCCAGCTCTGGCGTGCGCGATCATGGGTCTCGTCGATCATGTTGATTCCTCCCCCGCGAAGATCCCAAAGCCCAAAGCGAGCGCGATGAAGCCGCCGACCACCGCGATCATGCTGACGGCAATTGGGTAGGGCAGCAAGCCGACCGCGAAGGTGCCGATCGCCGCCACCGTCATCTGCAGGAAGCCCATCAGCCCCGATGCCGTGCCGGCGAGCCGCGGCTGAATGCTGAGCCCCGCTGCGAGCGCCGCCGGCTGGCTCAGCCCGTCACCGATCTCGGCCAGGGCGATCGGCAGGAACACCGCCCAGGCGCTGAGCCCTGCGTACAAATACCACAGCGCCATCGCCACCGCCCCCGTGAGGGCGATCGTGCGGCCGAGGATCAGCAGGCGAAGGCTGCCGAGGCGCAGCGCGAAGCGCGCCGCGGCGGCATTGCCGAGGATGTAGGTCGCCATCGGCATGAGGATCATCAGCCCATACGTGCTCGGCGGCTCGCCCAATGCCTCGGAGAGCACATGCGGGGCGCTGGCAATGAAGGTGAACCAGGAAGCACTGGTGCAGGCGCTGCACAAGGCAAAGCCGAGAAATTGCGGCGAGCGCAGCAGAGCGATACAGGAGGCCGCCATGCCGACGAGATGGAGGCGCGCCGGGTGCAGGTTGGTCTCGCCGAGTCGCGCGACAGTCAGCGCGAGCACGATCGCGCCGAGGATCCCGAGTACTGCGAAGATCGCCCGCCAGTCGACCCATTCGGCGAGATAGGCGCCGATCGCGGGCGAAATCCCGGGCGCGAGGCTCATCGCCATCATCACGATGGCGAGGCCGCGCGCCGCCGCTTCGCGTTCGTAGACGTCGCGGATAATCGCCCGGCCGAGCACGATCCCGGCGCAGGCGCCGCAGGCCTGGAGAACGCGGCCGAAGATCAGCGCCGCCAATGACCATGCCAGTCCGCAAAGCAGCGTCCCCGCAAGAAACAGCACCAGGCCGGCGATCAGCACCGGGCGGCGCCCGAAGCGGTCGGACAGCGGCCCGTAAACGAGCTGCCCGCCGGCGATCCCGGCGAGGTAGAGGGTCAGGACGAGTTGGACCTGCGCCGGGCTCTCGTCGAACGCCGTGGCGAGCAACGGCAAGGCCGGCACAACCATGTGCAAGGCGCAAAAGCCGAGCGCGGTCACCGCCGCGAGCAGCGTCAGCGACGGCGCCGGTCTGGAGCTCATCCGGCGCTTGATCGCAGGCTCGCTAGGCGGCGGCGCTGGGTTCCGTCGGCCGCGAAATTCGCCGGATCGAGCCAGCCCTCGAACGCGGCGCGCAGCGCCGGCCATTCGCCGTCGGTCACCGAGAACCACACGGTGTCGCGGTTGCGCCCGCGGGTGATCGTCGCCTGGCGGAACAGGCCCTCATAGCGGAACCCGAGGCGCGCGGCAGCCTCGCGGCTCGGCTGGTTCAGCGAATCGCATTTCCACTCATAGCGACGATAGCCGAGCTCGTCAAAGACGCGGCGCATCATCAGATACATCGCCTCGGTCGCCGCCGGGCGGCGCTGCAGGCGCGGGCTGTAGGTGATGCTGCCGATTTCGATCACCCCGATTGCCGGCTCGATGCGCATGTACGAAGCGGTCCCGACCGCCTCGCCGGTCGTGTTGTCGAGGATCGTGTGGACCAGCGGATCGTCGCCGCGGCACGCGGCCTCCGCCCAGCTCCGGTATTCACCCGGGGATTCGTATGGTCCGCGCGGCAGGTAGGTCCAGATCCGGTCCTCGCGGTCCTCGGCATAGGCGGCGAACAGTTGCGCCGCATGGCGCTCGGGATCGAGCGGCTCGATCGTGCAGAAGCGCCCGGCCATTGCCGTGCGCGGCGGTCGCGGTCGCGGAGACCAGCCCGGCACCGACGCGCCGATGGGCTGACCGAGGTGATTGCGGTACTCTGTCATCATCCCTCACAATGCGGGAAAGCACTCGGTCATCGGCGTATAGCAGGCGGCTCCACCGAGCCGTAGCGCGGCGTGGCGTGCGCTCGCGAGGTCGGTGAAGACGGCGATGCCGCGGTACGGGGTCGAGCGGTCGATGGCGACGGCCTTGAGCCAGACAATCCCCTCCACGGCGGGATCGGCCGCGGCGCGATCTGCGACCAGGAGGATGCCGCCCACCGGCACCTCCGGCGCCGCATCGAGGCCTTCGAACAGGTTGCGCCGATGCAGCCGGCGATCGACCAGCGGCACGAACGGCCCCATGCCGCGCGTGCGCAGATAGATCTCGCTGTCGAACACGGCGGGCGAGGCCACGCTATACATCGCCAGCGAGGGCGGCGGCCCCTCGTCAAGCGCACGAAATCGCTGTGCCGACGAAATCCCGGGTACTGCCGCCATCGCCGCGAGATGGCCGCGATACCATTCGTCCCATTCGGCGATGCGGGACGGATCGGTGAGGCCGCTTTCGCTGGTGAAGATCATATCTTGAGGGCAGCGAGGATTTTGTCGAGCTTGTCGTTCTCGATGCGCGCAAGAGTGGTCATCAATTCCTCAATCTCCGCCTTGGCCACAATGTTCACCTCGTAATCATGTTCGGCATGCTCGCGGTCGCGCTCCGCCGAGCGATTCTGCGACATGAGGATCAGCGGCGTCGCGAACGCCGCCTCGGCAGACATGAACAGGTTGAGGAAAACGAAGGGATACTCGTCGAAGCGGATGATGCCGAACAGGGCGATCGTATTGACCAGCACCCACACGACCATGATGCCGGTTTGGCCGATAATAAATGCCCATGAGCCGATGAACGATGCCACGCGGTCGGCGATGCGGTCGCCTGTGCTCTGTTTCTCGAGGTGGGCCTTGTGCCAGTTCCTCATACTCTCGCATCCCTCTAGCGCTATCAGCGCTTGCGCAGCAGGAATTCGCGCCCGGCCTTCACCATGGGCTTCCCGCCATAGGCAATGATGTCGGCGGTGGCGTAGGTCTCGCTCCACAGCTCGGGCAGGTAGGAGCCGGTACCGATCACGTCGATCGGCGCGTTGGCGGCCGCCATCATCCGGCATTTCTCCGGCCCGAAGCCCGAGCTGGCGACGATCTTGGCGGCGGGAAACCCGGCCTCGTTCAGCACCAGGCGCAAGGTCCACAGCGCCGCGGCGGACACCCCGGTGCCGACCAGGTAGCGCAGCTCCGCTTCGGTCCGGTAGCCGCGGATCGATTGCGGCGCATGGCGTTCGAGGACGTCGTAGGAACGGGCGAGATCGAGCCCCTCGCAATAGCGCCCGCCGGGGGTGTCCATGCGAAAGGCGAGGCGGCCGGCAGCGGCAAGCTCGGGAAAGCGCCGGGCGACGGCGACCGCATCGCTGGTCTCACGCCCGAAATAATCGACGAGCACGGTGAGCGCTTCGTCGGCAAAGACCTCGTGAAACATCTCGGCGGCGCGCACCGTCGAGCCGGCATAGCCGATGAGCGCGTGCGGCATCGTTCCCATGCCGGTTTCCTTGCCGAAGAAATGCGCCGTCGCCTCGGCGGCGCAGCCGACAAACCCGACCGCGCCAGCGACCTTCTTGGCGTGAGCCGAGCCGACCGCGGCGGCATAGGCCATCATCTCGGCCATCTCGGCGCCGGCGCAGTGACGCGCATCCATCGCCAGAAAAGCCACCTTGGGCAGATCGGCGCACATCGCCGAGGCGTTGTAGGCGGCAACGCAGGCCGGTCCGATCTTTTGCAGCAGCACGGTTTCGAGATCGACCAGATGATAGAGCGGGCCGGTCAGGTAGAGGATCGGCTCACCGGCGCCGACCCAGGCGGCCTCGGGGTGGTTGAGCTCGATCGAGAACTTTGTGCCGCGCTCAGCCGCGACCCGTTCGAGAAACTCGATCGCGAGGCGCGGCGTGCAGATGACCGGCCGGCGCATGAAGACGGCGTAGGTCGCCTCGCGGTCGCCGAACCGGCCGACGATCGCCTTCGTTTTCAGGAAATAGCTGTCGGTCCGCGCGGCGAGTTCGTCAGTCATCTCCGCCGCCCTCATCGCTGGGGAAGAATCCCCCCGATGCTGTCATTGCGAGTGAAGCGAAGCAATCTCGACGGCCAAGGAGCGCATGGTCTGAGTTGGCTCGCGCGGTACCCGCCCCTCACCCTCCCACGCTTCGCGCGGGTCCCTCCCTCTCCCCGCCAGCGGGGAGAGGGTGGGGAGAGGGGCCGGCACGGCGGCTTAACTAGGACTCCGCGGCAAATCGGGCGGCGCTGCCGTTTCCGTTCCGAGTCGCGTTCCCCTGGCGCTCGCGCTTCAGCGCCTCGGCGACCTCGAAGGCCAGTTCGAGCGCCTGGCTGGCGTTGAGCCGCGGGTCGCAATGCGTCAGGTAATTCGCGCCGAGGCCCTGCTCGCTGAGCTGGTGGGCGCCGCCGACGCATTCGGTGACGTTCTGGCCGGTCAGCTCGAAATGCACCCCGCCGGCATAGCTCCCTTCGGCGAGATGGATCGCGAAGGCGCCGTGCAGCTCGTCGAGGATGCGGTCGAAGACGCGGGTCTTGTACCCGGTCGACGAGGTGATCGTGTTGCCGTGCATCGGATCGATGCACCACACCACGTGGCGTCCCTCGCGCTGCACGGCGCGGATCAGCGGCGGCAATTTGTCCGCGACCTTGTCGGCGCCCATCCGGGTGATCAGGGTGAGGCGCCCCGGCTCGTTAGCCGGGTTGAGCTTGTCGATGAGGCGCAGCAGATCGTCGGGTTCGAGAGTCGGCCCGCATTTCATGCCGACCGGGTTCTCGATCCCGCGCAGGAACTCGACATGGGCGCCGTCGGCCTGCCGCGTGCGGTCGCCGAGCCAGACCAGATGGGCCGAGCAGTCGTACCAGTCGCCGGTCGTCGAATCGACCCGGGTCATCGCCTCCTCATAGGAGAGGAACAGCGCCTCATGCGAGGTGTAGAACTCGGTCTCGCGGATCTGCGGTGTCGTCTCCGAATTGAGTCCGCACGCTGCCATGAAATCGAGCGTCTCGGTCAGCCGGTCGGCCAGCGCTTGGTAGCGCTCGCCCTGCGGCGAATCGGCGACGAAATCCTGGTTCCAGGCATGCACCCGGTGCAGATCGGCATAGCCGCCTTGGGCAAAGGCGCGGATCAGGTTGAGGGTGGCGGCGGACTGGCTGTAGGCCTGCACCATCCGTTGCGGATCGGGCTCGCGCGCGGCGGCGTCGAAGTCGAGGCCGTTGATGATGTCGCCGCGGTAGGAGGGCAGGGTGACCCCGTTCTGCGTCTCGGTCTCGGAGGAGCGCGGCTTGGCGAACTGCCCGGCCAGCCGCCCGAGCTTGACGACCGGGCAAGCGGCGCCAAAGGTCAGCACCACCGCCATCTGCAGCAACACCTTGAACGAGTCGCGGATGTTGTCGGGGTGGAACTCGGCGAAGCTTTCGGCGCAGTCACCGCCCTGCAGCAGAAACGCCTTGCCGGCGGCGACGTCGGCGAGCCGGTCCTTCAATCGCCGGGCCTCGCCGGCGAAGACGAGCGGCGGGAAGCGGTGCAGAATCTCCTCGACGCGGGTGAGCGCGGCTTCATCGGCATAGCCGGGTACCTGCCGGATCGGCAGCCCGCGCCAAGTCTGGGGTGTCCATTTCTCGGTCATCACGCAACGCCTCTCCGCAATCCGGTGCGGGTCTTGAGGATCGATCTAGGCATAGGGTTCCTCCGGGGTTGGAGGCCTCCCCACTTTTGGCGAATTTCGGATCGGGAATATCCAGAAACAAGAAAGCCGCCTCGGTGGGGCGGCTTCGGGAAAACGCAGATACGCGATCCTAGGCCGCCGTCCTGTACCGGCGGTACCAAAATCGCGCGAGCTGGCGGGAGCCGCGAGCGGCCCAGATGTCTGCCATAACGCGCGCATGCTATCGGCGGCGCATCGGTGAGGCAAGCGGTTTCACGGGATTGGGAATTCGCCTCCGTCGCGCTATGGTGCGGGTGGCACATGGCGGGGCTAACCCGCGGCTACTCCCGACAACGGGAAGAGTGAGCAGGACAGGAAAGAGCACTCCCCTAGGAGGCGGAAATGATGCGACAACTTCGCCTGTTTGCGGCATGCGGCGCAGGGCTTGCCGCGGTGGCGATGGCCCACCCTGTGAGTGCCCAGAAACAGGGCGGGATTCTGAAATCGTATTCGATCGACAGCCCGGCCAGCATGTCGATCCACGAGGAAGTCACGATCTATGCGCTGCGCCCGACGATGGGCGTTTTCAACAACCTTGTCATGTACGACCAGCACGTGAAGCAAAATAGCATGCGCTCGATCGTACCCGATCTGGCCGAGAGCTGGATTTGGGACGAGGACGGCACGCGGCTGACCTTCAAGTTGCACGACGGCGTCAAGTGGCATGACGGAAAGCCATTCACCGCCCAGGACGTCAAGTGCACCTGGGACCTGCTGCAGGGCAAGACCAGCGAGAAGTTGCGGATCAACCCGCGCAAGGCGTGGTACCGCAACCTCGAGGAGGTCACCACGTCAGGCGATTACGAGGTGACGTTCCGGTTGAAGCGACCACAGCCGGCGTTCATCGCATTGCTCGCTTCCGGGTTCTCGCCGGTTTATCCGTGTCACGTGCCCCCGAAGGACATGCGCCTGCATCCGATCGGTACTGGCCCGTTCAAATTTGTCGAATTCAAGCCGAACGAGTCGATCAAGCTAACCCGCAACCCCGATTACTGGAAACAGGGTCGGCCCTATCTTGACGGGATCGAGTATACCATCATCCGCAACGTGTCGACGGCCATCCTGACATTTGTATCGGGCAAGTTCGATATTACGTTTGGGGGCCTGTCAGTGCCGCTTACCAGGGATGTCGAAAGCCAGGCGCCGCAGGCGTTCTGCGAGCTGAACCCGACCAACGTCAGTCGGAATCTGGTCATAAACCGCGATATCGCGCCGTTCGATAAACCCGAGCTGCGCCGCGCGATGGCGCTGAGTCTTGACCGGCAGGCCTTCCTCGACATCATCACGCAAGGAAAGGGCAATATCGGCGGGGTCATGCAGCCACCGCCCGAAGGCGTATGGGGCATGCCGCCCGAGATGTTGCACAGCCTGCCAGGATACGGGCCCGACGTTAGCGAGAACCGCAAGGAAGCCCGAGAAATCATGCAAAAGCTTGGCTACGGGCCAGACAAGCGCCTCGCGGTTAAGGTGTCGACGCGCGACTTGCCATTCTTTCGCGACACAGCGGTGATTCTGATAGATCAGCTTAAGCAGATCTACATCGATGGTGAGCTTGAGCCGATCGACACGACGCAATGGTACCCGCGGCTCAACCGCAAGGATTTTACCGTCGCGCTCAATTTCACCGGCAACGGCATCGACGAACCCGACCAGAATTTCTACGAGAACTACGTCTGCGGCGCGGAAGGCAACTACATCAAATACTGCAATCCTGAGCTCGACAGATTGGTCGACCGGCAATCGATCGAGCCGGATCAGGACAAGCGCAAGGCGCTGGTGTGGGAGATCGAGCGTAAGCTGGCGGAGGACGGCGTGCGGCCGGTCATCTTCTACGCGCCTGGCGGCAACTGCCGGCACCCCTATGTGAAGGGGCTGACCATCATGAGCAACAGCATCTACAACGGCTGGCGCATGGAGGATGTCTGGCTCGATAAATAGTCCGGGTGGCGCCCGGCGCCACTTGCGCGGCGCCGCGCCGGAGGAATGAATTCGGCAGGGATCGCATACAACAACAGTTGCCCGCTCACCCTGCGGTAGAGCGTGCTGGCCGCGGCGGGCATGCAGCTTGCAGCGCCGCCGGCTTGGCGTCATATGATGACCGCGCCCTGGGCCCGGGAGTTTGCCGCTTATGATCGACCGCTTGTTTGCGATTGGCCGACCGGCCGCCGTCGCGCTGGCCTTCTTCTGTGCTGGTACGGCCGGCGCGGCCGAGATCATGCCGCATCGCGCGCTCTACATGATGACCCTCGGCCGGGCTGGCGGCGATGCCGGCGTCGTCGGAGCGAACGGCACTATGGCCTATCAATGGGGCGAGGCCTGCGATGGCTGGACCGTCGAGCAGCGCTATCGACTCAAGATGGGTTACGCTGAGACGCCGGATGTCAGCATCGCGTCGAATTTCGTGACCTGGGAAGCCAAGGACGGCCTGAGCTATCGCTTCAACCAGAAGGAAACGCGCAACGGCACCGAGGATGAGGAGATCCGCGGTACGGCCAAGCTCGACGGGCCCGACAAGGGTGGCACCGTCGAGTTCGAGAAACCCGAGGGCAAAAGCTTCAAGCTGCCGCCCGGCATGATGTTCCCGAGCACGCACACGATCTTTCTGATCGACAAGGCGCGGGCCGGCGAAGTCTTCATCTCGAAACACATATTCGACGGCGCGACGGTGGAGAATGCGGTGCTGGTGTCGGCGGTGATCGGCCCCAAGGTCGCGCCCGACGCCGAGGCGGCCAAGAAAAGCCCGCTGTTGAATCGCCCGGGCTGGCGCGTGCGGCTCGCGTTTTTCCCGGCCGATGCCAAGGTCGAAAAGCCCGATTACGAGCTCGGCATGCTGCTCCTCGATAACGGCGTCTCGCGCGACATGGTGATCGACTACGGCGATTACGCGATCCACGCCACGCTCAACGACATCGAGGCCTTGCCCAAGCCAGGCTGCTGACCGGGCGAGGTTGCCGGAAGCATCCGTCGCGAAGGGCCGCGCGCCCGGGGCAAGCCCGCAGCGCGTAGGTAGGATTGAGCGCAGCAAAACTCATCACGATCGGGGGTCGCTTGAGCGCAAACGGGACCAGACCTTAATGTACGGTATCGTACCTAAGTATCTGGTATTGTTGATAAATGCGGCGAGCTGTCGCACCGGATGAACGCAAGCGCATCGAAGCCGTTTGGCCTCAGGGGAATTCTTTGGGGGCAAAATGCGGAACGTCAATCCGTGGAAGACGCTAGGGGCTGTCGAGTTTGTCGAGACTGCTTCCCGAGGGCGTGCGATGACCTATCGGGAGCGGGCTGCGCATCTCGCGACCCTGGCGGATGCGGAGCTGGATCGTTCACTCCGCACCAAGCTGCTGCAACTCTCGACCCAGTATGAAGAGTTAGCCGAAAGTCTCGCAGTATCGCGGGCCGGATGAATGGTGCAGCCGGGGCAAAACCCCGGCTCGGCTTTTACCATCGCCGTCTCTTTGCCCGGCATTACGCCACGCGATCCGTCAGGTCTCAGGCAAGGCGCGGCCGAGCCGCACGGCGGTGTCGCCGTGGCGGCGGCGAATGTCGTCGATGGCTTCCTCGAGGTGGCGCGGCCGGTCGAACAGGGTGGGCAGGTCGGCGGCAGTGCCCTCGACGAGCCCGTTCGCGCCGACCCCGATCAGGCGAAACCGGGTGGTGCCGTCGGCTTCGCCGGCGAGGAGATGGCGCGCGGTGCGATAGAGCGTATCGGCAAGCTGGGTCGGGTCGGCGAGGCGGCGCGAGCGGGTGCGCAGGCGGAAATCGGCGGTCTTGAGCTTCAAGGGCACGGTGCCGGCGGCAAGTGCACTTTGCTTCAGGCGGGCCGCGACCTTTTCGCACAGTGGCCATAGCGTCCGCGCCAGTGCCTCGCCATTGGCTTCGTCGCGGGCGAAGGTCGTCTCGGCCGAGATCGAGCGCGCGCGTCCCTCGGGATCGACCTGGCGGTCGTCTTCGCCCCGCGCCAGCTGCGCCAGGCGCCGACCGAGCCGGCCATAGCGCTGGGCCAGCTCGCG
>WNFD01009889.1_pt1 | contig 16506 bp, 19 predicted proteins | sample 5400491 | NCBI WGS metagenome assembly WNFD01 (sample SAMN13153343, study PRJNA577476) | soil metagenome | isolation source: 120 cm saprolite under Douglas fir tree site 2 hole 2 replicate 2 | place: USA:California | collected 2015-04-18 | reverse complement strand
TTGCGCGCCGCCTCGATCGCGACGCGGTAGCAAGCTTCCAGCTTCGGGTTCGCATCGGGAATGCGACGGCCGTGCTCGGTATAGGAAAAATTGAACGTGACCGCATCGATGCCGCGCGCGGAAAGCCCGGTCGCGAAGCGCACCAGGAACGCGCTCTCCTGCCCGGCGCCGGCGCCGTGCGCCAGCATGAGCGTAACGCCCGCGCGCCGCCGCGCGTCCGCCGCATAGGCGAGCGCGCTCACATTTTCGCCGGGCGCGATGTCGATGCGAAACGGGTCAGGCATAGCGCGCGCTAATACCCTCGCCACTTGTAGCCCGGATGGAGAGCCCGCGAAGCGGGCGCGAAATCCGGGGCCGTCCCTCCTGAATCCCGGATTTCGCTTCGCTGCATCCGAGCTACAGTCCCCGTGCGGACTATAGCCGCGACAGATACTTCGGCAGCTCGCGCTCGAATTCCGGGAAATAGCGAGCGATGAGGGTCACGTCGAAGCGTCCGAGGATCGATTCCTTCGGCTCGCGGTCGAGCAGGAAGAAGAACGCCGCCTCGATCAAGCGCTCCGGCGCATGCTTGCCGCCGGTCAGGCGCTCGCAGGTTTTCCGCGCGCACGAGGACCTCGAACCCGAGCGGGTCGCCGTCTTCCGTGCGCCGGACCTCGATCATGTTCGTACTCGTCATCCTGAGGCGCTCGGCGCGTAGCGCCGAGCCTCGAAGGATCAGCGCTTGCGGCCGGCGGCGGCCTTGCCGATGGCCTGCAGCAGCCGTTTGCTCTTTTCATTTTCCTTGATGGACAGGTGATAGGCGCGGCTGCGTCCTCGCCGGTTCAAGATGGGCTTGCGCTCAATCACGCCCACCTTCAGCAATTTCTGCAATTGCTTGTGGACTTGGCTCTCGGACTGTCCGGTGATCTCGGAGAGGCGGACAGCTGTCACCGGCTCTTTGCCGCCTTGGAGCATGAAGATCAGCGTGAACAGCCCGACCTGCTGCAGGCGCGCGGCGCCGGTCTCGTCGGGAAACACTTCGCCGAGGATGCGCTCGACGTGCATGCCGATCAGCTTGCGGACCAATTCCAGTTGCATTCAGTTTAGTCTTCGTATATCAGAATTCAAGGGGATTTCGGCCCCAAACCGATCGGCGTGCCGGCCGCGCAGCCAAGGCGGCCTGCCGCAAAGGTATCATATTGCATCGCCGACGCGCACGAGGGCGCTCGCCCTGTCCCGAGCCGCCGCCGCCGGTGAATCGCGAGGGAACGCATGCGCAGGCGCAGACGAAACCCGGGCGCCAAGGCGCCGGGGCCGAAGGACGCCGAGATCGGCCAAAGAATCCGCGCGCGGCGGCTGCTGTGCCGGCTCTCGCAAACGGCGCTCGCCGACGCGATCGGCGTCACTTTTCAGCAGGTGCAGAAATACGAGCAGGGCGTGAACCGGGTCGGCGGCGGGCGCCTCGCCCGCATCGCCGAGGTACTCGCCGTGCCGGTCGCGTTCTTCTTCGACGGCGCGGCGGGCCCGAAGCCGACGGCCGGCAGGATCAACGAGGCGCTTGGCCTCCTCCGCACCGCCGGAGCCATGCGCCTCGCCCAGGCGTTCGCGGCGATGTCGGCCGATGCGCGGGCTCATTTTCTGGCGCTGGTGGAGATCGTCGCCGAACGCGGGCGGCCCCACCGAACACGCTGATATGCTTCAGCTGAGCCGCGCAGCAGCCTTTCTCAGAAGCACCCCAACAATCTCACGCCGAGGAAGGGCGCCGCATCGCGCCGTAAGTCGCGGCACCGCTGTTGTGAGCGTCGATTGACCGCGCAGAGGCGGATCGTCTACGAATACGGGTCGAATCCCCTGCCAAGCAACCGAGGTGGCGTCCGTGCGTCCGAACCGTATTTTGCGCCGGCTGTTCGGGGTATTGGTCGCATGTTCGATCTGCCTGGGACCGGCGGCGCTGCGAGCGCAGACGCTTGATTCCGCCACCGCGGCCAACGCCGCGAAACTCTCGCGGCTGCTGAAGGAAACCGGTCTGCGCTATAATACCCATTCCGGCACGACCTGGTCGGTCGACCTCCAGCGCAAGAACATCGGCAAGGTTCGTGTCATCACCTCCGTGGGTACCGATGTCGTCGTGACCTTTGCGATTCTCGCCAAGCAGGCGGCGATACAGAAAACGTTGCAATTGCTCGACACCCTGGCATCCGCCAACCACGAATACGATTACGCGAAAATCGGCCTCGACAAGGACGGAGACTTGTTCGTGCGGATCGACACCCCTTCGCGGCTGATCGATGCCAAGGAATTGAAGTCCGCCATCGACCAGGTCGCCAACGCCTCCGACGAGGTGTTCGCGAGAGTCTCCGGTTCCATCAAACACTAGTCGGTTGAGGCTCGCCCGGTCGCCGCCCAGCCGCCTTTTCCCCCGGAACGGTCGCTAGGCGCTTGCGCGGACGATCTCTTCCTCGACGTCGCGCAGCCGATCCTTGCCGAAGAAGATCTCCTGGCCGACGAAGAAGGTCGGGCTGCCGAACGTGCCGCGCGCGACCGAGGCCTGCGTGTTCTCCAGCAGGCGCTGCTTGACCTCGGGCTCCTGCACGCGCGCGAGCAAACGCGCGGCATCGAGCCCGGACTCGTCCAGGGCCGCGCGCACCACCTCGGGATCGTCCATCTTCTTCGGATCGGCCCACATGTGGCGGAACACCTCGTCGACGTAGCGCTCGAATGAGCCATCGAGCTGCGCCGCGACCGCGCCGCGCATGATCAGCAGCGTGTTGACCGGAAAGAACGGATTGCGCGTGAAGCGCTCGATGGCGTGGCGCCGGACGAAGCGCCGCCGCTCCAGCTCCTCGTACTCCGGCTTGTTCTTGATGCCCTGCAGGCTCTCGGCAGGCGAGCGGTTGTTCGTCAGCTTGAACACGCCGCCCAGCAGCACCGGCACGTATTCGAACCTCGCGCCGGTGCGGCGCTCGATCTGCGGAACGACCAGGTGAGCCAGGTAGGCGTTCGGGCTGCCGAAATCGAAGTGAAATTCCACCTTGGCCATGATCACCACGCCTCCCGGTACGGACGAACGTCGAGCTCGAAGGTCCAGGCGTCGCGCGGCTGGCGATAGAGCTGCCAATAGGCCTCGGCGATCGACCGGGGATTCATGAGCTGGTCCGGCTCGAGGCGATCGAGCGCCTCCGCGCCGGACCGCTGCCGGATGCGCTCGCGCACGAAGGCGGTATCCACGCCGGCATCGATGATGAGATGCGCGACGTGGATGTTGTTCGGACCGAGCTCCCTCGCCATGCTCTGGGCGACGGCCCGCAGCCCGAATTTGGCGCTCGCGAACGCCGCATAACCGACGCCGCCGCGAACGCTCGCGGTCGCGCCGGTGAAGAAGATGCAGCCTTTGCCGCGCGGCAGCATCAGGCGGGCGGCTTCGCGTCCGGCCAGGAATCCGGAATAACAGGCCATTTCCCAAACCTTGCGAAACACCCGCTCGGTCGTCTCGAGCACGGCAAAGTTGACGTTGGCGCCGACATTGAAGATGCAGACTTCGAGCGGGGCGTGCCCGTCGGCCGCGCGCAGAAAACCGGCGATGTCGTCCTCCTTGCGGGCATCGAGGCCGCGCGCGACGACGTCGCCGCCGGCGGCTTCGATGTCGGCGACCAGCGGCGCGAGCTTGTCCGCATTGCGCCGGCCGGCGAAGATCGTGAACCCTTCGGCCGCGAATTTTTTCGCGATCGCGGAGCCGATGAAATCCCCCGCACCGATGACGGCCGCGGTGGCATTGCGCTTGGTCAAGATTCCGCTCCGCGGGCCACCGCGTCTTCCGGGCCGAACTGCGTGGTCGTTACCGCGCGCAGCAGCGCGCGCAGGTCGGCCGCGCGGGCGCCGCCGAAAGCGGAGTCGAACCGAGCTTGCGCCTCGGCCCAGGCTTTCGACGCGGCTTCGAGCCGCTTCTCGCCTCGCCTGGTCAAGTGCAGCTCCTTGCTGCGGCGGTCGGATGCGGCCGGCTCGATCCGGATCAGACCGTCGCGCTCCAGCGGCAGGATGTTCCGCCCGAGCGTCGTGCGGTCCATCACCATGTCGGCGGCGAGCACATGGATCGTCATCGGACCTTGCCGTCGCAGTTTCGCGAGAAGCGAGAACTGGGTCGTGCGCAGCCCGCTCGGCGCCAGGCATCGGTCGTAGAACTGGGTCACGTGCCGGGCCGCCTGGCGGACCGCGAGGCAAACGCAGACTTGCGCCGTCGATCGGGGCTCGAGGGACATCACCGAATCTTCCTTGACAAATGTGCATATGCTCGTATATCGGCAGATGTCAATAGGAGCATATACGCCGTTCCGCGGCGAGCTGCGGCCGCGTCCGGCGACGGATGCCAGCCTTGGCGCTGGAGGATTGCATGCGGATTCTCGTGGTCGGCGCCGGCGCGATCGGCGGCTATTTCGGCGCGAGGCTGCTCGAAGCCCGCCGCGACGTGACGTTCCTGGTGCGGCCGCGGCGCGCTGCGCAGCTGGCGCGCGGACTCTCGGTCGTAAGCCGGTTCGGCAACATCGATCTCGTCGCCCCGCCGACGGTCACCGCGGAAGCACTGCACGAATCCTTCGATCTCATCGTGCTGAGCTGCAAGGCATACGACCTCGGGGGCGCGATGGATTCCGTCGCGCCCGCGGTCGGACCACGGACGGCGATCCTGCCGCTGCTCAACGGCATGCGTCATCTCGACTTGCTGAAAGCGCGGTTCGGCGCGGAGCACGTGCTCGGAGGCCAGTGCCTGATCTCGGCCGCCCTCGATGCGGACGGCCGGGTGCTCCACCTCAACGACACGCACCTGCTTGCGTTCGGCGAACTGGACGGCTCACGCTCGGCGCGGGTCGAGGCGATCGCGTCGATCCTGTCGGGCGTCCGGTTCGACGCACGGCTGAGCGAGGCCATTCTCCAGGAGATGTGGGAGAAGTGGGTGTTCATCGCGGCCGGGGCGGGAATCACCTGCCTGATGCGCGCCGCGGTCGGCGACATCGTCGCCGCGGGTGCTGCCGATCTGAGTTCGGCGCTGCTCGACGAATGTGCCGCCATCGCCGCGCGGCAAGGCTTCCGGCCCAGTCAGGCGTCCATCGAGCGCAGCCGCGCGATGCTTACCGCTGCCGGCTCGCCCGTGACCGCGTCGATGCTGCGCGACATCGAGAACGGCGCGCCGGTGGAGGCCGATCATATTCTCGGCGACCTGCTGGCGCGGGCCGGCCGCCCGGCCGACGCCCGGTGGCTGCTGCGGATCGCCTACGCCCACGTGAAGGCCTACGAGGCCCGGCGGGCCCGCGAGATGGGATCGGCCGCCAAGGCGGCGTGACCGAGCTTGCACCGGTGGAGCGGCCAAAGTTGCCGCGCGCCTTCCTCGTAGTTGGAGATTGCGAAAGGTCCCTTTCTGTTCGTGCTCAGGAGAAGCTTCGATGGCACAGATTTTGGACGGCAAGGATGTGCAGGCCATTATCGCCGAGACCATCAAGACCCACCCGGTCGTCCTGTTCATGAAGGGCAGTCCGCCGCGTCCGCAATGCGGCTTCTCGGCGGCCGTCGTCGACGCGCTGCGGCAGCATCGCGTGGCGTTTCATTCGGTCGATGTGCTGCCGGACCCTGCCCTGCGTCAGGGGATCAAGGCGTTCTCGAACTGGCCGACGATCCCGCAACTTTATGTCGGCGGGGTCTTCGTCGGCGGGAGCGATATCGTCCGGGAGATGCACGAGACCGGCGAGCTCGCAGAATTGCTTGCAGGCGCCGTTGGAACTGCGTCGTGAGCATGCCCACGGCGGTGGTGATCGGGGTCGGTGCCGCGATCATCGAAGAACGCGGTGAGGACGGTCTGCTCGGGATCGAGGCGATCGCCGAGGCCTATTGGCAGCTTCATCGCCAGCCACGATCGGCCTGGACGCATGAGATCGATCTGCGGCCGTACAAGGAGAACTTCTGACCGCGTCGGCCGTGTGCCGGCCGCCGGCTGCCCCCTGTGATTCGAGAAGGAGGACATCATGAGTGAGCGCAAGGACCCGATCGTCATCGCCGCGGCGGTGCGCACGCCGCTCGGCCGTTTCCAGGGCGAGCTGTCGCCGCTCTCGGCGCCGAAGCTCGGCTCCGCCGTCATCCGGGCGGCGGCGCAGCGCGCCGGAATTGACGGCGCGCATGTAGACGAGGTGCTGATGAGCTGCGTGTTGCCGGCCGGCCAGGGCCAGGCGCCGGCCCGCCAGGCTGCGCGCGGCGCGGGACTCCCCGATGCGACCGGCGCCACCACCGTCAACAAGGTCTGCGGTTCCGGCATGAAGGCCGTGATGATCGGCCACGATCTCATCGCGGCGGGGTCGGCCGACCTCGTGGTCGCGGGCGGCATGGAGAGCATGTCGAACGCGCCTTACCTCCTGAGCCAGGCACGCACCGGCTATCGCTTCGGGCACGGGGAGATCTTCGATCACGCGGCCTTGGACGGCCTGGAGGATGCCTACGAGAAGGGCCGCTCGATGGGCACGTTCGGCGAAGATACCGCCGAAGCCTATCAGTTCACCCGGGATGCCCAGGACGCCTATGCGATCGAGACGCTCAAGCGCGCGCGGGCGGCGATCGAAACCGGCGCGTTCGAAGCCGAAATCGTTCCGGTCGCGGTTCCGGCGAAGGGCGGAAGCGTCGAGATCTCGCGCGACGAAAATCCGCTCAAGCTCTCGCCCGAGAAGATCCGGCTTCTCAAGCCTGCGTTCCGCGCCGGGGGCACCGTCACGGCCGCGAGCTCGAGCGCCAACGCCGACGGCGCCGCGGCGATCGTGCTGACCAGACGTTCCACTGCGGAGCGCTTGGGTCTGCCGGTTCGCGCCACGATCGTGGCACAGGCGGGTCACGCACAGGAGCCGAGGTGGTTCACAACGGCGCCGATTCCCGCCATCCGCAAGGTGCTGGAAAAGGCCGATTGGACCGTAGGCGACGTCGACCTGTTCGAGATCAACGAGGCGTTTGCGGTGGTGGCGATGGCCGCCATTCGCGATCTCGGGCTCGACCGCGAGCGCGTGAACGTCCATGGCGGCGCCTGTGCGCTGGGGCATCCGATCGGCGCCACGGGCGCCAGGATCATCGTGACCTTGCTGCACGCGTTGGAGCGCAGCGGTGCAGAACGGGGAATTGCCAGCCTCTGCATCGGCGGCGGCGAGGCGACCGCGGTCGCGATCGAGCGTTCCGCCGCCTGATGCGGACCTGAGTGCTTCGGCGAATGGGGAGTCGATGCGGGGTGGCCGCCGGCAACTGTCGGCTCGGTATTTCGACGCCCAGGACAAGGAGAACCGGAAATGAAGACGTACGGATCGGCCTCCTGGAAGGGCGGTCTCAAAGACGGCACGGGCGCCATCTCGACACGCAGCGGCGCGCTCCAAGCGTACCCGTACGGCTTCGCCAGTCGCTTCGAGGGCAAGCCGGGCACCAATCCCGAGGAACTGATCGGCGCGGCCCACGCCGGTTGTTTCACCATGGCTCTGTCGCTGATCCTCGGTGAGGCGCAGTTGACTGCCGATCAGATGGATACCAAGGCGGAAGTCACGCTTGAAAAGCTAGCCGATGGCTTCGCCATCACGGCCGTCCACCTGACCCTGAGAGCCAGGGTGCCGGGCGCGGACCAAGCGAAATTCGCGGAGCTTGCCGCCAAGGCGAAAGCCGGCTGCCCGGTGTCGAAGCTCCTGAATGCCAAGATCACCCTGGATGCGGCGCTCGTGAACTGAAGCGGCTCCCGCTCCCGCCGATCGGCGCCATCAAGACAAATAGCGCATTTGTGTTTTCGCGGCGGGATCAAGGAGGAGTACATGGGTAAGCTCGAAGGAAAAATTGCACTCGTTACCGGCGGCAACAGCGGCATCGGACTTGCGACGGCGAAACGGTTCGTGAACGAAGGCGCGTACGTCTTCATAACCGGACGCCGCAAGCCGGAGTTGGCTGCGGCGGTGAAGGAAATCGGAAGAAATGTTACCGGCGTGCAAGGAGACGTCTCGAAGCTCGGCGATCTTGACCGCCTGTTCGCGCAAATCAAGCGGGGGAAGGGCAAGCTCGATATCGTGTTCGCGAATGCCGGTGCTGCGAAATATGCCGCCTTGGGCAAGATAACCGAGGAGGACTATGACTCGATCTTCAACATCAATGTGAAGGGCGTGCTGTTCACGGTGCAGCAGGCGCTTCCGCTGCTGCCGGACGGCGCCTCGATCATCCTGAATGCGTCGATCGTCGCCAGTAAAGGGCTCTCATCGAGTAGTATTTATAGCGCCTCAAAAGCCGCCGTGCGCTCGTTCGCGCGGACATGGACGACGGACTTGAAGGATCGCCGCATTCGCGTGAACGCCGTGAGCCCCGGCTCCACGGACACGCCCGGACTGAGTGAGCTGCTGGCCTCCACGGAGACCGGCGAGCAACGCAAGAAGATGATGTCCAACAGTATTCCGCTCGGCAGGTTCGGTACACCCGATGAGATCGCGAAGGCCGTGGTGTTTCTCGCATCCGACGACAGCAGCTATATCGCGGGAACGGAACTGTTTGTGGATGGCGGCTTCGCGCAAGTGTAGGCCGTTAACAGCGCAGGAGCACCGCATCAACAATTGTTCCGCCGCTCCTCATCAATTGAGCGCCGCCCTCGCGCACGCGCAGAAAGGCGGGAAGGTTCTTTTTAAGGTCTGGTGACCCGGCGATAGTGCGGGCTACGCCCCGCGCCATGGTGCTAGAGCTGGGAGCGACCTTAATAAAAGCGGCTCATTGAATTCAGCAAGGGCGATGTCGATATACAGGCCCGCGAACGGAGAGCAGAGCCACACCAGATCGCACCGGGAGGTAAGGCATGCCGTACGATATCAAGGTGAACGGCGTCGTTCGGACGGTGGACGTAGACGGCGACACCCCCGTTCTGTGGGTCCTCCGCGACGTCCTCGGCATGACCGGCACCAAGTTCGGCTGCGGGGCGGCGTTGTGCGGCGCCTGCACGATCCATGTGGACGGAAACCCCACCCGCTCCTGCATTACCAGCATCGACAGTGTAGGCACCGCGGCGATCACCACGATCGAAGCGATCGGAGACACGCCGGCCGGCAGGAATATCCAGAAGGCATGGCTCGATCTCGAAGTCGTCCAGTGCGGCTATTGTCAGTCCGGGCAGATCATGTCGGCGTCCGCTCTGCTGGCGGGCAATTCGCACCCGAGCGACGGCGACATCGACGACGCCATGTCCGGCAACATCTGCCGCTGCGGCACCTATGTCCGCATCCGCGAGGCGATCAAGCTGGCGGCGCAATCCAGCGCCAACCGACAGGGAGGCTGAACATGCTCCTCCATCCATTTGCCGGTATCGGCGATCCCCTCGTCGATCCGTTGCCGGAGGGCGGCCTCTCGCGCCGGACATTCTTGCGGGCCGGCGCCGCCGCCGGCGGAGGTCTGCTGCTGAGCATCGGCCTGCCGGGGCTGATCGGCGAAATCGAAGCCGCCGGCACGGAGAGTTTTGCGCCCAGCGCCTTCATCCGCATCGGGCGGGACGGATCGGTCGCGCTGATCATTCCCCAGGTCGAAATGGGCCAAGGCACCTACACCTCGCTGCCGATGCTGATTGCCGAGGAGCTGGAGGTGGAGCTGAACCAGGTCCAGGTCGAACACGCATCGCCCGACGACAAGCTGTTTGGCAATCGGCTTGTCGGTTTCCAGGTGACCGGCGGCTCGACCTCGGTGCGTGCTTTCTGGGAGCCCCTGCGGCGCGCGGGCGCGACCGCCAGGACGATGCTGGTGGCCGCGGCGGCGCAGAACTGGAAGGTCGAGCCGGCCTCATGTCGCGCCGAGAAGGGTGAAGTGATCCACGTCGCAAGCGACCGGCGGATTCGATACGGCGCTGTCGGGCGAAGCGTCTCGACACACCCGCGAAAGTGAACGGAGCGGCGATCTTCGGCATCGACGTGAAGCTGCCGGGCATGAAAATCGCCACGCTCGCTGCCTCGCCCGTGTTCGGCGGCCGCGTGCGCGCCGTCGACGACAGCAAAGCCAAGGCGGTCCGCGGCGTACGACAAATCGTTCGGCTCGACGATGCCGTGGCGGTCGTCGCCGACCATATGGGGGCGGCGAAAAAAGGGCTCGCGGCGCTCGACATCCAGTGGGACGACGGACCGAACGCGACGCTGAGCACGGCCGACATCGTGCGCGAGCTCGAGACGGCGTCGCGAAAACCGGGAGCCGTCGCGCGCCGCGAGGGCGACGCCGAAAAGGCCATGGCGGGCGCCGCCACCAAGGTCGAGGCGGTATACCAGCTGCCGCTTCTCGCTCATGCGACGATGGAGCCGATGAACTGCACGGTCGACCTCCGAAAGGACAGCTGCGAGATCTGGGTAGGCACGCAGGTGTTGAGCCGCGCCCAAGCCGCCGCCGCGCAAACCGCCGGGCTGCCATTGGAGAAAGTCAAGGTTCACAATCATCTGCTGGGTGGCGGGTTTGGAAGACGGCTCGAAATCGATGGCATCATCCGCGCGGTCGAGATCGCCAAACAGGTCGATGGCCCTGTGAAGATCGTCTGGACCCGCGAAGAAGACATCCAGCACGACATGTACCGGCCCTATTACTTCGATCGGATCGCGGCCGGATTGGACGAGCAGGGCAAGCCGGTCGCGTGGCAGCATCGCGTCACGGGATCGTCCATCCTGGCACGATGGCTGCCGCCGGCTTTCAAGAACGGGCTGGACGCCGACGCCGTAGAAGGGGCCGCCGAGCCGCCGTATACGCTGCCAAACATCTTCGTTGACTACGTCCGACAGGAGCCGCCGGGTATTCCCACGGCATTCTGGCGCGGCGTCGGTCCGACGCGCGGCATCTTCGTGGTCGAGAGTTTCATCGACGAGCTCGCGGCCGCGGCGAAACGGGATCCCGTCGATTACCGGCGCGCCCTGCTCGAGAAGAACCCGCGGGCGAAGGCCGTGCTCGAGCTTGCGGCGGAGAAATCGGGATGGGGGAAGCCGCTGTCCGCAGGCAGCGGTCGCGGCGTATCCGTCCAGTTCGCCTTCGGCAGCTACATGGCGCAGGTTGCAGAGGTGACCGTCTCCAAGGACGGAGGGGTCCGTGTCGGGCGCATCGTATGCGCGGTGGACTGCGGGACCGTCGTCAATCCGGACACCGTCAGAGCGCAGGTCGAAAGCGGGGTCATCTTCGGCATGACGGCGGCGCTTTACGGCGAAATAACGCTCAAGAACGGCCGCGTCGAGCAGGGAAACTTCGATAGCTACCGGATCCTGCGCATCAACGAGGCACCTCTCGTCGAGGTTCATATCGTCAAGACGGCCGAGGCACCGGGAGGGATGGGCGAGCCCGGAACTTCCGCTGTGGCGCCGGCAATCACGAACGCGATTTTTGCCGCCACCGGCAGGCGCCTGCGCAAACTGCCGATCGATCCGGCCCAACTGAAATCGGCCTAGCTGGGCCTGAACTCATCGCAAGCCGCCGGTAGCGCGCTGCGAATGGCAACGTCTATGGAGCCGTCGGAGATCGACCGGGTGCGCGCCGGTTCGGCGTCGCGGATCATGCGCGCCCCGATCCTACGTCGCGTATGACCGCTCCTGCAGTCGCCGCCGCAGGGCGCGGAAGACTTTCTGGAGATTGCGCGCGATGGCGGCCCCGTGAACCGCTCCTCCACCATCGCTCCAGATGAATTGTCGTGACACCGGAGGCAGGCCTTCTGACGAGGGGTAAAGTCTTCGCCTTGACCGCCGTGATATTCCTGTCGGGAGCGCAAGCAATGGCCGCAGACGGATTGATAACGATACAGAGCAGTTACGGGCCTGAGGATACGATGAGCAGGTTCGAGGCCGAGGTCAGGGCAAAGGGCATGACCGTATTTGCGCGTGTCGATCATGCGGCGGGGGCCGCGGTGGTTGGACTGTCGCTGCGGCCGACCGAGGTCCTGATCTTTGGCAACGCCAAAGCCGGCACGCCGCTGATGCAATCGATGCAGACGATCGGAATCGATCTGCCGCTGAAGGCGCTGGTTTGGCAGGACGCGTCGGGCAGCACCTGGCTTTCGTACAATGATCCGAGCTGGCTCGCGAAACGGCACGGGTTGGGCCGCGAGGTCGAGACGACGGTCGCTGCCATGGCTGCCGCGCTCAACGCGATATCGAGAACGGCGACTACGTTTACGTAATGGCCCCGCGCGGGCGCGGGTGCTCGCGCAGATGCAACGCACCGTGCCCGACCCCGCGCGATGCCGTGACCGGCGCCATGCTTCTGGTCTGTGCCATCACGGCACCCTATATGGGTGGATCACCGCGCCCCGAGGAACGCAAACGCGAGACCTCCTTGCACCGATCGGCGAATGGCGGGCGGGCGCTTGCGCACGCTGCCGATCGATCCGGCCCGGCTGAAATCGGCCTGGCCGGAGGCGAGCCGATCGGAAACCGCTGGCGAGCCGCGAATGACGATGTCTGTCCCAAAAAAACCGTCGATCTTCGACACGCGACGCCACCAGATGTTTCCCGTTCTGGAGACATCCGAGATCGAGCGGGTGCGTCGGTTCGGCGTGGTCCGCTCCTACGGCGTGGGGGAGGCGCTGGCCAAGGTCGGCGAGGTGGGCGACGGCCTGACCATCATCCTGGCCGGGAAGGTCGACGTCACCCAACACGATCAGTCCGGCCGCCGTGCGCCGATCGTCAGCTACGGGCCCGGCGCGTTCCTGGGCGAATTGGCGCAGCTGGCGGGCCGGCGGGCTCTGGTGGATGCCTACGCGCTCGAACCGGTAGACGCCTTGGTCGTTGCGCCGGACCGGCTCCGCGCGTTGCTGATCGCGGACGCGGAACTCGGGGAGCGGATCATGCGCGCCTTGATCCTGCGTCGCGTCGGTCTGCTCGAGACCGGAGCCGGCGGGCCGGTGATCGTCGGCTATCCCGAGAGCGGCGATGTGCTCCGGCTCGAGGGCTTTCTCGCGCGCAACGGCCATCCGCGTCAACGACTGAACCCCGAGACCGATCCGGAGGCGAAGGCGCTGATCGAGCGCTTCCAGATCGATCCGGGCCAATTGCCGATCGTTCTGTGCCCGTCCGGGCAGCTGCTGCGTAATCCCAGCGAGATCGAGCTCGCCCGCTGTATCGGGCTGGTGGGGCCGATCGATCCGGACCACCTCTATGACGTGGCGATCGTCGGGGCCGGGCCGGCGGGTCTTGCCACCGCGGTCTATGCCGCTTCGGAAGGGCTTTCCGTCCTGGTGCTCGACTGCCGCTCGTTCGGCGGCCAGGCCGGCGCCTCGTCGCGGATCGAAAACTACCTGGGATTTCCGACGGGAATTACCGGCATGGCCCTGATGGCGCGTGCCTACAACCAGGCGCAGAAGTTCGGCGCCGAAATGGCGATCCCGGCCGAGGTGGTCGGCCTTCGGCCGCCGGGCGATCCGGACGCGGAACGCTTCACCCTCGGTTTATCCGATGCGGAACGGGTGAGCGCCCGCTCTGTCGTAATCGCCAGTGGCGCGCGCTACCGACGGCTCGGCGTCGCGGACCTGGAAAAGTTCGAGGGCTCGAGCGTGCACTATTGGGCGTCGCCGTTGGAGGCCAAGTTGTGCGCCGGGCAGGAACTCGTCCTCGTCGGCGGCGGCAATTCGGCGGGCCAGGCGGCGGTCTATCTGGCGAGCCAGGCCGCCAAGGTCTGGCTCCTGGTGCGCGGGCCGGACCTCAACGCCAGCATGTCGCACTATCTCGTCGACCGGATTGCCGGGCTAGCCAATGTGGAGGTGGTGACCCGATCGCAGGTCAGCGGCCTGGAAGGCGGCGGGGGCACGTTGGAAGCGATCCGCTGGCGTCAAGGCGCGCTGGGCACGGAAGTGCGCCGGCCGATTCGCCACCTGTTCCTCTTCATCGGAGCGGAGCCGAATACGGGCTGGCTATCCGGATCCGGCGTGAGCGTGGATGCCAACGGTTTCGTGTTGACCGGCGCAGACGATGGCCACCGCCAACCGCTGGAGACCAGTCGGCCCGGCGTCTTCGCGATCGGCGACGTCCGCTCGAATTCGGTCAAGCGGGTCGCCGCAGCCGTCGGCGAGGGCGCGCAGGTGGTGGCGGCGCTGCATGCGTTCCTGGCTGCGGCCGACCGCGAGTCGGCGCTCGGCGCGCGCCATTAGGAGTTCCCGATGCCGGCGAAAAGCGTTTCTGTCGAGATTGAAACTTCGACGTCACGCCCGGTGTTGTGGTCACGAAGGGACGCGGGTGGCAGTGAGCCCTCCCGGCAATATCAGGAGCAAGCATGACCAAGATCACCTATGAAATCGTCGAGCACGACGGCGGTTGGGCCTACCGCGTCGATGGGGTGTTCTCCGAGACCTTCCCCTCCCACGACCTGGCCCGCAGGGCGGCGGAGCGCGCGGCCAAGGAACAGGTCGTACCGGGGGTCACGACGGGCATCGAGTACGAGGACAAGGACGGCCGTTGGCACGACGAAGTGGCGCCAGGCGATGATCGACCCGAGACCGACGTCGAGGGCTGAGCGAAGAGCCTCGGTGCCGTGATCGTCTGCCGGCAACATGGCGCTTCGCCCCGGGCCATCAGCGCCGGCCGGTGAGGCCCATGACCTCGACGATCCAGCTCCTGATCCTGCTGCTGGTGGTGGTTGCCGCGGCTGCCGTCCTCGCGACGTGGCTGAGGATCCCGCACGCAATCGTCCTGGTGCTCACCGGGATGGTGCTGGCGCTCATCCCGGGCTTGCCGAGCGTGGAGCTTGCCCCGGAGCTGGTGCTCCTGCTCGTGCTGCCGCCCGTCATCTACGCGTCCGCGGTGGCGATGAGCTGGCGCGAGTTCCGATTCAATCTGCGCCCGATCGCGCTGTTGGCGGTGGGCTGCGTCGTCTTCACGACGGGCGCGATCGCCACCGTGTCGCATTATCTGCTGGGGCTGGCTTGGCCGGTGGGATTCTTGTTGGGCGCCATCGTTTCGCCGCCGGACGCGGTGGCCCCGCTCTCCATCGCGCGCAGACTGGAGCTCCCCAGGCGCATTTTGGTCATCCTCGAAGGCGAGGGGCTGGCCAACGATGCGACCGCGCTGATCCTGTATCGCTTCGCGGTAGCCGCGGTCAGCGCCGGCGCATTTTCGTTCGGTGAGGCCGCGGCAATGTTCGCCGCCATCGTGGCGGGGGAAATTCTCTGGGGGATCGCGGTCGGTTGGCTGATGCTGCGGCTGCGGCGCTGGGTCCGCGATCCGCGCGTCGAGATCGCGCTCTCGGTCCTGACGCCGTTCCTCGCCTATTGGCCGCCCGAGCATCTGGGCGGCTCCGGCGTGCTCGCGACCGTGACCGCCGGACTCTACATCAGTTGGAATGGGCTACGTCTCATCAGCGCCGCGACGCGGCTCCAGGGCGTCTTCTTCTGGGATTTTCTCATCTACCTGATCGAGGGCATGGTGTTCCTCATCACCGGCCTGCAGGCGCGCACGCTGATCGGCCGCATCAGCTCTTATTCGCTATCCGAGCTGGCCGTCTCGGTCGCAATCGTCAGCGCCGCGGTGATCGTGGCCCGCTTCGTCTGGATCTACCCCGCGACCTATCTCCCGCGCTGGCTGCTTGCGGCGGTCAGGCGCAAGGATCCATCCCCGCCCTGGCAGTGGCCGTTCATCCTGGGGTTCACCGGGGTCCGCGGCATCGTCTCGCTCGCGGCGGCGCTCGCCATCCCGTTTGCAACCAGCAGCGGACAGCCTTTCCCCGACCGCGATCTGATTCTGTTCCTGACGTTCTCCGTCATTCTGGTCTCCGGGCGGAACGCAGCCTGTCGGAGGGGTTCGTGCGCCCGCTCCGCGCCCGTCACCGCGAGCGACTCAAGCACGTCAAGCACGGCGGCGATAGTGACGAGCGCCACAGAAGGCTCACCGAGATTCACGACGAAATCGAGCTCGAGCTGATCGCCGCCGAGCGACACCACATCAACGAGCTGTTTCGCAGCGGCCAGCTGAAAGACGAGGCGCGCCGCCGGATCGAGCGGGAGCTCGATCTGCGCGAGGCGCATCTCGCCAGCCGGCGCGCCGAGGAATGAAGCCGGGCATGTCCGGTAAAGAAGCGGCGGCAGCGACGAACCTGCGCAAGGTCCGCTTGTCCCAACGAGCGGACGCTATTGGCTCAGGACGGTCGAGGCCTATGACTAATACTGACAGCCGCTACCTCTCAGTCGTCATGCCCGGCCTTGTGCCGGGCATCCACGTCTTAAAACCCTATCGACATCAAAGACGTGGATGGCCGGGACAAGCCCGGCCATGACGAGGAGGAGAGTCATTGTCAACGGCCGTTGGTATAAGGGGACGCGGCGACCCTGCTCTCCGATTTCTGGGCCGTGGTGGACGCGGTGTTGCGCGACAGAGAAGTGATCCCATGACGACGCTGAAAATGGGCATCGCCAGCTACGAGGAGATGAAAGCGCGCACGCTGCGGATCGCCCGCGGCGAGCATCGGGTCGCGCCCCCCGAACCCAAGGTCTGGCTCACCTCGACGGAGTCCTTCGCCAAGGTGCTTCCGCCGGCAACCGCGAGCTGTTGCGGGTCATCGCCG